>Ga0208735_100105_pt1 | contig 50468 bp, 42 predicted proteins | sample Subbio12Aug_8Aab_FD_184829 | JGI IMG/M metagenome (GOLD analysis project Ga0208735, IMG submission 184829) | Serpentinite rock and fluid subsurface biosphere microbial communities from McLaughlin Reserve, California, USA - CR12Aug_8Aab (SPAdes) | ecosystem: Environmental > Terrestrial > Deep... | reverse complement strand
TTCCGTGCGGGCGTTCCGGTGAATAGTAAGCGAAGCGAAGGTGGCGGGCAATAAACCGCCCTACGCCGCCGTACACCCGCCCCTACACCCGCCACGCCCTCGGCACGAACAGGTGCTGAAACGAGCGGATCGCGAACCGGTCGGTCATGCCTGCGATGTAATCCGTGACCGTCTGCGCCAGATCGACCTCGGTACTCTCGACGCGGTACTCGTCGGGAAGATCGTCCGGGTTCTTAAGGTAGTGCCGGAACAGCGCTTGAACCACTCGGTAAGCTTTGGGCTCCTCTGCCTTCGCCTCGCCCCCGAGGTACACCGCGTCAAACAGCCACGACCGCAGGTCCATCATTGCGTCCCAGACTGGCTTGCTCATCCGGATCTCGGGGGCATCCAGCGAGGTCGCCACCATGTCGTTCACCATTGTCGTGACCCGCGCCGCATGGTTGTGGCCCAGTACGTCTGTAGGACCCGTGGGCAGCTCGTCTTCGCGGATCACGCCGGCGCGAATGGCGTCGTCAATGTCGTGGTTTATGTAGGCGATACGATCCGCTGTCGCGACGATCTGTCCCTCAAGGGTAGACGCTCGGCCCGATCCGGTGTGGTGGGATATCCCGTCGCGCACCTCCCACGTAAGGTTGAGACCCTTGCCTCCATACTCGAGTCGCTCAACGATGCGAAGTGACTGCACGTTGTGCCGGAAGCGAGGCGGAGCACCCGCGGGGTCGCCAAACATCTCGGCCAACGCGTCATTAAGCGCGTCCTCACCAATGTGACCAAAAGGCGTGTGGCCGAGGTCGTGCGCGAGCGCGATCGCTTCGGTGAGATCCTCGTTCAATCGCAGCGCGCGCGCAATCGACCGCGCGATCTGCGCGACCTCAAGCGTGTGGGTGAGCCGGGTGCGGTAGTGGTCCCCCGCTGGCGCAAGGAAGACTTGTGTCTTGTGCGAGAGGCGGCGAAACGCTTTGCAGTGAATGATCCTGTCACGGTCCCGCTGGTACTCCGTGCGCAACGGATCAAGGTCGATCGCGCGCTCACGCCCACGCGTGCGTGCCGAGAACGCCGCGCGCGGCTGAAGCCGGAGGTGTTCCTCGGCCTCGTAGGATTCACGGGTGAGAATGGGACTGCTCACAGGCGCCAGATCACCTTGCTACCGGTTCTCCGAGGCGGCCGCGCGCTCAGCGAGTACCGCCTGTGCGGCCGCCAGACGCGCGAGCGGCACACGATACGGCGAGCACGACACATAGTCGAGGCCGATCGCGTGGAACACTCGCACCGATGCGGGATCGCCACCGTGCTCGCCGCACACACCGAGCTTGAGCGCAGGGTTGCCCTCGCGCCCGCGCACGCAACCCATCTCCACGAGCGCGGCCACACCGTCATCGACGGTCTCGAAAGGATTGAGTGGAAGTATCTTGCGCTCAAGGTAGCGGGGAAGGAACTTCGACTCGATGTCGTCGCGTGAAAAGCCAAACGTCGTCTGGGTGAGGTCGTTGGTGCCAAATGAGAAGAAGTCAGCGGATCGCGCGATACGATCCGCGAGCACCGCCGCACGTGGAAGTTCGATCATCGTTCCTATCGAGATGTCGATCTGTACTCCGCACTCGGCCTGGACCTCGGCGAGGACACGCTCACTTTCCGATCGGAGCACCTCAAGTTCCGCGGAGAGCGACACGAGCGGGATCATGATCTCCGGTTGCGGATCTTTACCCGCGCGCTTGAGCTCGCATGCAGCGCGAACGATCGCACGTACTTGCATCTCGTAGATCTCCGGGTACATGATCCCCAACCGGCACCCGCGAAGCCCGAGCATCGGATTGGCCTCGGACAGGTGGTCGATGCGCTCGAGCAGCGCGCGCTTGTCCGCGAGCTCCCCGGCGTTTGCACCAAGGCACTCGGCGCGCGTTATCTCGACAGCTAGTTCGCGGGGGTCATCGAGAAACTCGTGGAGCGGCGGGTCGAGCAGGCGCACCGTCACCGGAAGCCCGTCCATCGCCTCAAAGATGCCGAGGAAATCTTCAACCTGAACATCGAGGAGCTTCGCGAGCGCTGCATCTCGGCTTCTTTGGTCAGCGGCCAAAATCATGTCCTGCACGATCGATTTGCGATCCCCGAGGAACATGTGCTCGGTACGGCACAGCCCTATTCCGGCGGCACCGAACTTCCGGCCGAGCGCGGCGTCTTCGGGTGTATCGGCGTTGGCTCGAACGCCAAGGCGGCGATACTCATCGGCCCACCCGAGAATTGTGTCGAAGTCGTCTGACATCTCCGGCGAGACGAGCTCAACGGCGCCGAGCACCACGATGCCGGTCGTCCCGTCGATCGAGATGACGTCGCCCTCCGTGAGCGTGACGTCGGTGCCCGCAACGGTGACCTTCCGTGCGGCAGCGTCGATGCGGAGCGCCTCGGCGCCGCACACGCACGGCTTGCCCATGCCGCGAGCGACCACCGCAGCGTGCGACGTCTTGCCGCCATGCGAGGTAAGTATCCCCTTCGCGGCGACCATGCCATGCAGGTCATCGGGGTTGGTTTCCCAGCGAACAAGAATCACGTCACGGCCCTCGGAAGCGGCCTTCTCGGCGGCGTCAGCGGTGAAGACGACCTCGCCCACCGCCGCGCCTGGTGAGGCGTTAAGGCCTTTTGTGAGCACGTCGTACTGAGCGTCAAGGTCGAACTGCGGGTGGAGAAGCTGGTCGAGTTGCTCGGGATTGATCCGCACGATCGCTTCCTCGCGAGTGATCAACCCTTCGGCCACCATGTCGACGGCGATCTTGAGCGCCGCGCGCGCGGTGCGCTTGCCAACCCGTGTCTGAAGCATCCACAGCGTGCCCTGCTCGATGGTGAACTCGATGTCGCACATGTCACGGTAGTGATTCTCAAGCGTCACGAACACGCGCTCGAGCTCGGCGGCGACCTCGGGCATCACGTCGTGCAGCTCGGCGATGGGTGAAGTGTTGCGGATACCAGCCACAACGTCTTCTCCCTGGGCGTTGACGAGGAAGTCTCCGTAATACTCGTGTGCGCCATCGGCCGGGTTTCGCGTGAACGCTACCCCCGTGGCCGAACTGTCACCCTTGTTGCCAAAGACCATCGTCTGCACGTTGACCGCGGTGCCAAGGTCGTCGGGGATCTTTTCCATGCGGCGGTAATCGATCGCTCGGCGGTTGTTCCACGACTTGAATACCGCCTCAATCGCGAGGCGGAGTTGAACGTCGACATCTTGTGGGAACTCGACACTTCCCGCGACGGCAAGCTCGGGAAACACATCCGCCGAGACGTGCGACGCCACGATTCCCTTGAACTGATCTGCAAGCTCTCGCAGGTCGTCAGCGGTAAGATCGGTGTCATTTTTCACTCCGCGATCGAACTTCATTTTGTTCATCGCGTTTTCGAACAGGTCACCCTCAACGCCAAGCACGACCTTTGAAAACATCTGGATGAAGCGGCGGTAGCTATCCCACGCGAAGCGCTCGTTTCCCGTCTGCGCTATAACGCCCTGGATAGACGTGTCGTTCAAGCCAAGGTTGAGCACCGTGTCCATCATTCCCGGCATCGAGAACGGTGATCCGGAGCGAACCGAAACGAGCAGGGGATCGGCAGGGTCGCCGAGTTTCTTGCCCATCTGGGCCTCGAGGTCGGCGACGTGACCGGCGATCTCGTCTGAAAGTCCTGCGGGAAACGCTGGCGGGTCTGAGGCATAGTACTCAACGCACGCCTGGCACGTGATCGTGAAGCCGGGCGGCACCGGCAGCCCTAACTTGGTCATTTCGGCGAGGTTGGCGCCCTTGCCACCAAGGACGAACTTCATCGATGAGTCGCCCTCACGGAACGCGTACACACGCTTGACTTCAGACACGATGGCTATCTCCCTTACGTCTGGGTTCCCGGCGCCTTGCATGATACCGCAGCGCTATGCGCCGCATGTGTGGTGCGTATGGTCTCCTGTGACTGTGGGCACTCGCGACAGAAGGATCAATCCAGGGTGGCGAATCCACCCTGCACGTAGCGGATGATCTCTTGAGCCGCCTCCTCGATCGCGCGGTTCTCGGTGTGAATCACGATGCAGCCGAGGGTCCGCATGAATGCACGTGCTTCCTCCAACTCCCGCTCAACAGCTTCCCGGTTAGCGTACCCGGACACGAAAGCGCCGATCTCGCGCATCCGCTCGGAACGAATGTCCACCAAGACATCGACGCTCGTCACGAGGCCAAACACCCGCCTGGGGTCAACGTCGTGAAGCTCGGGAGGCGGTACGAGCCCGGAAGCGAGAGGCACGTTGGCGACCCGCCACCCTTTGAACGCAAGGTACATGGAAAGCGGCGTCTTACTCGTGCGTGACACGCCGATAAGAACGATGTCCGCTTCGGTCAGCCCCTCGGGATTGCGGCCGTCATCGTGCTTGACCGCGAACTCCATCGCCTCGATGCGATCGAAGTACCCCTGGTCGGTGCGGCGAACAGCTCCGGCCTCACCGGTTGGGGCGAGCCCGGCGACCTCGCGTAGCAAACGCACCGCTGGACCGATCAGATCGACCCCGCGCACGCCACCCTCACACAAGAGCTCCATCTCAGAACAGAGCGCTGCGTCCACAAGCGTGTAAAAGAAGATGCAGTCGCGGCCGCAGTGCGTCTCGACCGTCTCCCGCAGCTCTTCCGGAGTTGTGACTTTGGGCAACCTCTCTATGCGAAATGAACCACGGGCGAACTGCGCTTTCGCGGCGCGCGCCACCATCTCTCCCGTCTCACCGAGAGAGTCCGAGATCACATGAATGGTTATCGGCCCGGACGGTGCGCCCGGTCCACCCAGCAAGTCCACGCGCTACCCCGCAAGCTTCCCAAAATCGGCGAAACGTTCGAACAAAGCGACGAAGCGGTTCAACTGTTTCAACCGGTTGTCGCGCAAGGCCTCGTCCGGGTCCATGACGAGCACCGTGTCGAAGAACGCGTCGATTGGCCGTCGAAGCGACGCGAGCACAGCGAGCGCCTGGGGGTACTCGCCATTGGAGAGAAACTCGAACGCATTCTCCTCAGCGTCGCCGAGTGCGGCGGCGAGAGCGGACTCCTCGGCACCCATCAACGCGGGTACCGCAGCGATCCCGAGCTCGGGCCTGGAGAGGTTGCGAGCGCGAGTGAACGCTACCGAGAGGTCCTCCATCGCATCGCTCGCGGCGCGCATCGCCGTGAGCGCCCCGGCGCGCGCCAGGGCGTCGGCAGGATCGTTGGAGGCCGTTGCGAGCACGGCGGCAACGGTGTCGTAGGCATGACCACGATCGCGCAATACGCCTTCAAGCCGAGCCACGAAGAACTCCATAATCTGGGCGCTCACCGCAGCCGTGTCCACGTCGAGGGTATCGGCATAGCCGTCGAGCGCCGCACCGACCATGACGTCGAGGATGAGCTCGGGCCCGCTCATGACGATGTTCAGGATTCCCAGCGCGCCGCGTCTTAAGGCGTACGGATCCGCTGAGCCGGTAGGAGCCATGCCGATCGCGAAGATCCCGCATATCGTGTCGAGCTTGTCGGCCACAGAAACGAGACGGCCCGCCGTACTGACAGGCAGGCGATCCCCCGCGAACCGTGGCAGGTAGTGCTCGGGGATCGCCGCGGCGACAGCGGCGCTCTCCCCCGCGGCGGCCGCGTAGTGCCGGCCCATAATGCCCTGGAGCGACGGAAACTCGATGACCACGTGACTCACGAGGTCTGCCTTGGCAAGGCGTGCGGCCCGAACCGCCGCCGCGGCAGTCTTCGCGTCTGCGTTACTGAGCGCGGAAAGACGGTCTGTCAATGCCACGAGCCGCTTTACCTTGGCGCCGAGGGTGCCGAGCTTTTCCTGGAACACGATTTGGTCCAGCGCCGAGACAAGATCTTCGAGCGGACGGGCAAGGTCTTCGCGGTAGAAGAAAGCGGCATCAGCGAGGCGCGCCCTGATCACCCGCTCATGGCCAGCGACGATCGCGGCGGTACGCTTAGGTGCGCCGTTGTGCACTACGATAAACGCGTTAGAAAGCGTGCCGTCTTTATGCTGCGTGGGGAAGTAGCGTTGATGCGACTGCATCGCCGTTTCGAGCACCTCGCGGGGCACCTCGAGGAACGCCTCGTCAAAGCGTCCAATTGCCACAGTGGGACACTCGACAAGGTTCACGACCTCGGAAAAGACCTTCTCGGCGACGACCGGAGTTAACCCTATAGCGGCAGTCGCCGAGTCGATCGACGCACTGATAGTAGTCGAACGTCTCGTCTGGTCGAACTCAACGTATGCGCGACGCAGGCAACTCTCGTACTTCGCGACGGCGGGAACCTCAATGGCTCCGGTCGAGAGGAAGCGGTGCCCGTAGGTCACACGCCCGGCACACACGCCGGCGAACTCGACTGGCACGACGTCGGCGCCGTACAGCGCGAGTAGCCAGCGGACCGGGCGCGCAAAGCGAGCCTCGCCTGAGCCCCACCGCATCGATTTTGGCCACTCGATTCCGGTGGCAAGGCGGCTCAGAAGCCCGGGCAACACGTCTGCCGTGGGACGACCTTTCTGCTCGATGACCGCATACACGTACTCGCCCGCGTCATCGGTGACGCGCTCAAGCGCCGAGACGTCCACTCCCTGGCCTCGCGCGAACCCTTCTGCGGCCTTTGTTGGATTTCCCTGTGCGTCAAAGGCGATCTTGACCGCAGGTCCTTTCACTCGTGACGTGCGGTCGGCTTGCGACTCATCAAGCCCGGTGATGCGCACAACGAGCCTGCGAGGCGAGCCAAACACATCGATTTCCTTGTACGAGAGGCGTTCCTCAGCGCACAACGCCTTTGCGTCTCCACCGAGCCGGGCGATGGCGGCGTTTAGGGGCGCAGAGGGGATCTCCTCGGCCCCGATCTCGAAGATGAGGTCGCGTGCGCTCACGAGCGAACACCCCCCTTTTCCTCGGCGGGCGTGATCGAGACGAGGTACGCCTCGCAACATGCCTTGGCAAGAACGCGGACCCGGCCGATAAAGCTCACGCGCTCCGCCACCGCGATCGCACCGCGCGCGTCGAGCAGGTTGAACGCGTGCGAGCATTTGAGCACGTAGTCGTACGCCGGTAGCACGACACCTGCCTCAAGGATGCGGCGGCACTCGGCCTCATACGTGTCGAAGAGGCGGTAGAGCATCGCGGTGTCGGCGATCTCGAAATTGTAGGTCGAGTACTCGAACTCGTTTCGCGCAAAGACGTCACCGTAGGTAAAGGAGGTGCCGTCGTCGCGCTCGACCCAGATCAGGTCGTAGACGCTGTCCACCTGTTGGATGTACATGGCGAGCCGCTCGATCCCGTAAGTGATCTCGGCGGGTACCGGTCGGCAGTCAAAGCCACCTACCTGCTGGAAGTAGGTGAACTGGGTGACTTCCATGCCATTGAGCCACACCTCCCAACCGAGCCCCCACGCGCCGAGGGTCGGCGACTCCCAGTCGTCCTCGACGAGTCGCACGTCGTGCTCGGCGGGCTCGATGCCGATTGCGCGCAGCGAGTCCCAGTACAGGTCGAGCACGTTGTCGGGGGACGGCTTCAAGATGACCTGGTACTGGTAGTAGTGCTGCAGGCGATTGGGATTCTCGCCATAGCGACCATCGGCGGGACGGCGGCTGGGCTGCACGTACGCCGTGTACCACGGGTCCGGGCCGAGGGATTTAAGCGTCGTGGCCGGGTGGAACGTGCCCGCGCCCACCTCGGTGTCGTAGGGCTGCAAGACCACGCAACCCTGATCGGCCCAGTAGCGCGAAAGCGCCAGGATAATGTCTTGAAAACTCGATCCGTGCATGGAGGTGCGCTCTCCTCTCGGCCAGCGCCAGGTGCGGCACGGCTCGACTTCGTTTGGGCGAGACGTGTCCTGTATCTTACCTCAAGCCATCATCACGCCGAGGCGGATTGCCAGCACCCGCAACAAGCAACTCCCTGAGTGTGGGGCGCAGCTCGAGCGGGACGTCCTCGACTGGTATGAGCACATAGTTCGAACCACTCGTATAGAGCATGAGGTGGTCAACAACGTTTCGCCAGCGCGTGACTGAACTCCACGCGATCTGGCCGTCCCCCTCCGCTGACGAGTAGCCGATCTGCTCCCCGGAAAACACCCAGGCGACCGGCGTATAGAGCACTTTCGCGCTGGGCGAGTTGGCGAGCCACGAGACATAGCCCCACACCACGAGCGGGATCGCGAGCAGCGCCGCAAACATCGTGAACCCGGTTGCCGACGCGCCGCTCCCATACGCGATGACCCCGCCGATGGCGACAAGCGGCGGCGCGAACCGCAAGGCGCGCGCTGCGAGGTGAAGCATCACGCCACGGTATCCTCGCGGCGTGAGGGTGGCGGTGAACGCCACCTCAAGATGCTCGGCGCAGGGCGCCTCTGCGGACCCGGTGGTGGTCTCTTTCACGGTCCCGCCTCTCCGATGAAGAAGTCGAGCGCCTTGATCCGGACCGGCACATGATACGAGATGTACCCGCGCATCAGTGCGAGATTCTCGCTGACGGCTCTAGACGGAGGCGGCGTCGCGGCGATCTCGGACATCGTAGAGCGCATGAGGAGGCACAGCGCGTCGTATGCGGAGGCGCTGAGCCGCGTCGCGCCAGGCGCCTCCCCTCCGCACGTGTGGCATACCACTCCCCCATCTCGAAGGGAGAACCCGCAAGCTCCTGAAGCTACGCATCCGCACGACACGCACGATTCGAGGTGGGGACGATAGCCGTGCATCGCCATCGCTTTTACGAGAAACGCCGTCACGACAGCGCGCTGGCTCATCACGTCGCCCGCGGCCAGGGCATCGAGTGTCGCGCACGCGAGTCCATACACCCGGACTTCCGTTTGCCCCTCAATTGCAAGCTTGTCGATGACGTCGAGCACGACCGACGCCGCGCAAGAGCGATCGTACTCGGTGCGCAAAACAGCGTGCAGGTCGACTGAGCGCGCGTCGGAGACGACCTCGAGAGTGCGTCCGGTGTTGAGCACGAGATCAACAACCGCTCCCGGCTCGAGGCGGCCGGAGAATCGCGACGTGGGCTTGCGCATACCCTTGGCAATAGCGGAAACGATGCGCCCGTCGTGGGCGAGCAACGTCACAATGATGTCGGCCTCGCCGAGCTTTGTCTTGCGCAGTACGAGCGCCCTGATGGGATACGACGGCACGGCCCGTCCTCTAACCGCGGCGCTCGAGCGCCTCAAGTATCTCGAGCCCCGATGAGGCGCCTACGCGGCTCGCGCCCGCCTCGATCATGGCACAAGCGGTGTCAAGATCACGTATTCCGCCTGCGGCCTTTACGCCGATATCAAGCCCAACCGCAGCGCGCATAATCTCGACGTCGCGCACGCTCGCTCCCCTCGGCCCGAACCCCGTGGACGTCTTGACGTAGTGCGCTCCCGCGGCCACGGCAAGCCGGCAGGCGCGGTCGATATCGGCATCGGTGAGGTACCCGGTCTCCAGGATAACCTTCACCATCGCCGCGCCACCCGACGCGCGTGCGACGCTGTCGACCACCGCGCGAATGTCGTCGGTCACGAACTCGTCTTCGCCCTCGAGCAGCGCAGCGATGTTGAGCACCATGTCCACCTCGGCGCACCCGAGTTCCACAAGGTGCCGGGACTCTTCGGCCTTCGACTCCGTGTTGACGTACCCAAGCGGGAACCCGGCGACCGAACAAACCGCCGTTGAGGTGCCAGCGAGGCGCTGGGCAGCGACCGGTACCAGGAACGGTGAGACACAGATCGCGGCAAACCCGGCGTCGCGGGAGCGTGCGATCCACTCCGCGCCCTCGGCCAATCCCGCGGTCGGTTTGAGCAACGTCTGATCGATGTAGCGTGCAAGCGTCGCTCTGTCCATGGTCTTCACAATCCCTCTCCGTAACCAAAACGCCTGATCTGAGAGGCGTCACGACGCCAGTTCTTCTTCACCTTGACCACCAGGTCTAGATAGACCCTCGTACCGAGCAGGCGCTCAAGGTCGTGACGAGCGTCGGTCCCCACGCGCTTGATCATCTCGCCGCGCTTACCCACGATGATCCCCTTCTGGGACTCACGCTCGACAAACACCGTCGCCGAGATGCGGGTCAAGCCGTCATCACTCTCGGGCCACTCGACGTCGTCGATGACCACGCCGACGGCGTGAGGCACCTCCTCACGCGCGAAAAGTAACACCTTCTCCCGCACGAATTCGGCCATCATCACCTCGATCGGCTGATCGGTAGGCATGTCCCGCGGGAAGTAGCGAGGGCCATCCGGCAGGAACTGAAGTACGCACTCGACAAAGCCCTCCACGTTGAAACCCTCGAGCGCCGAGACGGCCACGACATCATCGAAGTTCGCGAGGGTGCGAGCCGCGTCAATCTGACGGGCCAGGCGGGGTTCGTCCACCAAGCCGACCTTGGTCACGACAAGAACCTTTGCCGCCCGCGACTGCGCTATGTGAGCCGCGACCCATCTGTCACCGCTGCCGACCGTTGCCGTGGCGTCAACCACAAAACACACGACATCCACATCCGCAAGAGCAAGCAAGGTGGAACGGTTGAGCTCCTCGCCGAGCACATCGTGCGGCTTGTGCATGCCGGGAGTGTCGATGAGCACCATCTGGGAGTCGTCGCGGTCGATGATGGCACGGAGACGATGGCGGGTCGTCTGCGGGACGTGCGACGTGATCGCGATCTTGGTGCCAGCAACCGCGTTGAGCAGCGTTGACTTGCCTGCGTTTGGACGTCCTGCTAAAGCGACGAATCCGCTCTTTACCGTCTCCCACATAGGGGCCGATCCGGGAAGGTCCACCGGGTTCCCGCCGATCACTCCGCGTCGTCCGGACCCTCGTCCTGATCAAGGTAGCCCCGAACGAACGCCTCGGGCAGTAGCTCATCGAGTGTCGTGACACGAACCTCATCGGCCCGTCCACCCATGATCACGCGCATCTCAGGATTGAACTCTGCGAGCGCCTGACGGCATGCTCCGCACGGAACCGTAGGCGTCTCCGAGTCACCCGCAACGGCTATCGCGTCGATCTCGGTGCACCCCGCCGCGATCGCCGCCGTGAGCGCTCCCCGCTCCGCGCAGAGCGTCGAGCCGTACGCGGCGTTCTCCACATTCACGCCCTGAAAGATCTCACCCGATGCGTACACTGCAGCACCAACCCTGAAGTTGGAGTACGGTGCGTAGGCCTTTGGCTTGACCTCGCGCGCGAATGCGAGCAGTGCCAGGTCCGGTTGAGTGACCTCACGCATCAGCTTCCTCCACTCGATCGGCCGTCGAAGCGGCGGGTCCTACCGTCAACTGCATGATACGTGTTCCCTGAAGCCCCTCCACCGTCAGACGCAACCCTTCGATCTCAATACTCTCGCCAACGACAGGTATATGCCCGGCGACCTCGGTGAACACTCCACCGACCGTGTCGGCGTCGAGTTCGATGGCGGTGTCAAATCGCGCATTCAGGTCGTCAACGGGAAGGCGCGCATCCACACGCACCGCACCATTGCCGAGCTCGATGATGAGCGGGACTTCCGAGTCGTACTCGTCGAAGATCTCACCTACGATCTCCTCTAACAGATCCTCTATCGTCACGAGTCCAGCTGTACCACCGTACTCGTCGGCGACAATAGCGATATGGGTGCGCGAGCGCATCTCCATCAGGAGCTCTTCCACCGGCTTGGTCTCGGGAACGAAGAACGGCGGACGAGCGAGCTTCGCCGGAACCACCTGGGGATCACGAATGAGAGCGGCGAGCAGGTCCTTGGCGTACAGCACGCCCCGGATGTCGTCGACGGTGGCATGGTAGACCGGCAAACGCGAATAGCCGAGCTCCTCGATGAGCGCGATCGCCTCACCCGTGGTCGCAGTGTCCGGAATGCACGTCATGTCCGTTCTGGGAACCATAACCTCTCGGACGATCTTCTCTCCAAACTCGGCCACAGCCTCGATCAGGGCCTCCTCGGCCTCCTCACGAGCGGCGTCTTCGTCATCTGCCCCGTTACCGCGAAGCTCGTGGTCGGCGGCCCATGTCGAGTGCGTTACGTTCTCACCCGCGACAAGCCTCATCGCCCACTGCCACGGAGCGTTAAGGACGCGAGCGACCGGGTAGAGCACGGCAACCACGCGAACCGCAAACGGCGCAAACGCAAGGGCAACGCCCTCGGGGTTCGCCGCGGCGACAGTACGCGGAAGCGCGTCGCCAAACGCAAAGAGCACCACGAGTGCGACTCCGGCCCCCACGAGCGCCGCTGCCCAATCGGGCCACGCACTGTACGCCAGCAAAACGGCGATGCCGATCAGAGCAGCTGCTGCGGTGTACGCAAGGGCCGACACCAGCGCCGTCGCTGCGTGCATACGACCCGGGTGATCAACGATTCTCTCGAGCGCGGAAGCTCCGGCGCGCTCGGACTCGACGAGACGCAAGACGCGTCCACGCGATATGTGTGACGCCGCCGAATCCCCGGCGACCATGAGCGCCTTCACCACGACAAGCACGATGATGACTGCAACGACTATGGGGACGACCAACGATCACTCCTGTACGGCTCGACGATCACAGAAAGAATACCTGAAACACGGCGGTAGTGACGAGAACGCCCAGAAGAGCGCCGAGCCCAACCTGAGGTAGTGTGTGCGCCTCGGACTCAACGCGGCTCTGCGCGACAAGGGCCGCGATGAACAGTGCGAGAACGGCCGCCGCCGCACTCTGGGTGAGATAGGCGATCGTGGTGGCCGCGGAAGCAGCGAGCGCGGTGTGCCCTGAAGGCCAGCCGCCGCGCATGAAGCTGTCCGCGCGTGTCATCGCCTTGACCCCGACGACGAGCAGAGCAGTCAGTCCCAGTGCGATAAGCGTGAGATGCACAGGCGAGCGTTTCGCAAGAAGCAATCCCTGGTCTACAACTGCCGCCATGCGTTCGTGGAACACCATATAGCCGACACCAAGCGCAACCACGCTAGAAACGAGAACAGCGCCTGCGGCGACGTCCTTCGCGATCTTCGCGTGGGGATCGAAGCGGTCTACGTGCAGATCGACCGCGGCCTCGATCGCCGTGTTGGTAAGCTCGGTAACGAGCACGAATCCAATCGCGAACAACAGGGCGATCATCTCTAAACGGCCGACACCGGCCACAAGCGCTGAAACGAGCACCACGATCGCCGCAACCGAGTGAATCCTCATGTTGCGCTGAGTGCGCAGCGTATAGACGATCCCCTGGATCGCGTAGTCGAAACTCCAAAGCAGCGACCGGCTTCTCACCGGCTCCCCCTCTACGCTAGCTCGGACCAGGCGCTGAGCAGCGAACTCTCACGCGCCTGCATGACTTCCGCGGCGTCATCGTCGTCATGCTCGTAACCGAGCAGATGGAGCACTCCATGGACAAGGAGCAGGTTCAGCTCCTCCTCCACCGTGGCGCCATGCTCGGCCGCTTGCTTCTCGGCTACCTCAGGTGCGATGACCACATCACCCAGCATGATCGGTTCTCCACTTTGTACCGGGCAGGGATCATCGCATGCAAACGAGAGAACGTCGGTGGGACCGGACAGGCCACGGTAGCGCTCGTTTAGCAGCGCCATCTCCTCGACGCCAACAACGGCGATCGAAAGCTCGGCGCCCTCAGGAACATCCTCGCGCTCTAAGACGAACTCGGCAAGCGTCTGGAACGCGGCAAGATCGAGTGGCTCGGGATCCCTATGACTCGTGATAGCGATGCGCATGCACAGACCTCCTCGGAATCGTCTCCGGGTATTCGACGCGGGGATGATATACGGCCGCAAGAAGCTTCGAGTAGACCGCGACCACCTTGTCGATATCGGCGAGAGTCAGGTCGGAGTCGTGGAGCTGTCCGTCAGCGACCTTAGCGTCGACGATCGAGCGAACCGCGGCCTGAATGCGCGGCACTGAGGGCTTGTCGAGCGCGCGGACCGCCGCCTCCGCACCGTCGGCGAGCATGACAAGCGCTGCCTCGCGGGATTGCGGACGCGCGGAACGGTAGCGGAAATCCTCCTCGGGAACGGCTGCCCCGGACTCACTTGCCGCCTTGTCGTAGAAGTACGTGACGAGGCTGTCTCCGTGGTGTTGCTCGATGATCTCGACAACCTCGGCTGGCAGGCGGTTCTCCTCGGCCAGCTTCACGCCCTCGCGAACGTGCGCGGTGATGATGAGCGCCGAGAGGCCCGGCGCGGTCGAATCGTGCGGATTGCCTGAGCCGCTCTGGTTCTCGACGAAGAAACTTGGACGCGATAGTTTGCCGACGTCGTGGTAGTACGCACCCACGCGCGCGAGCAAGCCGCGCGCGCCGATCTCCTCGGCGGCCGATTCAGCGAGTGTTCCGGCGAAGACGGAGTGGTTGTAGGTGCCCGGCGCCTCAAGCATGAGACGGCGCATCAGGGGGTGGCTGGGGCTCGCCAGCTCGAGAAGCCGGACGTCGGTGGTCACACCAAACGCGTATTCAAAGAAGGGCAACAGCCCGTAACCTAGCACCGCTGCGAACATCCCTCCCAGGGCGCCGTTGCCAGCCGCGCTTATCGCCTCGCGAGTTGGTTCGCCGGCTGCAAGCGACGCGACCGCTCCGATAAACGCACCTGCGGCTACAAGAAACATCCCGACGTAGAAAAGACGGCGCCGTTCAGTCATGAACGAGACCGCTACGACGGAACTCACGCTCCAGACAAGCATGGCGACCGCGCTCGCTCCCTCGGAAAAGCCGAGCAAGACGCCGCCGATGGTGGAGAGCAGTCCGGTCAGCAGACCGATACGACTGTTCACGAGAAGGGTCGCAAGGATGGCCGCGAGCGGGACCGGAAGGAGAAACAGCGATATCTCCGGGAAGAGCCAGAGTATCGTGCGCGTCACCCAGATCGCCCCGGCCACGAGCACGGTCACAAGCAGCAAGTCGCGTACACGTTCGAATACCCGGCGCTCGAAGCGCCATACGTACGCGGCGCACGTACCCACCGCCATGGTCGCAAGGAAAAAGAGTGCAAGCAGCGACGAAACGGATCCGCCCTGATCAAGCAGGCCAAGGCGGCGAATAATCTCCAGGTGCTCGGAGTTGACGATCTCGCCTTGCTGGACGATGTTCTCTCCCGCCTGCTTGACGATCACAACGGGATCGGCGCCATCGGCGGCGGCGGCTCGAGCGGCGGCGGTAGCCGCATCGTCGAGCTTGAGTGTTGGCTGGACGCTCCGGGTGGCAACCCCCTTGATGGCCGCACGAACCGGGGCGGTGAACTCGAGACTTTCCGCGCTCTCGGTGAGTTGCTGAATGACCGCGTCGAGCTCATCGGCGGAAAAGCGCCTGGACAACACCGTTGTGACGAGCTGCTCGGCTGCTCGGGCGGCCCTGCCGAACGTCGCGTCATCGGTAGTGAGGAGTGTCTCGGTCCACTCGGCATCGTATCCTCGAAGCGACGTCACTAGTGCGGCGACCGTTGCGGTGTCATTCTCGGCCATCGCGGGACGCGTCGTCCGCACGGCGTCGAAGTAGGCGGCGACGTCCCCGCGAGCCTCGGCAAGCACCTGAGCGTCGAACACGTATACCGGCTCGACTGAGTCCGCGGCGGCTTGTCGCGCAAGAGCTGTTGCGGGCTCGTCGACAAACTGGACGGTACGATTTGCTCTAAACGTACGCTGCGCGGGCTCGCCCTCGGTCACACCTATTGGAGGGGCCTGAACCACGAGCGGCATGACGATCAGGACGATGGCCACAACCGGCAGCAAGACGCGGTATCGCTTCTTCCGCCACCAGACGGTGGTCGATACTTGCCCGACGGGGGGTGCCTCGGTGGAGTCACTCATCGGCTATCCCGGCATCTCGACGCCGCGACACTATCACGGCGTCCGGTCCTGACGTCGACCGGCGATGTCTGCCGCTGCTGCGGCGGTTACGGTGGCGGAAGCGGAAGCGCGGGCCTCCTCGAAGACGTGGTACGCGTTGACGATCCGCTGAACGAGCTTGTGGCGCACCACGTCTTTTGAGTCGAGTTCCACGAAGGCAATCTCGCTCACGTCCATGAGTATTTCGCGCACCTGCTTGAGACCTGACTTGCCCTTGGGCAGGTCGATCTGCGTCACGTCTCCGGTGATCACCACCTTGCTCCCAAAACCCAGCCGTGTGAGGAACATCTTCATCTGTTCTGGGCTCGTGTTTTGCGCCTCGTCCAAGATGATGAAACTGTCGTTTAGCGTTCGGCCGCGCATGAACGCCAGCGGCGCGACTTCGATGATGCCCCTATCCATGAACTGTTGCGACTTTTCGATGTCCATCATGTCGAACAGCGCGTCGTAAAGCGGCCGCAGGTACGGGTCGACCTTCTCGTACAGCGTGCCAGGAAGATAGCCGAGACTCTCGCCCGCCTCGACAGCGGGCCGAGTGAGGATGATCCGCCCTACCTCCCGCTTCTTGAGGGCGTCGACCGCCATCGCCATCGCCAGGTAGGTCTTGCCTGTACCAGCCGGCCCGATGCCAAACGTCACCGTGTTCGCGCGGATCGCGTCGACGTAGCGCTTCTGTCCGGCCGTCTTGGGCCTCAACTGCTTGCCCTTGTGGGTGAGCAGGACGTCCGCATAAAGCGCGCTCGGAGAACACTCCCCGCCCTCAAGCAACTCGATGGAGCGCTCGAGGCTCTCCGGAGTGAGTCGCTCGCCCTTCTGCACAAGCGAGATCATCTCGGCAAAGAGCGCCGATACCACCTGGCTCTGGGCAGCCTGCCCTGAGATGGTGATCTCATTTCCGCGCACCGTGATCTGAGGTTCGAAGTGTGCCTCGATCATGCGTAACACTCCGTCGGCTTGTCCGAGCAGGTCGGTCATGTCGAGTTCGGGCGGCACGACGAGACGAATCTGGGCTGAATCCACCGTGTGTGCACCTTCTGTCCGTGTGTGCGGCGTCAACCGTGCCGGACGCCGCTTGTCTCCCTCAATTCTACCACCCGTGCGTCAGCTCACACTCACGCCCACTCGCCGATGAGGGTCGCCTCCCGCCGCCCGACCACACACGCATGGCCGAGCGAACCGGGAGCGTAGTGCGCCGCGGGCGCGGCAAGGGTCAGGTACTCGCGTGTGGTGCCTGTGGCAATGCCGTCCTTGACCGACTCGACGAGCACCTCAACAGTCGTGCCGATGCGCGATGCGGCGTGTTGCTGCCTCAAGGACTCGTCGAGTGAACGCAGCTCTCTCGCTCGGACGGCGATCGTTTTCGCAGGAAGGTGTCCGGACATTTGGGCGGCAGGTGCCCCCTCTCGGCGCGAGTAACGAAACACATGGAGGCGCGCGAATCCCAGATCGCGCACGAACTCACGCGTGCGCTCGGCCTCTGCATGGGTCTCGCCAGGAAAGCCAGCGATCACGTCGGTGGTAACCGAAAGCCCCGGCAGCGCCTCGCGAGCCGCTGCGATCGTGACAGCGTACCCGGAGGCCGTGTAGGGCCGACCCATCGCCGAGAGGATACGGTCAGACCCGGCCTGCAAAGGCACGTGCAGGTGCGCGCAGAGAGCACGGCTTGAGGCGAGCGCATCGAGCAGGTGCGGCGTGAGGTCCGCTGGCTCGAGGCTAGAAAGGCGGATGCGGGAAATCCCCGTGGTATCGAGTGCGCTGACCACGTCAGCGAGTACGGCGCCGGTAGCGGGATCCCTATACCTGCCGAGGTTGATTCCGGTGAGCACGACCTCACTCGTTCCCGCCTCGGCGAGGGCACCAACCTGGATGACGATGTCTCGAAGCGGGACAGAGCTGGGGCCACCGCGGGCGTAGGGCACGATGCAGTATGTGCAATACGCGTCGCAGCCGTCCTGGATCTTGACCGCGACCCGGGTCCTAAATCCCTCATTCGCGCGCAGCGCACCGCCTGTCTTGAGGACGTCTTCAGCGGCGGCTCTCTCTGCGGAGCCGGGGGCCGTCTCACCGCTGCGCCTGCCGAGCAGCTCGGTGATCTTCCGGAAAGCCTCCTCTTTGTCCGCCACCACTACGACCCGGTCGCCAAGAGCCGCCAAAGCACCCGTGTCGAGCGCCGCAAGACAACCCGTCACCACAACAGTGGGGTTGCGAGGCTGTGAGAGCGCACGGCGCACGGCCTTGCGGGCCTTGCGATCGGCCTCGCCAGTGACCGTGCAGGTGTTTACGACGATCACGTCTGCTTCCAGGGTCTCTGTGAGTCGCACGCCGGCCTCAAGCAGGTGAGCCGCGATGGTGTCGCTCTCGACACGGTTGACCTTGCAGCCAAGCGTCGTGAAGGCGACGCTTTGACCCGTGATGCCGTCAGCCACGCGCTCGACCTCCAAGTGCGCCCAGTTCGTAGAGGGCCACGGCCGCCGCGACGATCCCGGCGGTCTCAGCGCGCAGAACGCACCCGCCAAGCGAGACCGCACGTGCGCCAGCCCGCTCGAAAGCGTACACTTCGGCGGCGGTAAGCCCTCCCTCTGGCCCCACAACCACGGCCACGCGGCTCTCGGCATTCGCTCCCGCCTCATCGAGCGCCTCACCGATCCCAGGAGCGGTCGCCGCCGCATCCTCCCACGCCACGAGCACGACGTCATGCGAGTCGATGATCGCCTGCGCGACCTCAAAGAGAGCTACCGGGTCATCTACCACCGGGACCGAAGCCCTCTGCGCCTGCTTCGCGGCAGCCGCAGCGACTCTGCGCCAACGATCCCCTCTCGCCGAGGCTTTCTCGGGAGTAAAGCGAACGACGGAACGCTCGGCGAGAATAGGCGTGACGCGGCTTACGCCGATCTCGACGCACTTCTCGACGGCAAGATCAATCTTGTCGCCCTTGGTCACGCCCGCTACGAGAGTGACGTAGGGAAGCCTCTCGTCTTCAACGCGCTCAATGAGAGCTACGACGATCCCGGCATCACTCGCCGAGGTGATCCGCGCCTTCCATACCGCGCCACCCGTGTCGACCACAACGATCTGGCCGCCAGGACCGAGGCGCAACACGCGGGTAGCGTGTCGAACGTCACGCATGTCGAGCGCAAGGGTGACGATTTGGTCAGCACTCACGTCTGCCGGGAGCGGCCCAGTGAGGAAGAATCGGTGCAGGGCCATCGGTATCCTTTCGCACGGATCTGACCCGCGCGGATTTTTACGAGACTTCCACGCCGACGGACATGCGGGCAGCTATCCTGAAAGCCAGTCTTTGAGCCGCTCAAACGTGGTAGGCCGCGCGGCCTCACCGAACGTCTCCGAAAGCTCCCCGAACAGCTCACGCTGACGTTTAGTGAGCTTTCGGGGGATGTCGACAGCAGCGTGGACGTGCAAATCGCCACGGGAGCCACCGCGCACGCGCGGCATCCCCGCACCACGCACCCTGAGCACATCGCCGTGCTGTGTCCCCGCTGGAACTTCGACCGTCACGTCACCGGCAAGCCCGGCGAGGGTCACCTCGGCCCCGAGGACCGCCTGGGTGACAGTAAGCGGCATACGCGCGTGCAGGTCTGCCCCCTCGCGATGCAGATACTCGTGAGGGGCAACGCGCACCGTCACGATGAGGTCGCCGGAAGTCGCGCCGCGAACACCAGCTTCGCCATGGCCGGGCACTCTTACCTGCATACCGTCGTCGATGCCAGCGGGTATAGGAATGGTCACGTGTTCGCGGTCGGGCACACGGCCCTGCCCCTGACACTCGGAACACGCCGACGCGATGGTCTCGCCGGTCCCGCCGCACGGTTCACACGGGGTAAGCGTCTGCATCACGCCGAGGAACGTCCGGCGCTCGGTGCGACGCTGACCTGTCCCGTTGCACGTGGCGCACGCACTCGGCTGCGATCCGTCGCTTGAGCCGGTGGCAGCACACTCATCACACGGAACGAGGCGGTTGAGGTATGTCTCCTTCTCGACGCCCTCGGCAGCCTCTTCGAGCGTGATGACGAGCTGCATGGCCATATCGCGTCCTTCTCGGCGAACCCGGCGCCCCGAACCGCCACCGGCCATCCCGCCAAAAAACGCGCTGAACAGGTCTTCCATTCCAAAGCCGCCGCCAAATATGTCGCCGATATCCGGACCGTAGCCACCCCCGGCGCGGGGATCGGTGGTGCCGTACCGGTCGTACACGTCGCGCTTGGCAGGGTCGGACAAGACGTCGTAAGCTTCGTTGACCGCCTTGAAGCGGTCTTCGGCGTCGTGGTCGCCACACACGTCGGGGTGGCACTCGCGCGCCTTGCGTCTGAACGCCTTCTTAATCTCTGATTCGCTCGCGTCGGTCGATACGCCGAGCACCGCATAGTAATCCTTCGTACCCGCTGGCACAGTCACCCTCCGTCAATTGATTATTGCCGCCACATCGCACGCGGTTCGTTACGCTCTCACGCGTACGCTCCCGGGCCGTCGAGCACCTCGTTTAAACCCTCAGCCACACAGTGGACCGCCGCTATCGCCCTCGAGTAGTCCATGCGGGTCGGACCGATGACGCCTACCATGCCATCAGCACTCGGTGAACCGTAGCGAGTAGCAACAAGACTCATCTGGCCGAGTTCGCTCAAGGTGTTCTCGTGGCCGATGCGCACAGTCAGCCCGCCTGAGCGCACGACTTCCTGGAACGCGCTGAGGAGCGCAAGGCCGTCCTCAAGAACACAGAGCAGCGGGACGGCGAGTCCGGCGTCGGCGAACTCGGGGAGCCGAAGCAGCTCCGGCACGCCCACGTGGTAGAGCCGGTCGCGATCAGCCTGCTCGAGGCACGCGACGACGTGACCCATCACCTCACTGAAAAGCTCCTCTTTGAGGTGGTTGTCGTGCGCGGCTTCAGCGAGCGGGCGAACCTCGACCGCCCTCTTGCCGTCGAGACGAGCGTTGAGCGCCCGCTCCACCTCGGCGAGAAGATCCGGAGTGGCCTCCTCGGCGAGTGCGATGTGCCTGTTGACCACTTGGCCTCCCTCAGTGATCAGCACGAGAAGCGCGCGGCGCGGCCCCATCGGAACGAGGTCGACCTTGCGGACACGGGACACGTCGAGCGCCGGAGCGAGTACAACCGCGACGTAGTGCGTCAAGTGTGACAGGAGCGCCGATGTCTGGCGCATGAGGGAATCAAGTTCACTCGCAAGCGCAAGGTGTTTGCTGCGTAGCTCCACAGCCACATCGAGACGGGCGATGCCGTCCGAGACGATCAAGTCGTCGACGAACGAGCGGTAGCCGATGTCCGTGGGCACACGACCGGAGGAGACGTGCGGTTGGTAGACGTAGCCGGTCTCTTCGAGCGCGGAAAGCTCGCTTCTTACCGTGGCGGGGCTACAGCCCAGCCGGTAGCGATCAACAAGACACTGCGACCCTACTGGCTGTCCGCTCCCGATGTACTCTTCGACAAGCGCCTTCAACACCAGACGCCTGCGTTCGCTCAACATCTCTTCCCGCTCCTTCCGGCGAATCTAGCACTCTATTGTAGCGAGTGCCAAGCCACCGCGCGAGGACATCCTGGCGCGCTACTCATCGACCTTGAGAATCGCCATGAACGCCTCCTGGGGCACCTCTACCGCTCCGACAGATTTCATCCGTTTCTTGCCAGCCTTCTGCTTCTCGAGCAGTTTGCGCTTACGGGTGATGTCGCCGCCGTAGCACTTCGCAAGCACGTCCTTGCGCTTTGCGCGCACCGTCTCGCGCGCGAGGATCTTGCCGCCGATCGCCGCTTGAATCGGAACCTCAAACATCTGCCGGGGGATGATCTCGCGGAGCTTCTCGGTAAGCACCTTGCCTCTCGCATACGCCTTGTCGCGGTGAACGATGAACGAAAGCGCGTCGATCGCTTTGCCGGCGAGCAAGATGTCGAGTTTGACGAGGTTGCCAGGCCTGTAGCCGATGTACTCGTAATCGAGACTCGCATAGCCGCGGGTACGGCTTTTGAGCTGGTCGAAGAAGTCCATGATGAGCTCGGAAAGCGGGGTCTCGTAGTGCATCTCGACCGTCGTGGCAGAGAGGTACTGCATGTCTTTAAACGTCGACCGGCGGCTTTCCGCCAGCTCCATCACAGCGCCAACGTATTCAGGTGGCACGAGCACAGTCGCCTTAAGAAACGGCTCCTCGATCCGGTCGATGTGTCCGGGTTCCGGCATGTCTTGGGGAGAGTGCACGATGACGAGCTCGCCGTTGGTCTTGAAGACGCGGTACTCCACGCTGGGAGCGGTGGCGAGCAGATCAAGGCCGAACTCGCGCTCGAGGCGCTCCTTGATCACTTCCATATGTAGCAAGCCGAGAAACCCTACGCGAAACCCGAAGCCGAGAGCGTGGCTCGACTCCGGATCGTAGACGAGCGCCGGATCGTTGAGCTTGAGTTTGTCGAGCGCGTCACGCAGATCCGGATACTGGTCCCCGTCTATCGGATAGAGGCCCGCGTAGACCATCGGCTTGACCTCGCGATACCCCGGCAGCGGCTCCGTCACCCCGTGCCTCGCGACGGTGACGGTGTCTCCAACTTTGACGAGCGCCGGGTCTTTGAGTCCGGTGATGAGGTATCCCACCTCCCCTACCCCGAGCTCGTCAACGGGCATGTTGGCAGGGCGCCGAACACCAACCTCTTCAACATCTGTCACGACGCCGGTCGCCAGCATGCGGATCTTCAGGCCCTTGCGCACCGAACCGTCGATGATGCGAACGAGCGCAACGACTCCCCGATACGCATCGAAGTACGAGTCGAAGATGAGCGCCTTCAACGGTGCTTCAGCATCACCCCTGGGTGGTGGAATCCGCGTGATGACCGCTTCAAGCGCCTCTCGGACACCCTCACCGGTCTTACCGCTGGCAAGCACCGCGTCATCGGCAGGAATAGCGAGGCCTTCTTCAATCTCGTGGCGCACCCGGTCTGGATCGGCGGCGGGAAGATCGATCTTGTTGATGAGCGGGATGATCTCAAGGCCCGCGTTCATCGCCATCATGGCGTTAGCCACGGTCTGGGCTTCCACGCCCTGAGCGGCATCCACAACCAAGATGACGCCTTCACAGGCTTGAAGTGAGCGCGATACCTCGTACGTGAAGTCAACGTGTCCGGGAGTGTCGATGAGGTTGAGCTGATACGTCTCGCCGTTCTCGGCAGTGTAGAGAACACGCACCGCTTGGGCCTTGATCGTGATGCCGCGCTCGCGCTCGATGTCCATCGAGTCGAGAACCTGCTCGACCATGTCGCGATCGGCGACGGTATGCGTCAGCTCGAGAACCCTGTCGGCGAGCGTCGACTTTCCGTGATCGATGTGCGCGATGATAGAGAAGTTGCGTATGTGGGTGGGGTCGCTCATGTCTGCGAAAGTGTATCAGGTGAGTGCGCGATTCGCTGGAACGGTGGGGCCAGGTTCACGATGGCGAAGGAGCTGCGCACTATGCGCTTTCAGGCAGGAACTCGATCACTCGCCGTACAACTGCTCGCGCAACGAGTCCACATCGACGATCTCCCATAGCTCTTGCCGTCGCGGACGTGGGCGAACACGGCCTGGTTGATTCTGAACTCTCGACCGAGTCCGCGTGTCGAGAGACCGGCAGGGGCATGCACTATGACGTCGTCATGCATAAACTTGCTGAATGCATCCGTGTCGCCAGCATCACCTGCGGCAAACACGGACTCCAGCAGGGAACCCGACTCGTTCATCGCGGCCTCCGAAGGCATCGTGGACGGGTATTCCTGAAAGTGGATACCCAGCGGGCCAGCTTCCGGCTAGTCGTGTAGCGGATAACCTGCGAACGCAGCAAGTCAAGTGTTGCTATTGAGATTCGCGGGTGCTCACGCGATTGCGGCGAGCGGCTTCAACGGCTCCGACGGGCGACTGCGTGCCAAATCATGTGCCGTTTGCAGGTTGATCCAGAACTCCGGAGTCGTGTTGAGCGCCTCAGAGAGCAGCCACGCCGTCTCCGGCGTCACACCCCGCTTGCCGCGAATCAACTCGTTGATGCGCTGGACGGGAACACCCAGGTGCGCGGCGAAGGCGACCTGGGTGATACCGAGCGGGGCGAGAAACTCCTGGCTCAAAATCACGCCGGGATGAGTGGGTATGCGGTTTTCCGGAATCATGGTCACGCCTCCTACTTGTGATAGTCCATCAGCCGGACGTCGTGAGCGCCGTTGTTCTGCCAACTGAACACGATCCGCCATTGGTCGTTCACCCTGATCGAGTGGAAACCCTTCAGGTCGCCCTTGAGCGCCTCCAACCGATTGCCGGGTGGCGACTTCAGATCGAGTACCGCCGCGGCACCGTTGAGCATATCCAGCTTGACCAAGGCAAGGTTCACGATGTCGTTTGGAAACCGACGCGCCCCGCTGGTGGACCGGCCATGGTACAGGTCCTCTGTCGCGCGGTCGCCGAACGAGACGATCAATGGGCCTCCCTGGTCACGGAGTGAGTATACCCACTATCACGGCAACCGTGCAAGCGCGTAATGGATGTGCCGCTGAATCTAACGCCCTTAGGCATCTGCCACAACGGATGCGCCCCTCTTCCACAGTCAACCTTGTGGCCGTCAGCAGTTGCTGGTGGAACCGCGCCATGACTTCGTCGTAGGTGTTGCCATCAAGTCGGCACGAACTGCTTGCTAGTCCGCAGAGTCGAACTGCGAAATCAGCGCTTCGCACTCGCCTCTGAGAACCTGCAAATCAACCTTCGCAAGTCCCCACACTAGCTCGTCATCGACGGTCGGATACTCATGTGTCAGGCGATTCCGGAAGTCGACGATCCGCCGTGCGCCCGTGATCGAAGCGAAGACTTCTGGCGCTTTGTGTGACAGAGCTAGCACCGCTTCCCGATGATCGTGAACTCGCGCTCCACGGAGGATCGAACGAGTCTGTTCGCGAGATAGTCCGAGATCCGCATGCCAACGACCGCAGCATCAATCGCGTCGCACGACTCCAGGATATCGGCAAGGTATGCGCGCGGCTCACGCTGCATAGAGCTGCTGTTTCGTCCGATTGACATCGTCGCGGATGTAGCGGTTCTTGAGCGCGCCAACCATCACGAGATCGACATCAGTTCCGAGGATGGCGCGCAGTTCGTCCAGCAGGCCGAAGTATGCATCCGGCTTGTCGTAGGGCGACATGGAACCGAAATCGACCAGGAAATCAATATCACTTCGTCCAGGCTCGAAGTCGTCACGCAGCACCGAGCCGAAGACATCGAGGCGTACCACGTGGAAACGCTCACACGCCTTGCGTATCGCATCCATTCTGTCTTCGATCACAGCAACCATGGCGATCCTCCACCAACATGGTACCCGCTGGAAACCCGGCCTTGCCATCGAGCCCGCATGCCGGTGGCCTGTCGGTCAACGATTTGCGCATAAGCTGCGCGCCACCAGCTTACACCGCGAAGCGGCCGAACGCTCCTGCGCGTCGAGAAGCGCGGGTTAGACAGGGTGGCCGCCGCCAAGGCTGAGCAATCACTCGCATACCAGTTTTCGCGTAGAGGTCGGGGTTGTTTCAGGGTCTTCCATAGGTACGCGAGAGCCGCGACATGCTTGGCGCAAGCCGGAAGGGCCGGATAAACTGAGCTGGAGGAATCCTTCCTCACGTCATCGCCGTGTGCTATCCTACCTGGGTTCGTCCAGCCCCACTGCGACGGGCACCATGTTGACCGAGAGAGGAACCGTACCAGTGGCGAACATCAAGAGCCAAAAGAAGCGCATCTTGACCAGCGCGAAAGCACATGACCGCAACAAGGCGGCCAAGTCCGCCATCAAGACAGCCATCAAGAAGGTGGATGTCGCTGTCGGCGCAGGAGATTCTGACGCCGCCGTCGCCGCCGCGCAGGATGCATCACGCATGCTTGATAAAGCGGCAAGCAATGGCGTTATCCACAAGAATCAGGCAGCGAACCGCAAGTCGGGCATCATGAAGCGCGCAACTGGGAGTGGCGACTAGTCACGGCAGAGATCCACTATCCAGCGTTCGAAGACGAGCCGGGCATCCCGGCTCGTCTTCATTTCCGCATCCGTGCGAGCGGCACCTCTCAGGGCGTCCACCAACTCAGGGCCAGAGTACCGTCCCGCCTGACGCAGCAACTTGTTGGCCTGCCAGTTGGCCACCCCGACCTCCCGCATTATCTCGCCCACTGGAGACCCGCTTGGGCTTCGGGCCTTGATCGCGTGAACTGAAAGCATGTGGCGTACGTGGCGCACGCTGAGCGCAAGGATGCCGTGCACCGACTCGCCTTGATCGACGAGGAGCGCAAGCAGGCGCAGCGCAGCCCGAACATCTCTCGCGCCGAGAGCGTCGGTGAAATCGAAGACCGACGGAGGCGCGGTTGTGGAGACAACATGCTCGACATCGCGACGCGAAAGTGTCTCCTTGTCTCCCGCGAAGGCCACTACCTTGTCTACTTCTGTCGAAAGGTGCCTCAGGTCGTACCCGACAGCACGGACTAGCACTTCAGCCGCATCAAGCCCAATGCGCTTCCCGCGCTGCGCGAAGAACTCGAGGACGCGCTGCGCATACTCACCTTTCTTGGGTGACTTGTACTCCGAGACCCCTCCCAGCGCGTCGATCGCCTTGTACACACGGAGGTTCTTCGCAAGCTTGAGCGCAACAAGAACAAGTACCGTCTCCGGATTCGGGTCAGCGGCGTAGCGAGCAATCACGTCAAGCGAGTCTTTGGGCAAGGCGTCAGCCCTGCGCACAATCACCAGGCGGCGCTCGGACATGAACGGCAACGTGTTGCAGACCGTGATGACCGAGTCGCCGTCGGTCCGATCCCCATCGAGCACCGTCAAGTTGTAGTCGAGATCCGCGACGGCCGCCAGCCTTTGCTTCAAGCGCTCTACCGCCTGCGTAAGCAGCAGCTCCTCTGGTCCGTAGATGAGGTAGACGGGTTTGAGGTCTGCAAGTCGAGGGTCGGTCATGATCTCCGGGTTCTGTGAGGGTGCGTGCGATACCACCCGAGATTGTCGCACACGCCGCCTCCCGGGCTCCACGGGTGGTGAAAACGGCGAACCGACCGTCAAGATCGTGAGAAACCCGCAGTTCACCGTGGATATCTGTTCGAAACACCGCGATCTCACGGTCCTCAAGCAGATCAATCACCGATCGCGAGGGGTGTCCAAACTCGTTTCCGGCACCCGCGCTGATGAGCGCGACGGCTGGTCGCAAGGTATCGAGGGCAGTTGCTGTGATTCCGTTTGAGCTACCGTGGTGCGGTACCAGCAGCACATCGATATCGGGAATCATTTCGTCCCGCGCAAGACGGTCCCACACGACCTCCTCGGCGTCGCCCGGGAGGATCGCCGAGAATTCACCACGGGTCAGGTGCAGGATTACACTCGTATCGTTGGTCGCAAGCGCTGGATCAGGCCCTCTCGGCCACAAAGCCTCCAATCGCGTGAGCCCCACGGTGAGCACATCGCCCGCGGCTATGGAGCCAAGTAGCGAACCTTCGTCTTTCCGGTAATCAACAACTCGGTCGAGGTGCGGGATTAGTTGCGCGAAGGCCTCCGGATCAGCAACGCTGGGCGCAAACGCGCGCCCGACCCGGACGACGCCGACGAGGCCCGGTGCGCCACCGGTGTGATCGGCGTGGTCGTGAGTGAACACAAGCGCGTCGATCCGTCTGATTCCGGCACGAGTCAGCGCGGTCCTGAGAACGTCCGGATCCGGTCCCGTATCAATGAGCAGGGTCGCGTTGTCGTCGGTAACGATCACCGCATCCCCTTGGCCGACGTCGAGCACACGGATGCGAGGTTCGCCGGAGGGTGTGGGGGCGCCGATCATGCCCCATACCGTGAGCGCCACCACGAGACCGAGCGCCATCCGCGGAGCTGTTGAGTCTCTCGGTCGAGGCCACGCGACCCAAAGCGCGCACGTAGCCACGGTCACGGTTGCGACAAGCGGGCCAGGCGGCGCCTCCACGCCGAGAGCGGCTCCCGGTATCGACGCGAAGTGACGCGCCAGCGTTGTGACCAGTCCAAGAGGCAATGCGGCCAGTGACATGAACGGACCTGCCACCACGCTCAACACAAGACCGGCCACGGCAGCTACGAGACCTACAATCAAACCAACAGTGACGAGGGGCATGGCGATCACGTTGGCAAGCGGGGCAATCAGCGAAAACATGCCAAAAGCGGGCAGCGCGACAGGCAAGGTAGCCACTTGGGCCACGAGAGTCAACGCCAACATGTCGGCGGCGCCCTCAGCCCAACGGTGGACACGTCCCGTCCCGAACGCCGAGCGAATCCATTCGCCGGCAAGCCCTCCAAACACAACGATTCCCGCGACAGCGCATACCGAAAGGCGGAACCCAATATCAAACGCGACAACGGGATCGGCCATAAGCATCACAGCGACGGCCGCCGCCAAAGCAGCAAGCCCGTCACCGCGGCGGCCGGATACGGCCGCGAGCCCCGCAACAGCACCCATGCCCAACGCGCGAAGTGCCGAGGGCTGAACACCGGTGAGGACGACGTACATTCCCATCGCTGCGACCACCACAGCAGCGCGGGTCACAAGTCCCTGGCGCGCGTGGCCTAAAACGCGTCCGAGAAGCATTCCCACTATGCTCAAGTGTGTGCCGGATACTGCGATGAGATGCGAGAGCCCGCATACACGCATGTCCTCTTCGGTCACAGTGCCACTCATACGGGTCCTGTCGCCCAAGAGCACCCCTTGGAGCACATCCCCTCTCGCCCCAGGGACTTTAGCCACCATCTCGTTGACCGTAGCCCTGATCGGGCCCGCCCATCCGCTTGGCGTGGAAGCCCATCCCTCAATCTCTACCGCGCGCACCGGCACGCTGCCCGCCTCGAACCGGCGATGTGCACGGCGCGCCCACTCCTGGGATGGATCGATTGGCATTACCCGCTGCTTAAGAGCAAACACTTCTCCGAGACGAACGGGCGGATCCTGTCCGGGCGGCAGCATCACTCGGAAACGAACTGGAGCGCCTTCAAGCGGGCGGACGGTCGTCACCCACCCAAACCGGCCCTGAGTTGGATCGCGAATGGCGACAACTGCTGTGTTGGGAGTTTGTGCGTCGGCTGTCGATTCGTTCGGTGTGGGCAATTGGGCTTGAGCTGCGTGCCAACCAGACCAGCGGGCTGAACCTGAGGCCACTCCCAGCGCCGCCCACACGAAGAGCACCCCGGCAAAACAGCCGATCTGCACCACCCTGGCACGTCCATAAGCGTACCGTCGAAGCAAGCGCGCCATGCCGATGCACGCCACGAAGCCAATCGATGCCAGTGTCAGTGCGATCACAGCAACGGTCGGCAGCGGCACTTGCATATCACCCGTCAGGTACCGCCAGGACAGCTCCTCACTAGTGAGAACTCCGCAAAACAGCATGATCGAATACCATGCGAGTGCCGGTATGCTCGGACGCGGGCGATAATTGGTGCTCATCGCACCACGATGAAATCGCGCATCGCCTCAAGTTTCTTCTCTCCGATGCCAGGTACCCGCATGATGTCTTCGGGTGCGCTGAACGGACCGTTTGCCTCCCGGTCAGCAACGATTCTCGCAGCGGTGGCAGGCCCCACCCCTGGAAGCGCCTCAAGCTCGCTCTCCCCCGCGGAATTGATGTTCACGTGCTGTCCCGCGCTGGAACCGCCACGTGTCGCACCGCTCGATGTGCCCACAGGCGAGGGCACGGTGCCGGCCGCAGCCTGTTCACGAGTTGGGACGTAGACGTGTTCCCCGTCATTGATGATCTGCGCCAGGTTGATCGTGTCGATTGATGCCTCTGGCGAAGGCCCGCCTGCCGCCTCGACCGCATCCCCGACGCGCGAACCAACAGGCAGCTCTCTGAGCCCCGGAGAGTTCACGGCTCCAGCGACGTGCACCCACACGCTTTCAGGTTGCGCATCCGCAGCCGGTGTCGCAACGCCCGAGCTATCGTCCTCTCCGTGGGCGTGCGATGCGACATCTTCGGCGAGATTTGACTCAAATGCAACCTGGGGCGCACCTCCATCGAACAGGGCACCGCCAACGCGCCACGCGGCCACGAGAAGCGCAACGAGGAGCATCACCACTACGCCGGTGAGCGCCGCCGGAGAGATATCCGTAAGACCGGTCCTTCGGAGAAAACTTGCTCCACGCCCATGTGATCGTTCCGGCTCCACACGCACGTCATCAAACATGAACAGGCGCCCCTTTCCCCGCCGGGGCGGAGGGGGCGCCCGGACTGTCTTTCGCTACACCTTTGAAACCTCACGTACGTCGAACAAACGCCCACAGCAAGAACACTAGTTGACGCGCAAGATGTCGACTCGAGCGCGCTCCACGCTCAAGTCGTCGTAGCCCACGATCAGCTCAAGTCGTCCATCACCATCGATATCCACGCTGTCAAATGACGCCACACCCGCATCGTAGTCACCCGAGTATCTTGGAGGATCAAAACCTGATCCGTTCCAGAGCCAGACGCCCATTCGCTCGATGCTGCGATGGCTGAACTGCTGTGGAGCGGCAACCCCCTCCACACACACAACGTCAAGAAGGCCGTCACCGTTGATGTCGGCGAACTGGGCGGCGCTCACTGAACTTGAAGACAGCTCGAACAGTTCGCGAAAAGCGCCATCACTTACTGTTGCCACCACAGTCCGTCGCGACTCACCGTCTGCACTTCCGTGGTTCAGCACCACCTCATCCCCTGGGGATTCAGGTACCACATCACCAACGGCGATCACTTGGCCGTGAGGGTTGGCGGCTAGTATGTCCGTCACCTCAGTGGTCTTGCCGTCGGACGTGGTAAGAGTGTGCCGTGTCCCGGCATCCTCCCACCATTCGATTAGCCAAGCGTCGCCTTCCGGCATACGAATGGAAAACATCCGCGCAGGCCTTTTCAGCCCGTTGCCGAGAGTTACTGTACGCACATTGGTTCCGTCCCCATCTGTGATACTCAAAACCGGCTCGAGCGACTCCGGCGACAATCCCACAACCGCGACAGCGCCCGATCCCGCTTTGGACACCGCCCACGCCTGTGGCCTGCCTGCGACCCGGTGTTCCCAATGATCGACTCCCTCTCCTTCCGGATTGGGCACGCCTCCCGCGAGCCATACCTCATCTGTCTCTGGGTCGTTGACCACGCACGCCACGTTCACACTCGGACCGTCTGATACCGCTCCAAACCGGAGAACTTCCGCACACGCGAACAGGATCTCCGTCTCTACCGATGAGTCGCCAACCCGGGCGGCCACAACCTCGTGGTACCAGCCGCGCGATTCCTGACCTGCCTCGGGGTCACTGTCGATGACGGTGCGGACCAATACCAGGCGCCCGTCACCGAGTTGTGTGACCCCCGTCGATACCGGACCCACTGAATCACCGAACCCGATCCCGTCGGCGGAGTAATCAGCTGAAAATCCCACGGACTCCACGAGCGACCCGTTCGTGTACGAGTAGAGCGATTTGCCGGCCCACACGAGCGGTCCCCCGTCCATCTCTACGGCGCCCACGTGTGTACCCGTGCTCTCTGCGCTCACCATGACGCTCAATCCCCCGGCTGAACGGCAGCCGGCGGCTGTCGACAACGCTACGGACAGCACTACTCCGGTCATCAACAACGCGCAAACCGACATCGATCGCGGCATCAGTCGGTCACCACCCTGCCCGACTGCGCATCGACATACACGACAGCCGGCATCGCACCGCTCTCGGCGCCTTCTTCAACGAGCGTGAACTCCCACGCGGGCCACATCACGCTTTGGCGGCTGCTTGACTTGTTGGCGTAGTAGACCAACCGAGCCCTCTGAACCTCAACAACAGGAGGAAGTCCGGTGACCCGCTCACCTTCACGGGCGACCGCTTCGAATGCCGCTTCCGCATCGATGAGCTGTACCGGGCGGCCGCTGTGAGACACCTCACGCCAGGTGGTTCGCATCTCGCACACGCGCTTTCCCGCCGCCAACACGATCCGGATCGAATCGCCCTCGGTGCCAGCGATGGGAATCCCCGCATGCTCGTGGCCGTACTCGACGATGTAGGCGTGCGTCTTCTCGTCTGTGAGCTTCCCCGTAAGTGGATCGACTGACGCGGCAGCCACGCCAGTAACCCCGTTGAGAACCGCATCGGCGGGGAGACCTCCGTGATCGCCGATATAGCGCTTTGCGGCCTCCACGGCCTCGTGAACTGTGAAGTCAACCACGGCGTTTCCGTACTCCTCACCGTTGTCTAACAGAAAACCATCACCCTCGAAAACCATCAGACGCTTTCCGTCCCGCTCGAACAATCGGGACCCCTTTGTCTGACCGAGTGCGCCAGCAACCGCTCTTCCTCCACCAAGAGTGCGGCGGGCCACTTCCTCAGGTTCCGGGCGGTCAGACTTCAAAACCAAGGGGGAAACTCCATTCGGTGCTTTCGGGAACTCTGTGCCAACCCGAAATGTGGTGTTACGTCCTTGAATCAACCTTGTTTCCGAATTTGCCATCGCCTTGGGAATCGCGAACGCTTCTCTCAGCGCTGCAACCCCTCTCGACCAAAGCGATTCGTTCGACCCGAGGTGCGGTCCGCCGATGTGGTTGCCAAGCAGGTTCAGGTACCAGAAGCGCATGTCGACAATCTCGCCGGTGGGTGAATCGGCCTGGCGAGCCCTCACCGGAGGCAGTCCTTCGTAGGTATGGCGTTCGTGAAGGAGAACAGCCGCGTTCTTGGCGCTGCCCGAGAAGTAAGAGTTGGCTTGAAGCCATGAGTACCGAATCGAGTTGCCGAGCGCGACCTGATCGAAAAAGCTGTCCACGATCCCTACGTCAGTCGCGTCACCAGGAGCCGTGGCCTGGTAGCCCATGATAGAGTGCGCCCGTCGCGGGTCTCCGAGAAGGGTGCGCGCGTAGAGCGCCCGGGAGCCCGGAGAGTTGCCGCCTGCGGACAGCTGATTGCACGCGGCGAGGAACACCCACTCGATGTCATCGTTCCAGCGGCTGTTGGTTCGCGTCACCGACCAGCCGGGATACGTCGCTCCGATCTCCCACAGGTTGCGCTCCCAGCCAAACGTGTTGCTTCCGCACAGGTCGTTGTCCCGCGGCCCGATGTTGTCGTTGTGTCCATTCTGATCGAGACGTCTGCGCCAATCCGAGTTGTCCCGCGTGCTGCCGACCCATCTCGGCGAGTAGAAGCGCAGTTGCCCCGGCCATCCATGAGTTGACAGGTACATGAGGTCACGCCGGTTTGCCCCCGGCCATCTGTCCACTCCGGAATAGCCGTTAGTCACGTCCCAGTGGGCGACATCGTCTTGCGGCGCGTCGTACGACGTCTGCGTCTTGCCGGTCCAGATCCCAGTCCCGCCGAAATAGTGAAGTCGAAACGCGAACCTGTGCGCATCCGACGGTGAGAAGTTCCCCCCGTAGAGCACCGAGTACTCGTGGTGGCTCGCATCATCACCACGGGCACTCTGTGCCAACACCCCCGACGTCCCCGTCGCGAGCGCAATCACGCAGAGTGCGCTTCCAACACAGCGAAACCCTGAGCGCCTCCACCCCGTCCGACCGCGACGTGCGCCCCAACCATGAGCTTTTCCAGACATACGTACCACTCCCCCCGTGACGACCAGCAGATTCGCGACGGTCGCACAGAGGCAAACACACCCCGCTCACGTCGCGGACGAAGTACACCACGGCGGGTCTAACCGGGTCTTACCAGAGATATACCTGCTGGTCAGAGAGTAAAAACTCCCGTCGCCAACACCTAACGCACGACGATGCTCACGAGCCTGCCCGGGACAATCAGCACCTTGACGACTTCCTTCCCGGCGACATGCGCCTCCGCCTCGATGAGCGCCGCCTCACGAACCTCATCATCCGGGGCGTCTGCGGACACGATGACACGTCCCCGGATCTTGCCGTTGACCTGCACCGCGAGCTCGACCTCATCGAGGGCCGCCGCCGCTGGATCGTACTTTGGCCACGCCTCCCTGTGGACCGAGGTGTCGTGTCCCAGCACATCGCGCCACAGCTCTTCGGCCATGTGCGGAACGTACGGAGCGAGCAGGCGCGTCATGTTCTCCGCAACCGCACGCGTGAGCGCGGCATCGCGCATTCCTGGCTCCACCGCGTTGCGATAGTCGTACGCGGCGTTGGTGAGCTCCATCATCGCGGCGATGGCGGTGTTGAGACTGAAGCGTCCAATGTCGTCGGTGACCTTGCCGATCACGCGGTGCATCTCACGGTGGAGCGTCTTGGCCGCCGGGCCGTCGAGCGCGATCTCGCCGCCGACGTCACCTGCCGAGGACTCCTCGGCAGCCTCAGTCACGAACCTCCACACGCGACCAAGCCAGCGATACATGCCGTCAAGCCCCTCGAAGGACCACTCAAGATCTTTGTCAGGTGGCGCCATGAACAGGATGTAGGCGCGCAGCGTGTCGGCGCCGTACTCGGCGATCATCTCCTCGGGAGCGACGACGTTGCCCTTGGACTTGCTCATCACCTCGCCGTCTTTGCGAACCATCCCTTGAGTGAGCAGGTTGGTAAACGGCTCCGAGAAGTTCAGCAAGCCCGCATCGCGCAAGACTTTCGTGAAGAAGCGGGAGTAGAGCAGGTGCAAGATCGCGTGTTCAATACCGCCGATGTACTGGTCGACAGGCATCCAGTGCTCGGCTTTTTCCCGGTCCCATATCGCCTGTGAGTTGCGGGCGTCGCAGTAGCGCAGGTAATACCACGACGAGCAGGTGAACGTGTCCATGGTATCTGTCTCACGCCGAGCGGCCCCGCCGCACGCCGGGCACTTTGTCTCGTAGAAGTCGGGTTTGTCCGCAAGTGTCTCACCCTTGGTGATGTCGACGTCGTCCGGCAGGCGCACCGGCAGGTCGCTCTCGGGGACCGGCACGAGACCGCACGCCGGACAGTGGACGGCGGGAATCGGGTTACCCCAATAGCGCTGTCGGCTGATAAGCCAGTCGCGAAGACGGAAGTTGATCGCGTACCGGCCGTGGCCATGATCCTCAAGCCAGCGCGTGACCGCCGCGACACCGATACCGCCCTTTCCGGTGCGCATGCCCGTGAATGGACCAGACTGCACCATAATGCCAGGGCCGTCGTAGGCGCACTCCCAGGTCACGTCATCGAGCACTCGCTCTTGCGCGTCAGCGAGTTTCGCGGCAAGCGGATCGTCCTCCGCGACGACCACCGGCGGGATCGGCAGCCCGTACTGGCGGGCGAACTCAAAATCGCGCTGGTCACCGCAGGGAACGGCCATCACGGCACCAGTGCCGTACTCCATGAGCACGTAGTCCGCCACCCACACGGGGACCTTCTCCCCGTTGACGGGGTTGACGACGTAGCGCCCGGTGAACGCGCCGATCTTCTCACGCTCGCCAGCGGCGCGCTCGACCGCGCTCGCCCGCGAAGCGCTCTCGACAACCCGCATCACTTCAGGCGCGAACTCCGTGCCGTGAACGATCTCGTGCACGAGCGGGTGCTCCGGCGCGAGCAGGAAGAACGTGCACCCGAAGAGCGTGTCGGGGCGCGTCGTGAACACGGTGATCGTATCGCCGGACGGCTCGCCGGCCGCGTCGCAGAGCACGAAATCGACCTCGGCGCCCTCGGAACGCCCGATCCAGTTGGCCTGCATCGTCTTGACGCGCTCGGGCCAGCCGGGAAGCGTGTCGAGGTCGTCGAGGAGCTCCTGAGCATACTCGGTAATCTTGAGGTACCACTGCTCGAGCTCGCGCTTCTCGACGTGGCTCTTGCATCGCCAGCACACGCCGTCGCCGATGACCTGCTCGTTGGCGAGCACGGTCGCGCAGCTCGGACACCAGTTGACCGGGCTCGACTTGCGCTCGACGAGCCCGCGCTCCCAGAACTTCAGAAGGATCCACTGGCCCCAGCGATAGTACTCCTCGTCGCACGTGACGACCGTGCGGTCCCAGTCGTAGCTAAATCCCATCCGCTTGAACGAGGCGGCCTGCTTGGCGATGTTGGCGTACGTCCACTCGGCAGGATGTGTCGCGCTCTTGATCGCGGCGTTCTCGGCGGGAAGCCCGAACGCGTCCCAGCCGATGGGGTGGAGTACCTGCATGCCGCGCATGGTGAGGTGGCGTGCGATGACGTCGCCGATGGTGTAGTTGCGAACGTGACCCATGTGGATGTCGCCTGAAGGGTACGGGAACATCTCGAGCACGTAGTAGGCGGGCCGGGAGGGGTCCTCGTTTACCGAGTAGAGCCGGTCACGCTCCCATGTCTCCTGCCACTTGGTCTCTATCGCATGCGGATCGTACTGTCGCGTCACGTATGACCTCCTGGTGGCGGCGTATCAGTCCGTGACTCCGCATGATAGCGGGTCGGCGAGCCGGTTGCAGCCCCGGCGGAGGCGCGGTAGAGTCGATGACGTACACGCGGACACCGATCGGGCCCGGCCGTGGGGAAGGAGCCGTCATGCAGGTAGCCATCGAGCGGTTCGACCCCGCACGTCACGATTCCGCGACGGTCGCCCGTCTGATCTACCAGGCGGATCCCTCGCTCATGCGATTCGTCTTAGGCGCGGAGGATGAAGCCGTGCCTGTGCTCACCGCGCTCGTGGAGATGGAGCACAACGACTACAGCGGAAGGTACGTTCGCTGCGCGGTCGATGAGACCGGGGAGGTCGTCGGTATCGCGGCCGGTCTCACCGGCGCCGAACGGCGTGCCGCAACCAGGCTGCGCGGCAGGGAGTGGGGGCGTGCTCTCGGCGCCCGCAGGATGCTGCGGGCGATGCGGTGGGGGTCGAAGCTCGAGAGCGTGGCGACCACCGAGGTCGCCGACGACGAGTTTTACCTGAGCGCGCTGACCGTCGACGAGCGACACCGGGGCGGCGGCGTAGGCTCCGCGCTCCTCAGCTCCGTGACCGCCGAGCACCCCGTGGTGATCACCGACGTCAACATCACCAAGAACGACGCGCTACGCTTCTACCGCCGCCACGGGTTCGAGGTCGAGCGTGAGATGACGTTCGTGCACAAAGGCGACGCCCTCGGCAACTTCCAGATCCGCCGCGACGCGCGAGCGGCGGGAGCGGGGTAAGGCGCACGCACGTGTCCCCAGACGCGACAGGACCCAGCATGAGGCCGGGTCCTGCATTCATTCTTGGTGGACCTACCAGCGGCCAACTCTGGTAAAAGAATGCGAGATGACGAAGTCTAACCGAGTGACGCACAAGGGCCTACCTAGAGCTTCCGGTAGCGGTAGCCCACCTTCTTGATCCGCGCATCGAGGCAACCGCCGACGCTTGAGGCACTCAACAGTGCCTCGCACTCTGACGCAGGCGCATCGAAGTACGGATAGATCCCACCGTGTCTGAACTCAACCTCGAGAGTCCATGTGGTCGCGTCATAGCCGACCGACACACAGTTGCTGCTCGTGACCGGAGTGCGCAGCATCACTCAGCTCCTGCCTAATCGTCCCTAGAGTCCGCCTTCTCCAGCTCTGCGAACTTCGCCGCCATGGTCGGGTTGCCGCGTGTCAGCTTCTTGATCGTCACGTCTTGCAGTTTGTTGTTGGCCAGACGGAGGTTGTTCTCGGAGCCAAGTAGTTCGGCCTTCGTCTTCTCAAGACTCTTGATCGTCTTGTCAATCTCAGCGATGGCAGTCCCAAACTTTCGGGACGCCAAGTCATAGTTACGGGCAAAGCCTGTCTTGATGGTTTCCAGGTCGTCCTCGAAATTCGTAATGTCGATGTTCTGCGCCTTCACGAGCGCCAGCTCGGTCTTGTATTTCAGTGCGTTCTGAGAAGCGTTACGAAGCAGAGTGATCATCGGAATAAAGAACTGTGGTCGGATGACGTACATCTTCGGATACCGGTGAGACACGTCCACGATGCCCGTGTTGTAGAGCTCGTTGTCCGGCTCCAGCAAAGAAACGAGTACGGCGTACTCGCAGCCCTTCTCGATGCGGTCCTTGTCGAGTTCTTTGAAGAAGTCCTCGTTCTTCTTCTTGGTTGCGGTGGTGTCGCACTCGTTCTTCATCTCGAACATGATCGACACACATTCGGTGCATGCTTCGTCGGAGTCACGGAATATGTAGTCGCCCTTGCTACCGCTGCGGGCGTCATTGTCCTTCTCAAAATAGGCGCGAGGGAAAGCAGTAGCGCGGATCTTGTTGAACTCGGTTTCACAGTGTTGCTCTAGGGTCTCGCCGACCAACTTGGTGGACAACTTGGCCTTGAGGTCCTTCAGGCGCTCGATGGCATCGTCGCGATCCTTGATCTGGGTTTCGTACTTGTCTTTGAGCGACGATTCGAGCAGCTTTCTCTCAGTGTCCTTCGAGTCAAGATCTCGCTTGAGATCGTCGCGCTCCTTCTCGACCGTACTGAGCGCTTCCTTCAGCGCGAGCTGATTGGCGACATCTGCCTTCTCGAGCTCTGCTTTAAGCCGAGCGATCTCGGTGTCCTTCTCGGCATCCTTCTTGGCGGCTTTCCTCTCCATCTCGCTGGCGACCTTGGTCTGCGCGAGTTCGATCGCCGTCTTCTTGTCTTGCTCGGCAAGCACCAACCGGTCGTGCAGCGCCTTGTCGAAGGCTTCGTCGCGCACCTGTTTCAAGATGTCCGCATAACCGGCCTCATCAACGTTGAATGTCTTGCCACAATGCGGGCATTTGATCTCGTGCATAGTAACTGGCCTCCTTTCAGACCTAAATTCATCACGCCGTAGCGAGGTCGCAGAACTCCTGCTTTATCGCGTCGATCTTTGACGCATCCACCAGCCCTGACTCCAGGTGATAGAGGATGTACTGCGGCTTGCGATGCGACTCGTTTCGGGGGAGTGGGGTGATCCCAAGCTCCGACTCCAAGTCGCTCGGGAACCGAGTGATCCTCTTGGTGAACGCCGACTTCGCCCCATCAATCGCCGCGGTTACCTCGGAATCATGCGAACCGCCGTTGTCCCCGTCGTAGAGGACCGAGTGGTCGATGCCAAATGCGCCGAGAATCGCGACGAAACGATGGATGTTGAACTTACCCATGCAGTCGATGACAGAAAGGCCTCTCAAAGGCGGGTCCATTAGACCCCGGGTCGTCAAGTAACTGTATAACGCCGTCTCACTAGCACCTTCGACAAGGATCACTCGCTGACTGAAGAAGGCTATCGTACGTGTTGCCTGCATCCATAGCTCAGTCTTAAGGGACGCCATCATCGCAGCCTTGTTGACATCCGCCGATGTCGTGCCGATCGGCGTAATGCTGTCATCAACGACGAGGAGGTCGTCGAACAGCTTGTCGAGTTCAGCCTGCGACAACTGGTGGGCCGTAGTGATACCAGCGTCGCGGCATAGTCGGACTAGTCGAGTCAGGTCGTCCATCGAGCGGCTAACGAAACGTGAGCTATGCGTCGTTAACAAGACCTGTGTAGTGCCGTCCTGAACGAGTTTCAGTAGGCTGTCGTGCAACACCTCTTCCTGGGAGGGGTGCAGGAAGGCCTCGGGTTCCTCGAACAGAATCCACGTGAGCTGAGGCGCGAACTCCTTCTTCTCACCGGCCGATGTCCTAGGTGGATTGGCATGCTTCGCCGCGAGTTTGATCAGTGTGTAAATGAGGTGACGCTGAAAACCCGCACCAAAACGCGCCTGATCTATCTCCCCGCCGTGCGTCTCGTCGATGAACTGCGGCTTAATGAGTGTCTTCAGGATCTCCTCCGGCTGAATGTTCTGAACTGCAAGCGAAAAAGACGCTTCCCAATTAGCAATCTCGTCGGTTACTTCCTTCTCAAGAGACTTAAGCGACTGCCCGTCAGCACAGGTCTGCGTCCTAATCGAGCCTTCAAAGGCGCCGAACGCCTTGGTAAGCTCTAGGTATGCGGGGCTGTCGGCGACCACCTTGTTGAGAACCTCCGCTACGAGTTCTCGTAGCGCAGAAGGGCCGGTGAGCTTTGTGTTGTCATCGACCTTGCTGACAGCGGGAATGTAGACGATGTGTCCGACCTTGCCAGACCCCACATTCTTCGCACCGTAGAACAAGTTGTCGGACAACTTGTCGTCTTCGTAGGCGTAGTACCCCGCGCGAACCTTGCCATCTGCTCCGCTCGAGGGGCTGACGTAGTTCCGGACGCGGAAGGTGCCTTCTGCACTCCTGTAATCATCCTTCAGTTGCGCGAGCTCATCCGCAGTCGGCTGAAACTCGATCTCAACCCATGCTTCTGAATCGCTCGCCTCTACCTTCGGGGCATCACGTCCCTCATCCCACTTCAGGTCCCCATAGAACAGCCGGATGGCATCTATGATGTTGCTCTTGCCTGCATTGTTGGCTCCCGCGATTAGCGAGAGTGGCTCAAGGCGAATCGTCGCGTCGTGGACGCTCCGGAAGTTGTGAATCTGGACCTCTACTGCGCGCATTACAAGCTCCAATTGCCAGGGACGCTGACAGCGTAGCCCGGGACGGTATCAGTGCCGATGCCCAGCTGCTTGAAGTGCTCAGTCGCGGCTTTGATCTTGGCGTTCTCAGTCGGGCGACGCTTGGACTCATCCAGCGTGCTCTTGGTCTCGCGGATCATGTAGATGCGATCCACGCCATCCTCATCCTGCTTGATGATTGCCCAGTCTGGGTTGTACGGCCCGACGGGCGTGTCGATCTTGAACTTGTCGGGCAGCTTCATGAAGAACTTGACGTCTTCACGTGAGTCCAGCTTCTCCGCGAACTGGCGCTCAGGGGCGTCCGCACCGTCTGAGTCGATCTGGATGTAGTCGAAGTCGGTCTTGCCGGTGTTCTCGACCTTGTAGACGCGATCGAGAAAGAGGTCACGTGCCTCAGCACCATCGGCCTGCAGTTCACGCAACTCGTAGACGTAGCCGCCGATCTTCTCGTACTGAATGCCTTCCTGAACGGCAGCGGCCACCACGTTCTGGAGGTTTCGCTTCACCATTGCAATGAAGTCATTGGGATTGCCGATAAACTCGCTCAGCTTGCCAGAGCGCGTCAACACGTCAATCAAGGTCCGACGCGTAAGGGATGTAGCTTCCTGCAGCTCGCTGAGGATGTCGGGAAGTTGATAGGCGCCAGTCAGCTCAGCAGAACGAGTTGCAGTCTCGGAGGTCTTGGTGCCGCCCCGCACCAGCTTTACGCCTGCACGGGTGACCTGAACTCGAAGCGGCAAGATGGGCTGCTCAGCCTTGATTCTGTTGACTGCGTTGTCGATGACTTCCTCACGATTAAGGGCCACTCGATAGGTGGTCTTCTGCGAAATCGTGCGCCAAAAGTCCTCGAACCACGGCGTTGAGTAGATCTCCTTGTTGAGCTTGCGAGCGACACGCTCGCGCCGAGTCTTGACTATGCGCTCGATGCGACAGTTGAGCATCACATCGATTATGTCGTCTTGGGGCCAGAAGAACTCCGGCACCGGGCCAAGTGTGAACCCGAGTGTCTCGGGACGGAAGTTGGCGGTGACTCTGCCTTCCTTGTCAATGAAGCTGCGTTCGACCAGTTCGTCCCAGATCAGTTTGGAGCCCTGGAAGCCGAGCCGTTTCTCGTCGCCGGTAACTTCGTCGATTGTCGGGATCTTCGCGAACTCACCAGGGCGCACCAGGCCGATACTGACGCCGGAGTCCCGATACTCCTTCTGTAAGCTATCGGCGAATTCTCGATAGGACTCATTCGCAACGACGGTGAGTTGAGCGATGCCCTTGTCTGGTACCCGCTCTCCTGCCTGGCTGACCGGCAGCCGCAGTCCGCGTCCGATCGTTTGGCGACGCTCCGTCGCTTCGCCCATCTCACGTAGAGCACAGATCTGAAAGACGTTCGGATTGTCCCAGCCTTCACGCAGCGCCGAGTGGCTGAAGATGAATCGCACCGGCTCGTTCTCGTCGAGGAGTCGTGCTTTGTCACGCATTATCAAATCGTAGGCGTCATCATCAGCCTTCGATGTGCCGGTTGTGTCCTTAAAGGTATCGTGCTGACCCTTCCTCCCCCTAATGGCCGAGAAGTAGGCGCGCCGGTAATCGACTGGATCAAGAGGCAGTGATTGCGACCATTGCTGACTCCTGGAGCGCTCCTCGATGAACAGCTCGTCGAACCAAGTGACGAACTGCCCGTCAGCAGTGTCGTTGTTGTAGCCCTCTCCAAGGAAACTTGCGACCTTGTCGACAAAGAACAAGCTCAGCACCTTGATCCCGTGAGGTCGTAGCATCGTCTCCTTACGCAGATGCTCACGGATGGTCTCACGGATCATCTCGCGGTAAATGGAATCGTTGGAGCCGCCGATGGTCTCACCTGCCTGAAGCCACCCGTGCGGGAACAGCTCGACTGACTCGGGTTCGATACTCAACTCGTTGACCAACCAACCCTCATAGGCAGAGTTGTCAGTGACCAGAGCGAGGTCTTGGCCGTTTTTGACGTACACCGTCTTCCGCTGGATTGTGCCGTCCGATGCTTTGCGCACCGCCAGTTCCATACATGCTAGAAAGCCTTTGTCATTACGAACTGACTGGAGCTTCACATACGGTGCTGCATCGGCGCCCTGCTGCAGCGCCTCCGCCACCACAATCTGCTTGACCAAGCCGAGATCGTGGGCGTCAACCGGGTCGAGGCGATAGACGACGTTGCGCGTCTTGCGATGGGTTGCCGAGTAGCGCAGGGTGCAAAGCGGATTCAGCTCACCCACTGCAGACTGGCTAAGCAACGACTCCATGTTCTGTGGCTCGTCCATAATGACCACTGGATGTGTGGCCTTCAGATAGTCAATTGGGCGCAGCCCGTTAAGCTTGTCACGAGTCTGGTGGATGACGCGGGTGTTCTTGTCGCCCCGCAACGAGTCGATGGTCATGACCATGATCTGCACGCTCGTGGAAGTGGCGAACGACTGCACTTCTTCCGGCGTGCTGCCGCTGTAGACGAACGAGTCGAACGGCGTGGCGTAGAGATCTTGGAAGTGCTTAGTCATTAGCTTGATACTGGTGGTCACGCCCTCACGGATGGCCACGCTCGGCACGAGGATGATGAACTTGGTGAAGCTGTAGTTCTTGGCCAGCTCGAAGATGGTACGCAGATACACATACGTCTTGCCGGTGCCGGTCTCCATCTCGATGTCAAAGTCCAGCGAACCCCCAGCCAGCTCGCTCACTACCTCGAGGCCGTTTCGATCCTGCACGGTCTGCAGGTTCTGCAGTATTGTCGCGTCGTCGAGCAGCAGGTTGTTCCCAACCGCGCCAACTTCGCTAACCATGTCAAAGGCGATCATCTGATCGCCAGCGTCGGGAACCGCGCCCTGGAGCTTCGTCGACAACGATGCGGCGTCGGCCAGCTGACCCTCAAACAGATCGACCACGGCAGCGATTGCGTCCTGCTGGAACTCCTGGTGAGCATCAAACTTGAATTCCATCGTCAGGCCGTCCAGAGTTCCACGCTATGTGACCTGCATTCTTGGACCAAGTTGGTCTTTAGCTCATCGTCGCCTTGGAATGCGTCTTCGAGGATAACGAGGCGTGCTGGCTTCTCCGCCAGCACAGAGCGCAGTTGATTCAGCGTCGGCTTGGTGCGCTCGTCCAGGTATGCGAGCAGAAGTCCCCCACCAACGGTCTTCAGCTTCAAGCCTGAGACTTCGATCTCGTCAATCTGCTCGGAGAGAGAGTACCCCTGCTTCAGTAGAATCTCGGTCAACAAGGCATCCGGTGTTGCATCGTCAGCAGCGTTGTCGCGCAAATCGAGCAAGTGCTGCTCGAGCGTACTTGCGTCCGCATCGCTTGCCACGCGCCACTTCGAGAAGTTGGTGTCACTGAGGGTGAACGTGCGAAATCCGACATCAACAGTCTGGCCCTGGAGCGACCCGTGAACTTCCTCACCAGCACGCCTGATCCGCTCAATCGTCAGTGCGGAAATCGTGTCATACCCCGCGTTGCGAGCATCGGACTCTTCGGGTGTTGGTTCAGGCAGCTGAACCAACACGAAACTGCGGCTGCCACCATCGGCTGCGTTCTGCTTCAAGACCGCTTGTGCCGTCGTGCCGGAGCCAGCAAAGAAGTCGAGGATGATCGAGTCCTTGCGAGCCCCGATGGCCAACACATCACGGATGAAATCAACGGGCTTCGGGTTGTCGAAGTAGTTCTGTCCATCGAAGAGCGCCTTTACTGCACGCGCTCCGCCTGCCGTATCATACTTCGGGTCAATCCAGACTGTCTTAGGCCGGACCGTCCTCGCCTCGCCATCAACGACATCACGCATCTTCACATAGACATTCCACTTGCCGTTGACTTCTCTAGCTACAAGCTCGGTATCCTTGTTCTTCTGAAAGGTGTCCCTGCTCCAACGCCACCGACCTTCCACTCCTGCTGAGTCAACCGGGAAGATTTCAATTGCGCCAGTACTTGGCTCGAGGCTGAATTCCGAAGAACTCGGACAGTAGTAGATCGGGTAGTACATGTTCGGGCGGTCAATCCTTCGTGAGTTCTTACCGGTCTTGCGAAGCCCGACCTCTTTGTAGTTGCTAATCTCATCTGAATGCTTGAACTCGGCTTGATAGTCCTCCGCTGTTGCGAATCCATAGATGGTCGCACCCTCGTTGTTTCGTGCACAGGCGACCAAGAATTCATTCGCCGTAGCGAAGTACTGGTCATCAGAGCGACCCTTGAGGTTGTTGACCACGGAGACTGAGCCGAGCAAGTTGCTCTCACCGAAAACCTCTGCACACAGACGCAGCAGTGCAGCGTGCTCGTGCTGGTCAATCGAGATGAACAGGACACCGTCCTCGGTCAACAGGTTCCGCGCAAGCTTGAGGCGCGGATACATCATGTTGAGCCAGTTTGAGTGGTAGCGACCCTCGGTCTCGCTGTTGGTGCTGACCTTCTTACCCTCCTCATTGACCTGCCGAGTCCATTCGAGGTAGGTGTCCAACCCCTCCTTGAAGTTGTCAGGGTAAACGAAGTCGTTGCCCGTGTTGTAGGGCGGATCGATGTAGATCAGCTTGACCTTGCCGTGATAGTGCTTCTGCAGAATCTTGAGCACCTCGAGGTTATCGCCCTCGATGAACAGATTCTTGGTGGTGTCCCAGTCCTTCGAGTTCTCGAAGTCGGGCTTCAAGGTTGCTGTAGTCGGCTCCTGCGCGGCACGCAAAGCTCGCTTCTTTCCGGGCCAGAACATGCCGAAGCGCTCGCGGTCGTCACCCGCATCGTCCCCCAAGAGCTCCTTGAGCTTTTCGACGTCGACTTTGCCATCGGCAATGGCCTCAGGAATCAACTCCGAGAGTTGTGCCGCGAGCTCCGTTTGGAAGCTTGGTGTTGTGCTTGGTGTTTCGTAGATGTCCTGTGAATCGTCGTTGCTCATTGAATGTTTCCTCTATTCATATTACCAATAATTGTATATTCGACCAGTGCGCTCATCAGGAGACCACCTTCCATCGGATGGCAAATAGGTGCTCGACCTCCTGAGTTCCCTTGAGCGCTTGCTCAATCAACTCGAGATAGTGGTCCGCTTCTTCACGCATCTTCTTGCGAGCCAGGCGTGCCTCTTCGTCTTCTTCCTCCGCACGCTCTGACCAGCGGCGTGCATCCTTCTTGAACTTTAGCTGTTCCATTGGATCATCGGTGGCCCTGGCGGCTCTGCGGGCCTCCTTCTCCTTGGCCTTGTACTCGCGAATCTTGCCCTCGGACTCAGCTCGTCGGTCCTGTTGATTGCGGTAGAGGAGCTCCTCTTGCTGGTCGTAATAGCGGGAGTTGCGGCCCTGGACTTCCTTCTCCAAGTGCGAGCGACGCTCTGACAGATGACTATCAAACCTCGAGTCATCGACAGTGACTTCCGGCCCCTCATCTACACAAGCCAAGTCCAGCAAATCGGCGACGTATTCATGATCGAGCCACTGGCCATCGTCGGTCAGGCCCCCAGCAAGCATGTAGGACTCACTAATGTCATCGTTCTTCGCCTTCATAGAGAAGGTGACAAGCTTGACCGTTAGCTCACCAGACTTGCCCTGAAGCTCCTTCACGGCAGTACTAATACGCGAGGACTCGCCGAGGCTGAAAGTGAGTTCCCTGCTTGGGGTTTCGGCCTCCTTGGATGACTCCACGACATAGCGAGCAAGGTCACTGTCGAAACGGTACTGGTGGGCGTTGTCGAGCGGCTCTGACTTGAAGTAGTAGCGGCCGGTCTTCGCATTCTTGACTGGGGCTCTATTCAGAACGAAGCGGCGACCATCGCCCTCAAATGTCGCGAAAGGTTCGAGCTGCAACTTGGTCACTGATAGCAGCAGGCGCTCGAACTTGTTGAGAACCTCGCCGGACTGCGAGTCATATGCTTTCAGGCGGTCTTGCACGTTCGGGTCAAGGTTGTCGAACACCTTGGCTTTGGCGGCAGCCATTTCAGCCGTGATCTCGGTGGCGTACTGCTCCTCCAGTGCCCTGAACGCTTTGTCGATATCAGCGTCACTTCGAGAAGTACTGAGGATGCTGTTGATCGTCTTCTCGAAATCGAAACCGTCCTCGATAGCACCAAGCACTTCATCGCTGGCACCAAAGACGGACTCAAACAGGTGGAACTTGGTCGCCAGCAGTTCGAGGATGCGTGCCTCGGCTACATTGCCCTTGTTTGAGAAGTTGACCACGACCACGTCGAACTTCTGTCCGTAGCGGTGAGCACGTCCAATGCGCTGTTCGACCCGTTGCGGGTTCCACGGCAGGTCGTAGTTCACGACCATGGAGCAGAACTGCAGGTTGATACCTTCGGCTGCGGCCTCGGTGGCGATCATGACGGTGCCGTGGTCGCGGAAGTAGTCCACGAGAGCCTTGCGGCGATCGGCAGCCGGAATGCCGGTTATGACGTCGCCATCCTTGTTGGCTTCAAGCCAGTCCCTGTAGATCTGGTTGCTCTCGGATGAGTTGTTGGAGCCGTTGAACAGGACCAATCCCTTGGCCCGACCGGCCTCACCGAGCGAACGGGCAATGTACTCCTGGGTCTTGGTTGAATCCGTGAAGATGATCGCCTTCTCGGGTGCGCCAAGTTCACGCAGACGTTCGAAGCCTTTGTCGAGAGCTTCGTTGAGCTTCACGGCCTTCTGATTCACCGTGATGGCGCGAGCCATATCGGCGTAGCTGCGAAGCTCGGCGACCTCGGCACGCATGGCTTCGAGTGTTTCATCATCGAGACGCGCACCGGAGCCGGGGCCGAACTGGGTCCGCTCGGAGGCGGGTTCGCCACCATCTTCGAGCTCCTCAAGCACCTCATCCGGGAGGTCGTCGTCAATGAGGTCGGCCGCAATCAGGCCACCACGACTGTCGCGACGGACGCCCGCGTCTAGCTCCGCTTGGAGCCTGTCAGCGATCTTCCCCAACGTACTGGAAACGGCGTAGGTCGATGAGCCGAGGCGCTTTCGGATAATCAACGTTGTCAAGTGCCTCTGGGAGTTGCCGAAGGCAAACAGATCCTCGCGCTGCAGATAGTCGTTGACCCTGTCGTAGAGTCGGATCTCCTCGGGACTCGGCATGAACTCCACGGTGAGCGGCAGGCGCTTGGTGAAGTGGATGTACTTGTCGGCGTCCCGTCGCAACGTGCGCTTGCTGATGGCTGCCACGCGATCAACTAGATCGTCATTGTCTCCAATGCCTTTGGCCTTGACGTACCGCTCACGAAAGGCATCGAGTGAATAGAAGTAGTCGGGATCGAAAACGCTGACAAGGCCATAGAGTTCCTCTAGGCGGTTCTGCAGCGGCGTCGCGGTCAGCAGCAGTGTCTTGTGAGCTTCACGAACGATGTGGCTGATTGCCTCCGGAGCCTTGTTGCGTCCGGTGTAGAAGTTGCGCAGACGATGGGCCTCATCGCACACCACCAGGTCCCACTGGCGCAGCAGGCTAGCCTCATGACGTAATGCAAACTCATACGAGCAGATCAGCACTTCGGCACCGCGTTGCGCGGTGCGCGCGAGCTGTTGGTCCTTGAGCTTTGGGTCGAGTAGTTGACTCGGAATCAGGAACTTCTCGTAGAGCTCTTGCTGCCACTGTTGACGAAGGCTTGAGGGCGAAATGATGAGGATACGTCGCTTGCGTTCAGCCCAATACTGCGTGATGACGATGCCCGCCTCAATTGTCTTTCCGAGGCCCACCTCATCGGCAAGAACCACTCCGGCCAGGTACGGTGTCTGCAACGCAAACAGTGCCGCATCTATTTGATGTGGCTTCGGTTCAACTTGTGCGTCAAAGAGAAGGCCAGCAAGCTTGCCGACATGATCGTTCGCGTAGGAGCGCTGGAGCTCGTGGGCGTAGTACTTCGCCTGATAGGCAGTGATGCTCATCGACACCCCACGCTGTCGATTGGTCCCTGATTGCCACTCAGCGCATCAGCGGCTATCCAATGCCGCTGAACCGTTCTCTTGCTGTGCTGCGTCTTGCCCGTGCGTGCCATACTTCGTGCTCCATCTTCTTATTCCGGGATGAGATCCCCGGCGATCCGCAGCGCTCCCCCATCATGATACGTCCGGCCGCTGACACGAACACGCAGAATCCCCCCTACACCTGCGTGAACTTGGGACGGACAGCGCGTCAGAAGATGGCGCTGAAACCTACACTAAGAATAACACATGCATATATCGCTCACAAAACTGCATATTGTACTGAGGACTGTGTTCCAGCACCTACGAACTGAACCACTCCCTGAATGGCACACCCCAGTCAACTGACTCGTCAGCCGTCTGCAAGTACCGTGGAGGCCGCGCGTCCAAGGCTGCCCGAGGAATCGCCTCTAATGCTCTGCCGTCGCTGTTTTTCGCTGAGACCCCAGATTCACTCAAAGCGATGTCCACCGTGTTCTCCACCAAGTAGAGGAATTCTCGTTCAGCTTCCTTGGCTTCCATAGTCAGAGACCCGAACCTGCTCTGCAGCACCGCGCAGGCAAGCCTCGCAGCTTCGATTGCCGCACCACGGTGCCGGGCCGTTGGCCGCTCCCAAGGCATCGTCGCGCCGATCGGAGAAACTGGCCATTCAACTGAAGCCAGCATGGCGCTCCAACGCCCACGTAGTGCTCCGTGTTCACCCTCAATCAGCTCCAAGGCAAAGGTGTGAGGATCGTCATCCTTGGCAGACGACAGTGCTTGCAGGAGGACCTCCAGCTCCTCGGTAAGAAACGGTCGGTCCAGCCGCGTCCACACCCACCACTCGAGCGGCAGATTCTCGCGAAGGAAGTCCCGACTGGCCTTATCCCTAAGCACCTCGTTGAAGTACAAGTGCACGTACGTGAACATCCACAGCGCCAAGTCCCCATTCATGCTCGGCTGCTCTGAAACGAACCGCGCAGTGTCCCGGTACCGATTGCTCGCCGGAATTTCAAGTGAACAGCGCGCGCAGAAGTCGGCCGCTTCCAACCTCAGCGTGACCTCCTGCAGATAGCGATACAGCTGTTCAATCGCGCCACTGGTGCGTTCAGCTACCAAGTCACCGCCTGCACCAGAGCGGGCAGAGCCTGCCGACACCCCAAGCGTTGGCAGGCTGTCTTGGGCATCGCGATGTATCTCCCAGGCCAGCGTCTGTAGGATGCCTGGTTGAATACCTGTGCGTACGTGCTCGGCGCTGACGCCCAGATGCCTTCCCGACTCCCTGCGCCTGTCTCCGATGGGTTGGCGTCGACTCCCTTGGGCGGCACCGAAGAGAACGGCGACAACCTCCTTTAGCCGGTCATCCGGATACCGACTGAGATGCCATCGGAGTAGCTCATCCAGAGCGTTAACCCGGCCAAGGCGATCACACGGATCGGTGGTTCGGATGAGTACGTTTGGCAGAGACAGCAGCGTCTCGTCATCGAACTCGGGTACGACAGGCAGGCCTCTCCGGACGATAGGACCCAAGGCCTTCGCAATATGCTCAACGCTCGGGAGCGAATCGCTGCGCGTAGGATCCGGTCCTTCGTTTGAGATACGGAATTCCTCCGCTTCGCCCAATATCTCTCCTACGCGCTTCTGCGGTCAGATACAGCCAGACGCAACCGAAGCGTCTGGACCTCCTTCTTCGAGAAAGGATGCGAGATGTCTGACCAAACTGGCTTGGCTCTTCAGGGTAACGGACAAGCGATTCAAATGCTCGATCACATGTCGCGCTCGACACAGCGCCACACTCGGCGTGAGGTTGAACTGATGGCCAAGCGCACCATCATCGCCTGCCAGCGCGAGGAAGGACGGGCGCAGATCGCCCAAGCCGCCATGATGGGCGCGGCCACGGTAGGCATGGCCCACGAGACCCTGATCGAGATGGCGCCCATGGCCGAGGACAACCTGAGGGCGCTCAGCATGGCCTACGGCATCGGTGCCTCCAAGGCAATCATGGCGTGGTGACGGCAATGCATCCCATCTGGTGGTTCCTCATCGTCATCGTGGGCCTGATCTTCCTCTGCGATCTAGCACGTCAGGCGAATGAAGGCCTGCGCGAATCAAGGGCGCTGGAGCAGGCGGCAATGCGACGACGGCTTGGCAAGTTCGAGGCCGAGCAGCGTGTGCGCCAGCAAGCCGCCGTCATGCAGCGCACACGAGAGATCAACGCCATGGCCCACGAGACTTGCCAGGCAATGCTGCGGGCCGCACTCGAGGCGCAGCGCAAGGAGCTCGACAGCTACATCGAGTAGGAACGTTGTCTATTCCACTACAACGGCTGACGTTTCCACTAATCGTGCGTATACCGCTTATGCCAACCTGTCCCATCGCTCCGACTAGTCGGTACCTCTGACCTGTGCTTTTGCCACGAATGGGTGTGCACTAGATGCGAACGGCGGGCCGGTTTCAGTTC
>Ga0208735_100100_pt1 | contig 51466 bp, 47 predicted proteins | sample Subbio12Aug_8Aab_FD_184829 | JGI IMG/M metagenome (GOLD analysis project Ga0208735, IMG submission 184829) | Serpentinite rock and fluid subsurface biosphere microbial communities from McLaughlin Reserve, California, USA - CR12Aug_8Aab (SPAdes) | ecosystem: Environmental > Terrestrial > Deep... | reverse complement strand
AACTCAGCAATGACCCCGAGCGCAGCCCTCTTGATGTTTGCCAGGTCGGCGAAACCGTAGTGGCCGTTGTGCTCCGCATCGACTCGAAGGAAGATAAGGTTTTGCTTTCGCGGCGTCGGGCGCTGGAGGAGCAGGGCATGAAGGACTTAGCTACGGCCCGCGATACAGGCCGCATCTTGCAAGGGAAGATCTTAGAGGCTGTCAAGGGTGGCGTCATGGTCGAGGTGCTCGGTGTCAAGACTTTTATGCCAGCCTCCCATGTTGACCTACGCTATGTTCCTGACCTGGCCTCGTATGTTGGTCAGACCATCTCTATAGTGGTTAAAGAAATCGAAGAGGCTCGACGTCGGGTGGTTGTCTCGCGCAAGGAGGCTTTAGAGAAGAAGACTGAGGAAATTAAGTCAAAGACTTGGGACTCCTTGGTCGTTGGTAGTCTGCGCGATGGTACAGTCCAAAGACTCACCGATTTCGGTGCCTTTGTGGACCTTGGGGGGATTGACGGTTTAGTCCATGTCTCCGAGATTGCCTGGCAGAGAGTTAATCATCCGTCGGAGGCTCTCACTGAGGGTCAGGCCGTGCGGGTCAAGGTTCTTGGGGTGGACCGCGAAAAAGGTAGAGTCTCACTCAGTATCAAGCAGGGCGAGGGCGATCCATGGAACAAGCTTACCGAGAAGTTCACACCGGGCTCGGTAGTTCCAGGTAAGATTGTGCGTACGGCAAGTTTCGGGGCCTTTGTCGAAATTGCCCCCGGTATTGAGGGGCTAGTGCATATTTCTCAACTCTCTCACGAGCGGGTTGAAAGGACCGAGGACGCCGTCAAGCCTGGTGATGAGGTCACCGTGAAGATTCTTTCGATTGTTCCCGCAGAACATCGAGTCAGCCTTTCCATAAAAGAGGCGGTTGATCGTCCGCGCACGGAGCGCACAGAACGCCCGGACAAGGGTGAGCGGCGTGACCGTGGCGAGAAACGTGGGCGTGACGATCGCAACCAGAGTTACCGCGAAGAAAGCAAGGTAACCTTGGGGGATAAATTCGGAGACTTGCTCAAAGATCAAAAATCGTAGATCTTACTGAAACACGCCGCTATATTGCGGCGTGTTTTTGATTTTCTGAAACAAAAACGGGCAAGATAGCGTGAGAGACGGTCACTCAAAAGGAAGGAGTCTTTTGATGCTCGGGTTACCCATTGGATTGTTGGCTCTAGTTATCGTAACTATCCTTATTTTGTCGGGGATTGCCCAACGAGTGCTCGACCGAATGAAGATGGATGACAGAACAGCCTTGGTGCTTGTGCTGGCGATGCTGGTCGGAGGACTGCTGCCGGATTTGCCCTTGGCGCGGACCCTGAGCATCAATGTGGGGGGTGGGTTTATACCCATCGCCATTTGCTTGTACCTGTTTGTTACGGCTGGTACCCACAAAGAGCGTTGGCGCACTGTGCTGGCAGTTGTAGCTACTACCGGCGTGGTGTACTTTGTCTCGGCGTATCTGCCGTCAGATCCGGCAACTATGCTGCTTGATCCAATTTATACATTCTCGCTTATCGCAGGCATTACCGCCTATTTGTTTGGGCGTTCGCGTCGAGGCGCCTTTATCGCGGGGGTACTGGGCATTGTACTCAATGACGTTGTTTACGGCATCCTGCTCTTAATGGGTCCTTTCACCGGGAAAACAGTAATTGGGGGTGCGGGCATTTTTGATGCCGTGGTTTTGGCGGGACTGATAGCGGTGCTCCTTGCCGAGTTAATTGGGGAAACCCGCGAAAAACTACGCGGCGGACCGGCACCAATTACCGCAGATCGCCCGCAGGGTCTGAAGATGCCAGGAGGGAATGATGACGATGAAAAGTAAGGGAATTAAAATCTATTTGTTCGCCGTGGTTAGCATCTTGCTTGCTCTCGCCATCGAACCATTTTGGGCGAGAACTGCTTTGCTCAACGACGCCATTCATCCCGAGGTGATGTGTGAACTGTTAGACGGACAGTACTTTACGGTCGTCGATGAAGTGACTGGGGAGGAGATTTTTCATACGGCGCGGGTAGTGGTGGTGGGAGATATGTTCCAAAATGCCGATAATCGTCTGTATGAAGTGGTAGCAGTGGACGGACTCATCGGCAAGGCTAGATTTTTGCGAACGGAATCAGTTGGAGAACCCTCGGCTTGGTTTTCTACTTTTCTCGAGGAGTGGGGGCGGACAGGCGTGCTGCCGGAGGCACTACGGGCCCAGGCCGGTCAAAATGTGCGCATTTCGATATACCACACCCATAGTGCAGAGTCATATCTACCATCCGACGGCGCATCAAGCATTCGCGATAACGGCGGTATTTTTATCGTGGGGGAAAGTTTTACGGGAAATCTCGAAAAGCAAGGGTTCCAAGTTGAGCAAAACAAGCGTAGTCACGACCCCCATGATAAGAGAGCCTACATGCGCTCGCGGCGCACTGCTATGGAGATGATCAGGCAGCATAGTCCGCAAGCCCTGCTAGATGTGCATAGGGATGCCCTCGAGCGCCGGTACTACACCGCCAAAATTAAAGGACGGGAAATGGCGCAGATTAGATTAGTAGTGGGAAGGCAAAACCCTAACATGCGCGCCAACAAGAAATTCGCTCAAGAACTAATGGCCGCCGCAAACAAGCGTTATCCAAGGTTAGTGAGAGACATTTTTTTCGGGAGGGGTAGCTACAATCAGGAACTTCACCCTCGCGCACTCCTATTAGAGTTAGGCACGCATAAGAGTACGCGAGAGGAAGCCAAGGATGGCGCGAATTTATTGGCTGGAGTACTCGCTGCATATCTAGGCGCGGCAGGTCCAGCTGACGCAGCAGGGATCGCTCGTGAGGGGGGCGCGGCCCGTGGGAGCCTCTTCTTTGTGCTCGGGCTGTTAATTGTGGGTGGGTTTGCCTATCTCTTTTTGAGTACGGGGAGCCTCAAGGAAATGAATAGCAAGGTGAGACACTTTGTGTCGGAGGAGTTTAGCCTGAAATTTGGGAAAAAAAATAAATGATGGTGTTTCATAGCAAAGTGGGGCTTGCTGCCTTAGTCGCAGGTTTGGCGTTTGTGCATAAAAATCCAGAGGTCGTCGCCGTCCTGTGCGCGCGTCTATGGCCACAATTAGTCGCGCCTGGTCAGTATGTGTCGCTTAAACACCCCAAGGGAACGGTTATCTGTTTTTGCAGCGGCGCAAAACCCGAAATAGTGGACAATCTCTTTTTCACGGCAGGGGAAGTATGGGGCGCAAATCACCTCAGGGCAATCTATGTTCAGGAAGGGTTTCTGGCTAAGTGGCGAGCATTTTTGTTTAGTAAGATGCCCCATCAGAGGAGGCTCATCACTAGCGAACTGCGGACGATTGAGCATAGCATCGATTGGAAATAATATACTGCTGCTATGGAGGTGCGCATACTTCGGTGACGGCGGCTGCCATGCATCTAAGAATGCTCGGGATTAATAAGAAGCCTTGCCTGAGGGAGATTATTTCTCTCCCTCATTTTGATCGTACACCCGCCAAATCGTTGGGCCGTGTCTTATTTTACGGGCAAGACCACCAACAAAACAATGTATACATTGTCTCGCTTGGTCCCGCACGGCAAGCCACTTTAAGCGCGCTCCGCCTGTTTTTGCAGGCCAGGGGGATGCAGCAAAAAGATGTCCTGATCATTGACGCCTTGCAATGTGTAAATTTATCGATTAGGGTGGGGGGGTTTCTATCCCGACGCTGTGGTTTGGTTGCCCTAGGTAGACATCTTTGCGCTTATGGCATCGTCGCCAATTTTGCCTGCTTCAAAATTCTGCTGAGCAGGGTAGAAGAGGATATGAAGGGATTGACTACGTGGAGACGGTAGGGGATAATGTCGTGTAAAGGCTGATGATGGAGGCATAATGTGGGGGTTATTATCGAAGTAATTCCTGGCTCGAGGGCGGCAAGAGCCGGACTTCGTGCAGGGATGAAAATAGTGCAGGTCAATGAAATGGAAATTAGAGATATTATCAGCTGGAAGCAAGCATTGGCCTTTCCATCAATGCAGATTGCCGCGGAAGTAGCAGGTGCAAGAAGAACTTACTTAGTGCGGCATCGTTCAGGTGAGGACATCGGGGTTGTATTTGCTACTGCTACCCTAGACGAGTTACACACCTGTGAGAATAACTGCCTCTTTTGTTTCGTTAAGCAAATGCCCCCAGGACAGCGCCAATCTCTCTATGTTAAGGACGACGATTATCGCCTATCACTGGTCTATGGCTCCTTCGTGACCCTCACCAATATTCCGGAGGAGGAATGGCGGCGCTTGTTGCAGGAAGGCATATCGCCGATCTATGTGTCGGTGCATTCGACCAATCCAAAACTGAGAGTGGAAATAATGGGAAATCCGCGAGCGGCAATGATCATGGAGCAAGTCCGGGAGTTAGTCGCACATGGTATTTCTGTCCATGTTCAACTTGTGCTGATCCCCGGGACAAATGACGGTGCGGAACTTGAACGTAGCATTGCTGATCTCGTGGCGCTTCATCCTGGGGTGGATTCCATCGCGGTCGTGCCTGTCGGCCTAACCGGACATCGTCAGGGGTTGCCAGAATTAAACCGTTTCAACAAGGATAGTGCGCGGGAGGTATTGCTTCGCCTCGAAAAATTCCGTGTACGCGCCCGCCGCAAGTTCGGCCGCACCTTGGTTTATGCGGCGGATGAGTTCTACGTCTTAGCTGAGACTGACTTCCCAAGGTCTAGCTCCTATGATGACTTCCCCCAGCTCGAAAACGGGGTTGGCATATCTAGGTTATTCAGAGATGATTTTTTACGCACCCTAGCTGCTGTTGGGCAGCGCCGCAGGCCGGAAAGCCCAGTTCTATGGGTGACGGGTATGGCATCGGCCATATGTTTGCAGCGCTTGCAGCATGAAATTAATGCGCGGCACCAAGTTTTTGTCGATGTGCTTACCGTGCCGAACCTGTTGTTTGGCGGAGGCGTCACTGTTACCGGTTTGTTGGGGGGGCGAGATATCGCCTTGGCCTTGAGTATGGCTCAGATTTTCCCGAGGACCCGTGTTCTTATACCCGACATCACCCTGCGCGAGGGGAAATTTTTGGATGATACTACCTTCCTAGAGCTACAGTCCTCGTTTCCTGAATTAATTCTTGCTGTTTGTCGGACTACGGGGGAAGACTTAGTGAAGTTGACCCTCGGTCTTAAGGAGTGATTGACTATGTCGTATGTTGCTATTGTTGGCCGGCCTAATGTCGGTAAATCCACCCTTTTTAACTACTTGGTCGGACAGCGTATTTCGATAGTAGAAGACTCGCCCGGGGTCACTCGCGATCGCATTTATGCTGATGTCGAATGGACCGGAAGAAATTTTACCCTAATCGATACCGGCGGGATTACTTTTGGTGCCGAGGATTCTATATTAGAGCAAATGCGTTTTCAAGCCACTATGGCGGTCGAAGCAGCCGACTTGGTAATTTTTTTGGTGGATGGACGGCAAGGTGTGACGGCAGCCGATAGAGATGTGGCAGAACTTTTACGTAATACTAGGAAGCCCGTTTTGTTAGTCGTGAATAAGCTAGATGTACCAGCCCTTTTTCCTCACGCCACAGATTTCTTTACCCTAGGCTTGGGCGAGCCCATCCCCATTTCGGCAGTTAACGGTTTAAACTTGGGAGACTTTCTGGACGCCATTGTGAGTGCTCTACCTGAAGATGAAGAACCGATCTATGGTGCGGATGTCATTAAGATGGCCGTTATTGGCAGACCTAATGTTGGGAAATCATCCCTAGTGAACAGTATCCTTGGGGAAAATAGAGTAATAGTCAGTGATACCCCCGGCACTACGCGTGATGCCATTGATACTCTTTTTGAGAGGGAAGGCAAGCGCTATGTCATCGTTGACACAGCGGGCCTGCGCCGGAAGTCAAAGGTCAGAGAGGACATTGAGCGGTATAGCGTGGTTCGCAGTCTGCGTGCGGTCGATAAATCGGATGTTTGCCTGATGGTCATCGACGCTACGGAGGGTGTGCTGGAGCAAGATAAAAAAATTGTCGGTTATGCGCATGAGCGCGGGAAGGGCCTCATCTATGTGGTCAATAAGTGGGACTTGATTGTAAAAGATCATAAGACTGCGGACCAATTTGCTAAAAAACTAAAAGCAGAGCTTTTGTTTGCCGATTATGCTCCGGTGTTATTTGTTTCCGCCAAGACCGGTCAACGAGTGCAGAAGATTTTAGAACTCGTCAATGAGGTGCGAGAGGAACAAAGAAAGAAGATCTCCACTAGTGCCCTCATGGAACTGGTACTCGAAGCCACCTTGGTGACACCGCCACCTTCCGAAAAAGGGAAGCGCCTGAAGATCGGCTATGTGACTCAGGTCAGTGTGCAACCCCCGACATTTCTTTTCCTCGTCAATGAACCCGAACTGTTGCATTTCAGCTACAAGCGTTTTCTAGAAAATCGCTTGCGTGAAGTCTATGCCTTTGTCGGCACTCCCATTGTGCTGATAGCGAGAAAGAAGGAATAGAGGGCATGAACGATAGAAACATAAAGGTTGGCATCATTGGTGCTGGCGGTTGGGGGACGGCCTTGGCGAAGGTCGCTGCAGAGAACTGCCGCAAGGTCTGCTTATGGGTGCGCGAAGATCGATTGCGCCAAGAAATAGAGCAGGATCGCACTAACAATCTATTTCTGCCGGGCATTAAGCTGCCGGATAACATAGACCCGGTGAGTGACTTTGCCGTTTTCGGCGACTGTCAATTGATCATTGTGGCTACGCCTTCGGCCTTTGTCGGCGATACGGTACAGCTGTTAAAGCCTCATCTCAGGACCGGCACTGCCGTTGTCAATGCTGCCAAAGGCTTTGACATGAAATCAGGTTCGCGATTGTCTCGTTTACTGGGGAATATCCTCGGTCCGGGGCATCCCATTGCCGTGATTTCCGGTCCTAATCATGCGGTGGAGATTGCGCAGGGATTGCCTGCGGCAACGGTGGTAGCGGGTGACCTTGTAGTTGGGTCATTTGTCCAGGACATGCTGATGACTGGTTATTTCCGCATATATACCAATGCTGATTTGATGGGAGTTGAATTGGGAGGCGCCTTGAAAAATGTCTATGCCTTAGCGGCTGGCATTGCTGATGGGTTGGGTTACGGTGACAATACTAAAGCTGCCCTAATGACCAGGGGGCTAACCGAGATGGTGCGGTTAGGGCGAGCGCTTGGTGCAGAGCCGTCGACCTTTGCGGGTCTATCTGGTATGGGCGACCTAATTGTTACCTGTACCAGCCCGCACAGCCGCAACCGTCGGACAGGTCTCGCCCTGGGACAAGGGAAATCGTTAGAAGAGATTCTTCAGGGTTCACCGCAGGTAGTGGAGGGCGTGAGTGCCACGCTTGCGGCTTGTAGACTGGGGCGCGACAATCAAGTAGAACTCCCCATTGCCGAGGCCCTGCACGAAGTGTTGTATGAAAAGCGCAATCCGCGGGATGCCGTTCATGACCTGATGACTAGGCAGCGCAAGAATGAGACAGAGGAACAGTTGCCATTTTAAATCCGTGACGTGGGGTAACCCACGTTTTTCTTCTGCATGGGTATATCACGGCGCTCCCTGAATATATATTACTGACCAAGCCTTGCAACTTGGTGTGAGGTAAGACGCAGGGTCACTCGTGAAGCAGTGCTTGGAGAAATGGAGGGGAGTGGTTGTTCATGGCTCAGTTTGATTTACTGAAGGACATGGCTGAGAGAACCGGCGGAGACATCTACCTTGGTATTGTGGGTCCCGTGCGCACTGGTAAGTCCACCTTTATCAAGCGCTTCATGGAGCTCTTGGTGCTCCCTAACATAGATGATGATAATGTTAGGGAAAGAACAAGGGATGAATTGCCGCAAAGTGGAGCAGGGCGCACTATTATGACAGTGGAGCCGAAGTTCATCCCAGATGAAGCAGTTGAACTAGTACTTAAACCTGGTCTGTCAGCAAGAATACGTCTCGTAGATTGCGTGGGGTATGCCGTCAAGGGGGCCCGTGGCTATGCCGACGAGAGTGGGCCGCGGATGGTGCAAACGCCATGGCACGACGAACCAATAACGTTTGAGGCCGCCGCTGAAATCGGCACCCAAAAGGTCATCGAAGACCACTCTACCGTGGGCATAGTTATCACCGCCGACGGCTCATTTTCCGACATTGCTCGGGAAGAATTTGTCGCAGCCGAAGAGCGCGTGGTGGATGAACTCAAGCGGATTGGTAAACCATTCTTACTCATACTTAATTCTAGTCGCCCCAATGATCCCGAGACCCTTCAACTCAGGAATGAACTTGAGAAGAGATTAGACCTCACAGTCTTAGCCCTCAATTGCGCCAAGCTGACCGAGGAAGACATAGCTACAGTGCTCAAAGAAGCGCTTTATGAATTCCCGGTAAAAGATGTGAGGATATCTCTGCCAACTTGGATTGAGGTGTTAGAAAAAAAGCACTATTTGCGAACCAAGCTGGAAGAAGCCGTCAGCGATGGTGTCAAAATAGTGACTCGACTCAGAGACATCGACCGCCTCATCGAAGAATTGAGCATGTGTGACGCCGTGCAAGAGGTCGTGTTGCAACAAATAGACCTAGCCAATGGGGTGGCTAAGATAGAGCTGACCACGCCCGAGCATCTTTACTATGATGCTCTCACCGAGGCCGCCGGAGAAGAGGTGCGCGGTCAAGACACCATTATGCGCTTATTAAAGATTTTAACTGTCAGCAAGCGCGAGTACGAACGGATTCGTCATGCCTATCGTGATTCCCGCGTGGCCGGTTACGGCATATCGCCTCCCAGTTTAGAAGAGATGGCCCTTGATCAACCCGAAATTATCAGACAGGGGAATCGCTTTGGGGTACGACTAAGAGCGACCGCGCCCTCGTTCCACATCATCCGCGTCGATGTCGAAAGTGAAGTCGCCCCCATTGTGGGCACGGAGAAGCAGAGCGAGGAGTTAATCAAGTACTTGGTTGACGAATTTGAAGCTAACCCAGAGAAGTTGTGGGAGGCCAATATCTTCGGCAAATCATTGCAACACCTAGTCCGCGAAGGCATTCAGAATAAGCTCTTGACCATGCCTGACGACGCCCAGGGCAAACTGCGGGAGTGCTTACGGCGCATAGTCAACGAAGGCAGCGGCGGGTTGATTGCGATAATTCTTTAGCAAAAAGGCATTTTGCTTGCCAAACATGCACCTCTAGGCTATAATAAGCAAGCGACGGGCTGTAGCGCAGTTTGGCTAGCGCGCTTGCTTGGGGTGCAAGAGGTCGCAGGTTCAAGTCCTGTCAGCCCGACCATTTGTTATGAAGACCACTTCCTGATGCGATTCGCTGGGGGAGTGGTTTTTTATTTGATTTGTACACTAGGTAGTGTACAATTTATGTGGTAAGGATGACGTAGGAGGGATAAACATGGTACATACAGATGCCACATTGATGGCCGAAGAGATTATTGAAAAATATGAGCGCTACTTGAATCCTGGTTTGTCGCGTCTTTTCCGTTACATGGGCTTGGCCACCGTCGAGTGGGAAGCAAGGGGCAGTACGGTCACCGATATCAAAGGGGATCAGTACCTTGACTTGCTTGGCGGCTACGGTATGTTTGGCGCGGGGCACTCCCACCCGAAGATTGTGGCGGCAGTCAAGAACCAGCTTGATCGCATGGCCATGCCGACCAAGATTTTGCTAAATAAGCCTATGGCCGATTTAGCCGAATTGTTGGCCGAGGTGACGCCGGGCGATCTCCAGTACTCCTTTTTTGGCAATAGTGGGACCGAGGCAGTGGAGGCTGCTCTTAAGCTCGCGAAGTTAGCTACGAAAAAACAGGGCATTATATCCACTCAGGGGGCGTTTCACGGCAAGACCCTTGGTGCACTGAGTGCTACCGGGCGTGAACTTTTTCGAAACCCATTCTTGCCCCTGTTGCCAGGCTTCAAACATGTGGCTTATGGCGATGCCCAGGCCGTGCGCGAGGCCATTGACGACGATACTGCGGCCGTCATTGTGGAGCCGATCCAGGGGGAGGGTGGAGTCATCGTGCCCCCGCCTGGGTACTTGAGAGAGTTAAGAGAGATATGTGATGCTTTTGGAGTATTGCTTATCGCCGATGAAGTGCAAACGGGCATGGGCCGTACCGGCAAATTGTTTGCCGTAGAACATGAGGGTGTTGTGCCGGACATCCTTTGTTTAGCCAAAGCTTTAGGCGGCGGAATAATGCCAATCGGGGCGATTGTGGCTAGGCCGCACTTATGGCAGGGTATGAGTGAATCGCCCTTCCTGCACACCTCGACTTTTGGGGGTAATCCGCTGGCCTGCGCCGCTGCCATTGCGGCCATTAAGGTAACAATTGAGGAGAATCTGTCGTTTAAGGCCGAGGCCATGGGCAACAAGTTCCTGCAATCTTTCCACGCCGCACGAGAAAAGTACCCCGAGGTGGTGGCGGCGGTGCGGGGCCAAGGGCTTCTCATCGGCATAGAGTTTGCGGATGCGGGTTATGCAGGCTATGCCATTTCTGAGTTAGTCAACAACAAGGTGCTGGCGGCTTACACACTTAACAATCCGAAAGTTATCCGGGTCGAGCCACCTTTGGTTATTACCGAAGAGGAAGTGGCGTCGGCGCTTAGCATTTGGGAGAAAATCTTTGCCCAAGCATCAGAAATGAAGGATGATATTTAGGAGGGAAACTATGCCGTACATAGAAGTTTCTACTATCGTCACCGGTGAGATCTCGCATATATGGAGTATCGTCATGGACATGGAGGGCTACCCCAAGTTCATGCCCAACCTGCAAAGTGTCAAAGTCGAAGAGCGTGGCGACAACAGCACCGTGAGTAGCTGGGTGAGCAATGTAGACGGCCGCGTCATTAAATGGAAGGAGCGCGACCTCTTCTACCCGGCGCAGCACCGCATCGAATACACTCAAGTCAGTGGCGACCTGAAAAAGTTCGAGGGGTATTGGCAGTTGAGTGAAGTCGCTGATGGAGTGAAAATTGTGCTGACTGTTGACTTCGAATTTGGCATACCCATGGTCGCGGCGCTTCTTAACCCCCTATTAAAGAAAAAGGTTCGTGAAAACAGTGCGGGCATGCTCGCGGCTATCAAGCAAATCTGTGAACGCTAGGAGGTTGGTCATGGACAATACATTAAAACTACTCAAGGAAATTACTGATGCCCCGGGAGTGCCTGGGTTTGAGCACGAGGTGCGTAAAATTATTCGCACCTACCTAGAGGGGCACGCTGAGATCGTCACCGATCGTTTGGGAAGCATCATTTGCAAGAAGCCGGGGACCACCGACGGTCCTCGCATCATGCTGGCTGGGCACATGGACGAAATCGGTTTTATGGTCAGTAAGGTGACGAAGGAAGGTTTCATCAAGTTTCAGACTCTTGGTGGCTGGTGGAGCCAAGTGATGCTCGGGCAGAAGGTCATCATCAAGACCGGTAAGGGTGATATCACCGGCATTATCGGTTCGAAGCCTCCGCACATACTCAGTGCGGACGAGCGCAACAAGGTTGTAGATAAAGACGATATGTTCATTGATGTCTGTGCCGCCGATGAAAAAGAGGCCACGGAAGAGTTTGGCATTCGTCTTGGTGATGCAATCGTGCCTGATGCCCAGTTCACGGTTATGAAGAATGAAAAGTACTTGATGGCTAAAGCCTGGGATGACCGCCTTGGGTGTGCTCTATTTATCGAAGTCATCAAGGCCCTGCAGGGGGTGGAGCATGGCAATACGGTTTACGGGGTTGGCACCGTACAAGAGGAGGTGGGGTTGCGTGGCGCGACCACCAGTTCTTTTGTGGTCAATCCTGACATAGGGATCGCCTTGGAAGTGGGCATCGCCGGAGATACCCCCGGAGCGGAAAAAATGAGCGAAAAACTTGGCAAGGGGCCCGCGATATTGCTCTACGACGCCTCCATGGTACCGCATGTCAAGCTGAGGAATTTTGTCATTGATGTGGCCAAGGAAATTGGCATGCCATTGCAGTTTGATGTAATGCCCGGCGGTGGCACCGATGCTGGGCGCATGCACATTACCGGACGCGGCGTGCCGAGCTTGGTGATCGCCGTGCCCACACGCTACATTCACAGCCACTACGGCATAATTCACCGTGATGATTATGAACAGGCCGTCAAACTTGTTGTAGAATTAGTCAAGAGACTGGATGCCGCAAAAATGGCCGAACTAAACGCGGACTAGCGAAGGCATGACGAACTAAAAAAAGTGCAAATTGGCTCTTGACAGACCCTACCCTCCCTGATATATTGTTAATGAAAATCATTATCATGTTCGAAAGAACAAGAGGAGGGTACCTGTGAACAAAAAACATCTATTTGCCGGGCTGGCTGTTCTGTTGGTGATTGTATTATTTGGTGTAGGCGTATTTGTCGGTCGTGCCAATAACCGTGATGTAGCGGCAGGGCAGGTCATTAACATCTACACCTCTCGGCATTACGGCGTGGAGCCGGTATTTCAAGAATTCACCAAACAGACCGGTATTGAGGTTCGCTTCACGACCGGCAGTGACGCGGCGCTGCGCTTGCGTCTCCAGGCCGAAGGCAAACATACCCCAGCCGACATGTATATAGCCGTCGATGCCGGCAACCTTTGGCTCGCCGGTCAAGACGGTCTGCTGGCCGAGGTGCAGAGCACTATACTGCAGAATAATATCCCTGCTAACTTGCGCGACACCAATAATCGCTGGTTTGGCCTGACGAGGCGAGTGCGCACCATCATGTATCATCCCGACAGGGTGTCCCCCGAGCAACTTTCTACTATTGAGGCCTTAACCGATCCCAAATGGAAAGGGCGTCTCATTATGCGCCCATCGACCCATTCTTACACTCAATCCTTGGTCTCTAGCCTAATTGCGGCACATGGCAATGCCGGAGCCGAAGCAATAGTGCGGGGTTTTGTGGCCAATGAAACTATCCTCATAGATAGCGATACCCGCATACTGGAAGCACTAGCAGCCGGACAGGGTGATGTCGCCATCACAAACCACTACTATCTTGGTCGTCTACTCGAGGGCAATCCTAACTTCCCCATTAAGGTTTTTTGGGCGAACCAAGGTGAGCGGGGAGCGCATGTCAATATTAGCGGCGCAGGAATCACCGCACATGCGCGCAATCGCGCTAATGCGATCAAGCTATTAGAATGGCTCAGTGGTCCCAATGGGCAGGAGTTATTTGCCGGTTCCAACCATGAGTTTCCCGCAAACCCAAAGGTAGCGGCGCACCCAATTATTGCCGCATTTGGTGAGTTTAAGACCGACCCCCTTAACATCGGTGAATACGGACGTCTGCAAAAAGACGCCGTCGAGCTTTTGAATCGGGCGGGATATCGCTAAAAAAGGATCTGATAATTAATGGTTGTTAGTCCTAACACCAACCAGAGCAAGAGGCCTAGTCGCCTCTTGCCTCTGGTTTTGTATGTTACTATTGCGCTAGTGGTTTTGCCTGTTGTGGTAGTTGCGTCTTCATTGTTAACGCCCTCCACTGTGGTATGGAGACATCTAGCGCAGACTATTTTGCCTATGCTCCTCGGGAACACGGCCCTATTGCTTCTAGGTGTTTCCGCGGGAACGCTGGTGATTGGCACTGGGCTCGCTTGGCTAATTACTGCCTTTGACTTTCCTGGCAGAAGACAATTTCGGTGGATGCTAGTTTTGCCCATGGCCATTCCAGCCTATGTCATGGGTTTCATCTACATGGCGCTATTTGATTTTGCAGGTCCGTTTCACACTTTTGTCCGCTTTACCTGGGGGCAAGATGCCTATTTTCCGCAAATTCGTAGCGGCTGGGGTGCTATCTTGGTGATGACCTTGACGCTCTACCCCTACGTCTATCTCCTGGCTAAGGCAGGATTTGAGGAGCAGGCAGGTTCTAATTTTGAAGCGGCAAAGGCATTAGGGAGTAGCAAACTGCGGGCTTTCTTTACCATCGCTTTACCGTTGGCGCGTCCTTCCATCGCGGCGGGGGTGGCCTTGGCAGCCATGGAATCCTTGGCCGACTTCGCCACCGTGAGGTATTTTAACTTTCCAACTGTGGCCGACGGCATCCTGCGCGTGTGGCACGGCATGATGGACCTTGGCGCAGCTTCGGAGTTGGCTGGGCTGCTCGCCTTGTTCTCTCTTTTCTTGTTGCTTATCGAGCATCGCAATCGCGGCAGGATGAAGTATTATCAATCTAGAGGCAAATTACCTGGGATTCCGGTCGTAAAACTCGGTGGGTGGACAGCAGTCCTGGCTACTCTTTGTTGTGCCCTGACACTTTTCGCCGCTTTTGGCTTACCGCTTCTCCAACTATTAGTCTGGGCAGTTCGCGAATTTGCCATCTTGACGCCTGCGGTGATGGCAACCTACTGGCGGTTGGCCGTCAATAGTCTCACTTTGGCATCCTTGGCCGGCGGGCTTGTTGTGCTTTTGGCTTTGATAGTGGCCAGTCTGTCGCGGTTAAGCGGCAGAAGGACGCTCCAAAATCTCTCTCGCCTCGTCACTATCGGTTATGCTATCCCCGGGGCAGTCATCGCCGTTGGGATTCTCCTCCCGTTGGCCTTTCTTGACCATTCGCTGAATATCATGACGAGCGAGTTATGGGGTTTTGCTCCGGGGTTACTGTTTACGGGTTCGCTTGTGGGATTGATGTACGCCTACATTGTCAGATTCATGGCCATTGCTTATAGCAGTGTCGATGCCAGCATGGAGAAAATCACACCCAATACTGTACTTGCGGCGCGGGCTTTAGGAGCAAATGCGAGGCGGGTTCTCTTTGATGTGCAGCTACCGCTGATTATGCCAGGGGTTCTGGCAGGGGCGGTCTTGGTTTTTGTGGATGTCATGAAGGAATTGCCCATTACAGTGATGATGCGTCCTATGGGCTACGATACCTTGGCCGTCTGGGTTTGGCAGATGGCAGCCGAATCTCTCTGGACCAGTACCGCTTTGCCAGCGCTCATCATTGTGCTGGTAGGGTTGGTGCCAATTAAGATTTTACTTGATGCGAGCTCTGCCGGAGATAAAAAACACATTGGCTAGTAGAAAGGACCAACTCGATGACTATGCATTGTCAGCTTCCTATTCGCGATCTTCGCCCTGGATATGTGACTCTTTCAGGTATCCAAAAGAAGTTTGGTGCCATTGATGCCGTAAATAATGTTGATTTGGATGTCGCCCGTGGGGAGTTCTTTTCCTTGCTGGGCCCCTCTGGCTGCGGCAAGACCACCACCTTGCGCCTCTTAGCAGGTCTGGAGGACCTTGATGGTGGAGAGATAAAAATAGATGGGCAGACAGTAGCACTTGCCGGCAAGAATGTGCCTCCCGAAAAGAGAGGGGTAGGCATCGTTTTTCAGGATTATGCTTTGTTTCCCCATCTCTCGGTGTTCGCCAACGTTGCTTTCGGTTTATACGGCATGGGCAAGGCCGACATTAAGCTGCGCGTAGAGCAGATGCTCGACTTAGTCGGACTCCAGAGTAGTGCCCAAAAATACCCACACGAACTGTCCGGTGGGCAGAGGCAACGGGTTGCTTTAGCCAGGACCTTAGCTCCTTGTCCGAGCGTGGTCTTACTGGATGAACCCTTTTCCAATTTAGATGCCGAACTCAGAGATGCTTTGCGCCAGGAAACCAAGGAAATCCTGAGGGCCAGCGGCAGCACAGTGATACTTGTCACCCATGATCAAGAGGAGGCGCTTTCCTTATCTGATAGGGTGGGGGTGATGAATGACGGTCGGTTAGAGCAGGTGGGCACTCCATATGATATCTATCATCAACCGGCAACGCGCTTTGTCGCCAATTTTGTCGGCAAGGCGGATTTTTTCCCTGCCGTGCTGCAGGAGGGGTTGGTTGTAGCGGCGATTGGAACATTTACCGCGGAACAACAGCTTGCCGGGGTGCGAGAGATAGATCTTATGGTGCGCCCTGATGATGTGGTTCTTGCGCCTGAAAATGAAGGGACAGGAACCATTGTTGCAGTGAAATTTCTCGGAGGCGATGCGATTTATCAGGTGATGCTATCTGATCAGACCACCCTGCATTCGCAGCGCATGTCGGCGAACTTGCTGCCGGTGGGCACCAAGGTCGAGGTAAAAATAAACCTTCCCCATGTGGTGTACTTCCCGCGTTAATATAATTTTTGCTGTGTGAAGGGTTTTGTTGTGTCTGATGGAGAATAAAATAGGCAGGAGAAGGGAGGGGCGACATTTGGAGCGAACTTTGTGCCTAGTAAAACCTGATGGCGTGCAGCGAGGCCTGGTTGGTGAGGTAATTTCGCGCCTGGAGAAGAAAGGCCTTAAAATTGCGGGTCTAAAGATGCTCATGATTGATCATGCACTGGCAGCGGTGCATTACGAGGCCCACGTGGGAAAGCATTTTTACCCTGCACTGGTCGAACATATCACTAGTGCCCCAGTTGTAGCTTTGGCTGTAGAGGGCTACAGGGCGGTTGCCACGGTGCGTAGCCTCATAGGCAATACAGACCCCGCTATAGCCGCCACAGGCACCATTAGGGGCGATTTTGGCCTAGCCATGAGCCGCAACATAGTCCATGCCGCAGACAGCGTCGAAGCCGCTGCAAGAGAGCTGGCCCTTTATTTTTCCCCTGCGGAGCTCATGCCTTACCAGCAAGCTCTGTTCGGATGGATATTTCGTGAAAATTAGGCTGTTTTCTGTCGTTGAAAATTCTCCCCTCGATGCAAAAAATGTCTATTGGACTTGGCACGACCTATTTCGCTTGACCGCATTGTATGTTGTGGCTCAGCTCGTGATGATGGTTTTACTCACGCAGATTTTAACAAGGCAATTTTACCTTGAGGAAGCAGTAGCCTTCTTTGTGGTCTATGTCGCCGCTTTGCTAGTAGTCGTGCCATTTGTCGGGCATTACGGATTTTGGCCGCAGTCTGTCTATCTAGGGTTGTCATGGGCTGACTTCAGGCGAAATTTTTGGCAAGGGATTGGGTACGGTTTGGCATACAGGCTTCTACCTAGCTTGCCGGTCCTTGTCATCGTGTTGTTTTGGACTTTGCTTGGTCATCCCCCGGAACTGCCTCCGGGCAACAATCCCGTAGCAGGGCAGCTTGTCTTTAGCGCGACCTGGTTTGCGGGTTTTCTTCGCGCTGTGGTGTTAGCACCAGTCGTTGAGGAGTATTTCTATCGAGGTTTGCTCTACCCATTACTTAGATCGGCACATGGGGTCAGGAAGGCGATTGTCATCTCTAGTGTGCTGTTTGGCATTATGCATGGGGTGAGTTTAATTGGTTTTTGGGCTGTTTTCGCTGGCATAGGTATGGCCTTAGCTTATGAAAACACAGGATCATTGGCCACGCCAATAATCGCCCATATGTTGGTCAACGCCATTGCAATACTGGCGGTGGGATTTTAAATGGGCTAAAGAACTAAAAAGCTTGCCACTTGGCAAGCTTTTGTCAAAAGATGAATGGTGCGAGGAAAGGGAGTCGAACCCTTACACCTTGTGAGTACTAGATCCTAAGTCTAGCGCGTCTGCCAGTTCCGCCATCCTCGCATTAGTGGTGGGCCATGATGGACTCGAACCATCGACTCCCCGCTTAAAAGGCGGGTGCTCTACCGCTGAGCTAATGGCCCATAAAATTGGCAGGGGCGGCTGGATTTGAACCAACGCATGCGGGAGTCAAAGTCCCGTGCCTTACCGCTTGGCGACGCCCCTACGAATGGAGCCGGCGATGGGACTCGAACCCGCAACCTGCTGATTACAAGTCAGCTGCTCTACCATTGAGCTACGCCGGCATAAAAGTGGTGACCCCAGCGGGATTCGAACCCGCGTCGCAAGCGTGAAAGGCTTGTGTGTTAACCGCTTCACTATGGGGCCAAATTTTTGGTCGGGGCAGCAGGATTCGAACCTGCGGCCTCCTGCTCCCAAGGCAGGCGCGCTAGCCAAGCTGCGCTATACCCCGACATGCAACACTATATAATTTACATGAATCAGCGGTTCACGTCAAGAGGTATTTCGAACCACTGTCAATGCCTTAGTATTATAGCATCTAATCTTGATCTCGCCAAGTCAATATAGCGATCAATTAGAGGATGATTAATCATTGGTTGACCGCACCGTGTTTTTGTTACAGAATAATACTATGGTCGATGGTCATGACCTAGGAGCTCCGATTGTTTGACAATCATTGTGCTATAGGCACACTCGGAGCAATAGTTCTCATCAGGCAAGGCTGCTCCCCAGTAGTGCTGGAAGGATTTGCCACAATGAGCGCAGTTTCGTTTGGTAATCGTCATCTTCCTCACCTCAGCACTAGTATTGCCCTAGCCGCAAGGCAGCAAACTACTGGGAGCAGCAAATCTAGTCACCAAATATGTGAAAGCGAGGTAAAAAACAATGCGCAAGGTCGCCTTTGTACTAACTCCTGCCGCGAGCAAACGGCTCATTGCCAAGGGGGTAACCGCATTGCCGGAGGTGCAGTACGCTTTAAAGCATGGGAAAATCATTGTTGCCGGTGGAACTACTAATGCTTACATAGCAGAAGAATTGTCTGGTAGGACAATCGAAAAATGTCGCTACACCGCAGGCATCGTCATTGACTCTGCCTGGGGAGTAACCCCTGCGGATGGTCGCATTACACCATTGGTTCTCGACAAGGGAGAGGTATCAACTCGGCCTTGGCTGGAAGTTTTAGGAGAATTTGCGAGGGGCGACGTTTTTGTCAAGGGAGGTAATGCTCTCGACCCGGAGGGCATCGTGGGCGTACTGGTATCGGCCAAGAATGGCGGGACGATAGGCACCGCTTTTGGTCAGATAGTCTCCCTCGGGGCACACCTCATTATCCCCATTGGACTAGAAAAACTCATCCCTTCAGTGATCGATGCCGCCAACACCTTGGGTCAATTAGAAATCGATGAGTGCAGTGGTCTTCCCTGTGGTCTCTTCCCCGTGGTTTATGGCACAGTCATTACGGAGATTGAGGCCATACAGGCACTTTACGGACTTGAGGCCGTGCATGTCCACAGTGGGGGAGTAGGGGGCAGTGAGGGAGCGGTGGGGCTGGTCGCCTTCGGAGACAGCAATGCCACGCGTCACCTCATGCAGGACATTGAAACCCTAAAGAATGAACCACCCACTGTGCGGTAAGGGGGAGCTAGTGCGTACGATCATTTTTAATTGCCGAGCTCTTACCATGAACCAGGCCATGCCGGAAGCTACCGCGGCAGTGACGGATGGGGAAGAAATACTCTATGTGGGAAGCGACTCTCAGGCACTTAGTTTTGCCCATAAGGACGCTCGAATTATCGATGCTCGAGGGGGCTCGCTGCTCCCTGGATTTAATGACAGCCATATGCACCTCCTCGGGTTTGGGTTGCACTTGAGAACCATAGACTGTCGAGAGTTCACGAGCATATCCTCCTTGCAGGAGCAGGTTGCCGAGCGCGCTAGCATGACTCCCCAGGGGGAGTTTATTGTGGGGCGAGGGTGGGACCAAAACAAGTGGCCCGGAGGGAGATACCCATGTCGCTTCGACCTGGATAGTGCTGCCCCCAACCATCCGGTTGTCTTATTTCGCGCCTGCGGACATGTCCTCGTAGCAAACAGCCTCGCCCTGCAGCTCGCTAAAGTCGATGCTACTACTTTGGATGTTCTGGGGGGGAGTTTTGACCGCACTGAACAAGGCGAGTTGACGGGTGTGTTGCGCGAAAAAGCCATGGAGTATGTGTATGTTGCCCTCCCCGAGATAACTCCGCATCAAATCAGCCAAGCACTGGCACAAGCTGCGGGGTATGCAGTATCGCGCGGCCTCACCACGGTACAGACCCATGACGGCAGTGGGAGCGAGTGGCAGCAAATTGTTCAAATGTACCAAACACTAAAACTTCCCCTGCGGGTCAATGTGCTGTTTAATTTGGATAGAGAACAGATTTTGCTTGATGGTGAGCACATGCTCGCCATTAATGCCAAGAACAGCGACCGCCTTGGGGTGAAGACCATCAAAATAATGGCTGACGGTTCGCTAGGTGCGCGAACTGCGGCTATGAGTGAGCCTTATACCGATGACCCCCTGAATAAGGGGTTGAGCTACTATACACAGGATAGTTTAAACGCCTTGGTAAGTGCTGCGCACCAGGCAGGTTTTCAAGTGGCTATTCACGCCATAGGGGATTTCACTGCCGAGCAAGCCATCCGCGCTATTGAAAGTGCCCAAGGAAGTAACAAGACCCGACGCCACAGACTTATCCATTGCCAAGTATTGCGGCGTGACTTGGTGGAGCGCATGGCGAGAGCCGGCATTGTGGCCGAAATTCAGCCTATATTCGTGACTACTGATTTGCATTGGACGAAAGAGCGAATAGGCAAGGAACGGTTATCCTTTGCATATGCTTGGAAGAGCCTGTTGGAGTTTGGGGTCCAATGCGCCGGTGGGTCGGATTGCCCAGTAGAAACGATGGATCCTTTGGCTGGCATCACCGCTGCAGTGACTAGGACCGATGGTTCTGGGTATCCTTCCGGGGGTTGGTTGCCTAGGGAGAAGCTCAGCGTCCGTGAGGCCATCGCTTTATTTACCGTGGGCTCCGCCTATGCTGAACACATGGAAACGATTAAGGGTCAAATAAAGCCACATTTCGCCGCCGACTTAGTCCTACTGGAGGGTGACATCGAAGCGGTCCCGCCTCTGGAAATCAAGAACATGCGAGTGAAAATGACCATGGTGGCGGGGCGAGTAGTCTTCGAGCAATCATGAGGAAGCAGCTTATTATCAATGCCGACGATTTCGGGTTCACTTGGGGTGTGAGCCAAGGCATTGCCGAGGCCATGCAGCACGTTGTGACCTCCACCACCATTATGGGCAACTCTCCCGACCTGCCACGCCACCTGGAGTTGCTCCATGGTTTATCGCATCGCGGATTCGGTGCCCACCTTGTGCTGTCGGCTGGTGTTCCTGTCCTGCCGAGGGAGCAGGTCCCAAGCCTCGTCAGGAGCGATGGCTCTTTCCACCGCGATTTTCGTCAAGCTACGAGAATGGCAAACCCCAGAGAAGTCCTCCTCGAATGGCGTGCGCAAATGGAGAGGATCAGGCGATGTGGCGTAAGATTAACGCATATTGACAGTCATCACCATGTTCACTTGGCTCCGGAACTAACGCGGGTCGCTATTCAACTGGCGGAGGAGTATGCTATCCCCGCTATCCGCAGGTTGACTGTGGGGGATGTGTGCCGGGAGGCAGGTTTGTTGCGTAACGTAGCGTTTTTGCCGTCCGTAGCCCGCTCGGCTATGTACATAGGTCAAAGTGGCCTCAAGCATCCGGAGCGGTTAATGTCGCTTAACGAACGCCATTTAACTAACCTCGCCAGACTACCGCCTGGTATCTATGAGATGTTCTGCCACCCCGGATTCGTGGACCACGAACTGGAGAAAAGAAGTTCCTTGTTGTACGGCAGAGAAGAGGAGCTTCGCCTGCTTACAGCGCCGTCATTCGCCGAACGCTTACGCCAGAGCGGAGTCGAACTGGTTCATTACGGTATTTTTGGGGGGTGAGAAAAGTGGCTCTGCAGCGGCGCGTAGGGTTGGCACTAGGTGGTGGGGGAGCGCGAGGCATAGCTCATATTGGGGTGTTGGCTGAACTAGAAGCGGAAAATATCCCTGTGCACTTGATTGCGGGCACGAGCGCCGGCAGTTTAGTCGGAGCGCTGTATGCGGCAGGACTCTCGCCTGATCAATTGTTGGCCCTAGCTCAACGCACCACTTGGCGAGACCTGGTGCATCTGACGCTGCCGAGAGTGGGTTTAGTCAACGCAGAGCCCATGCAGACCTTGCTCAATGATATTTTCGGCAATGGCAACATTGAGGATTTGCCAATACCATTTGCTGCCGTGACCTGCGACTTAGTGACTGGCCAAGAAGTCGTTATAACCAAGGGTAATATTGCTGTGGCGGTGCGCGCGAGTTGTTCTATTCCCGGGATCTTCGTGCCTGTCCCTCATGGAAACTATCTCTTGGTGGACGGCGGTTTGGTGAACGGTGTGCCGGTGAGCGTGGCTAAAAGTATGGGGTCCAATATGACCATTGCCGTGCGGTTGAATCAAGGCGTGACTCCATCTCAACATCTCCACAATATTTTTGGTATACTCGCCCAGGCAGCCGAGATTATGCAGCGCTCCCAGCACATGGCGGAGCCTGACATTCTCATTTCTCCCGACATAACCAATCACTCTATGGCCGATTTAAATCGAGTGCTTCCGGCCTATTTTGCCGGTAGGACGGCAACCCAAGCTGCCCTACCCGACATCTTAGAAAACATGCGAAAGAGGGGATAAAGTTGAATTCCATTGCCATTATCGGGGGTAGCGGTGTCTATAGCCCAGAGCTGCTAGAAAAACCAATAGTGAAGACTGTATCTACAAAGTACGGACAGACCTCTGTGGTTACCGGTCAATTCTTAGGGCGTGACATTGTTTTTATGCAACGCCATGGGCAGGGTCACAAGACCCCACCCCATATGATTAATTACCGGGCCAACATAGCTGCCCTCGCCCAGCTCGGGGTGAAGTATATTCTCGCGACCACGGCAGTAGGTAGCTTGAACCCCGATTTACCGCCGGGAACATTGGTATTGAGCGACCAAATACTAGATTTTACCAGGAACAGGCCGGTAACCTTCTTTGACGGCGAAGAAAGGGGTGTCATTCATGTGGATTTCACCTATCCTTACTGTCCATCATTGCGCCAGCAGGTTCTGCGTGCTGCCGGGGAATGCGGCCTGCCCTTAGTTGACGGCGGGACTTATGTTTGTTTTGAAGGCCCCCGTTACGAGACAGCGGGGGAGATACGGATGTTTCGACAGCTAGGCGGAGACATAGTGGGCATGACTGCTATGCCGGAGGCCATTCTCGCCCGCGAAGCAGAAATGTGTTATGTGGGCGTTTCTATGGTCACAAATTTCGCTGCCGGCATTACCGCGCGCTCACTTTCTCACGCCGAGGTGCTCGATTGCATGGCGGCTAATGCGGTCAGATTGCGCGTCCTCATGGAGAAGAGCCTGATGATAATTGACACTCTGCATAGGTGCACTTGTCATTCTGCGGTGACGGCAGAAGTTGCAGAACAATAATGAGGAGGAGTTAAGGATGCTAAGAACCAATAGAGACAAGTTAGTGATGATTAGCGTGCAAGGGGAGATTTGTCATCCTAAGGCAGTGGCCCCATACCGGGTCACTGTCGAGGGACGTCCGGTGGTGTTGCCAGGCACTGGTGGGATCACCTACAGTCACCAGATTGGGGATTCATGCATGGATTTAGTCGGAGACCATGTAGAACCGGGTGTATCGGCGACGCGATCTATAGAGAATGAAAATGGCGGCTTCAATACCCTAGCCTGTGTGGGTAATGTAGCGAAAGTAGTGAGTGGAGATGCTAAAAATGCCTTGGGTTACGTTACGGGGACCCATGGCGGAGCTGAGCATGTTCTCATGTATTTTGGCAAAGAAGCGTTGGAGGGCCTAGCTGTTGGCGACAAAATACTCGTAAAAAGTATAGGACAAGGCCTCAAATTGCTCGACTTTCCGTCTATTGCCGTCATGAACCTAGACCCGGAGTTGCTTGTAAAGATGGGCATGTTAATCTCGGCTGATGGAAAGTTGGAGGTGCCGGTGGCAGCAGAGGTGCCCGCATACTTGATGGGATCAGGCATTGGTGCTAATACCGCTTATCGGGGGGATTACGACATTATGACCCACGATAAAGCAGCATACGAGAAATTCAACCTAGGCAAACTCCGCTTTGGCGATATTGTGGCCCTTATGGATTGCGATACTATGTATGGGCGGGGGTACTTGGCGGGTGCCGTAACTATCGGTGTGGTGATACACTCTGACTGTGTATTGACAGGCCACGGGCCAGGCGTAACAACTCTCTTGACCTGCAAGGAAGCACTCATTCGTCCGGTAATCACCGAGAAGGCGAACATAGCCGATTACCTTGGCGTCTAGGACAAAGCTAAAGGCTACCCGCATATGGGTAGCCTTAGCTTTTTTGAGGGTTACATTAGGTGCTCTAAGAACAAAGAAGCGATTGAGAAGAAAATCAGCAGGCCGGTTGCATCCTTGATCGAGGTCACCATTGGGCCTGAGCCATAGGCGGGATCAAGCCCTAATCTGGTAAATAGGAGGGGTATCAGCGTGCCGACAATAGTTCCGACGGTGACCGTAGCAAACATTGCTGTTCCCACGACGAAGCCCAATATAGGCAGTTGCTGCCAAATGGCGACCACTATACCTATCGTAATGCCACACACTGTGGCCATTGCGAAGCCAACCTTTACTTCCTGGGCAAAGTAGCCCCATTGTTCCCTTTTTTCAATTTCTCCTGTCGCTAGGCCGCGTACAAAGACCGTGGAGGCCTGCGTAGCGGCATTCCCGCCCATGTCCATGATCACTGGGATGAAAAGGGCCAAGATTACCACTGTCTGGATCGCTTCGGCATACGCACCGACAATGCTTCCACTGAGCAGGCCGGCAAAGAGAGTGATAACCAGCCAGGGCAGACGTTGGGCGACTTTTTTAAGAACCGGAGCAGCAACCGGGTCAATGTTCTCCATGCCTGAAGCGCCTCGGCTACGGTAGATATCCTCTGTTGCTTCTTCTTGTAGAACGTCAAGGATATCATCCACAGTGATTATGCCCAGGAGATTCTGGCAAGCATCAACTACAGGCACGGCTAGGAGGTCATACTTAGAAACGATTTTGGCGACATCTTCTTGGTCCGCCTCTGGGGTGACCGTTATAAGATTATCTTCCATGATGCTTTGCAGGGTGGATGTTGGCGTGGCGAAAAGTAGTTGGCGTAAGCTGACTACGCCGACTAACCGTTCTTGCGATGTGACGTAGACATAGTAGAGACTTGATTTTGACTCAGCCGTCTGACGTAGGGAGGCGACGGCCTCATCGGTGGTTTGATGTTGGTCGAGGGAGAGAAACTCTGTCGTCATCAAACCGCCCGCGGTGTTCTCCGGATATACGAGTAGTTCTTTGATTTCTTTAGCTTCGTCAAACGGCATGAGACTCAATACGGCTTGAGCTTCAGCAGGGTTTAATTCGCCGATAAAGTCGGTAATGTCGTCTGAGGACATTTCGTCAAGAATTTCCGTGGCCTTTGCCGGGTCAAGTTCGGCCAAGAGTGGTTGCTGTATCCTAGGTTCAAGATGCTCAAAAACACGGGCGCCAACCTCATGGGATAGGCGCAGAAACAGAATTACTTGGCCGGATAAATCTAGGTGAGGGAGAAGTTCGGCGAGGTCGGCCGGTTGCATCCCCTCGACTAGACGATCGAGAACAGAAAGTCGCCCGTGAGTGATCGCTGCCTTAATCTCTTGTAGAATGTTTTCTTGTGTCCAAGTCAATAATAACCCTCCTCATCTGCTAGCTAAGAGGGCCCTCACAGCGTAAGTGCATGTGGGGAGCCTCCGGGTTCCGCGGCATCCGCTTTTCGACCTCCGTCTCCGTCCACATGCACCACCACCTTTCGTCTGTTCAGTATAGCACTGCGCGAATGACTAGTCTAGGTGCGATTGGAATGGTGGCGGGTATCTTTGAGATGCCGGTGCCTCGCGGGGCGGTACTTGGCTACCAGACCCCGACTCTTCTTGCCACTGTCGGCGCGCTCAATGATGCCAAGTTCTTCGGCGAGTTCAAAGCGGTATTTTTCGACGTCCTCTGTTTGTTGTCTATGTTCTTTCATAATTTCACCTCACAGGCAGTATGCCTATTGATGAGAAATTGATGCTTCAAGGGCAGGATATTCTCTTTGTCTAGAGAATGGTATAGAGGTTACAGAATTGAATGCGGGGGAGGGAGACAGCATGGAGAGCAAGGAATTCTTGAAGCTCATGGTTGAGCAAACTGGGGTATCAGGTTTTGAAAACCCGGTAGCTGAGGTAATAAAAAAGACTTTCGCCACCGTGGCGGATGATGTCTGCACCGACGTCTTAGGAAATGTCATTGCCCGAAAGCAGGGTGAAGGCGACGAGCGGATCTCAGTTATGTTAGCCGCCCATATGGATGAAATAGGGATGATGATTACCAAGATTGAAGAGGGCGGGTTTTTGAAGTTTATCGCCATCGGGGGCATAGACCAACGGACTTTGGTGGCCCAAGAAGTGAAAGTGCATGGCAAACGCGATGTTTTTGGTATTATTGGCATGAAACCACCCCATTTGTTATCTCCGGAAGAAGTCGGCGCAGCTATAAAGATGCAGGACATGGTTATTGACTTGGGGCTCCCAATTGAACAGGTGAAGGAGTTAGTCACCGTAGGTGACTTGGTAACTGTGCATCGCCCATTTATCGCCTTGGCGGGTGATTTTGTGGCGGGCAAGGCCATGGACGACCGGGCTGCGGTGGCCGTCCTTTTGGAGTGCCTGCAGGAACTACAGAAAATACGCCACAAGGCTGATGTGTATGCGGTGGCTACTGTTCAAGAAGAAGTAGGGCTCAGGGGAGCCCTAGTAAGCACCTACCATATCGCGCCCCAAATTGGCATTGCCATTGATGTCTGCCACGGCGAAATGCCCGGAGTGCCGGAACAGGATACAGCACCCATGGGCAAGGGACCCAACATTGCGCTTGGCGCCAATATTCATCCCAAGCTGTATGAGCGCCTGGTTGAGGTGGCTAAGGAGCACAACATTCCTTATACCATCGACCCTGTGCCGGGGCCCTCGGGCACTGATGCCTGGGCTATGCAAGTAACCCGCTCCGGTGTCCCTACAGCCTTGGTGTCACTACCGCTCCGGTACATGCATACCTCGGTAGAGACCTTGTCGATGGCCGATGTGAAATCCACAGGGCGACTCTTGGCCTACTTTATTGCCAGCATAGATAAGTCATTCGTGGAGGGATTGTTATGCTATTAAAGAAGCTATCAGAGGCATTTGGCCCTTCCGGATGTGAGGGCGAGGTCAGGAACATCCTCATGGAAGAGTTGGCTCCCCATGTAAAGCAATGGCGTAGGGATGCCCTAGGTAATCTCATCGCTGTGAAGGGTAGCGCCGGGGGACTACGCGTCATGCTCGCTGCCCATATGGATGAGTGCGGGTTGATGATTTCGTCTATCGACCGCTCCGGATTGCTGCGGTTTCGCAAAGTGGGGGGAATCGACGACCGAGTTCTAGTCTCGAAGCATGTAATTGTGGGCTCGAAAAAGATTTCCGGAGTGATCGGCGCTAAAGCCGTACATCTGCAAAAGCCCGATGAACGAAATCAGGTCATACCCCTGAGCGGACTGTATATCGATGTTGGCGCCAAGAGTAAGGAGGACGCAGAGAAATTAATAAAGATTGGCGATTATGCTGTCTTTGCGACGGAATTTAAGGCGCTCAGCGACACAGTCGTGGTCGGGAAGTCTTTTGATGATCGTGCCGGTTGTGCTGTACTGGTAGAGGTGCTAAAAGATGAGTATGCGCTAGATATCTATGGTGCTTTTACCGTTCAGGAAGAGATCGGGCTGCGCGGGGCAGGAGTGGCAGCTTACGCCATAGAACCAGATCTCGCCATTGTGCTAGAGGGGACTACCTGCAGCGATATTCCGCCTAGCAAAGAATATGGTTACTGCACGACACTAGGTCAAGGTCCCGCCATCACCATTATGGATGCCTCCGTTATCTGCGACAGGCGCATGATCGCTGAACTGGTGCGAATTGCTAAGGACCATGATATCCCTTTGCAGTTCAAGCGTTCCGTTACCGGCGGCAGTGATGCCGGTAAGATTAATCAGACCAAGGCTGGAGTCCCGGTCGTTGTCATTTCGGTGCCCTGCCGCTATATTCATTCTCCGGTTTCGATGCTCAACCTTGCAGATTTCCATAACACTATTAAGTTAGTTAAGTTATTCCTAAAAAGTATCGCTGAAGGAGGGTTTGTATTATGAAGGAGCTCATCAAGAAAGTAGTCGAAACCTATGGTCCAGCCGGTAGCGAGGCTCAAATAAGAGAGTTAATTCGCTCTGAGATAGCTCCTTATGTCGATGAAATGCGGGTAGATGCTCTAGGCAATTTGATTGCCTTAAAGCGTGGAGGCGGCAAGAAACTCATGCTGGCGGCTCATATGGATGAAATAGGGATTATCGTCACTCATATTGATAAGAATGGGTTTCTGCGCTTCTTTCCGGTAGGGGGTTTATCGCCATTGACCCTAATCGGTAACCGAGTAATGTTTGAAAACGGCACCTTGGGAGTAGTCGGCGCAGAAAAATTAGAGGCGCAAAAGGACTTATCGCTTAACAAGCTATTCATTGACATCGGAGCCGCCTCGAAGACCGAAGCAGAAGTGAAGGTCGGCATTGGTGATGTGGCTTGTATGTCGCGAGAATTTGCCGATCTCGGAACGCGTTTAGTAGCTAAGGCGATGGACGACCGCATTGCCTGCGCTATCTTGATCGAAGCATTGAAAGCAGTTCGCAAACCTACTTATGATATTTATGCCGTGTTTACCACGCAGGAAGAAGTAGGGCTTAGAGGGGCAAGGGTTGCCGCGTACGATATAACCCCCGACCTAGGCATAGCCATCGATGTAACCAGAACCGGCGATACACCAGAGTCTATTACCATGGACGTCAGTCTGGGAAAAGGGCCCACGGTGAAAATTCGTGATTCAAGTCTGCTCTGCACGCCAAGTGTACGCAAGTTCATGGAAGAAGTGGCCCAACAAAATAATATTATATACCAACTTGAGGTTTTAGAGGCGGGTGGCACCGACGCGGGGGCCATCCAACTAACTAAGGGTGGCATTCCGGCAGGTGTTATGTCCATCCCATGTCGGTACATTCATACCGCGAGTGAAATGGTAGATTATAGTGACGTCCAAAACGGCGTAAAACTACTCGTGGGGATTATGGAGACCGAGTTCAAAGGCTAGATTGCATGTAGGTTAGCGCGCCCAAGGGGGCGCGTTTTTTTTCACCACTTCTGTAGCGGCATCATACTATGTACGGTCACATACTGCGTAAAAAGGGGGTGCATCCTATGACTGACCCGCGCAAGTTGTTAGGTGTCGGACCTCACGCCAGTGCACAGGAAATTCGCAGAGTCTACAAGCAACTTGTCAAAATGCACCATCCTGACGTTGGAGGGCACCCAGAGCGTTTCAAAGAAATTACAGAGGCTTATTTGTGTCTTTGCGCCGTGCCAACATATCCCGCACTCTCCGGTGTCGGCGAGCATCGGGTGAGGGTGGTCTATGGACGCCGGGCCACGTATCATCCCTCTTTTTTGTGGGTACGAAAGTTACTACTACATAAAATTGTATGGCAGGCCGCGCGCACGAGAGTGGCTATCCCAGTGGTGATTGTTCTGGCAGTCCCGATAGTTATTTGGCCTGTAAATCCCTATGTGGCTGTAGCCTTCAGCATAGTTACTTTAGTTGGATGCAAGACAACCCGTCGCAGGTTTTAACAAACCAAGAGGAATCGGAGAAAAAAAAGCGAATACAACTAAGTCAAGAAGGTTCAGCGCAACCACATTGTTTGAGAGGTGTTACTGTGGAATTTAGAAAACTTTCAAGGTACAAACTCATTGCCATATGCGTATTTTTTCTTGTCGTCGGCCTGTTCCTCGGAGCAATTAGTCAATATGTTGTGGGACCAAATTTAGCCATTGCCTTGTCACGGCTTGGCCTGCCCATTAATCCCCAGCTGTCAAAGCTCATTGCGGTGCAGAACTTGGTGATGGAACGCCATGTCTCCACTGAGCTTGATCCAAACGTCATGATGGAAAACGCCATTCGCGGCATGTTGACGCGTGTTGACGGGGGTTACACCAGATATGAAAGCCCTGATGAGGCTAGAGAGACCACAGAACAAGGTGCAGGCGAGTATTCCGGCATAGGAGTTTCGGTGCGCATGGTTGAAGAACAGGTGCATATCGAAGCAGTCTTTCGGGGCACGCCTGCTCACCAAGCAGGACTATTGCCACGCGACATTATTATCTCTGTCAATGGTGACAGCATCCGCGGGCTTTTGCTGCGCGATATCACGGGTCGCATTAAGGGGCTGGTTGGAACGGATGTGGAGCTCACTATCTTCCGCCCGGCACTAAATAGCGCCCTAGAATTTAAGATTACCAGAGCGCGCATCATAGTTCCGGTCGTTGAATCTAACCTTATTACCCCGAGGCTTGCTCATGTAATCCTCACTCAATTTACGACTACTGCTACTGACCAAATGCGACAGACGTTGCTTCGTTTAGAACAAGATGGCGTCAAGCATATACTGCTCGACTTGCGCTTTAATCCCGGCGGGCACACCTCGGTGGTGGAGGCAATAGCAGATTTTTTCCTCGACCCAAACCTAGTAATTTACAAGACTATAGACCGCGCCGGAGAAGTAACCGAGTATAGAACCAGCCAACCCAAGCTTTTCACCGGCGATGTTTCGGTATTGGTCAATCAAGGTAGCGCCTCGGCATCGGAAATTCTGGCGGGCGCTTTGCGTGATCATCGCCAGGCCAAGATCTTAGGGACAACTACTTTCGGTAAAGGCACCGTGCAACAAGGGTTCTCGATCCTCGATGGATCTAGAGTTTGGGTAACAGTCCAGACCTACAGAACGCCGGCTGGGGTAGACATCAACAAGGCAGGCATCGTGCCCGACGTAGTTATCGAACCGGCAAAACCTGCCGAGCCTACAGCTCCCGAACCTGTCGACACTCAACTTCGCGACGCGCTGAAGTATGTTCAGGATAATCTCCTAAATTAGATCATCGGACCAGGGAGGTGGAATTTCTATGCCCTTTATGAATTACTTGGTTGCACCTCTTTTCGCCTACCTGGTGGGGGCCATACCTACTGCCTATATTGTAGGACGAACGCGCAATATAGATATCACTCGCCAAGGCAGCGGCAATGTGGGCGGTACGAACGCCATGCGTGTTATGGGGGTCGGGCCGGGCATCGTGGTTGTTATATGCGATTTGCTCAAGTCCGCTCTCCCTACATACCTGGCGATGCGACTAGGCGGTTTCGCCCCGTGGCAGGTGCTCATGATAGCTGGGGCTACGGTTATAGGGCATAACTGGTCGGTCTACATAGGCTTCAAAGGCGGGAAGGGCATTGCCTGCACAATAGGGGTAAGCGCAGTGCTCTATACGCCAATCTTACTGCTTTCCTTAGGCGTGGCTGCCTGTGTCATGTTCATTACGCGCTACGTCTCGCTCGGCTCGCTCCTCATGACGACTTTAATCCCTCTGCTATTGCTTCTCTTTCGCTACGACACAGAATACATCATCTTTGCCACCTTGCTTATGGTGTTGGCATTTTATCGGCATCGGAGCAACATCACCCGACTCCTAGCCGGTACAGAGAACAAAATCGGGAAGCACAAAACATAAAATGAGTGCAGGCCTTCCTACCAGAGGAAGACCTGCACTTTTCATTTGTTGTGGCAGGGGCAGAGGGACTCGAACCCACAACCAACGGTTTTGGAGACCGCTACTCTACCAATTGAGCTATACCCCTATGAACCTATTTCATTATACGTTACCCGCCTGGCACGGTCAAGTAATACAGCTACTATTGAAAGAGAGCTTGCTGTCGCAATACTCTTTTATTTTCCAATTACAAACAAATAAGTTGAGATGGGATGCCTGGGCTGATAGAATTGTGGTGGGAGTGGGGGCAGATGTGGGGAAAGCAAAATGAAGGGGGAGTCTACCTGAGCAATATTATCTACATCGACGGTCACTTTGTGCCTAAAGAAGAGGCGAAAATCTCGGTCTACGACCATGGGTTGCTTTATGGAGATGGCATTTTTGAGGGTCTGCGCGTCTATAATGGCCGGATTTTTAAGTTAGAGGAACATGTGGACCGCCTCTATGAGTCGGCAAAGTCAATTATGCTCACCATTCCCATGCCTAAACAAGAGATGATAGCAGCGCATGTAGAGACGGTCAGGCAGAATGGTCTGCGTGATGTCTACATTCGTTCTATTGTCACGCGTGGTGTCGGCAGCCTCGGTATTGACCCGCGGTCCTGTCCAAAAGCTAGTGTAATCATTATTGTTGATAAAATTTCGCTATACCCAGCCGAACTTTATGAAAAGGGGATTGACGTCGTTACTGTTGCCACGCGGCGCCCCTCGGTCGATGTTCTCAGCCCGCGTGTGAAGTCATTAAACTACCTTAATAATGTCATGGCCAAAATTGAGGCGGCTAGGGCAGGGGCCTTTGGGGGCATTATGCTCAATAGCGAGGGCTATGTTACGGAAGGCACGGCTGACAATATTTTCTTGGTAAAAAAAGGGATAATCTACACGCCACCGGGTCATGTGGGCATACTACAGGGCATCACCCGCGACACGATTATGACCATGGCCGCTGAGTCTGGCTACGTAGTCAAGGAAGAGGTCTTCACGCGTCACGATATTTACGTGGCGGACGAGGTTTTCTTCACCGGAAGCGGCGCGGAGGTCATACCGGTCATTAACTGCGACGGAAGAGTAATTGGGACTGGCACGCCCGGCACAGTGACACGCTACTTCATCGAGGAGTATCGCAAGCTAGTCAACTCAACCGGCTACCCAGTGTTCACCTCATAGTCGTACGCATCGTAGCCGTAAACATCATAGTCGCAGTAAGGTAGTCGCAAGCATCATAATTGGGTGCAATTTGGAAGCAAGATAGGCAAAAGGAACCGACTCGCATCGGTTCCTTTTTGGGTGCGATTAGGGTTCGAGATCCTTTGTCCTAGTTTACATAATATATATTATAGGACGCAAGGGAAATGGCCTTACTGAGCGAGTTTGCTATAGAGCGCGTGTCGCCTTTTAGCATCACTTTCAGCCGCGGCGAATAACTCTGCCGCCGCCTCGGGAAACTCATGCAGCAGTGTTGCGTAACGAGCTTCGCCCCTTAGAAAGTCGCGGAAGTTGTAGCTTGGCTCCTTCGAGTCGAGGGTGAATGGATTCTTCCCCGCTTCGGCCAGAGCCGGATTATAGCGGTAGAGTGGCCAGTAGCCGGATTCGACGGCGAGTTTGCCCTCTTGCTGACTCGCCGACATATTGATGCCGTGGGCTATACAGGGCGAATAGGCGATCACGACCGAAGGGCCATCATACTTCTCTGCTTCAAGGATGGCTTTGAGAGTATGGTTGCGGTTAGCCCCGCTACTGATTGAAGCAACGTAGACATATCCATAAGACATCGCCATAAGTCCAAGGTCTTTTTTGCGGGTGCGCTTACCGTTGGCCGCAAATTTGGCCACAGCGGCCGTAGGCGTGGCCTTTGACGCCTGTCCGCCGGTGTTAGAGTAGACTTCGGTATCAAGGACGAGTAGGTTGATGTCTACGCCCGAAGCGATGACATGGTCTAGGCCACCAAAACCGATGTCGTAAGCCCAGCCGTCGCCCCCGATAATCCAAATAGATTTCTTGGTTAGGTGGTCAGCTAGCTCTTCGATGCCTTGCAAGGCCTCTCTTAGAGCACCTTGTGATGTTTCGAGGGCGCTTGGCACAAGGAGGCGTAGTTTATCGCCAAAAAGACGGGATTTTTCGGCGTCCTTTTTCCCTGCTAACCAACCCTCACAAGACAGTCGGAGCTCCTCGTTTTCTGTGAGGGCCACTACAGCGGTACAAAGCTCAGTGAGTTTATCGCGCTTTTGCATAACCGCCAGGGCCATACCATAGCCAAACTCAGCATTGTCTTCAAAGAGTGAGTTCGCCCAAGCCGGTCCATGCCCATCCTTATTAGTGGTGTATGGGCATGACGGCGCGCTGCCCCCGTAAATTGAGGTGCAACCTGTGGCGTTGGCGATGAGCATGCGTTCGCCAAAAAGTTGCGTCACCAATTTAATGTATGGTGTTTCCCCGCAACCGGCACAGGCACCCGAGTATTCAAATAGCGGCTTCTTGAATTGGCTATTTTTTACAGTAGAAGGGTCATAGCTAACTTTTGGTTCAGGTAGGCTTTCTAGATATTCAAATTTCGCGTTTTCTTCCGTGGCCGATTGTTCCAAGTTAGTAAGAACGAGGGGTTTTGGTTGCGCCGGGCATACTTGGACGCAGTTGCCGCAGCCGGTACAATCGAGTGGCGAAACTTGAATGTAGTACTGGTGTTGAGCAAACTCTTTCCCCACGGCATTTTTCCCCAACAAGAAGGAAGGTTTGTCAACTATATCGGTGCTGGCGGCAAGGTAGGGGCGGATAGCAGCATGTGGGCAGACAAATGAGCATTGGTTGCACTGTATACAGCTCTCGGGAACCCACACGGGGATGTCAATGGCAATGCCCCGCTTTTCATACTTGGTAGTGCCGAGTGGGAAGACCCCGTCATCACTAAACTTACTAACCGGCAAATCATCACCCTTGAGCAGATTCATGGGACCCATTACCTCGGCAATAAAGCGTGGCTCACTGCCGCTGGGCGCGTCGATCTCAGCCTCAGCATCCTTCCATTCGGCAGGATAATCGATCTTGGTCAGCGCGGCTATGGTACGGTCCACAGCGGCATAGTTTTGCGCCACCACTTCTTCGCCTTTACGCTTGTAGGTCTTCTTGATGGCGTCTTTGACATAGGCAATGGCTTGGGCGCTGGGAATCACATTTGCGACCTGAAAGAAGGCCGCCTGCATAATGGTATTGATACGTCCCCCCTGCCCTACTTCATGGGCGATTCTTACCGCATCGATGTTGTAAAAGACAACATGCTTGCCGGCAATCGCTCTTTTCAATCGAGCCGGGAGCTTATGCTCCATTTCCTCTAATGTCCAAGGCGAATTGAGAAGGAATACCCCGCCCTCTTTAATGTCCGCTAAGAGATCATACCTGCTAACATAGGAAGCATGGTGGCAGGCCACTAAGTCGGCCTGATCAACTAGGTATGGCGAAGTGATGGGGCTTGGTCCGAACCGCAGATGCGATACGGTAATCCCGCCGGATTTTTTTGAATCGTAAACAAAGTACCCCTGGGCAAAGAGGTCGGTATTATCACCAATGATTTTTATGGAGTTTTTGTTTGCGCCAACTGTACCATCGGCCCCCAGACCATAGAACTTGCAACGGTACTGCCCTGCCGGCGCTGCATCTACATGGGTTACAACTTCAAGAGAGGTGTGGGTCACGTCATCAAAAATGCCGACAGTAAAGTGATTCTTAGGTGTTTGAGCCGCTAAATTGTCGAAAATGGCCTGGACCATCGAAGGCGTGAATTCTTTTGATCCCAGACCATACCGCCCACCTACGATGAGCCTGTGTTCACCCTGTTCAGCATATACAGTGCAGATATCTTGGTAGAGCGGCTCTCCTAGTGAACCAGGTTCCTTGGTCCTATCCATGACGGCAATTCGCGTGGCCGACTGCGGCATGACACTGAGAAAGTGCCGGGCACTAAATGGCCTGTAGAGCCTGACCTTGATGACACCAACCTTTTCGCCCTGAGCAACTAGGTGTTTGACGGTTTCTTCTACGGTCTCAGCCCCAGAACCCATGATGATAATGACCCTCTCGGCGTCTTTTGCACCCACATAGTCAAAGGGTTTGTAGTGACGACCGGTAAGCGCACCAACCTGCTCCATGATATCAGCAACTATTTTTGGCGTGGCATCATAGTACCTGTTGCTTGCTTCGCGCCCTTGGAAGTAGATGTCAGGGTTTTGGGCGGTGCCGCGTTGTACCGGATGTTCCGGGTTTTGGGCGCGGCGGCGAAAGTCGCGCACGGCATCCATGTCGACAAGATTTTTCATGCTTGCGTAGTCGATTTCCTCAATTTTTTGTATTTCGTGCGAGGTGCGGAATCCATCGAAGAAATGCAAAAATGGCACCTTGGTCTTTAGGGTCGTCAAATGAGCTACTAAGGACAAATCCATCACTTCTTGTACTGAAGCCGCGGCAATCATGGCGAACCCAGTTTGCCTTGTAGCCATTACATCGGAATGATCGCCGAAGATGGATAAGGCGTGGGTTGCCAGAGCACGGGCGGACACATGAAAGACAGTCGGCCAAAGCTCTCCTGCTATTTTGTACATATTGGGAATCATCAGCAAGAGTCCTTGCGAGGCGGTAAATGTGGTCGTCAATGCCCCTGCCGCCAAAGCGCCATGAACAGCTCCGGCCGCCCCGGCTTCAGATTGCAGTTCAGTCACGCGCAGGGTCTGCCCCCACATGTTCTGACGACCATAGGCGGACCACTCGTCTGCGACCTCCCCCATGTTTGAGGAAGGAGTGATTGGATATATGGCCGCAACATCGCTAAAAGCATAGGCGACGTGGGCGGCAGCAGTATTGCCATCGATGGTGACTTTGTTTCTAGGCATAGTATTTGTCGTCCTTTCTATAGACATGGTAATGTATACAGTATACTATAGCCTGAAACAAAAATCTTCCCCTTTCTCCGAAACCGGTAATTTTAACCTAGGACAATGTTTACTAGGCTTCCTTTGACCACAATAATCTTGCGCACGATAGTGTTGGTCAGGAAGGGCAGGACTTTTTCGGCTTGCAAGGCGAGTGTCTTGATTTCATCTTCATTGGCATCGCTTGCCACCTCTATTTTATCCCGCAGGCGACCGTTCACTTGTACCGCCAACTCGATTCGTTGCCTGTTTAAGGCTTTCGGGTCATGTTGGGGCCATGCCTCGCCGTGAACAGAATTGGAGTGACCTAAACTAGCCCAAAGTTCCTCTGCCAAGTGGGGGGCAAATGGGGCGAGTAAGCGAACAAAGTTTTCTGTCACGTGCCGCACAAATGGTCCATTTTTGGTAGGCGCCTCCATATCATACCGATGGAGCGCATTGGTCAGTTCCATGAGTTTCGAAACACAGGTGTTAAAGCCAAAGTCAAGAACATCTTGAGTAATACCATAAATGGCACGATGCAAAACATAATTCAGCTCTTGCTCGGCCCCGCCCATAGATTCTCCAACATGGTTCATTTTTTCTGTCGCTCGCTCAATCACACGCTCTACCCTCTCCACGTAACGGGCGGTAGCCTTGATGCCATCATCGCTCCACGGACCGCCTTCGAGATAGTTAAAGCCAAATAGTAGGTAGAGCCGAAAAACATCCGCGCCGTGCTTATCAATGTAGGCGTCAGGAGAAACCACATTGCCCTTAGATTTGCTCATTTTTTCGCCATCTGCGCCCAGGATAATCCCTTGATGCACAAGGGCCTTGAAGGGTTCGCCGAAGTTCACGTAACCCATGTCCTTCAGCGCTTTAACTATAAAACGGGCGTACAGCAAGTGCATGACCGCATGCTCCGGTCCTCCAACATACATGTCCACCGGCAGTAATTTGTTTATCCAATCAATATCCCACGGCTGGTCATTGTTCTTGTTGTCCGGATAACGTAAAAAGTACCAAGAGGAATCAACGAAAGTGTCTAGGGTATCCGTCTCCCGCTTGGCCCGTTTGTGGCATTTAGGGCATGGTACATTGACAAATTCCGCCGACTTTGCCAGTGGAGACTGACCATCGGGGGTGAAGTCAACATTGTAGGGCAACAAGACTGGGAGATCGCTTGCAGGGACAGGAACTACCCCACAATCATCACAGTAAATGATGGGTATTGGTGCACCCCAGTATCTTTGGCGCGACACGAGCCAATCACGCAGCCGATAGGTAGTGGTAAAATGGGCGTGGCCATTTTGGGAGTGGAGGTGTTCTACTATGGCTATTCTCGCCTGCTCGGAGGTGAGACCGTCGAAAGCACTACTGCCCACTACTATGCCATCGGCCACAAAAGGTAGGCTATCATCACAACCATCCTTCCCCTGTACTACCCTGACTATCGGTAGATGGTATTTTGCCGCAAAATCATAATCTCTGGCATCGTGGCCGGGTACAGCCATAACCGCCCCCGTACCATAGGTAGCGAGAACATAATCGGCAATCCAGATGGCAATTCTTTCTCCTGTAGCAGGATGGTAGGCATAGGAGCCGGTAAAGACGCCAGTCTTCTCCTTGGTTGTGGCGAGGCGGTCTATTTCGCTCTGCCTTTTAGTTTGCTCCTGGTAGTCTGCTACTTGCTCGCCAAAGGGCTCCCTAACCACCGCTTTAACGAGAGGATGCTCGGGGGCCAGCACTAAGTAGGTACAACCAAATAACGTGTCGGCGCGCGTGGTAAACACTTCGATTGTCTCCGCCTGATGCTCGAGCGGGAAAATGATGGTCGCTCCGGTGCTCTTGCCGATCCAATTTTTTTGCATGGCCTTGGTTTTCTCAGGCCAATTTATTTCTTCATGTCCCGCCAAAAGATCATCGGCGTATGCCGTAATCTTGAAAAACCACTGTGTTAGATTGCGCTTCGTGACTTCCGCGTTGCACCGTTCACATGCTCCATGCTCTACCTGTTCGTTAGCCAATGAAGTGTTACAGCTGGGACACCAGTTAACGGGAGCTTCTTTTCGGTAGGCTAGGCCATGCTCGTGCAGCTCCAGAAACAACCACTGCGTCCACCTGTAATATGATGGCAGACAGGTCACTACCTCGTGGTCCCAATCGAAAGTCCCACCCATGGTACGGAGTTGTTCACGCATGGTCGCGATGTTGGCCATGGTCGAGTCTTCAGGATGGATGCCCGTCTTAATGGCATAATTCTCGGCCGGCAGGCCAAAGGCGTCAAAACCCATAGGGTGGAAGACGGAGTGGCCTTGCATGCGTTTTACCCTCGCCCAAGAATCGGTGAGACCAAAATTCCACCAATGCCCCACATGGAGTTTCGCTCCGGACGGGTAAGAAAACATCTCCAAGCAGTAAAACTTCTTCTCTATATTTTCGCGGTTAAATTTGTAGATGCCGTTTCTCTCCCAGTTTTCTTGCCATTTAGTGTCGGTGTGCTTGCCGTACTTCAATGTCCTCATCCCTTCCTATAAAAATAAGGTCTTTCGTCCCAATAAAGAGACGAAAGACCCTGCTTCCGCGGTACCACTCTAATTGACGCCTCAGCGCCCACTATGGGCAGATAACGGTGCGACCCGGTGCCAACTCCGAGGTGAGATGCGAGGTCGGGCACCACTGTCTCTCACCAATCGACAGCTCTCTTCCATGCCCTAGCCAGCAATTCCTCTTCATCGTTGTTGCTAGAATACTAGCACGTACCACAGCCGCTGTCAACTCGCCGCGCAGACTAGTTGTTGTCGAGAGTGAGGGCGTCCTTAGGACAAGCCACGACGCATAGACCGCAGCCTTTGCAGCGGGCTTCATTCACATCTACCTTCTTAGATTTAGGACAGAAAGCGATGACATTGGCCTCAGGGCAAACAAAGATACACATTTTGCAGCCGATGCACTTCTCTTTGTTAAGTTTTATTGCGACATACATGGTGTAGCCCCCCCCTAGGCGCTGGCCGCGCGCGAAATCAAAAATTCATGCACAGCTTGGCCGCCTTTATCAACAATTTCCATATTCTTCTCTACCAACTGCTCTAACTTCCCGAACTTGCTCTTGACGACATCGTCAAGGGCCGCGGTAGTGGCCGAGGCCACGAACTTTCCGCCACCAAAACGCTCCGCGATGGACTCGCTGATAGCGCGGGTCGTGACCAACTTAGGCGAAACAGCCATCAAACCACCGAGCATGGCTATATTTGTAGACAACTCGGTGTTAGCTACCTCAAGGGCAACCTTAGTGGCAGGTACATAGAAGATCCGCGCCTGTAATGCGGCGAGCTTGGACTTTTCTTCTTCACTTAACGGAAGGATTTCATCAGAGTTGATGAGCATTATCCCCCCAGGTTGGAGTCCGTCAAAAAATGGCATGGTGTAACACTTGCCCATGGTGATGACATGGGGATGGAAGATCATGATGATGTTAGGGAAGAGCACCTCGCCACGCTCATAAATGGGCTCATCAGAGATGCGCACATAACTTTCAGCGGGCGCCAGACGCTTTTCAGCGCCGAAAAATGGATTGACAATGCTAATCAAACCGTCGCGCGTTGCGGCAGCCCCTAGGATATGCGCTGCAGTGACAACGCCCTGGCCACCTAAACCAGACATGCGGATGTTTACTTTCGTAGTCACTACTTGCTCACCTCCTCAAGCTTGTTAAGGGCCTCTTGCGCCTCAGCTGTGATGTATTCACGCGGTTTAAACACGCCATCCTTCTCGAGACCTTTCAGGCGATTAACGGTCTCATTGTTTTTAAATTTGTAATTTGTCGGGCAAGGGGTCATGATCTGCACATAGGTGGGACCTATGTGTCGCGCCAAAAGAATCGCCCGCTTAATCATCTTTTCTAATTTCCTGGGTTGGGCTGGGGTGCCGACTGCTACGTACACGCAACCAGCTTCACGCGCTAGTTCTGGCATGGAGATTTTTGGGAAGTTCTTGCCCTTAGGCGCCATGTAGAGCACGGTTCCCTGCTGGGACATGCCACTTTCTTGACCGCCGGTATTGGCGTACGCTTCGTTGTCCAGCATGATGGTGGTGATGTTCTCCCGACGGAACCACGAATGCATCACCATGTCCAAGCCGATGTCCGCCGTCGCACCATCCCCGGCAACTACAATGACATCTTTGTCCTTATCCGGAAACCGCAATTTTAAAGCTCTCTTCAACCCCGAGGCAACAGAGTTTTGGTTGCCAAATAAGGAGTGGATGTTTTGCACCGCGGCCTGCGGAAATACCAGACTGCTGCAACCGGTTGAACCAACTACAATAGTATCTTCCGGAGCAGGCAGTGAAGCCAAGAAAATGCGCAGGGCGAGTGCTAGACCGCAACCCGCACACAGCGGGTGTTCTTCCAGCAATTCTTTAAAAGTGCCCAGTTCGGCAACGCCGACGTCACGGCCGTAGGGGCCATTATCAACTAGTTCCCGGTACTCTGCTGGGATTATATCCGCAAAGGCGGGGGACATCTTTAGAATATTCTTGGTCACGCTTGGCACCTCCTGATCTCTGCCAAAATGGACTGTGTAGGCATGGTCATGCCACCAAAGACTCGCGGAGCACCGATAACTTTATCATTGTCTGGAATGATACTCTTAATCTCTTTTGCCAGCCAGCCAACACGGTTAAATTCCGGTACAATCACCGCTTTAGCGTTTTTGGTGAGGGCCCGAATTTCTTCCGTGGGGAAAGGCCTGATACATTTTATTTTCACTAAACCGACATTGAAGCCTTCTTGTTTGGCTTGGGCGACGGCCTCCCTGGCGATGGAAACTGCTGTGCCTGAGGTGATAATCAAGATGTCGGCATCCGCATTTTCGACTTCAAGCAAGCCTCCGAGGTAACTAGAAATAGATGGGCGAGCCCGCTCTGCCGCAGCCATAACTTCCTGTTGCCAGGAGGCATGGGCCGCGTAACTGACGTAGTTGCTCTTCATGACAAATGGGTCGCGCATCTGTCGGAAAGGTACGTTTTCCATATCCATGACCGGCACGGGAGCGCTGTACGCATTATAAGGCGGTAGCTTGATGTCTACCGGTGCTACCTTAACATTTTCACGGGTGTGGGTGACAAAAAAGCCGTCCGCAAAAACACCCACTGGAATGTGCACTTCGGTCTGTTCGGCGATGGGAAAGGCTTTGAGGAGGTAATCGTACAAATCTTGGGCGTTTTCGGCGTGGAGCATGATCATTCCCGTGTCTAGAAGGTAGGACATCTCGATCGTGTCGGGCTGAATGGTCAAGGGAGAGTTAACGCCACGCGTCATAAACGCGCAAACTATTGGCAACCTTGCCCCTGACCAAGTAGAGAACAGTTCGAATGCCCTTAGTGTTCCCGGTCCCCCGGTCGCAGTGAAAACTCTGACTCCACCCATGGACGCGCCTGCCACCGCAGACATGACGGCAAACTCATTTTCACCCCGGAAATATTCGCGGATGTACCCTTCTTTAAAGATGTCACCCACGAGGTGCATGCTTTCAGATTGAGGGGTAATCGGGTAGGAAATGGCCATGTCCACGTTGGCACGCCTTACGGCTTCGCGCACGGCCTCACTGCCGGTGATAAACACTTGCTCACGTGGGGCTTCAAAAAATAGATGTTCCGGACTAACTACCTTCTGCAATCTACTTACCCCCCCCGGCGATCTGCCGTTTTTTGTCCATTACTATTGCTGTCAACTCTTGGATCTTAGCGAGGTTGACATCCCTGAGGGAGATCATGGCATCCTCGTGACCTGCTTCGCCACAGAGCGCAATTGTGTAGCAACTCGTGCCACCCCGAATAATTTTAAGCGCAATGTTGGCATAATGACAGTGGACCCCGACAAAAACACAGACATCGATTTTGTTATGCCAGATTGTTAAATTGGGGTGATTGGGGTTAATCTCGATGGCGGGGTTAATCATAGGGTACTTCGGGCGATAATCGGGCATGGGAATTACCCCTGCACCGACAGCGTCGGCTAGATCACGCACTGCTTGTGCTCTCTCTGCCACGCCGGCCTTCCAAGCCCATAACAACAAGGGGCCAGGAAAGAAAAATGGGTTTTTTGCGGAGAGAAGTTTGTCGGCAATCTTGTGCAAGGCTTCAGTGTCTGACACTAAGCTGCCCTCGACTAAGGCTTCTCCTGTTTTGGGGAGCTCCACTCCCATGACTGCTGCCGCCGGCGGCAAATACCCTTCCGGTCCGGCTAATACCTGATACTCCTGAGACATCTAGCACTACCTCCTCTACTGACTCGTCCTGGGTTGCATGAATCGGTGCGCAACTCGATATGCGTGGCACTCGAAAGCGCAAAAGGCAGGGCGATTTCACCTTCTTCGGCTCCTACAACAACCATGCCTTTTTAGTCATCATAAATTATTGTAACATATTTGTCTAGTCTCTCTTGTGAAAATTATATCACGCGTAAAGAAGCATGAAAGCCACTTCTTAGGTAGCTCTCATGCTGTGGTATCCGTACCGCAGTGCGTTTTGACTGGGCTAGATTTCCCTACCGCTTAAGTAAGGATCCTCGTAATCGCACGCCTCAATGCCAGGGCTTGGCTCTTCGCCATCAATTAAGGGGTCATTATGAAAATCCCAACGCTGCAAGATTTCAGGAAACAAACAACCTTGATCTGAACACCACGATTCTTGAGTCGGAGTATTTCTGCGTCTCTCCATGCTTTTGCCCCCTTTCTTGCTCAGCGATAGTAGCTTGCGCGAATAGCACAACAGATATGTGCGACTAAGGCGATGGCAAGTAGAGGCGCTGACCAGGGTGAATGGTTGCGGAATGCTGCAAGTCGTTCAGTCGGCGTAGACGAAATACATATTCGCGTAAATCCATACTGTTTGGTGCAAATCGCTCGGCGAGACCCCACAAGGTGTCGCCTCTTTCAACAATGTAAGGTTTCGTCGGTACAACTATGGCCGCTCGCGAAGGTCCCACCACTTGCATGACTAGCACCATCACCAAGAAGACAGAGATCACCATCATTAGCTTTTTAAACATCTCATCGCCCCCGAACACATGTTCTTAGGGCAATTATACAATCATATGTTCGCTATTGTCAACGAAAAGTGCAAACTAGTGTTTGACCATTTTGGTCAGATTGTGATATGCTCTATGCAATATCAGTGAGGGGCGGTGTCATGGGTGAAAAGCGGTCTGACGAAGCGTCAGCTTCAGATTTTGGAGTTCATTAAGGAAGAAGTCAGAACTAAAGGCTACCCGCCGTCTATACGGGAAATTGGGTTAGCGGTCGGCCTCAATTCCAGTGCCACGGCACACAATCACCTAGCTCGTTTAGAGGAAAAAGGGTACATACGTCGCGATCCAACCAAGCCGCGCGCCATAGAAGTGCTCGATGGTGCTCCATTCGTCTCCCCTCATGAAAACATAGTTTCCTTGCCGATGATTGGGAGAGTGACGGCCGGTCAGCCCATCTTGGCGGTCGAAAACATTGAGGACTATTTTTCCCTTTCATCCCACCTCATTCCCCCAGGTGAAATCTTTGTCCTACACATCGCGGGAGAGTCCATGATTGAAGCCGGTATCAATAATGGCGACATGGTTCTTGTTCGCCAGCAAAACACGGCGGAGAACGGTGACATTGTGGTCGCGCTTCTTGGCGATGAGGCCACCGTCAAGACCTACTACCGCGAGCCTACGCGCATACGTTTGCAACCCGAAAATCGCACGATGGCCCCCATTTATACAACGGAGGCCACCATACTTGGGAAGGTTGTGGGTTTGTATCGCCTGTTTTAATTGTTATTTATCAGTGTATTGAACCTTCTCCTTCGTTTCCGCCCTTGCGGTGGCCAGTCTTGCTACCGGTACACGGTAGGGCGAACAGCTGACATAATCGAGGCCTAGTTCGTGACAGAATTTAATGCTGGCCGGCTCTCCCCCATGTTCTCCGCAGATGCCGAGCTTGAGACTGGGCTTGGCCCCCCTGCCGCCTTTAACGGCTAAACGCATCAACTGCCCCACCCCTGCTTTATCAAGGACGGCAAAAGGATTATGCGGAAGGATATCTTGCGCCACATAGGATGGCAAAAATTTTCCCTCGGCGTCATCACGGCTAAAACCAAAAGTAGTCTGAGTCAAGTCATTGGTGCCAAAAGAAAAGAAATCAGCATGCAAGGCTATTTCACCGGCGACGATGCAGGCCCGCGGGACTTCAATCATGCTGCCAATCGGCACCGAATAATTCATCTTGCGCCGTAGTTCGACGCGGTGCCAAGTGTTTTCGGCGAGACGTCGCATGAGCAGGAGTTCACGATGGTGTGCTACTAAAGGAATCATGATTTCGGGTTGGGGATTGTACCCTCCCTCGAGCAGGTCAAACGTAGCTTCGGCGATGGCCTCTACTTGCATGGCATAGATGCTAGGTACGGTAATCCCCAAGCGACATCCGCGATGCCCTAGCATTGGGTTGATTTCATGCAAGCGTTCTACCGTTCGCAGCGCTCTTTCGCACCGAATACGCTCTCCGGGGTCGATGGCGTGAACAATTTGTGCTCTTAGCTCATCCTTACTTGGTAAGAACTCGTGTAGAGGAGGGTCAAGAAGTCGGATGGTCACCGGATAACCGTCCATGGCTTTCATAATTCCATAAAAATCATGGCGCTGTACCGGGAGAAGGCTCTGTAAGGACCTCTCGCGGTCTTCTTCGTGCTCGGCCATGATCATGGCCTGGACTATCGGGAGGCGTCCCGGTTCCATGAACATATGTTCTGTGCGACAAAGGCCAATCCCTTTGGCACCATAACGGCGCGCTAGGGCCGCATCTAGAGGGTTGTCGGCGTTAGCCCTGACCCCTAGGGCAGCCTTTTGATCGGCGATACTGAGCAGGGCCCAAAAATCATCATCCAGTCTAGCCTCCACGAGTGGCACTGCCCCAAAAAAGACTTTGCCCGTACTGCCATCTAGGGACAGTTCATCTCCTTCCTTGAAGATATGTTTGCCAATAGACACAGTACCTTGACCAAGGTCGAAGTTCAATGCATCGGCTCCAGAAACACATGGTTTCCCCATACCGCGAGCGACGACGGCGGCATGACTGGTCATGCCCCCCCTACTCGTCAAAATACCTTGGCTGGTGATCATGCCCTGAATGTCGTCCGGGGATGTCTCCGGTCGCACCAAGATCACCTTGCCGTGAGTCTTAGTCAAACGCAAGGCTGCTTCGTTATCAAAGGCAATGACGCCGACAGCCGCACCAGGCGAAGCTGGAAGCCCAGTGGCTATTTCTTGGGGGTTCTTGGTATAGTCCACACTGCGGTGCAGTAGCTGCTCAATCTGCTCGGGGGTAATTCTAGACAAGAGAGTGTCAGGCTCTATCTTACCATCGCGTAGCATGTCCATGGCGATGCGGATGGCTGCCTGTGGGCTACGCTTGCCCATTCTGGTCTGTAGTAGGTAGAGGCGTCCGTCTTCTACTGTAAATTCGATGTCTTGCATGTCACCGTAGTGACTCTCGAGTAAGAGCGCGGTCTTTTGGAGTTCTGCAAAGGCGCTTGGGGCAAGACTCTTTAGGGTTGACAAGTCTGCCGGGGTACGCGCACCGGAGACCACGTCCTCCCCTTGGGCTCCTGCCAGGAACTCTCCGTATAGTTCTTTCTCACCTGTTGAAGGGTTTCGCGTAAAACAAACCCCGGTGCCGGACAGAGTCCCCAAGTTGCCAAAAACCATAGCCTGCACCGTGACCGCTGTGCCCAAGGTGTCGGGTATTTGGTGCAATCGACGGTAGACCTTGGCCCGTTCATTTTGCCAGCTGGCAAACACCGCCTTGACAGCCTGGAGCAGGCAGTCGTGGGGTGAAGATGGGAAGGGCTGGCCAGTATAGGCTTGTACCGACGCTAGGTGCTGTGCGACCAGCCGACGTAGGGATTCGAGAGAGAGCTCGTCCCCCCATTTGATTTTTTCGCGAAACTTTAGCTCTTCTACCGAGCCTGAAAATGCTGAGGCTGGCATCTGCAGGGCAAGCTCAGCAAATTTCTCGATGAAACGGCGATAACAATCAAGGGCAAACTTTTCATTTGACCTCGCGGCTAATCCCTTGGCCACTTCATCATTTAGTCCGAGATTAAGTATCGTATCCATCATGCCCGGCATAGAGAATTCTGCCCCTGAGCGCACTGATACTAACAGTGGGTTGGTTGGATCACCGAACTTTTTGCCAGTTTCGAGTTCGAGTCTCTGGACGGCTGCCGTGAGTTCCTGCATTAGACCGGCCGGAAGATCTCCTTGTTCATAGTACTCGCGACAAGCCGCCGTGGAAATGGTAAATCCCGGAGGGACCGGCAAACCGATGCGTGTCATCTCTGCCAAGCCGGCTCCCTTCCCTCCGAGCACAGCCCTCATGCCTTGTCCACCCTCAGTGAAATGGTATACATGTTTTTCGACCAAGTTTCTTACCTCCCCACAAGTTTATTCGATCTTGCAATGCCGCACATCATTTACGCTGACTACTCTAGCAAGACTTCCAACGCTTCAGTAAGGGCCAGCTTCACATGGCTATAGCTCAAACCGCCTTGGACATAGACGGTGTAAGGCTCCCGAATCGGTGCATCAGCAGAAAGTTCGCTCGATGCCCCTAGGACAAAGGTGCCGGCAGCCATGATGACCGCGGTGCTGTAACCAGGCAGTATCCCGGGTTGAGGCAGTACATGGGAATCTATAGGAGAAGCTCGCTGGATGGCTTGGCAAAATTTAATCAGCTTTTCTTTTGAGCCGACCTTGAGTGCCTGGATGATGTCCCCTCGACTTTCAGATGGGCCTGGTGAGGTTTCTAGTCCGATGATCTGCCCCGCCTGTGACAGGAGTACGGCGCCCTTGAGCGCGTATTCAACCACGGCGGGCGCAAAAAATAGACCCTGCAAAAACCCACGGTTAAATGTAGTCGAAGCCCCTACTTGACTGGTCAATCCAGGGGCATACAGTCTTTCTGCAGCTAAGTCTACCGTCTCCGCTGTGCCTACTATGTACCCGCCGCTGAGAGCCATTCCTCCGCCTGGGTTCTTGATGAGGGAACCGACCGTTAGATCGGCACCACAATGCCCAGGTTCCAGAATGTCGACAAACTCGCCATAACAATTGTCTATTATGCAAGTGATATTATTATCGTAGTCTTTTACTAATGCTATGATCTTGCCGATTTGATCGAGGGAACATGCCGGACGCCAACGGTACCCTCTGCTGCGTTGGATGTGTACAGCTTTGGTGCGGGGGCTGAGAACACGCTGCAAAGCAGGTAAATCGGCATCACCATTGTCGAGCAAAGGAATGATGGCTGTAGAGACCCCCCAAGCAGCTAATGAACTCCGGCCTTGTTTCCCTAGGCCTATGACGCCATGTAGGGTGTCGTAGGGCTCTCCTGTGGCCACCACTAGCTCATCCCCAGGTCTCAGCACGCCAAACAAGGCACAGGCTAAGGCGTGGGTGCCAGACGCAAATTGACTGCGCACCAGAGATTTCTGTCCCCCAAAGAGCCTGGCGTACAGTCGTTCAATAACCTCGCGCCCTGAATCTCCATAGCCGTAGCCCGTAGACCCATGCAAATGAAAGTCGGCCACCTGTTCTTCCCGAAAGGCCTGCAAAACTCTCCTTTGGTTAATAAAGGCGCGCCTTTCAATGGCTCGAAATGCGCCCTGCGACATGCTCTCTGCCTGTTCAATGATGCGTTCAGCTTGCTTCATGATTTATCAAGCTCTCTCCGTATCTTCTCCCCGTACCGCGCGAGGATGTGGACGACCACCTCTGTGCCAGCCTCTGTATAGGCCACCATTTTGACATCGCCTTGCTCGTGTAGTAGGGTTAACAATTCCCCCCTGTGAAATGGTATGAGAAAGGTGTAGTCTTTCGGTTGATCTACTAAGCAATCAGCGATAGCGGCTATGAGTTCCGCGAGATTAGTCTTCGAAGTGGCGGATATGGCAATGCTTTTGCCACGCGTGGGAATTATGGGCGGTTCATCTAGCCTGTCCACCTTATTTAGGGCCAAGATGATAGGCTTATCTAAGGAGTCAAGCTCACCTAAAACAGCTTCGACTGTCGCAATTTGTTCAAGCGCTTCATTGTGGGATACATCTACTACATGCACCAGTACGTCGGCGTACTTTACTTCTTCTAGGGTGGCCCGAAACGCCGTAACCAGTTGATGAGGGAGTTTGCGCACGAAGCCGACCGTATCGACCAACATTACTTTGCTGTTATTTGGCAGGAGAAGTTCGCGGGCTGTAGGGTCGAGCGTTGCAAAGAGCTTGCTTTCGGCAACAGCCCCACCCTCCGTCAAGGCGTTTAGAAGACTACTCTTCCCGGCATTGGTGTAGCCAACTAAGGCTACCGTGGGAACGCCACGTGTCACTCTATCCTTCCTCTGCAGCCGGCGGTGTTTGGCGAGATCATCAATTTCTTGGCGTAGGTCGGCCATCCGCGCTTTTATGCGCCGTCGGTCGTACTCTAGTTTTGTTTCGCCAGGCCCACGCGTGCGCAGGCCGCCAGATGATGCTCCCAGGTTTGACATCTCAACGCCCTTCCCGCGCAGACGTGGTAAGTTGTAAGCGAGCATGGCTGCCTCAACCTGCAATTTGCCTTCGGCGGTCTTCGCGCGCTGGGCGAAGATGTCTAAAATGAGATGGGTTCGGTCGACGACCTTTATTTCCAATATTTTTTCCAAATTCCGTAATTGGGATGGGGATAGTTCGTCGTCGCATATGGCTACGTTACAGCCTAGCTCCGTGCATAAATTCCGGAGTTCAACCACTTTTCCCTGCCCTAAGTATGTGGCTGGGTCAGGTTTGTGCCTAAGTTGGGTCAGGCGTCCAATCACAGTCACACCTGCGGTTTCGGCAAGCGCGACGAGTTCATCGAGTAAGCCATCTACTTCTTTGGAGTGAGAGCTAGCGGCAACAAAGATTACCGCATTTTCCTCAGGTGTTTTTTCAACAATATGAATGGGTTTCACCTCCGACATATTCCGCCTTCGTGCCTTTCTCATGAACAAAGTCGCATACTGGACAAATGCCAGAAGACAATGCATGTTGCCTCATAAGTAGAGGCATTCTTGTTCTGCCAAAACTATCGCCAAGAAAAAAACCCTCGCGGCGACCCAGGACAAATCCCACGGCAAAGAAGAGCAATAACGCCCCTAGGATATAGAACCTAGCCACCACCTTTCTAGCGCAAAGAACAATGCATATGCAAATAATACCATACTACTCTGTCCCCCATCAATTAAAAGTGCACCGCCGATACTTGCACCAGCCAAAACTAGGCCCAGCAGATGCTCCCCGTTATCAACCCAGTTATCCCATAGCTGTATCGCCGCCATTATGAGTATAGACACACCGGTCAAAGCGAGGCCGGCACAGTAAATGCTAAACACCAACATGAGTAGGCTTTCGGCGCGCCCGGATAGGCCGAACAGATATGTAGAGGACGAGGAAAGGCCCATGCCTACAATGTATGCGCCCGCGAAGACACTGACTGCGGTAGGCAGGTGGATGGCGGCCGCCGCCAGTAGCGCGCAGAAACCGTACGCCGTAATGCCTTGGCCGTACATCGCGGCGAGATTAGGTTGTCCAAATTTGCTGTCACGGTGCTCATCTAAATGGTCGTCCATAATTTTGATGGCCAGCCCGGCGAGGAAGGCGGCGGCGAAGACCGCAAAGTCGTCAAGAAAGGCGGGCGACAACGGCACGTACCTCCTTGAAGCCGGTCATATCTTGTGCTGATACGGGAAGTATCTTCACATTCGGCCAGAGCGTGTGCAGCCGATCGAGCCCGTGCTTGGCAGGAGCTAGGTCCATCTTGTTAGCTACAACGAGGTAATTACCCCGGATTTGGGCAAATGCCGCTACTTGCCTTTCGACTTCGGTTAAGAGCGGCACGTCCTCACTGGCTTGCCCAATTTCTGCCGCATCAATTATGTGAATAATGAAATCTGCCTTTTGCATCGCTTGCAAAGTTTGCGTTAGAGAACGTCGAATTTCTTTGTCCGCATGAACCCCCTCCACTAGACCGGTGCTATCAACTATCTTGACCAATCGATGCCCCTTACCTATGGGCACTTGCAGGACGAGGCTCTGGAGGGATCGCGTTTTGTGTTGCCGAGGTCCGACGAGCTCCTCCCTGGCGACAGCGAGGGGATACAGCTGTTTGGTCGCGAAGCCGTCAGGATACATGAAGGTAACTTCTACCTTACGCAATCCTAAGCTTGCCGCAAAACCCAAAGCGAAGGCAGTCTTCCCAACGTTAGTCTGTCCGACGATGAGGTATGTTTTCATCCTCTGCCATCCTTCTTGCACTTTTTCTGCGGTGTGTATTTCAACTTATGCGCGTCCTCGAACACTTCATGCCTCGGCATGATATCCCGACTTTGACAGCTCATTGTGAAAAATATGCGGCAATGTTCTTGTAAATACAGAGTTTACTGCCTTGGTGCGTCGACACAAATGTGTAGGGAAACGATCATTTTTTAACGACTGTTAAAATATTTTTCACCTCGCCTAGGCGAAGTCTTTTTGGTGAATCGATGCCGAGCGCGAGTCCGCGGTTTGGGTCGGCGTGCCATGTCACGCCGCTACCTAGGACACTGTAGCGCCGGCACACGGGCCGGCGACCTCGGGCGTGTGCCCGGCATGGGCGTTATTCTAGGGTGGAAGTCCCGAACGATGAAGGTAGTAGTAGCCGTAGCTTAAGGCAAGGGTGTCCGTGGTGACACGGAATCAGAAGGAAGTCGAAGGCTTCCCTCTGGCTCGAGGAACACGAACCTCAAGTGAGGCTAGCGACAGATGGACGAGTCTGCGCCGTAAGACAAAGTCCTTGCTGCCAAAGTCTGTCGAGAGTGCATGATGCGGGTAGATGGAGGGATAGATAGCGCTCTTACCCGGGGAGACCTGCCAGCGTACCGACTGAGTCGGGAACTCGCACAGTGATGCGCGATTGAGCTGGTAGGAGTTAGCAGAGACCATAGTATCCGCATTGCGGTGAAGGGCCGAACATGAAACGAGGCGAGCAAATGGCAAGTTCGAGGAAAGCGCAAGGACAGCAGAAAACCCTTAACAGGGGCTCCTCACAGGAAGAAGTGGTGAATACACAGGGTACTGTGAGAGCGCAGAGTTCTTACCCGG
>Ga0208735_100098_pt1 | contig 52196 bp, 50 predicted proteins | sample Subbio12Aug_8Aab_FD_184829 | JGI IMG/M metagenome (GOLD analysis project Ga0208735, IMG submission 184829) | Serpentinite rock and fluid subsurface biosphere microbial communities from McLaughlin Reserve, California, USA - CR12Aug_8Aab (SPAdes) | ecosystem: Environmental > Terrestrial > Deep... | reverse complement strand
ATGGCACAGCCCTTAACTTGGGGTCATACTCCGATACCAGAAATGGATTTCGGTTTAATCACCCAAGAATCCCCTGCCTTTAGGCATGGGGAGTGTCAATATGTTGGAGTCGTGTACTCTGCCGACAGTGCGCGGGCGACAACCTGCGCTCACGGTCATAAGCACCACTACCAGCAGGAGAACAGGTAGTTTTTTCATTTGACCACTTCCCCTACAATTATCTGATTATAGATAATTGTAACCAGATAATTGTTTCTAGTCAATTGTGCAATCCCTCAGCTAAAATATAACCAAAGGACAATCGGCGGTGTAATACACTGCGTTACGACGGTAAACGGTTTCGGTTTGCAGCGAACCACTAACAGCGGAAAGCCGAAAGCGGTAAGCGCGGAGCAAGTAACACTCTTGCAGGCAGGAGGTGATGTATGTGACATCTTTCTCCATAGAGCAGCTGTATATAGCTCATGGCAACTGCAGCAACCATCGCGAGCACATCCTGTCTAGTGAAAGCTGTGGATGCTTTTACTGCCTGCGGTGCCCACACTGTGGCACCGACGCGGTGCTCCCGGAGATTATGCCGGGGATACGGCTTTGCCCGAGCCTGCTCCTAGCCATGCGTAAACACTTCTTTGACGAGTAGTCACCGCCTAAGACGCCAGACAAGAGCTTTTGTCGGAAAAGGTATCGTTAGTCGCCTGCACAGTTGGGGACAGCGATATCTTTCTGTGTTAAAATAAACCGGAGGAAAGTTTTGCATTAGTATCACTATTGGCAATATTGCAGGGGGGATAAGATGAAATCAAGGATCAAGCTCGATGACTATTACTCGCTCCTTACCCCGAGCCAGCAGCAGGTATCTCCGGATGGGTGTTTTGTGGCGTACGTGCTGCAGGGGTTTCGTAAAAAGGAAAACGACCGCTACCAAAACCTTTGGCTGGTGGCGACAGAGGGCAGCAGCCCGCCGCATCGCCTAACGCGAGGCACAACCAAAGATAGCGCGCCGGCGTGGTCACCGTGCGGCCGTTACTTGGCGTTTATCTCTACGCGCCCGCACGAATTAGAGGTCGCTAGCGCCTTAGCCGAGGCAGAAACGCAAGACGAAAGAAAAAAGGGTGGCAAGGGCGGCGACGATAAGCCGCGCCCGCAGCTTTGGGTGCTGGATATGCGTTGTGGTGGTGAGCCGCGACAGCTCACTTGGCGCGAAGAAGGGATAATCGAGTTTGACTGGTCACCGTGCAGTAAGCAGATCGTCTTCTCCTCTCGCGATCCTGACGAAAAACAGCAGGCCTATCTAAAGAGCATTCGCGGCAAGGACAAGGACGGTGAAAAGGGACCGTTAGTAATCGATCGCATGCAGCACAAGCACGATGAAGAAGGCTACCTCGATGACGTTATGGCGCATCTTTTCGTGGTGGAGTTAGAGTCGAGGGAGGCACTGCGCCTTACTGACGGTCCATGCAAAGAAACAGAGCCACGTTGGTCCCCCGACGGCCAATGGATTACTTTTGTGTCTAACCGCACCGGTGATGCCGATAACAACCGAAGAAACGACCTCTGGCTGATAAGCCCAAACGGAGACACGGCTCGCCGGCTCACTCACGGTGACGTAAACGCGAGCTGGCCGCGCTGGTCACCTGATAGTCGCCGTTTAGCATTTGTCACCACGCTGCAGCCGGAAAACGCCTATGTCCTGCGCCACCTCGCCGTAGTCGACGCAGCCACAGCTGAGCAAGTGGGAGAACTAACAGCCTCTGTCGGCCAGGGATGGAGCGCAATTGGTGGAGTCGTACCTGATGCGATTCAAGGCGGCGCGGCGGAGAGCGCGCGAGTCTACCCTATACCGCTAAAGCGCACTCTTTGGACCTCGCTGACGAAGGACCTAGACCGCACGGTGGTAGGTGCTCCTGTCTGGGTGAACGAGCGCGAGCTTGTGGTTGCCATTGGGGACAGGGGGCAGACGCGCCTTGCCCTAGCCGGTCTTGATCACCCAGCGAAAATCGTTCTGCCTGCCCTAGACCGCTATTTGGCTCTCGCAGGTCACATAGCGCACGGCGGGGCGAAGATTGCCTTTACCAAGAGCAGCCCAGCTAGCGCGTGGGAGCTTTACACCATTACGCTGGACGCGCTTCGTGAAGCAACGCCAGAAGCACACTCGCTCGCGCTCACGCAGCACAACACCTGGCTCGCCGGGCGCGAGACAGCACGCTATGAGCGCATCACTTATACCAGTAGCGACAACGCGCATATCGAAGCTCTCATTGCTTTGCCGCCAAACTTTGACCCTAAGACCGGGCGTGTTCCGCTTATGCTTAAGATACACGGCGGGCCCATGGCCTACGACAGCCCCGATTTTCGCTTTGACACCCAGTACTTCGCCGGTCACGGCTATGTCGTCCTCTTGGTCAATTATCGCGGTTCTACGTCCTACGGCGAAGCGTTTTGCGAATCTATTCGCGGCGACTGGGGGCCGCGCGAGCACGACGATTTAATGCGCGGCGTACAAGCGGTGATCGACAAGGGTTATGCCGATGAAAGCCGGCTCTACTGTACCGGTTTCTCGCAGGGCGGCATTATGACTAATTGGGCGATCGGGCATACAGACCGCTTTAGGGCAGCAGTTAGCGAGCACGGCATGTGGGACTACATAGCGGCCTTTGGGACCGATGACTGCCATCTGTGGTGGCAGGACGACATCGGCGTGCCTTGGCAAAACGAAGCACAGTACAGGAAGATGTCTCCAGCCTCGGGGCTCATGAACATCAAGACACCGCTCCTCATTACCGCAGGCGAGCTAGATTGGCGCTGCCCGTTAAGTCAAGCCGAGCAGCTCTATGTCTCACTCAAGAAGCGCGGCGTACCAACACAGCTAGTCATCTACCAAGGCGAGCGCCATGCCATAACCGCACCGAAGCGGGCCATTGACCGTATCGAGCGCATAGTTAAATGGTTTGAACAGTACGGCGGAATGTAGCTTGTGGAACGCTGGAAGTGTTGGGGGACGGTTACTTCCGTTCCCTACCTCGTCCTACCTCGAGTAGCTTCGCTGCAAGTTCTCTTTTGTATTTTTCGATATCTTCACGAGTTTCTGGGTATTCGTTGTCATCTTCCTGGACGTGGAACTGCATCAGGCTTTGGAGGTTATTGGCAAATAGGCCTAAAATAACTGCCTTCTGCTCCTCATTTATGTGTCTGACGTCATGGAAGAACTCACCGTAGCTACCCCATTCGTAGTCTGTAACATGCTGAGCAATAGTTGCCTTAACAGGATTTCAGTGAATGTAGCTCAAAGCCCCTGGCAGGTAAGCATCGCTCTTTATCCTCTCGCTTTGAAAACGGTCACCAAAGTCTGGCCCGATCCTACTTATCCATTACGCACCAGGTAGCCAACTCCAGAAGCTTGTCGGTCTGCTGATCCAAGCTCGCGCCATGAAGTAGCGCTTGTCCGGGCATGACCCATTACCTCAGAGAAATGATGCCACGCTACCGCCGGTGAGAACAAGGGGAACCGTCCCGCGCGTTCCCAAAGAGAGCCGAAGTTCTTCGCCCGATAGAGCATGTGAGAGAAGGTCGAGAGGCTCACGTCCGGTTCGGTGAGGGGTTGGGGGTGAAACTACCTCGGCCTACTCGGCGAGCCTTTTGCTTCTTGACGGGGACGTTTTGTTGTGATAGATTACTAGTTAGCTAGTAATCTATTTCGCGGCCCACCAACGGGTGCCCCACATTAGTCACAAGGAGGTGTTTCGCGTGCGCTACAATGACCGTGAGCCGATCTATTTGCAGATCATGAACGAAGTCAAAGCCCAAGTGGCTCTCGGCAGTCTAACCCCGGGCATGCAGCTGCCAACGATTAAAGAGCAGGCAGCCATCATGCGCGTTAATCCCAATACAATCGCGCGGGTGTACGCTATGCTCGAGCAGGCAGGCGTACTAGCCAAGCAGAAGGGGATAGGCACTTTTGTCGGTACGAGTACTAATTTGGCTGAGAGCTTAAGACAAGAGTTGGCGGAGACTACCACCTCGCGGTTTGTGAGCGAAATGTCGCGCCTTGGGCTCAGTGCGGCAGAGATTCAGGAACATCTCCGTCAATTTTTAGCCCAACCCTAGGTCCATTATGCTTTATTCCTAAAACCGCAAAGGAGTGAGGATTGTGAGTGAAATTCTGGCGGCATCGAACCTCATCAAGCGTTACGGCGCGGTAGTAGCCCTTAACGGCATGACGTGCCGTTTTCAGCGCGGAAAAATCTATGGCTTGCTTGGCCCTAACGCCAGCGGCAAGACAACCTTCATGAAGATTTGTGCTGCCCTGACCATGCTCTACGGAGGGCAGGTGTTGATTGACGGCGTTAGGCCTGGGCTCGCGACCAAGGCCAAGGTGGCTTACCTACCGGACGGGAACTATTTTCCGGAGTGGATGCACGTCGGCGATACGGTCGAGTTCTTCAGCGACTTCTTTGCCGACTTTGATCGCCTAAAAGCCGAGCACCTCCTGCGCGAGTTGGAGCTCGAAAAAAGCAAGTTGATCACTACTCTCTCCAAGGGGATGATGGCGCGCCTCAAGCTCGCTGTCGTGCTCTCACGCCGCGCCCATCTCTTCTTGCTGGATGAGGCCTTCGACGGTGTTGACCCAGTAACGCGCGAGAAGATAATCGACATTATCCTTGATACTTTCGATTCACAAAGCACTATCGTTCTCGCCACCCACCATATTGACTATGTCGATAAATTGCTGGACGAAGTTAAGCTTCTCCGGCGCGGCGAAATAATCCGCGAGGTTGCCGCCGACGAGATTCGGCAAAACACCGGCAAATCGATTGGGGAGTATTACCTAGAGGTTTTCCGCCATGAAAAAGCTCATTAAGTGGCAGTTCCGTGCGTACCGCAGCGGCGCACTTTTGGCTTATCTCGCGCTTTTCGTGGTAACTGGTGTTGCCGCGTGGATGGGCTACACTCTGCTTAATGTGCCGGCACAACTTGCTGTTGGGGTGTTTCGCATACTGCTGTGGGGGAGTTTGGGTGGTATTCTCGCGGTCCAATATATCCCTTACTTGACACTGAAGGTAGAGGGAACAAAGGCAGACGATGGCACGCTACCCCTGCACGTTCCGCTGTCGCATAGACAAACACTGTTGGCGAAGCTTTTGGCCTGCCTGCCGCTCTTGGCGGCGTACATTGCACTCAATACGCTAATGTTTCATGCACTGCCCCTCGACTTACCGCAGCTGGCAGAGCTAAACCCTCAACGGGCTGCAGTCCGGGCAACATTTTACATTCTTGGAGTCTCGCTTTTAATAAACGCGCTCGTTGTGCGCACGCTGCTACGCGGCGCCTCAAAGTGGCACGCCGCTAATTTCGCGACAGACTCTGCCTTACTGATCTGCTATGCTCTGCTGGGAGGAATCCTAATCGGGTTTATAGGTGTTGTTGGTCTCCCTGACCCTCTACAGGCTGCACTTTCGGCTACAATCGGCATTGCCTTGACCTACCTTAATGGGTATTTGCTCGAACACTACACCCCGCAACTAGAGTTCCTATAACGCGATGCGGCGAAGGGAGAAATGCTCGGTGGGAACAATAATGAAGCATTCTGTGCTTGCCGTCGCCAATAAGCTGCGGCTGTTGCTCATTTATCTAGTGTTTAGCATCGCTTCTCACTTGGTTTTGCCTAGTGGTGCAGCTAGTCCACCGACCATAACTGCGCTCTGGTGGCTGATGTCATGCGTCGTTGTGCCGTGGACGCTCCTAGATATGGTGCTGGCCAAGGGCGGGCACTTGTTGGGCACTATGTACCAGCAAGTACCGCGCAAGTCGGTCTATTTGCTGGTAGGGCACTTTACCGTGGTGTTTGTCGGTGTCTTGCTGTTTCTTACTGCCTACACTTCTTTTGCCGGGTTTGCCTCTCATTTGATGCCAGACGGCCTTAATTCTCTCGTTGCGCTTAACGTCTTAAGCTTTAGCCTGTATGCGACAGCCCTTGGTCTCGTGTTGATGAGCCTGCTCTTCGTTCTAGCTGTTCGCAAAGAACGGTGGCCAAAGGTTGTCATCGTCGTCGGCTTGTTTGTCGCCGCGTATTTGCTGGTCTTTCACGCTGGTCCGGGTTTCTTGGCGCTAGGCGAGCTTTTTCTATCGCCCGTAGTTAGCCTCACAGAGGGCGCAGAGGTCGCCGCTGGTAGTTCAGTGTTGCACACCCCTTGGGCAGAGACTAGGATGTACCTAGCGCAAACAACCGCCATGCTCCTGCTACAGGGCGGTATACTCACGTATCTGTTAAGTGGCAGATACGATGTAGCCTAAAACCACTGCAGTCACCATCGCGGGCACATTTTGTCTGGTGACCGCTGTGGATTTTTTCACTGCCTGCGGTGCCCACGCTGTGGCATCGACGCCGTGGGAACAGAAAGAACCGTCCCCATCGTTCGTCAATCATGTTCCTTGACAAATAGCTTGCTGAGCAGCACAATTAAAAAGAATAGTCTAGAATTTTCGTGCACTACTCATTCTTAGCTCGCGCAGGACATACGCAGGGGGGCATGGATTTGTCAGACGTACATGGTAAAATCATCCTTGGGCTCATCAACAGCCTGTCCCTGATGTGTGTCATTGCCTTCCTTTTGTCAAACACCGCGCCATTTCAGAGGACGATGTATGGCGATTCGCAAAGTAAGTGGGGCAAGGTATTCTTGGCCCTCGTTTTTGGTTTGTTCGGCATTCTCGGCACCTATCATGGCTTTCCCGTGGAAGGGGCCATTGCCAATTCTCGGGCGGTGGCGGTGGTGGCGGCGGGGCTTTTGGGCGGCCCGGCGGTGGGCATAGGCGCGGGGCTAATCGCCGGGGTGCATCGCTATGCCATTGACATCGGCGGCTTTACTGCGCTGGCCTGCGGGCTCTCGACCGTTCTGGGCGGTGTGGTGGGGGCGCTCATGCACCCCATTTTTCTCAAGGCGCGCTCGCGTTGGGCAGTGGGCTTTTGGGCCACCGTCCTGGCTGAGACCTTGCAGATGACAATTATCATCCTCATGGCACGCCCATTTACGGCGGCAATTTCGCTGGTAGAAAAAATTGGGCTGCCTATGATTTTGCTCAATGCCTTGGGCGTCGCCGTCTTTGTCCTCATTCATGCCACCATATACAAGAGCCGCGAACAAGAAGCCGCCTATCAGTCCGAGTTGGCCCTGAAAATTGCCCAAAAGACCCTGCCCATACTAAGGCAGGGCTACAATGAAGACACTGCAGAGCGGGCCTGTCAGATTATCATTCAGGAGGCCCGCGTGGATGCGGTCGCATTGACCATGTATGACAAGATAGTCGCGCATGTCGGCCAGGGCGCCGACCATCATGTGGCGGGATGCGAAGTCCAGACTCGCCTGACAATTAATGTGCTAGAGGGTGGTCTGCCGGCAGTGGCGCAGACGGCAGGAGAAATAGCCTGTAACCACCCTGGCTGTCCACTGCAGGCGGCCATCATCGTCCCCCTCTTTTCGCGCGACAAGGTCATGGGCGCGCTCAAGCTCTACCGGACCAAGCAACATTCCATCACCGCCGTGGAAAGACGCCTCGCCGAAGGTTTGGCCAGTCTGTTCTCCGCCCAACTTGAGCTCGCCGAAAAGGACCTGCAAGAGAAGTTATTGGCCGGTGCCGAACTCAGAGCCTTGCAAGCGCAAATTAACCCGCACTTTCTCTTTAATGCCTTGAACACCGTGGTGTCCTTTTGTCGCACTCAGCCCGAGACTGCGCGGCGTCTCCTGCTCCATTTGGCAGATTTTCTGCGCATTAGCTTTGTTAACAACCCCGACATTGTGCCCCTCAGCAAGGAACTCCAGCATGTAGAGGCCTATTTAGAGATAGAAAAGGCGCGTTTCGGCCATAAATTGGCAGTGCTCTATGACCTCCGCGCCGAGGATTTCCCTTTGCCGCCCCTGATCTTGCAGCCCTTAGTCGAGAACGCTGTGCGCCATGGCATCCTCCCTCATTCTAAAGGGGGCGAATTACGCATAGTCGCCAGCAGTGATACTTTTGGGCATACGGTCACCATCAGTGACTCCGGCGTGGGCTTTGAAATTAGTCAAGTTGTCGCCAGCGGGCAGGGCATCGGACTAAAAAATGTAGATACGCGCCTCCGCAGCCTCTACGGCCCAAGTTTCGGGCTATCCATCTCTTCCCAAGTCGGCCAGGGCACAGTCTGCACGGTGCGCATTCCCCGGGGGGTGGCTTAGCTGCAAATCAGGGCGGTGATCATTGACGATGAATTGCCGGCGCGGCAAGAACTGCGCTTCCTCCTGCAAAAGCTCCCCTGGCTCGCCATCGTCGGTGAGGCGGAGGATTCTGCCACCGGACTAGACATGGTGCTCGCGGAGCATCCGGACTTGGTATTCCTCGATATCGCCATGCCACAGCGGAGCGGGGTGGATTTGTGTAAAGAGCTGGCGCAACTTCCCGACCCTCCGCAGGTGGTGTTTGCCACGGCCTACCATCATTACGCGGTCGAGGCTTTTGAGCTCTGCGCTCTAGACTATGTCTTAAAGCCCTACCATGCCCAACGGGTCTACAAGGCGGCCCACAAGGCGCGCCTAGCTGTTGCGAAGAAACATTCCTTGACGACGGTGCGGGCTCCTCTGGACAGATTGCCGGTGCGAGCCGATGAAAAAGTGATGCTCATACCATATGATGACATCGCGGTGGCCTACACGGACGGGCGCGATGTGTTGGTGTCGGTTAAGGGCACAGTGCACAAATGTGAGTTGTCGCTGCAAGAGCTAGAAGAGCGACTGCAAGCCAATAATTTTTTTCGCACTCATCGCAGCTACCTCGTCAATCTCGACAAGATACTCGAGGTGTCGCCTTGGTTTAGCGGCAGCTATGTCTTAAAAATCGAGGGCACTACATTAGAGGTACCTGTGAGCCGCAAGCAAGTTAAAGACTTTCGTGCCCGAGTAGGCATTTAGTCGTTTAGACAATGAAATTGACCGTTCAGGCTTGTTTTTTTACTATTCAAACAGAAAAGCGTCCTTGCACCACCCATCCACTATACAATCAAAGCAAATATGGAATGGGGGGACTATTTTGTTTACTTTTCTAGGAGCACTGGCACTGCTCATCGGCGGGTACTTTATCTGGGGAAAATTTGTCGAAAAAGTATTCGGAATCGAAGAAAATCGGGCGACACCGGCGTGTGCGAATCCAGATGGCGTTGACTTTGTGCCACTTCCTTGGTGGCGGGTTTTTCTCATTCAATTTTTGAACATTGCCGGACTTGGCCCCATCTTTGGTGCCCTTGCCGGTGCCGTGTGGGGACCAGTCGCTCTCTTGTGGATTGTTTTTGGGAGCATATTTGCCGGTGCGACCCATGACTTTTTCTCCGGCATGATTTCCTTGCGCCATAATGGGGCATCAGTGTCAGAACTGGTCGGAATGTACCTCGGCAATAACGCCAAACAAGTGATGCGGGTATTTTCAGTGGTACTTTTAGTTCTTGTCGGCACAGTATTTGTAGCGGGCCCGGCTCGCCTCTTGGTTAGGTTGACGGGTGGGGACATTGTATTTAACACCTGGCTTATTATCATCATTGCGTACTATTTTCTGGCCACTATTCTCCCCATCGATCAACTCATTGGCAGGATCTACCCACTTTTTGGTGCAGCACTTTTGTTTATGGCTGTTGGTATCGGCGGCGGTATCCTCTTCTCCGGCCTACCAATTCCGGAATTGACGCTGGCGAATCTTCACCCCCGCAATCTTCCGGTATGGCCATTGGTGTTTATTACCATTGCCTGCGGTGCGATTTCCGGTTTTCATTCCACCCAGTCGCCAATGATGGCGCGGTGCATTACCAGCGAAAAATATGGTCGCCGAGTTTTTTATGGCTCCATGATCGCTGAGGGCGCTGTGGCCCTCGTCTGGGCCGTGGCGGGAATGACCTTTTTTGGCGGCACAGCCGGCCTTGCCGGCGGCCTGGCTGCGGCAGCCGGTGGCCCGGGTGGCGCAGTGCACCAAATTTCTATCGCTTGGTTAGGTGCCATCGGTGGCGCGTTGGCGGTGCTTGGCGTAGTAGCTGCCCCGATTACCTCGGGGGATACAGCCTTCCGCAGCGCCCGACTCACCATTGCGGACGCTTTAGGGTATAGCCAAATACCAATAAAGAATCGTCTCATTGTAGCTATTCCTCTTTTTGCCGTCGGCATCTATTTGACGCAAATTGACTTCGCCATCATATGGCGGTATTTTGCCTGGTCAAACCAGACCTTGGCGATGTTCATGCTCTGGACGGCGGCAGTCTACCTCAAGGTCAATGGCAAGTTACACTGGATAGCCACCGTCCCGGCCACTTTTATGGCGGCGGTGACTGTGACCTACATCCTGCAGGCTTCGGAAGGGTTTGGGTTGGCCACTTCTATCTCGTACCCAGTAGGGTTGTTGGCAGCTGCGATTATGCTCGGTGCTTTTCTCTCTTATAAACCTGCACCTCCAATGGCGCCGACGGCGAAAAGAGCTGCCTAGTTAGGACCAACGTGCGCAAGAAAGCCCAGAGTTCCATACGGAACTCTGGGCTTTTTGGTCACTTTTTTACCAGCCGAGGACATAGGCGAAAACAAGCGGGGCGACGATTGAGGCATCTGATTCGATGATAAACTTTGGCGTATCTAGGCCCAGTTTACCCCAAGTTATTTTCTCGTTAGGGACAGCGCCGGAGTAGGAGCCGTAGGAAGTAGTGGAGTCACTGATTTGGCAGAAGTATTCCCACAGCGGCACGTTTTCATAGTGCAAGTCCTGCGCGAGCATGGGCACCACACAAATCGGGAAGTCCCCGGCGATGCCGCCACCGATCTGGAAGAAACCAAGCGGATATTTCTCTGCCTGCGACAGGTACCAAGAGGCAAAAAACTGCATATACTGAATGCCGGTTTTAACGGTGTGCACATTTTTCACATCACCTTTGATGACGTGAGCGGCATAAATATTGCCAAGGGTAGAATCTTCCCAGCCCGGCACAATCATGGGCAAGTTTTTTTCCGCAGCCGCCATGAGCCATGAATTTGCCGGGTCAATTTGGTAATGGGGAGCGAGTTTCCCCGAGAGCAAAATGCGGTACAAGAACTCATGGGGGAAGTAGGCCTCACCCCTTCGGTCGGCGTCCTGCCACTCCTCGAGGATGACTTTTTCTATGCGGCGGATTGCTTCCTCTTCGGGGATGCAGGTGTCCGTCACGCGGTTCAAATGCCGTTCGAGCAAAGCGGCTTCGTCCTGCGGCGTCAAATCGCGATAATTGGGAATGCGCACATAGTGGTCGTGCGCCACAAGGTTAAACACATCTTCTTCGAGATTAGCTCCCGTGCAGCTAATGGCATGGACCTTGTCCCGGCGAATCATTTCGGCCAAAGACAGGCCAATTTCGGCAGTGCTCATGGCACCGGCTAAGGTGATGAGCATCTTGCCGCCATTTCTAAGATGAGCCTGATACCCAGCAGCCGCGTCCTTTAAGGCTGCGGCGTTAAAGTGGCGAAAATGGTGATCGATAAATTGGGTCACCGACAATTGCGGACACCTCTTTTCGTAAAGTTGCCTTAGGGTGGGATACAAGTTAACTTTAGCACAAAATTGTCTAAACACAAGCGAGCACTTATGATAATATGTAAATGTCTGAAATTGCAGGCAATGGCCGCTTTAGCAGCCATTGCGAGAGGTGGTGAAAGGGGAAGGACATAGCAGAGCAGTCGCATCGGGTAATCTAGAAAATTTTAAAGGAGGATTGTATGAAACTAATTTCTCGTCTGGCCATGGCCATCGTGGGGGGTATCTTGCTCGGTCTATATACCCCGGCTTTCGTAACGCGCTTTCTTATCACCTTGCAGGGGTTAGTCGGACAGTTAATTTTCTTTAGCATCCCGCTCATTATCGTCTTTTTTATCGCGGACGGGATTATCAGCCTTGGCGTCAAGGCCACGAAGCTCCTGCCCATCACAGTGGGTTTAGCCTACACTTCAACTGTTCTATCCGGGTTACTGGCCTATGGAGTCACGGTGCTTCTTCAGCCGGTCATTGCGGGTGTGGCGGGTGACATAGTCGCCGGGCAAAAACTTACGCCCTACTTTACTCTCGCCATTGCTCCGGTGTTTGGGGTCATGAGTGCTTTGGCCCTGTCGTTCATTCTCGGGATTGGAGTGGTCGTCACCGGCAGTGAAACCATGGCCCGACTCTTGGCGGACGGCAAGAAAATTATCGAACGCTTAATTGCAGGTGTTATCATTCCCATCATCCCTATCTTTATCGCCGGTATTTTTGCCAAAATGGCGGCGGAAGGCACAGTCTTCCCCACACTCCGTGCCTTTGCCCTCGTCTTGGCGCTGGCGGTAGTAGTACAGTGGGTGTGGATTTTTGTGCTGTACGGCTACGCGGGCTTTGTAGCTAAGAAACCTGTTTTCAGCTCCATAATTACCATGCTGCCAGCCTACCTTACAGCGGTCGGCACTATGTCTAGCGCCGCCACCATGCCGGTCACCCTGCAACAGGCCCGTCAGCTCCCCATCAAGAAGGAGGTAGCAAATTTCGTCATTCCCCTGTGTGCAACCATCCATCTCTCCGGCAGCACCATTGCCATCGCCATGTGCGCGATGGCGGTCATGATCATCACCCCAGGCTACACCATGCCCGGCTTCGTCGGAGTCTTGCCCTTTATCTTCATGCTAGGCATCATCATGGTGGCGGCACCCGGCGTGCCCGGCGGGGCCATCATGGCGGCTTACGGCCTGCTCGGCACCATGTTAGGGTTTGGCGAAGCCGCTCTGGGCCTCATGGTCGCCCTCTACATGGCGCAAGACAGCTTCGGCACCGCGACCAATGTCACGGGTGACGGAGCGTTGGCCATCTTGGTTGATAAACTGGCTGGAGACAAGTAAGGAAAAGCCCTTAAGCCCCGACCGGGGACTTAAGGGCTTTTTTGGCTGCCCCGCCAAGCTAGACTGATTTTAGAACAACCGCCGTACCCATGCCGCCCCCGATACACAAGGAGGCTAGGCCATAAGTTGCGCCACGTTTCTTCATTTCATAGATAAGGGTGGTGATGATGCGGGCGCCTGAACTGCCTACGGGGTGACCGAGGGCGATGGCGCCACCATTGACATTGCAGCGCTCAAGAATCCATTCTTCGCTGACCTCGTGCTCGGCGGCCAGTCCCTTGACCACTCCGAGGGACTGAGCGGCAAAGGCCTCGTTCAGTTCAAGAAGATCCATGTCCGCGAGTTTAAGACCGGCAAACTTGAGGGCGGCGGCCGCCGCCGGCACCGGACCTAGGCCCATGACCAAGGGGTCTACGCCACCTTGTCCGATGCCCACTACTTCGGCTAGGGGAGTGAGGTTGTAGTCCTTGAGGGCTTTTTCGGAAGCAAGCACGTAGAAGGCAGCACCATCGTTAATTCCGGAAGCATTAGCGGCGGTGACGGTGCCATCCTTCTTGAAGGCAGGCTTGAGCCCGGCCATCTTTTCGAGCGAGGCGCCGCGATTGGGGTACTCATCTTGGTCGACGATAATGGTTTCCTTGCGCGTCTTGACCTCTACCGGGCACACTTCATCCTTGAAGCGCCCGGCATCAATGGCTACGACTGCCTTTTTCTGCGAGGCGACGGCGTAGGCATCTTGCGCTTGTCTGGTGATGCCGTATTTCTCGGCAATGTTCTCAGCTGTAATGCCCATGTGCACCTGGTGGAAAGAGTCGGTCAAGGCATCAAAAATCATGTGGTCGGTAGCCTGCACATGCCCCATGCGGTAGCCGGTGCGGGCATTAGGCAAGAGGTATGGCGAAAGCGACATGCTCTCGGTACCTCCGCCGATGACGACCTGGTGTATTCCCAGGGCGATATTGGCGTAAGCGTTAATCATGGCCTTCATGCCGGAGCCGCAGACCATGTTCAAGGCATATGCCGGGGTGGTGACCGGTAACCCCGCCTTGATGGCCACTTGCCGCCCCAGCCCCTGACCCTGTCCGGCCGATAATATATTGCCCACGATAACCTCGTCGACAGCCTCCGGGGGTAGGTTGGTGGTCGCTAGCAAGCACTTAATCACAGCAGCACCAAGATCTGCCGGGTGAACGGTAGAAAGCGCACCGGCAAAAGAGCCGATAGCCGTGCGTTTGGCAGCTACTAAGTACACCTTAGACATTCGTTTCCCTCCCATCTTCAAAATTCGTTTAAAGAACCAACCCGCCGTCGACGCTGAGCACTGTGCCGGTGACAAAGCGCGCCTCGTCCGAGGCCAAGTACAGGTAGGCGCTGGCGATGTCGTCGGCATACCCAAGAGACTTCAAAGGAGATTTGTCCTTCATCATTTCGAGCACTTTCTCCGGCATCTTCTCCGTCATCGGGGTGAGGATGAAGCCGGGGGCGACGGCATTCACGCGGATGCCCTTGCGTCCGAGTTCTTTCGCCCAACTCTTGGTCATGCCGATGACGCCCCACTTGGTAGCGGCATAGTTGGTCTGGCCAAAATTGCCGTAGATGCCGACCACCGATGATGCATTGAGGATGACGCCGCCACCTTTTTCGACCATGACGGCTGCTACCGCCTGCCCACAATGAAAGACGCCCTTGAGGTTGACATTCAATACTCTATCCCACTCGGCCTCAGTCATCTTGAGCAAGGTGTTGTCGGCAGTAATGCCGGCATTGTTGATGAGGATGTCGATTTTGCCGTAGGTAGACACTGCCGTAGCGACCATTTCGTCGACCATCGCGCGGTTGGTCACGTCGACCACCGCCGGTATAGCCTGCCCCCCGGCCTGGGTGATTTCGCCGACCACTCTGGCGACGTCCTCTGGGTTGAGGTCAGCCACTACTACTTTAGCCCCCTCTTGACTGAAGCGCTTGGCGGTGAACTCGCCAATGCCCCGACCGCCACCGGTGACAATGGCTACTTTGTTGTTGAGACGCATTCGTTCATTCCTCCTCCATGATTATTTTCGGCAATTCCAAACAAAAAGACACGTCCCTTTTGTTGGGGGGTGGCGAAGATAATTACTAGCAGGGGGTGCTCCCTGCTAGTAATTTCCGTCTGAGCTGTACTCTTATTCTACTAAACAATACCGAGGCTGGCTAGTGCGATAACCACGATAGTGGCAATTACTGGATTAACTAAGGAGACCACGGCGATGTCAATATAGCTGTCCTTGTGGGTCAGGCCCGTAACCGCGAGCAGGGTCAAGACGGCACCATTATGGGGCAAGGTGTCCAGACCACCCGAGGAGAGGGACGTGATGCGGTGGAAAACCTGCGGGTCGATGCCGGTCGCTTGGGCGATGGCCATCCATTCCTTGCCAAGGGCGGTGAGGGCGATGCCGAGACCGCCGGAGGCGGAACCGGTGGCACCGGCTAAGATATTTACCGCTACAGCAGGAGAGATAAGGGGGTTGCCTTCAATGCCCATGACGAAGTCGGTGAGCTGCTTAAAGGCAGGCACGGCGCGCACTACGGCGCCAAAGCCAACGGCCGCGCTGGTGTTGATGATGGCGATAATGGAGCCGTTAGCGCCGGCGTTAAAGGTCGCCACCACATTGTTGAGGACCGAGGGCTTGAGCGCAATCGTTAAGAGGATGCCTGAAATGAGCGCGGGGACGATGGGCCACTTGAGCAAGTTGAGAGTGCCTACTACGGCCAGGAGGGGCAGGAAGGCGAGTGCCGGATGTGGCAAGGAGGCGACATTGATTTCTTTGACGCCTTGCTTGGGTTCGGTGAAGACTTCGCCTGCCGCGGTGAGCTTAGCTTCTCTCCACTTTAGGTAGAAAAAGCCGCCCAGAGCGAGAATGAGGGCGGCCACGATGCCGAGAACGGGCGCCGCGGCAGCCGTGGTGCCAAAGTGGGTCATGGGGATAAGGTTCTGAATTTGCGGGGTGCCCGGCAGCGCCGTCATGGTGAAGGTGAAGGAGCCAAGGGCAATGGCGCCGGGGATGAGTTTGCGGGAGATGTTGGCTTCTCTAAAGAGGGCAATGGCGAGTGGGTACATGGCAAAGACCACCACGAACAGGCTCACGCCGCCGTAGGTAAGGATGGCGCAACCGAGGATGACCGCGAGGAGCGCCTGCTTAGCGCCGACGGTCTTGGCGAACCAGTTGGCAACGGCTTGTGCCATGCCTGTTTCTTCCATAATCTTACCAAATATTGCTCCGAGCATAAAGGCGGGAAACCAAGAGCGGGTGAAGTTGACGAAGCCGGTCATGTAGGTGTCGGTGTAAGCGGGTAGCAGGGCCAGGCCGCCGGTCAGCGCGACGATAAGGGCCGATAGCGGGGCAATCCAGATGATGGACATGCCCTTGTAGGCGAGAAACATGAGTAGTGCCAATCCGAGAAACATTCCTAACATTCTTTGCTTTACCTCCCTTTTTTTATTGCATCCGCTGCACCGTTACTCCGAGACGGTGCAGCGGGATACATCCCTTTAGTCGAGTTTCAGTCCCATGGGTTCTTCTCTAAAGAGGCGGCTGTCCATCACCTTGAGGTTCGGGCTGATGACGGGAGCGAAGTCCATGAGGTCAAGGATATCCTTTTGGAGGTCGACCCCGGGGGCGATTTCTTCAAGCACCAAACCTTCGTGTCCGAGGCGGAATACGGCACGCTCAGTGACATAGACAACTTTGCGGTTGTTGTCGCGTGCGTACTCGCCGCTAAAAGTGACATGCTCCACATCTTGCACGAATTTCTTGTGGGGGCCTTCTTGGGTGATGTAGAGCTTTTCGTCGGCAATTTTAACCTGCAGATCGCCCGCAGTAAAGGTGCCACAGAAGATGACCTTCTTGGAATTTTGGGTAATATTGATGAAACCACCGGCTCCGGCCACTCTTACGCCGAACTTGCTGACATTGACATTGCCGATGCGGTCGCATTGGGCTAGGCCTAGGAAGGCCACGTCTAAGCCGCCCCCATCGTAAAAGTCAAATTGATAGGCTTGGTCGATGATGGCATCGGGGTTGGTGGCACAGCCAAAGCTCAAGCCGCCGGCCGGCACTCCGCCGATAGGACCGCTCTCGATGGTCAGGCGCAAGTGACCGCCCACCCCTTCTTCGTTGGCAACAAGTGCTACTCCCTCGGGCATGCCGATACCGAGGTTGGTGATGGCTTGGGGCACCAGTTCCATGGCGGCACGCCGAGCGATGACTTTGCGCTCGTCTAGCGGCAGGGTCTTGAGCGACTGCATGGGCACCTTAACATCGCCGCAGTAGCTGGGGTTGTATTGTTCGGCGAAGGTCTGCATATGGTTTTCGGGCTTGGAAACGACGACGGCATCCACTAAGATACCGGGGATTTTAACAAGGCGGGGGTCGAGAGTGCCCTTAGCCACAACTCTTTCCACCTGCACGATGACCAGCCCGCCGGAGTTGCGTACCGCCTGGGCAATGGAAAGGGCCTCTAGGGTGACGGCCTCTTTATGCATGGTGGTGTTGCCGTCCTCGTCGGCGTAGGTGCCGCGGATGAGGGCGACATCGATGGGGAAGGCCTTGTAGAACAAATATTCCTTGCCGTGGAGCTCTATCAGTTCCACGACATCTTCGGTAGTATAGCTATTTAGCTTGCCGCCTTGGCGCCGTGGGTCGACAAAGGTCTTCAGGCCCACATGGGTGATGGTGCCCGGCTTACCTGCCGCGATATCGCGGAAGAGGTGGCAGATGACGCCCTGTGGCAGATTGTAAGCCTTAATTTTGTTTTCGACCGCCATCTTGCCCAGCTTTGGCGCGAGACCCCAGTGGCCGCCGATGACTTTAGCCACCAGACCCTCATGGGCGAGGTGGTTCATGCCCTTAGTCTTGCCATCGCCTTGCCCGGCGGCATAGACTAAAGTGATGTTTTGTGGGTGCGCCTCCGCTACAAACCGTTGCTCGATAGCGCTGGTCAATTCCTCCGGGTGACAGTTGCCCACAAAGCCGCCGCAGGCAATGGTGGCGCCGTCCTTAATCTTGGCAACCGCTGCCAGCGCGGTCATTACTTTAGACTGCATTTGCATTCCTCTCTTTCTTTCACCTTAAAAAATGATTCCTCAATCTCAGTCTAGAATACGGCCAAAAAAAAACAAGAAGGAATGGCAAGAAAGTCCCTTCTTGAATGTGAGGAAATAACGTGGCCTCGTTTTCGGCGCGAACGTCGTTTTAGCCAACACTGCAAAAAAAGTGTCCGAAAAAGTGGACGAAAGGGGCTTAGTGTGGGTAAAACGTGTGTTTTGTGGCGCCTGACGACAATGCGCTACACTAATTTGTGTCTGATAATTTTCTCGTAAAGCGACGATCTACTGATGCCGAGGAGCTTCGCCGCGCAGCTCTTGTTTTGGGCGCAAATCTTCAGACTGTCAATGAGTGCCTCTTTTTCAGCACGCAATAGAACCTCTTCTAAGGGCCGGACATTTGCCGGGAAGGCGTCGCCGGTAATTTTCTCCGAAAGGTGCTCGGGCTGTACCACATAGACATTGTCAAGCAGGTCTACGGCGCGAGCCATCTCATTCTCGAGCTCACGCACATTGCCTGGCCAGGGGTACTTATAGAGCAAGGCCATGGCGCGCTCGCTAGCCTTTTCGACATACTTGCCATATTTGTGACTGTATTTATCCAGAATATGTTCGACCAAGTCTTCGATGTCCTCCTTGCGCTGACGGAGCGGGGGGATAACCAGCGTCCAGGCATTAATGCGGTAATAAAGGTCCTGCCTGAGTGTGCCGGCGCGCACCTTGCTTTCTAAATCTTGGTTGGACGAGGCTATGATGCGCACATCGATGCGCTGGGGGCCCACGGAGCCTATCTTTTCTATTTCTTGCTCCTGCAGAGCGCGCAAGATTTTTGCCTGCATGCTGAGCGGCATATCCGCAATTTCATCTAAGAAAATAGTGCCGCCGTCGGCAGCCTCAAATTTGCCAATCTTGCCGCCAGCCTTGGCGCCGGGGAAGGTTCCCTCCTCGTAGCCGAAGAGCTCGGTCTCCATAAACTCGCTCGGAATGGCCGCGCAATTAACTTTAACAAAGGGATGGTTAGCCCGCTTGCTGTGGCTGTGAATAGCCTGGGCAAACACTTCTTTGCCCACGCCGCTCTCGCCAAGGAGCAAGACGGTGGTATCAGAGGTGGCCGCCTTGGCGGCATGGCGCTTGGCTACGGCCAGAGCCTCACTGCGGCCAATGATGTCCGCAAAAGAGTAGCGGGCGCGATTATTTCTCTGGGACTGCCCCTTGTAGACCTGTAGTTGCTCCTCCATCTTGCCTATTTTGCGGTAGAGGGACTCAAGGTCATCTATATTGCGAAAGAGCACTTTCCCGATCGCGCCAATGACCTTGCCCCGGCTAAATATGGGTATGCGGGTGGCCACCATGAAGCTGCCCTTGATGCGCTGGATGTCCGCGATTTCCGGTATGCCCGTCTCGACGACGATGTGCATGCGGGTGTTTTCAATTACTTCGGTGACATGTTTGCCAATGGCTTGCGCGTGGGTTATGTTTAAAAAATTGAGGTATGATTTGCTCATCATCGTAATGATGCCCTGCGCATCGACCACCACGATGCCGTCATAGGCGATGTCTAAGATGCTCTGCAAAATCTCGCTGTGATTTTTTTCCTCGTGGAGCTGCGATTTTAAGAGTTCCTCCTCAGAGTGGTCGCGCAAAACAAGCACCGCTCCGATGGGACTGGTCTTTCCTTGGATGGGCACGGCATCGACCGTAAAGTGACGCTCGTTTATTTGCACGGTAAAAGTCGTACTCACGTTAAAAGCCAGCGCAACTTCGCGCAGGTGGGCGTGCGGCAAAAAATCCTCGATGTTCGCCCCCAAGAGGGTAGTGCGCTGTCCATCTAGGAGGTGCTTGGCGGTGGCGTTGACATAGGTAATGGTGCCTTCCTTGTTGATGGTCACCAGCGCGGCGTTGACCGCCTGTAAGACAGCGTGCAAATTAGTGTTCGCTATTTCTAGCCTGTTGTAGTAGGCGCGGAACAAGTCTTGTTTAGTGATTAGTCCCTGAACTTGGTCGTCGGCCTGCAGAATAACTGCCGCTACGACGTCCTTTTCCAAAAAGGACCGCACGTTGTCGGTCTCGCGCAGGCAAATATACTCCTCATCTGCCACCTGCAAAAGCGGCGTAGTGAGAGGAGTGTTTTTGTGGCGCAAGGCGGAGTAATGGCGGCGCGAAAGTACCCCCCGCGCCTTCCCGTCCTCACCTACGACAGCGAGTACCGCGGCATCGCTTTGCTCAAAAGAGAGCTTGGCATCGAGGAGGGTCTTGTTCGCAGTCACGCAGAGCGGCGGCTTAAAGATTAACTCCTTAGCTATCAAAGGCATCGCGCTCCTCCAAAAGATAATGGGCTATGGGCATAAACTTCGCCATCATGCGGCCTACTCCTGCACTGCTTTTGGCAGGATTTGCGCCGTAGCGTGGCGAAAGAAACAGACAAATAATCGCGACCTAGTCTGAATTTAATAGAGTATCGCGAGAGGGAGAGTTTCATGCGACTGCTATTAAAACGGTACTACATCTTGCTCTTTGTTTTTCTTTTGGTGCCGATAGTCGCCGTCGCTGTGCAACACAACATCTACCGCACTGCTTTGCGGGCCGGCGTGCAGGGCAGGGTCGAAGAAAAGGTTTTGGGTAAGGGCAGTTACATCTCCTCTTGGCTGCAGGCACGGGGTCAGAACATCAACCTCGCCGCTCAAGCCGTCGCCGCCGTATTTCCCGCCGAAGAGACGATCCTCAGGGTCTTACAGAGCATTTTGCAGACCGATGACCAACTGCGCTCTCTTTACTTTGTCACCCCGGACAACCGCATGGTCAACGCCACCGGCTTTGTGCCGCCACCAGATCTTGATTTGACCCAGCGCCCTTGGTATGTCAAGGCACTGCGCGAAAATCGGCTGGTCCTCACTCATGTATTCCTGAATGCCAGCCGCGACGACATGATTGTCACGTTTGCGAAGCCGGTGCACAATAAAATTGGCGAACTCCTAGGCGTGGTGGGGGGAGACATTTCACTGCGCACTATAACCTCGGTCATTGAAAGTGCCCGCATTACCCCAGGGACCAGGCTCTTTTTGTCTGATGGTATCGGCTTAGCCGCATATTCGCGGCGCGCGGGTGACGAAGATGCTGCGCACATCGAGGGTGTTTTTCTGCGCTTGCTAGAAGCTACAGCCAACGGCAGTGCCGAGACCCGCTACCAACCCCTCATTGGGCGGGGCGGTTATGCGGCGCGTTGGCCCATCGCTGGTACCGATTGGTACTTGGTCGCTTTCTTGCCCCGAGAAGATTTAGACCCCTCCGCGGGCAGGCTAGACTACGGTTTGGCCCTGCTCGCCCTGAGCGGTCTCTTGGTGCTAGGCTTGTTTGCGTTCTTTCAACAAAAATATGTGATCCGGCCACTTTGGTTGCTCTCGAGTGGCATCATGGGCATTGATGTCGAGAAGGATGCCGGCTACCGCCTACCCGGCGACGGCAGGGCTGAGACTGTGCAGTTTGTTAAGGTGCTGAACGGTCTCTTAGACCGCATCGAGAACTATATCTCGCGTTTGCGGCAGAGCGACGCCGCATTGCGCGAGCTAAACTCAGCCTTACAACACGCGGTCACGATTGAGGCCGAGAGCAAGGAAGAAATACGCAAGCAACAGGAGTACTGGCGAGCGCTTTTTGATAATTCCTCCGATGCCATCGTCCTGCTCGATGCCAAGCACAACATTTTGGCTATTAACTCTGGCTTCACCGCAATTTTTGGGTACGCACCAGAGGAGGTCCAGGGGAAGAACCTAGAGCACTTGGTTGCACCCCACAAACCGGAGGAAGCAAAAAGTTTGACCCTAAACATGATGGAGGGCCGAAACTGTGGCGTAGAGTCCACGCGTCTACACAAGGACGGCAGAGAACTTGAGGTCGAAATCAAGGGAGTGCCCCTTGCCATCGGTGGGCAGGTCGTGGGTGGGTACGGTATATACTCCGATATCAGCCTGCGCAAAGAAAATGAGCGAAGAATTTTACGCATGAGCTATTATGACCATCTGACGGGGGTGCATAATCGCGCCTACTTTGACCAGGCTTTCGCAACATTGATGCAAGAGGGGCCCTTTCCGCTCACTTTGCTCATGGGGGATATGAACGGCTTGAAATTAGTCAACGACGCCTTCGGGCATGCCGTGGGCGATGAAGTTCTGGTGCGCACAGCTCGGGCGTTAGAAAATGCCGCCCGACCGGGTGATGTCGTGGCGAGGCTCGGCGGGGACGAGTTTGCCATGCTCCTCCCCAACACAGGCGAAGAATCGGCAGCTGTAGTCTGCGCACAAATTCAGGCTAACTGCGCCGCTTTAAGCGACAGCGCCGCGCAGCTCAGCCTAGCCATAGGGTGCAGTACAACCTACCTACGGCAGCGGCGCGAGGTGCTCTTTGGCGAGGCCGAGGAGCGTATGTACCATCAGAAGCTTCTCGAAGGCAAGAGCATCCGCAACTCCTTGCTGGCCGCCCTGCGGCAAGCCCTGCAGGAAAAGTCGCATGAAACGGGCGAGCACAGCCAGCGCATGACCGATATGTCGGTAAGACTGGCCAAGGCGATGGGGCTAGAACAGAACATAATCGATGACATTGGGGTTTTTGCTGCCAGCCATGACCTTGGCAAGATTGCCATCCCCGAAGCCATTCTTGAAAAGCCCGGTCGCCTTACCCCCGCTGAGTGGGAAGTAATGAAGAAACACAGCGAAATAGGCTATCGCATCGCCAGCACCTCGCCGCAGTTGGCCCATGTCGCCGAGGCAATCCTGCAGCACCATGAACGATGGGATGGCACCGGCTACCCACAAGGTCTGCAGGGGGAGGCAATCTCTCTCTTGGCGCGCATTGTAGCCGTGGTCGATGCCTATGATGCCATGACCAGCGACCGCGCCTACCGCCCAGCCCTCACCCCAACCGCCGCGCGGCAGGAGATCGAAAGCGCCGCCGGCACGCAGTTTGACCCCCGCATCGTCGCCGCCTTCCTCCGCCTCACCCCTTAGACCACCAAACAAAAGGGACGTGTCTTTTTGTTTACAACCGCCCCCCTTTTTGTTATTCTTCTTTTGAGGTGATGATTATGCCTAGGTCAGCCCGTAAGGGGAGCGCTACGGGGTATTACCATGTGGTGTTGCGCGGCATTAACCGCGAGCATATCTTTCGTGCCGACGTCGATAAACTCTTGTTTTTAGATTTAGTGAGTGAGCAGCAAACCGAAGGACGGCTGCAACTGGTGTGCTGGTGCCTGATGAGTAACCATGCGCACTTGATTATCCGGGCCGATGTCGGGGCGATGTCCATGGCCATCAAGCTCATCAGCCAAAAGTACTCCGCCCATCACAACCGGCGGCAAAAGAGGGTGGGGCCGGCTTTCGGCGGCCGCTTTGGCAGCGAAAATATCGAGGATGACCGGTACCTGCTAGGTGCCTTGCGCTACATACACATGAACCCGGTAAAGGCCGGGTTAGTCGGCGACCCTGCTGCCTACAAGTGGAGTAGCTTTGGCGAGTACCTAGGGAGGGCCAGCTTTATCGACCCAGCGCAAAAGGCCTTTGTGCTCAGCTTGGTCAGTGGTGAGGCTCGGGATTTTGTCGCCTTGCATCGCCAAAAGGACGAGATAGGGTATCTCGAAACCCGCGAAGAGGTGCTCGCAAACAAAGAACGGTCGGCAGTGGCGCTCATGGATAAATTCTGCCAAGAGAAGGGCGTGGCCAAGGCTCGGGAAGTCTATGCTCGGCCGGAGCTATTTGCCGAAATATGCCATAAATTAGTGAACGAGGCGAAACTTCCCCTGCGTAAGGCCGCAGAACTGCTCGGCACCACCCACAACAAGGTCTACTTGGCCTTGCAGGATGATAGTTAGTGTTGTTTTATGATTTGTTGCAGTAGGGCCGGAGTTATTGCGGTAGAATCAATAAAACATTAGGGGAGAGGAAGTATGAGCATGAAAGAAATCCTCCTAGCAACCACTAACACTGTCTCCGGACGAGAAACAGCCGAGGTTGTCGGCCTAGTCGTCGGAGGGGAGATTGCCGCCTGCACCGAGATGCTCGAGGACGCGCGCCGCATCGCGGTGGAGAGGATGAAAAAAGAGGCGCGGGCTCAAGGAGCCAACGCCATCGTGGGGGTGCGGTTTTCTTCCGCTTCAATCATGCAGAACGCGGTCGAAATCTTGGTCTACGGCACAGCGGTCAAACTACTCTAGCACCATATTATCGATGAGGCGTGTCTTGCCCACCTTGGCGGCCACCACGATAATCGCCCCGGAAAGGGCCTCGGGCATCTTGGCAAAGTCTTCGCCATTTACGAGCTCGACGTAATCAATGCCGGCAAAATTGCCGTGTGTCATCTCTTGCCTGACCCTGTCTACCAGCAGGGCGCTATCCCTTTGCCCCTCTTGCCACAGTGCTTTCGCCGCCCCCAGTCCGCGCGAAATTAAGAGGGCGGTGGCGCGGTCGCTCTGGCTAAGGTAGACGTTCCGGCTACTCATGGCCAGGCCATCGGGGTCGCGCCGGGTGGGGCAGGGTACTATTTTTACTGTAAAGTTTAAGTCGCGCACCATTTTCTTGATGACCGCCAGCTGCTGGGCATCCTTTTGGCCAAAGTAGGCTTGCTTGGGACGCACGATATTAAAGAGCTTGGCCACAATGGTGCAGACGCCATCAAAATGCCCCGGTCGCTTTGCGCCTTCGAGTGTATCCGCCACTGTGTTCAGATGAACGACAGTGGTGTTTTTTTCTGCTCCATAGATGTCTGGGGCACTGGGCATAAATACAAAGTCTACGTTATTTGTTTCTAACAGCTCTAGGTCGCGCTCTTCATCGCGCGGGTAATTGGCGAAATCCTCGTTCGGCCCAAACTGGGTGGGGTTGACGAAAATACTCACGACAGTGCAGGCATTTTCCTGCCGAGCCCGTGCCACTAGGCTGGCGTGTCCGGCATGTAGGTAGCCCATGGTGGGCACAAAGCCGATGCTCTCCTCGGGGAGAGTCTTTCTCAAGTCTTGCATGGCGGCAACGGTGCGAATAACTTGCATCTCGCCCCCCGGCTACGCTTCCGGCGGGAAGGCGCCCTCTGCCACTTCCTGGGCATAGAGGGTCACTGCCTGCCTAATTACTTCGGGCAGCTTGACATATTGCTTGGCGTGCTTCGGCACATAGTCAGAGAGCCCTAAGATGTCACTTAGCACCTGAATTTGCCCATCGCAGTAAGGGCCGGCCCCGATGCCAATGGTCGGAATGGAGAGCGCCGCACTCACTTCTCGGGCGAGCGCCGACGGGATGCACTCGAGCACTATGGCGAAGCACCCCGCTTCTTCGAGAGCCAAGGCATCAGCCAGGAGGCGCTCGGCCGCCGAGCGGGTCTTGCCCTGCACCTTGTAGCCGCCGAGCTGGTGTACATACTGCGGGGTCAGGCCGATGTGTCCCATGACAGGGATGCCGGCCGCCACGATGCGCTCCACCTGCTCGCGCACCACCAGGCCCCCTTCTAGCTTAACAGCGGTGACGCCACCCTCCTGCACGAGGCGAATGGCATTGCCTAGCGCCTGTTTAGCATCGGTGTGGTAGGTGCCAAAGGGCATATCGCCCACGATAATCGCGCGTTTCGCGCCCCGCGCGACCGCCTGACAGTGATGCAACATGTCGTCTAAGGTCACCGGGATGGTCGAATCATGCCCGAGCACCACCATCCCCAGACTATCGCCCACCAAGATGACGGGGACGCCACAGGCATCCACTATCTTGGCCGTCGGGTAGTCATAAGCAGTGAGAGCAAGTATCTTTTCTTTGTTTACCTTCATTTTGCGCAATTCGTGAATGGACACACGCATCGTAACCCCTCCTAAATATTAGTGGCTCTGGGCTATGGGTCGATTCTTGCGGTCTACGAGCACCACCTTGGGCACATAGGCCCGAGCGGCCACGTTGTCCATCTGGCTGTAAGTGATGATGATGACGAGGTCCTTCGGCTGCACCAATCTAGCGGCCGCGCCATTTAGACAGATGGTGCCTGAGCCGCGCTCGCCGGTGATGGCATAGGTCTCAAAGCGGGCCCCACTGTTGATGTTTACCACTTGCACCTTTTCGAAAGGGATGATATCGGCGAGGTCGAGCAGGTCTTGGTCAATGGTGATGCTCCCTTCGTAGTCGAGGTTGGCATCGGTGACTGTGGCGCGGTGAATCTTTGACTTCATCATTTCACGCATGGTAATTCCTCCGTTTGCAATAAAGTAAGTAGCTCGTCGGCGCACCCGCGGTCGATAGTACCCTTGGCGAGAGCGAGCGGCAGGGTAGCCTTGGCCAAGGCGCGGTAGAGAGTGGCAGTGCGGCTGTCGTCCACAAGAGCATCGAGCGCGCCGAGGTGTTTTTGCATGGTGCCCAGGTCGCCCCGCGCCAGCGGACCGGTCAGGGCGGCCACCGGCCCCAAGTTGAGAATGTTGTGGCAGGTGGTAAAGAGCAGGGGAGCGGTGTAACGCAGGGCTAAACTTTCGTCAATGCCCAACTGCTGCCAGAGCTCCACCGTGGTGGACAAAAGGGTGGTGACGAAGTTCGAGGCCATGACCGCCGCCGCATGGTAGAGGACCCGTTGGTCGTCACCAAGGTAAAAATGCCCGGCACCGACAACAGCGGCAATTTCCTCTAATATGGCTGCACTGCCGGCGTCGGGGCAGGATAATCCGATGTACGAGCCCTTTAACGCCTCGGCCCGCTGCTCTAACTCGGCAATAGAACCGGGGTCGCTCGCCGCGAAAGAATTGAGCGGGTGAAAGGAAGCTACTCCGGCCCCTCTCCGGCGCGCCGCCGCCAACACTTCGAGGGTTTGCGCCCCGCTTAGGTGCACCGCGTACTTGGCAGGGCCCCACGGCAAAGCCGCACAGGTCGTGGCGATGGCGTCATCGGGGGTGGCGAGAAAGACGAGGTCGGCATAGTGCAAGATGTCCGCCGCGGCGACCGCGACAGGCTCCGTAGCCTCGCGCCGGCCAAGGGTCGTGGCCAAGCGTCGCGCCTTGTCTTGGTCGCGGCTGGCGAGTGCCGTAAGCGGCAGCCCCGCCCGCGCTAAAGCGAAAGCCAAGGTGCAGCCGACCCTTCCCAAGCCGACGATGCCTATGGATGGCATTTTACCTCTCCCTCCCACTTTCCAAGTAAAATGAAAAAGTCTAGGCCAAGACGCAATGGCCCAGACTCCGGCAAGGAGCCCAAACTTATTGCGTCTCGGTCACTGTGGATCCAAGCGCTAAATCCGATGTACAGCCTCTGGTGCGCCGCTGCTAATTATGGCCACAGGGCTTGCACTCTATCTAGTATTATATGGGCCAAGGCTTCTTTTGTCATCAGGGGCAACGCTTCACTTTGGTCGGAACGGTAAAGCAAAATGACTTGGTTGGTGTCTACTTCGAAGCCGCAGTGGGGCGCGGTAATGTCATTGGCGATAATTAGGTCAAGGTTCTTCTGGGTCAATTTCTCCCGGGCATTAAAGACTAGGTCGCGGCTTTCGGCGGCAAAACCTATCTTTAAAAAAGGCCCTTGGACGCTGCCTAAAATATCCGCAGTGCGGGATAATTCCAGAACAAGTTTCTCGCCGGTCTTCTTAATCTTATGTATGGCGGGGTCAGTGACAGTGTAGTCGGCAACTGCCGCCGCCATAATCAAAGCATCGCATTCGTGAGTATGCTTGAGCACGGCCGCATGCATCTCTTTAGCGGTGCGCACCGGCACCATTCTTGCACCAAGCGGGACCTCAAGGCCGGTGGGGGCCGAGATGAGGTCGACCGCTGCACCACGCGCCACAGCCGCCTTGGCCAAGGCATAGCCCATCTTGCCCGAAGAGCGATTCGTAATAAAACGCACGGGGTCAATCGGTTCTTCGGTGCCGCCCGCCGTAATGACCACCTTCTTGCCCGAAAGGTCCTGCCTAGGGTTTAGCGCCAGTAATGCCGCCTGCATGATTTCATCCAGTTCGGTCAAACGCCCCCGCCCGCTTGTCCCACAGGCGAGGCGCCCTTCGCCCGGGCCGACAAAGGTCATGCCGCGCGCCTCTAGCTTGGCGATATTCGCTTGAGTTACCGTGTTTTCGTACATCTGGGTGTTCATGGCCGGGGCAATGACAATAGGTGCCCGCGTGGCCAAAGCCGTAGAGCTGAGCATATCATCAGCAAAGCCATGGGCGATTTTCGCGATGATATTGGCCGTGGCCGGAGCAATGAGCAGCAGCGAGGCGCGCTCGGCTAAAGCGATGTGTTCTACCGCCATAGCGGAGTGCAAAGTGAACATGGCGGTTATTACGGGGCGGTGCGTGATAGCTTGTAAGGTCAGGGGGTTGATGAATTGCTGCGCGGCAGCGGTCATAACTACATCGACATCCAGACCCTGCTTAACTAGGCGGCTGGCCAAGTCCGCCGCTTTGTAGGCCGCAATACTCCCCGTGATACCAAGGACTACGGTTTTTTTATTCATATGTTTCTCCTACTTATTTAATTCATATATTAACCGCAAGCCGTCGAGGGTTAGGTTGTCGGCAATGGTGTCAAACACGGCTGTCTCCTCGGCGATGACCCTGGCCAATCCGCCGGTGGCAATGACCTGGCAGTCTATGCCCAGTTCGCCCTTCAGGCGGGCGACCATGCCCTCCACCAACGCCGCGTAGCCAAAGATTAACCCCGACTGCATGCTCTCTACCGTGTTCTTGCCGATGGCCTGCCGGGGTCGCTCTAACTCGACCCGGCTTAGCTTGGCCGCACGCAAGAAGAGTGCCTCGGCCGCTATCCCAATGCCGGGGGCAATGGCCCCTCCCAAGTAATCCCCCTGGGGAGAGATGACATCAAAGGTCGTGGCCGTGCCAAAGTCCACGACGATGACCGGGGCCCCATAGATGTGCAGGGCGGCCACCGCGTTGACGATGCGGTCAGAACCTACTTCGCGCGGGTTGTCCGTCCTTATCTTCATACCCGTGCGCACCCCTGCCCCTACCACCAATGGTTGGCGCCCAAAGAGTTTCGTGGCCACCGCCTCGATGGTGCCCTGAATGGGGGGCACGACATTGGCAACCACTACCCCCGACACTTTTTTTGCATCGTACACTTTCTGGTCCACTAAGGTAGAAATGATGGCATAGTACTCATCGACCGTGCGCTTAAGGTCGGTGGAAAGGCGCCAAGTCTGCACCCAGCGCTCATCCTTCCACAGCCCGAGGACAATATTCGTGTTTCCCACATCAATGGCAAATAACACAGGCCTACTCCTCCAACTCTGCTGCAACATCCGCAGTGTCTCTTAACCTCTTAGAAGTATGGTATCGAAAATGCAGCCATGAGTCAATCAGCGCCAAAGAAACCCGCACTGTTCGTTTTCTGGGGTACATTTTAGGCGTTGCAGTATCCCGTGTAGCGGCGTGACATGGCACGCCGACCCTCCCCGGTCGGCGTGTAACCCAAGGACCGCCGAGGTCGCCGGTTTTTGTGCCGGCGCTACACCGCCCCAGGGATCAACGCGGCAGTTCCATAGGTAGCGGCGTGACATGGCACGCCGACCCTCCCCCGTCGGCGTGTAACCCAAGGACCGCCGAGGTCGGCAACCCAAGGACCGACGGGGTCGCCGGTTTTTGTGCCGGCGCTACAACAATGAAGCCATGAGTCAATCAGCGCCAAAGATCAGCGCCAAAGAAAACCGATCAGTCGCGCCCCCTGAGCGACCAAGGTGCAGAGGGCGACGCCGGTCATCGTGGGTATGAAAAAGGCTAAGGCGGTCCACTTGAAGCTTTGGGTTTCTTTCTTGGCGGTTAAGAGGGTGGTTCCGCAGGGCCAGTGGCAGAGTGCAAAAAGCATGGTGCAGACGGCAGTTATCGTTGTCCAGCCGTTAGCAATGAATAGTTGGCGCAAGGATTCCAGGCTGTCAAGTTCGAGCATCGCCGTCGTGCGCAGGTAGCCCATGATGAGGATAGGGATGACGATCTCATTAGCCGGCAGGCCCAGCAAAAAGGCCAACAAGATGAATCCATCAAGTCCCATCAGCCGCCCGAGGGGGTCGAGGAAGGAGGCACTCAGGGTAAGGAGGCTGCTGTCTCCGAGGGTGATGTTCCCCATCAGCCAGAGCACCACCCCCGCGGGGGCTGCGACGATGACGGCGCGCGAGAGCACAAAGAGGGTGCGGTCGATAAAGGAGCGAACGAGAATCCTTCCCAATTCAGGCTGCCGATAAGGTGGGAGCTCCAGCATAAAGGACGAAGGCAGCCCCTTAAGCAAGGTCAGAGAAAGCATTTTAGAAATGAAGAGGGTCAGTAACACCCCGACCACCACCATGCCCAGCACCGACAGCGTGGCCAAAAAAGAGCCAAAACCACCATTTGTTCCGACCATAAAGATGCTGGCCACGACAATCAAGATAGGGAAGCGCCCGTTGCAGGGCACAAAATTGTTGGTGAGAATGGCGATGAGCTTCTCGCGCGGCGAATCGATTATCCTACAGGCTATGACCCCGGCGGCATTGCAGCCAAAGCCCATGCACATGGTGAGGGCTTGTTTGCCATGTGCCCCGGCGCGCCTAAAGAAGTGGTCAAGGTTGAAGGCAATGCGCGGCAGGTAACCGAGGTCTTCGAGCAGGGTAAAGAGCGGGAAAAAAATGGCCATGGGCGGCAGCATTACCGCTACCACCGTTGTCATGGTGCGATATACTCCCGTTATGAGTATTCCTTGTAACCAGAGCGGCGCACCAAGGACCACCAAGGCGGCGTTTAACCTGCCTTCCAGGGACGCAAAAAAGCCAGCGAGGACTTCCCCGGGGTAGTTCGCCCCGACTATCGTCAGCCAAAAAATGGCCCCGAGCAAGAGAAGCATGATGGGCAGACCATAGAAGCGGCTGAGGAGGATGCTGTCGATTTTACGGTCCTGGCGGTCGGCCCTTTCCTTTGGCCATGTAACCACCTTCGCGGCAATGTGTTGCGCTGCCGTGACAAGGCCTTCCACTCTGCAGTCGCTGGCCGCTTCATCGTCTAGGGACAAGGACAAGGTGGCGGGCCGGGTGACCTCGCGCGGACTGGTTTTGACGGTGCCGGTGGCTACTTCCCAGATGGCTTCGCGCAGGGCCTCTAGGCCGTCGCCGTTACGGGCATTGGTGCCTACCACCGGCACTCCAAGTTCCGCTGAAAGTTTTGGCAAATCAACTTGGATGCCCTTGCGCCGGGCTTCATCCATGAGATTTACACACACCACCACCTTGCCGGTGAGACCTAGCACCTGCAGCGTCAAGTTGAGGTTGCGCTCTAGACTTGTCGCGTCAGCGACTATGACCGTGACGTCGGCTTGACCACTCGAGATATACTGTCTGGCGATTTCCTCATCGCTGGAATTAGTGTAGAGCGAATATGTGCCGGGCAGATCGATGAGGTAGTGCGTTGTCTCGCGCCACCTATAGGTGCCCTGAGCAAAGACCACCGTCTTCCCGGGCCAGTTGCCGGTGTGCTGCTTGAGCCCGGTGAGGCTATTAAAGACCGTGCTCTTGCCTGTGTTGGGGTTGCCTGCCAGGGCAATCGTCAGGCGCTCAAAAGGCATAGAACACCATAATCTGGCCGGCCTCGTCGTCACGCAAGGCGATGACTGTGCCGCGCAGTCCATAAGCCGCCGGGTTTCCGGCGGGGCTCTTGTGGAGCACCTCGACCTCGGTGTTAGGAACAAACCCAAGGTCTTGCAGGCGCCTCCGCGTGTGGCTCTTGGCGCAAAGCGACCCGACGCTTCCACGCCCCGCGAGGGGGACTTTTACTAAGGGGATTAATTGCCTTTCCATTGTGACCTCCCTTTCTTTTGTCATGCAACCAAGACACGACTCATAATCTTAGCAACGGGCAACAATCTTGCCTGCTGCTAACATATGTAGGGAGTCAGAGAAAGGTCACAGAGAGGGGATAGCGATGAGGGAGCACGAGTTTCGCACTTTTCGCGGTTATGAGCTGCTGCGCCAAGAAAACCGCGCCCTACTCACCCCAACCCAGGAGGACTACCTAGAAATGATCTATCGTCACTGCCTGTTAAGGGGCCATATCCGCATCAATGAACTGGCGGAGGAGCTAAACGTGGCGGCTCCTTCGGTCACTCGCCTCACCAAGAAGTTGTGTGCTCTGGGCTTTCTCGAACAGAAGCGTTATGGCTATGTGACCTTGACTGATGCCGGCCGGGCAGCAGGGGAGTTTTTGTTGGCGAGGCATAATACCGTGCAGGATTATCTGGCGAAAATAGGCGTGCAGGTCAGCCAGTTTGTCGATGCGGAACTTATCGAGCACTGCGTCAGTGAGGAGACTTTGCGGGTAATGAACGCTTGGCTCGAGTTCTTTCGCGCCAACCCCGATGTCTTGCAGCGATTTGGTGAGGCCAGTGCGGCCAGCAAGGCCACTCTTGGCTAGGAATTGGTTAATTATTTTATCAATACTTAACTGGCAGCAGGGAAACGCCAAACTGAGGGCGAATTGCCTGTTGTAGATAGGCACCTAGAATCAAAGGAGGCAATTGCTGATTATGACTGTACCAGTGGCAGTACCTGTACTGCGGAACAAGACCTTTCTCATTCTTTGGGGTGGACAGACTATCTCAGTCCTTGGCGACACGCTCTTTACTCTAGCCCTCATGTGGTGGGTGGTCAGTGCGACGCAAAGCGGCGTAGCCGTATCGCTCGTGGTGCTCGCTACCTCGCTCCCACAGCTAATCCTAGGGTCGATGATTGGGGTCTACATAGATCGCGCCGATCGGCGCAAAATGATGCTCGTTGCCGCCACCTTAAACGGCATTATCACGGCGCTTTTGGCCCTGTTCTATTGGTACGGCTTGTTTTCGCTCCCCTTAGTCCTCTTTATGGCGGTACTCATGAGCATCGTCACCACTTTTGACGGACCGGCTTTCGAAGCGTCGGTTCCGGTAGTTGTGGGCAAAGAGGAACTAGTGCGCGCCAATTCCATGATGCACATGGGGAATAGCGCTATGAGCATCGTGGCCCCTGCAGTGAGTGGCCTCTTGATTGCTTTGGCCGGGGTCGGCGCGGCCATCTTTGTCAACGCCCTTACTTTCTTTGTGGCCGCCATCTCGCTCCTCTTCATCCAGTTCCCTTCCCCGTGCATTGCCGCGGGCAACGATAAGAAAAACAGTTTTATGCACGATTTTGTCGGCGGCTTGAAATTTGTTCTGGGACACAAGGTCCTTCTGCCTTTGCTCTCTTACAACGCTTTGCTCAATTTGGCACTAGCACCCGTCAGCGTGGCTTTGCCCTTATTGGTTCTAAATGTCTGGCAGGGCGGACCGGCCTTACTCGGGCTCGTTGGTAGCTTTAAAGCCGTTGGCTTCCTCGGGGCAGCCATGTTGCTCTCTGCCGCTCCCGGCATCATCAAGAAGACCGGCCCCGTCATCATTGGCTCGGTCGTAGCGCTCGGCTTGTTTACCATGGTGGTGGCTTTTGCCCCCCATCAGGGCTGGCTACTCGCCGGTGTCGCCATGGTTGGTTTTGTGCTGGTCATGACCAATGTGGCCGCCCAGACCATTTGGCAGCGCGAAGTGCCCGATGAATTGCGGGGCAGAGCCTTCACCGCCCGCGAAACTACCACCAGCGGACTGCGGCCTTTAGGGCAAGCGGTGAGCGGTCCCCTGCTGAATATGGTGGGTCCTGTAGTCCTAATAGGCGGTGCCGGCTTGCTCTGTGCCATTGGGGGCGTCTTCGGCCTGCTTCTGCCCTCGGTCTTACACTATCCGCATGAAAAAAGGACCGCCCAGAGCGAGGCTCCGGCGGTCTCTGATGACTAGTCTTCTACCAGGCAGAGTTCGGCGTTTTGGTTGGGCTTTCGGCCGAGCTTAGCGAGGGGCACCCACTCCCCGGCGAGCCTCACCCGCACAATGTCACCTGTAAAGTCGGTGGTATTGCCCTTGGCGTTCTCGAGCAGCGATGAACCAACACCATAAATATCCACCGGCACTTTGCGGGCCTCAAACTTATTGATGCGAGCGATGTCAAAGCCCCCGGTGACGACAATCTTTACTTGTTGACACCACTTGGCCGCTACCTCTGCGGCCCCAGCCGGCAAGTTCCAGTCTAGCCAGGCGGAGTCGAGCCCTTGCCTGATGTTTAGCACCAGGCGGGGGTTCACTCCGTTGTCCTCCTCTTTGTCGCCGGTGGGCGCGACCGAGACATCGCGCATATTGCCGGCGGTGTCCGGGCGCACCCCATAGAGCACATAGCGCTCCGCCTCGGCCAAATCACCCTCGGCAAAGTGTTCCCAGTAGTGACAAAACATGGCGGACATAACTTTCTTTGCTTCCCCCACGCAGTCATTGTGAAAATCAATGAGGGCAATGCGCGGTGTTGTCGGGGGCATAATGCGGCAAAATTGCAGCATGGTTTCGGTCGTGTTGCCAAGAAAGCAGGCAATGCTGGCATGGCTGACTGTGCCGCTACCGCCGATACCGACATACGAGCCCTGGGCATCGGTAGAAACCAGCACCCGGGCACTTCCTTCGTGGGCCAGGTTGTAGGCGCGCAGGGCCAGACTATAGGCATAGCCATGTAACGACTGCACCTTGTAATGGGCAAAGCGGGCCGGAAAGAAGTAGACATCTTTACCGCGCGCAGCGACCAAAGTATGGTAGACATTAGTGGCCACCCGTGACCCCTCGGTCAAAATGCCGAGAATCGGCGTCTCAAGCAGAGCAAAATCCCGGTAGCGGCCCCTCACTTTGAGCACAGGCGTAACATCTAGTGAATCCCCGCCATAGGGCGTGAGCGTGCCATCGGGCACCGCCTCCACCTCTAGCTCATCATAGGTACTGACAAATTCGCCCGTGTCGCTAAAGTAACCGGCACATTCCTTGAGCATGGCCAAGCTCTCTTCCACGCCGCACACTACGGCGAAGGGCTGGCGGCGAGGGAAAAACTGCATTTCAACTTCGATATCCCCAATCGCCACCCCATCCATGCTGTAGCCCCGAGCGGCGAGCTCGGCCAGTATGCGTACCGTGTTCGAAAAATAGGCGTCAGTGTAGTAACCCCTACGCAGTCTGTCCGCATCAAGCTCAAAGACAGCGGGCGACAAGGTCCTGACAAAAGTCTTTTGCACAGCTCATCCTCCTTTGAACCGCGGGGCGGGGAAGCGCGGGGGACGGTTCTTTTTGCTTCAAGTCCACCCAGTTCTTGCCGTCTACAGTTCGTTCATCCGTCCATTTGCCTCAAACAAAATCTCATCCCATTTGTAATCATAAGCCATTTTCCGGCCGTACTCAATACATTGCAGTACATGGGGGGGGTAGTATGAACAGATATTTGGGGCAGACGAACCTAGGCTTGATTGGTCCGCTGGGGCAAAAGAAGATATCCGCGGCCAAAGTTGCCATAATCGGCTGCGGCGCCCTAGGCACAGTGGCGGCCGATCTCTTGACACGTGCCGGAGTGGGGCGGCTGAGCATTATCGACCGCGATGTCGTAGAGCTCAGTAACCTCCAGCGCCAGACCCTGTTTATTGAGAGCGATGCTGCCGCTAAAGTGCCTAAGGCCGAAGCGGCGGCGGTGCGGCTCAGGCAGACTAACAGCGAGGTCAATATTGAAGCTTTGGTAGTAGAGTTTACCGGGATGAATGCCCTAGAGCTCCTCCGAGGCCATGACCTGGTCATTGACGCCACCGATAACTACCCAGCCCGCTTTACTATTAATGAAGCCTGCCTGGCCCTCGCTTTGCCCTGGGTCTATGGTGGTGTTCTTGGCACCATGGGCACCATGGGAGTATTTGCGCCGGGTGGGCCCTGTTTTCGGTGTCTATTCACCGAATTGCCGGCCCTAGGCGCAGCCGAGAGCTGCCGCTTGACCGGCGTCCTCGGTTCAGTCACAACAATCGTGGCAGCGGCGCAAGTGGCCGAAGCCATAAAAATTATCACTGGGAACGAGCACCGCCACAACTTACTCGAATTTGATCTAGCGAGCGGGGATTTTCGCACCATAGATATCGCCCGAGATCCGCTCTGTCCAGCCTGCCAATTGCATCAAGGAGAGTTCCTCGGCCGCCTGCCCGCGCCGGAAGCGGTAGTAGTATGTGGGGAGCAAAGCGTCTTAGTGCCCGGAGGGACCGGCCCGGTGGACCTTCAGTCACTAGGGCAGCGGCTCAGCGCGCGAGGCTTAAAGATAGAAGTATCGCGCTATACGTTACGCATTGCAGCGGTTGACCAATGCGAGGTAATCATCTTTGGGGACGGGCGCGCGCTTATCTACGGCACAGAAAGCATCATCCGCGCGAAAAATATCTACACCAGTTTACTTGGATAGGGAGTACTTGCAAGAAGGAAATCCCGCCCGCCAAGCGAACAATAACAGCTAACAGTAACAGCGAACAATAATAGCGCTGCGAAATTTCATTGCGTACAACAAACTGCGTATGGCTAGCATGGTTGTATTGGCATTAGGAAGGTGGTGAGCGCCATTCGTTGGCGGAGGAAGATAGAGGACGCCCCAGGGGAGGTACTTGTGCCGCCCACTTTGTGCTTGACGCGTGAGGTCGAGAGCCTGCGTGAACAAATTGCAGCACTCACTCTTTTTTCAAAGGTGTTTGCCGATGCCTCGGGTCTGCGCAGCGCGCTGCAGACTGCGCTCGCTGTGGCGATGCGCGCTGTGGGGGCCTCATATTGTTTGCTCGAGTGTTCTTTCTCTCCGGGGGAGGACGCCTTTCAGTCTGTGCAGCTAGGCACAGAGCCTTCGGGCGATGCGCTTAGAGCAGTGCAAGAGCTTGCTCAGGCGGCGCGCGAAGCGAGACGATTAGTGCGCCAAGACAACATCATCGCAGTACCACTCCGCGTTCAGGACCAGGGATTTGGCACTATGGCCCTCCTCGTCGCCGAGGATTTCCCTGAGGCCAGCGTCAAAATAATCGAAACGGTGGCCCAACAGGTAGCGGCCATTATCTACACCGCCGACTTATTGCGCCGCGAGCGCCAAGCGGGGGACAGACTGCGCGAGTTAGACAAAATGCGCAGCGACTTCGTAGCCATGGTCTCCCATGAGTTACGCACTCCGCTCACCTGCATCAAGGGTTTTGTGGACACCCTGCTGAGGAGTGACATTGAATGGAGTGAAGCGGAGAAAAGCGAGTTTTTGGGATCTATAAAAATCAGTTCGGAGCAGGCTTTGCGAGTGGTCGAAGACCTTCTGTCCGTGCAGCAGGCCGGACAGGGCAAGGTTGCTATATTTCCCGAGACCATCGACCTGGGGCACTTGGTTGCCGAGTCCTGCCGCCGCGCTCAAAGCACTGCGTCTAACCATACTATCCTGTGGACGGTTCCCGCAGCACTACCCATAGTCCGCGCCGACTTCGTACGCCTCAGCCAAGTGATGGACAATCTCTTGCACAATGCCATCAAGTATTCCCCCCTGGGCGGCGAGGTGCATGTCCGGGTGCGTGGGATGTTGGGCGAAATAGAAGTGGCGGTCATGGGCCATGGCGTGGGCATACCCCCGGCACAACTAGGGCGGGTATTTGACCAGTTCTACCGCATCGACAACTCCTTATCGCGCAAGACCGAGGGCCTTGGTCTTGGCTTGGCCATCGTGCGCACCATTGTGCTACTACACGGCGGCAGGGTGTGGGCCGAAAGTTCTCCCGGGTCGGGGTCGACATTCTACTTTACCATACCGAATTAGGGAGGGCGGCCATGAAAAACCGTATCTTAGTGGTTGACGACAATCGGCTGATAGTTACCTTGCTCAAGGTGAATTTAACATCAGCCGGGTATGAGGTAGTTACCGCCAACGACGGCCTGGCCGGGCTGAAGGCTGCTATTGCCGAGCGCCCCGACTTAATCATCCTTGATGTGATGATGCCCGAGATGGATGGGTTTGAGGTAGCGCGGCAAGTGCGTAACAACACGCTCGTCTCCCATGTACCCATCATCATGCTTACCGCACGCAACACGTCGGAGAGCATCGTGGCCGGGTTAGATGCCGGGGCGGATGACTACCTGGCCAAACCCTTTGATATGACTGAGGTGCTGGCGCGGGTGAAGGCGCATTTACGCCGCTCCCGCACCGAGCGCTCGCTAAACCCCATCACCAATCTCCCCGGCAACATCGCCATCGAGGAGAAATTAAAGCAGCTGGCCGCGTCTCCGGAGCCCTTTGCGGTCATCTATACCGACATCGACAATTTCAAGTCCTACAACGACTCCTATGGCTTTCTGCAAGGCGATGTGGTGCTGCGCACTCTAGGCCTCATCATTTTACAGTGCATCACCATGTGCGGCAACCCACACGACTTTGTCGGGCATATCGGGGGCGACGACTTTGTCATCTGCAGTACCCCCGACAAGGTAGACGGGCTTTGCCAGCAGCTGATCACCTCTTTTGACGAGCTAATGCCCAAATTGTACCACGAAGATGACCGGAAGCGTGGCTATGTGCTGGGGCATGCTCGCGATGGACAATACGTCAAGCACCCGCTCATTACGGTTTCTCTCGCGGTGGTGACCAACGAGTATCGGTCCTTTGACAGCTCCGGTCAGATTTCCGAGCTGGTGGCCGAGGTAAAGTGCCTCGCCAAGCAAATTCCCCACAGCATCTACATTAAGGATTTGCGCAGCAGCAGAGCCTCCGCCCAAGATGCATCTTATGAGCGCGGGCCGGAAGACCCGCCGCTCTCTGTCGCCTTAGTATGCGCCGATAGAACCTTGCGCTTGGTGCTGCCGGTCACGCTAGGGCGTGCCAAAATTAAGGTGATGGTTTGCGATACTGTCGCCGAGGCCTTGAGCACAGACGTGACTGCCGTCATTGTCGATGACGTCTTGCTCGATGAATCAAAGCTCGGTGTGCTGGCCGAAGCAAAAGAGAATGGCCGCGCCGTGATTGTGCTAGGGCCCCCCGCGAGCGACGGGGATGACCTAGGGGCCACCCGGACCAGGACGGCCTGCCTGCCCAAGCCCTACAATTTCACCCATCTGGCATCGCTTATCAGGCAGGTGCACTGCTGTCCGGCCGGGTAGAGTGGGCGTTGACGACTACCTTTTCCCCATGTATAATCATTGTAGAAACACAGAGGGGAGGCAGCTTGAGGTGTTAGTAAAGGTGCAAAAGTGGGGGAATAGCCTGGCGCTGCGCATACCGAAGTCTTTTGCCCAAGAGGTTAGCTTGGTATCAGGGACCGAGGCTACACTTTCGATAGTGGACGGAAGGTTGATTGTCGAACCACGTCGGCCGGAAGTTTATGTTTTAGAGAATTTGCTTGCGGAACTCAAAGACGAGCAAATCCATACCGAGCAAGGTTACGGCCACTCTGTCGGCAAGGAAGTGTGGTAGTTGAGAGTCCCCCATGTGCCCGCTAGGGGGGACGTTGTTTGGTTGGACTTCACCCCCCATTCAGGCCATGAACAGGCCGGGCGGAGGCCGGCGGTATGCATTTCACCCGATGTTTACAACCATAAGGTGGGCTTGGCTCTTTTTTGCCCGGTCACTCTAGTCAGAAAATTCTACCCATTTGAAGTTGTTTTGCCGGAGAGCGTTCCAATTTGCGGGGTAGTATTGGCCGACCATGTCAAAAACCTCGATTGGCGCAGTCGGCGTTCTGAATACGTTTGCACTTTGCCGCCCGAAACAATGGCCGAAATACTGGGCAAATTAAAAGCCCTTTTATAGGCTATAAATTTGACAACCTAGCAGGATAGTGGCATTCTTATTCTAACGAACTCAATTAGGGGTGGAACTGTGAACGAAGAACAAAACATATCGCAAATTCTTAGCGTACTCAAGGAGAAGGATTTTCGCTTGACGCCACAGCGCGAGGCGATTTTGCGCATACTCCTTAGTGCCGAGGAAAACCATATGACCGCCGAAGAAATCTATAGCATCACCCGAGCGAAAAATCCCGAAATTGGCCTAGCCACCGTCTATAGAACTCTCGATCTCTTTGAGAACTTAGGCATTGTGGCTCGCCTCGACTTCTGCGAAGGGGGTCGCAAGTATGAACTCGCCAGCGACCAAGAGAAGCACTACCACCATCACCTGGTCTGTCTTGGCTGCGCTGACATCATCGAGTTTAATGAGGACCTCTTAGACGACCTCGAGGCGCGCATCGCTACGCAGAGCAATTTTAGAATAACAGACCATAGCCTGCAGTTTTTTGGCTACTGCAGCAAGTGCCGGGAGCCAAAAAATGCAAGCCCCGCATGAGGACATTTTGCGGCGGCTCCGCAAGATAGAGGGCCAGGTACGGGGTCTGCAGCGCATGGTCGGGGAAGACCGCTACTGTCTTGACATTCTCACGCAAGTGGCAGCCGTGCGCGCCGCGCTAGACCGCGTCGGCATGAAGGTGCTCGATGCCCATGCGCGGGGGTGCCTAGCCACGGCCATTCGTTCGGGACAAGCCGATGAATCCATCGACGAGTTAGTGGTGGCGCTCGAGCGGTTTATGCGCTAGAGCGCGGTGCAGAGGGGTTCGAATAGGAGTCTGTTCCTGGGTGCACAAAGAGTAACAATTAGCAGTCCAAAAGCGCCAAAGAGTAAAAGGAGGAATATCTAATGAAGGACATTTCATTTATTGTCGAGGGCATGACTTGAGGTAGTTGCAAGGCGGCCGTGAGTCGAGCTTTATCAAACTTGCCTGGTGTCAATGCGGTGACAGTAGACCTTATGAAGCGCAAAGTCAGCGTTTCATATGACCCGGACAAGGTGTCGCCAGACAACCTTAAAGGTGCCATTACTGCCGCCGGATATGATATAGGGGCATAGTCTCGACCCACGATAATTTCGTGGGTCCTATTTTTTATAAATGGAGGAAGTATTATGCGCGATATTTATGACGTAGCAGTCCTTGGCGCCGGTCCGGCGGGGCTTACAGCGGCCCTGTATGCGGCGCGCGCCAATCTCAAAACCGTGCTCATTGAGCAACTAGGGCCGGGCGGGCAAATGGCCACCACCGCAACCATCGAAAACTACCCGGGCTTTGCCGAGCCGATTGATGGCGTCGAGCTAGCCATGCGTATGTTGCAGCAGGCCGAGGGTTTTGGTGCGGAAATCGTCTACGACCAGGTCGAGACGGTGGAGCTTAGCCGCGCCATCAAAGAAATTAAGGTCAGTTCCGCCATATATAATGCCCGGGCGGTCATCATCGCCACCGGAGCCTCCCCCCGCAAGTTAGCGGTGCCCGGCGAAGCTAGGTTTACCGGCCAAGGGGTGTCTTATTGCGCTACCTGTGATGGCGCGCTCTATGCCAACAAGCAGGTAATGGTCGTCGGCGGGGGAGACACCGCTGTGGAAGACGCCCTCTTTCTGACTCGCTTTGCTTCCTCCGTAACGCTTGTGCATCGGCGGGACAAGCTCCGCGCCGTAAGCGCCTTGGTGGCGAGTGCGGTGAGCAACCCGAAAATACACTTCGCCTACAATACCGTTGTCAAAAATATCTACGGCGACAAAAAGGTTGAAGGCGTGGTGCTAGCCGACGTAATTACCGGAGAAGAGCGGGCGATGCCGCTTGACGGCGCCTTTGTCTGCATCGGGCAGATTCCTAACACCAACTACCTCGGCGCTAAACTGCCCCTTGACGAGTACGGCTATGTCTTGACCCATGATGAGGTCGCTACCGTTTGGCCCGGTGTCTTTGTCGCCGGCGATGTCAGGCAAAAACCGTTCCGTCAGGTAGCGACAGCGGTAGGGGACGGGGCCTTGGCGGCCCATGCGGCCGACAAATATCTGGGGGAGGCCATGCGGTGAGTAGCGAGCTGCGGCGCATAATCCCCCAAGTGGACGAGGTCTTAAGGCGGAGCGAGTTCGTAGCTCTTGGCCTAAGCCATGGGCGGGTCAGCGTGACGTTGGCCGTGCGACAAGCCATTGATGAACTGCGGAACACTATTTTGGCACAAAATGAGCCGGTGCCGCCCCCGGAGGGCGTGCACGAGGCCCTTCTTAGTCGCGTTACGGCCATCCTCGGGGCTAGGCTACAGGCCAGTCTCCGGCGGGTCATCAACTGCACCGGCATACCGCTGCACACCAATCTGGGCCGTGCTCCCCTGGCCGCATCGGCCATCGAGGCCGTCGTCCAAGCGGCCACCGGCTATTCAACCCTCGAATACGATGTCGACACCGGCGAGCGCGGCAGCCGTCAGAGCCATGTGCGCGCCTTGCTCGTAGAGCTGACTAAGGCCGAGAGTGCCCTCGTTGTCAACAACAATGCCGGGGCAGTCTTACTCGCCTTAAGCGCGCTCGCCAACCAGCGCGAGGTGGTTGTTTCGCGCGGGGAGCTAGTCGAGGTGGGCGGCAACTTTCGCATCCCCGAGGTCATGGAGCAGGGCGGCGCAGAACTCCGCGAAGTGGGCACGACCAACAAGACCTATGCCGCGGATTACGAGCGGGCCATCACCGCCCGCACCGCAGCTTTGCTCAAGGTTCACACCAGTAATTACCAAGTAGTGGGTTTTGCCGCCGCCGCCTCGCGCGAGCAGGTGGTCGAGGTGGCCCATCGCTATGGAATTTTAGCTATAGAGGACCTCGGGAGCGGGGCGCTCGTGCCCCTGCACGGCGAGCCTACGGTGGCCGAGGCCGTGGCCGCGGGCATGGACATCGTTACCTTTTCGGGAGACAAGCTTTTGGGCGGGCCGCAAGCCGGCATCATCGTCGGCAAAAAAGAGTGCATTGCCCGGCTCGAAAAACACCCCCTTGCGCGGGCGCTCCGTATAGACAAGCTGACCCTAGCGGCGCTTCTCGCTACCCTGCGTCTTTATCGGCAGGGGGCGCAAGACGAGCAAGTGCCCCTCCTCGCCATGCTCACCAAAGACCCGATCCGCTATCAAAGCGAAGCCGAGCAACTGGCGGCTGCCATAAACGCCCTGCCCGCATCCTTGCCTGCCTGGCGTGCCGAGGTCAAACCTGCCCACGCCCAAGTCGGGGGCGGCTCGCTCCCCGGCAAGGAGTTCGCCGGCTTTGTCGTCGCCATAGAGTCACCCATAGGCTGTGTGGCCTTAGAGCAGAGGCTGCGCTGCCGGGATATCCCCATTGTGGCGCGCATCGAAAAAGACCGGGTGCTGATTGACCCGCGCTGCCTGCTTGCCGGCGACCGCGAGGAAGTCATCGCCGCCCTAGAGGCTATAGCCGCCGAGGGAGCTCTATGAAACATTTTGTGATCGGAACCTCAGGGCATATCGACCATGGCAAGACGACCTTAGTTAAAGCCCTGACCGGCATTGATTGCGACCGCTTAAAAGAAGAAAAAGAGCGGGGCATCACCATCGACCTCGGTTTCGCCTTTTTTGACCTGCCGAGCGGGCGGCGCGCCGGCATAGTCGATGTCCCCGGGCACGAGAAATTTATCAAGAACATGTTGGCCGGCGTTGGTGGCATCGACCTCGTCCTCTGGATTGTCGCCGCCGACGAGGGCATCATGCCCCAGTCCGCCGAGCATTTGGCCATACTTTCAATTTTGCAGGTCGAGCGGGGGATAATTGTAATTACCAAGAAGGACTTGGTTGACGCTGAGTGGTTGGAGCTAGTCATGCTAGACGTCAAGGAGAGGGTTCAGGGCACCTTCTTAGCCGATGCACCCATCATCCCTGTTTCGGCGTTAACCGGGGAGGGGCTGCCGGAGCTTGCGGCACAGATTGACCGCCTCGCCGACGGCACAAGCTTAAGGGACCAAGCTGCGGCCATGCGCCTGCCCATAGACCGCGTCTTTAGTGTGCAGGGTTTTGGCACTGTCGTCACCGGCACCTTGCACAGCGGTGTGGTCACCGTGGGTGACACCCTAGAAATATTTCCTGGGCAATTGATGGCGCGAGTGCGGGGCGTCGGGGTGCATGGGCAAAAAGTCAATGCGGCCGTAGCAGGGCAGCGCACCGCCATTAACCTCGCCGGCGTGCAGGTCGAGCAACTGCGTAGGGGCGATGTCCTGGCAACTCCTAAGTATTTGTCGCCTTCCCTCATGCTCGACGTGCGGCTCACCCTACTCTCCGATGCCGAAAAAATTCTCGGCAACCGCGAACGAATGCGGCTCTACACCGGTGCGGCCGAAGTGCTCTGTCGCGTGGTCCTCCTCGACCAAGAGGCTCTGGCGCCGGGAGACAGTGCCCTGGCCCAGTTGCGCCTCGAAGAACCCCTGGCGGTCATGGCGGGGGACCGCTTTGTGCTCCGCACCTATTCGCCCATGTCGACCATCGGCGGCGGTAGCATCATCGACCCCTTGCCCATTAAGCGCAAACGCTTTAAGGAGAGGGGCCTGGCGGAGTTATGGGTGTTAGAGAAGGGGGGCACCGAGGAAGTCATCGTGCAGGTATTGCGTAAGACGAAAAACGAAATGATTACCCGCGAGGAGCTGCTCCGCACCGTATACCGCGAAGATAAAGCCGAGGCCTTAGAAAAACTGCTCGCCGCGGATGCCGTCCATAGCTTGCGCGTTGATGATGTGGAGTACCTAGTCGACGCCCTCACCCTGCAGGTCATCGAAAAGAAAGTCAGCGAAGAACTGGCGAGTTATCATCGCCGCTTTCCCCTGCGGAGCGGTATCGCCCGTGAGGAACTGCGTAGCAAAGTCATGCCCGGCGCCCACAATCGCCTCTTTGCCTCGCTGCTCCTCCTCCTCCAGGGCAGTACCGGCCACCAAGGCGGAGCGCGGCATGTAGCCGGCAAGGACTTCAAGGTGGAATTTGTCGGCAAATGGGCCCAGAGGCGCAGCTTGGTGCTGGAACTCCTGGCCGAGGCTCTGTTTAGCCCGCCCTCTACCGAGGAGCTGGCAATTCGGGTGTCGCTTTCTTTGGAGGACCTCAAGGAGTTGCAGGACGCGCTCGCCGAGAGAGGGGAGATCATCAAGGTTGCGGAGGGGGCTTACTTTCATGCTCTGGCGCTCCGCCGCGCCAAGGTGCTTTTGCTTGAGTTCTTTCAAAGGGAAGAAGAATTGAGCCTAGCCGCTTTTCGCACCATGATTGACTCCAGCCGCAAGTACGCCCTATTGCTGCTCGAGTATTTTGACCAGCACAAGCTAACCGTCAGGAGCGGCGAAACCAGGCGCCGCCACAGTACCTTTGACAGTGCATTTCTCTCGTGATAGTATGGTTCTCGGGGGTAGATAGGTTCTGGTGTGCCTTCCGGGCTTCAAACCCGGCAGCGGGCTCTAGAAAAGTCCGCGGTGGGTTCGATTCCCACATACTCCCGCCAGATTCCCCTGTCGCGGGGCTTTTCTTGTTTCCACGGGACATCCGTAACCCGTAGCGACGGTGTAATCACCGTCGGCAAAATAATGGGGGGGGTTCGGAATGAACATCAACTACATGCGCACCTTCTTGGTCGCTCTTGAGACCGGCTCCTTTTCGGCCACCGCACGGCATCTCGGCCTCACCCAACCAGCCGTAAGCATGCAAATTCAAGCGCTCGAAGATTACTTCGGGGCGAAGCTAATCGAGCGCCAGGGGAGAAAGCTAGAACTCACCCGAGCCGGCGTGCTGGCCCTGCAGAATATTAAGGCCTCGCTCGACCTGGTAGATTTGACGCGTAGGAACATAGACGAATTGGCCACCGAGGTCGTCGGCCCCGTGTTGGTGGGCGCCAGCACGGTGCCTGGCGAGCATCTCTGTCCCCACCTCATGGGCATTTTTATCAAGCGCTACCCCATGGTCAAACCGCGCCTGATTATCGAAAACACCTCTTTGGTCCTGGCCAGACTGCATCGCCATGAACTTGACGTGGCTATAGTCGGAGCTCCCCCCAAGGAGCTTGAGCTACATGCCGAACCGATTTTTCATGATGAGCTGATCCTCCTCATCCACCCCGCCCATCGCTTGGCCACCAAGGCGCAAGTGTCCCTTGACGATGTCCATGGCGAACCTTTCATCGGGCGCACCGCAGGTTCCGGCAGTCGACTAGTTTTAGAGCGCGAGTTGGCGCGCCATGGGTTGAGCGCCGGCCGACTGACGGTCGTGCTTGAGGTGAGCACCTCCTTGGCCGCCGTCAATGCCGTGGAGGCGGGCGTAGGTCTCGCCTTTGTTTCATCTCTTGCTGCGGGGGCCTCCATCAGGGCGGGCCGGGGGGTGGCAAGACGCCTAGAGGGATTGACATTTTCGCGGGCGCTCCACCTAGTCACTGCACCTCGCCTTTACAATGGTCGGGCGGTTGCCGAAATGGCCAAATTCTTGCGCTCCACCGAGGCGCGCGCCGTTGTCGAAGGGAGGCAGCGCGAGTGGCAGAAATTAAGTTAACCTCACTATCCGCAGGCGGCGGCTGAGCGAGCAAATTAGAGCCGGGTGCTCTCGAAAAAATCCTTCGTCACCTGCCCAAAGTCGCCCATCCGCGCGTTTTGGTGGGGATAGAGACCAGCGACGACGCGGGCATCTACCTGCTTAACGACAGCACCGCCTTGGTGCAGACGGTAGATTTCTTTAGCCCCATGACCGATGACCCCTACCTTTTTGGGCAAATTGCCGCAGCGAATGCCTTGAGTGATGTCTACGCCATGGGCGGCACACCCCTTACCGCGCTGAACATCGTCTGTTACGCCAGTTGCATCGCGCCCGAAGTCATGGGTGAGATCCTGCGTGGCGGGAGCGATAAGGCCACAGAAGCCAATGTGGTCATCATCGGCGGTCATACGGTCGATAATGCCGACATCAAGTACGGCTTAGCGGTCACCGGCATCGTCAGCCCAGAGGCCATTGTTTCTAACCGCGGAGCGCGACCGGGAGATTTGCTCATTCTCACCAAACCCCTCGGCAGCGGCATCATCGCCACCGCCACCAAGGCCGAGATGGCCGAAGCCACGCATACCACGGCCGCCCTGCAGGTGATGGCCACTTTGAACAAAGTTGCCGCCGAGGCCTTCGCTCCCTTCGCCGTCAAGGGCGGCACCGACATCACCGGTTTTGGCCTGCTTGGGCATAGCGTGGAGTTGGCGCAAGGCAGCGAGGTCGAGATTATTCTGCGGTCTTCTTCCATCCCTTTACTCCCCGGCGTTCTGGGCTATGCCGCCATGGGCTTAGTGCCGGCCGGCGCCTATCACAACCGAGCGCATTTTGGGCGCTACGTCGACTTTGCCGCGTCAGTCGATGAAGTGTGGAGTGATGTCCTCTACGACCCGCAGACCAGCGGCGGATTGCTCTTTGCCCTAGACGAGCAACAAGCCAGCGCGGCCCTCGCCGCCCTGCACAGCAGAGGGGTTCAGGCCGCGGTGGTGGGTAGGTGTGTTGCCGGCGCAGTCGGGCGCGTTACCGTGCTGTAGTTAAATCGCTAATCTTCGTGCCCAATGTCCCGCTTAAGCCGCGCGAGCAGCGGTTTTAGTTGATGCAAGCCCGCGGCGATGAGGTTTTCGATGATGCTGATGCTTTCTACCGCAAAGAGAAAGCCATATATCAGCGTCTGACTCAGTATCGCCGCCACTTCCGTTTGCACCACATACTGCACCTGCGCGCTGAGCACCCCGAGCACAAAGTAAGCGACCAATTTGATAGATGTACCGCGAAAGGCCTTTTTGCTCGACAACTCCCCCTTAGCTATGGCCGGCACCAGGCCGCCTTCGGCGGCGGATATGGCCACTAACTTGGTCACCAAGTCGAGCATCACCGCAATCATTACCGCGAGGAAGGCGGCGTCGGGCTCGACGAGGTAGCAGAAGGCCGACCACAGGAGGGCGATGGCGCGTACTAAGCGCGGGCGCAGAGTTTCTATAGTGTGGGCTAGTAGCTGCATGGTCTCGTCTCCCTTCTAGCCGCCTTCACGGCCTATTAATTACCGAAAACGGTCTGGACGCCGCGGCTCACTACTCTGGCCCCTAAGCTATCGACTAGGGCACCGCCCAGGCTTAGGAAGACATCGTGGGCGATAATTGCCGCCATCGCGGCCGCAACTTCGCCTTGGGTCAGGTTGTCGCGGGGGTCGGCCACCGAAATAGTCACCGGCTGGCCTGCGGCGTTAGTAAACACCATCTGCAAAGTCTTGTTCATCATGCCACCTCCTTTCTCTCCGATTAGTCCGATAGTCCGCTAAATGGTCTGGTTTTGTCACTACTGAGCGATTACCCGGGCTTCGTCCAAGCGGTGGACGAAGAGGACGGGGTGCTGCTGCAGACTGCCGAGCACTGCGGCGGTAGCTGCCACCGCGGTGTCCGAGGCGGTGTGCCGCATTCTGTTATAGGTACGGTTGCGCAGCTGGGGAGAACCATCCGGGTTCTGTCCTACATGAAGGGTCACGCGCATGCGGGAGAGTAAATTTTCGCGAATAGCCACTTTTTTCACCTCCTTCGCTGTTTCATTGAGCCGGCCGACTCACTGACCAAAGCATAATACCGTTCCTGCGCCGCGTCTAAGGTCGAGTTTGGGCAAAGTTCGAGCCTTTTTTGTTGTCAAAGGGAGAAAAATGCAACAAAAATAGGCCTACCCCCACAAAGTAGGCCCCGCAGCGGATTAACGCAGACCATCATAACGACGATGTCTTACGGGGTTACCGCAGGCCATCGTAGCGACGGTGTATTGGCTCTGTTACCGCTTGTTGGCAAATAAGGACAACGCACCAACAGTGCGTTGCTACAAGAAAATTACCTCTAGTCTAGACGCGAATTTAGGAGGCCGGTATGAAAAATTTGTTTAACACCAACAACATCGCCAACAACATCGCCAGGGCAGGGCTCATCGCCGCTGTGTACGTGGTCATTACCCTAATCATCAGGCCCATCGCCTACGGCCCCATTCAGTTTCGTCTATCCGAAGCGCTGACCTTGTTGCCCTTTATCGACCCTATGGCCATCGTCGGGCTGACCATCGGCGTGTTTTTCGCCAATATCGCCAGTCCGCTGGGGCTGGTCGACATCCTCGGCGGTAGTTTCCTCACCCTCATCGCCGCCTACATGACCTATAAAATTAAGAACAAATACCTGGCCATGCTGCCCCCCATTTTCGTCAACGCCCTAGGCGTGTCACTCTATGTCGCCCCCGCCTACGGTCTGCCTTACTGGCCCACCGTGCTCTACATCGGCTTTGGCCAGACCGTGGTCATAGCTTTACTCGGCCTGCCCGTCCTCGCTCTCTACCAAAAAGCAGCCGGCGCGTACATCAAGAGCGTCCACAAAAATTAACACAAACAAAAGCAAGGAATAGCAAACAAAATGGAGTTCAACTAGGCATTTAGGTACACTTATTGGCTGTAGATTTTTTGTTTGCTCATAAATAGAATGATATTGCTTAAATGGAGGTCCTGCGAATTGTACAAAAAATAGCAAATGCCCTCGCTATAGACACATATGAGTCATTTTGAAACTATTCTGTTGACAGTTAAGTGGCTCTTCATGGAGCAAGACTGCGCTTATTGGAATTATTCCGGAAGGGCAATGTTTTATTCTGCTCTAAGAGCGAACGGGCTTGCATAAGAAAAGGAAGTCGTCCGCAGGGATGGCGTCTTGTTATTTTATAGGGATGCCTTTTTGAAGACAAACAAATACTCATGAGCAATTAGCAGAAAATTATATTTTACACTCTTGGTTTTCCAATAACCTGTGGCTTTGCAATTGTGCTGCTCTTTTATGATAATCTCTTTCGTCTTGAAACCCGCGGATTCAAATATTTTCATAACTTCAAAGCTCATTGGTATAATGTGCCCTTTTTGCCTCGTGTCACCCATAAGCACAGCGCAAAATTTTCCATTTTTAAGGACACGAAAGCTTTCGGCTGCAACGCTCTCCATTTCTTTTAGAAAGTCCTTAACTCCAAAATTGGACAGATCATGGGCGATGCCCATATTTTCACTGTAATGAATGATGTCTGCATAAGGCGGATGCGTACAAACAAGGTCTATGCTCATGTCAGAAACAAAATCAAGATTTCGTGCGTCACCCTTATAAATAAAGACTTTGCCATTGGCTCCTTCATGCTCAAAATCCACCTTTGCCCGACACCTGTCTAGCGCAACATCATTGACATCAACACCGATAATATCTCTGTTCAACAGCTTTGCTTCAACCAGCGTGGTACCACCTCCTACGAACTGGTCAAGTACCAAATCCCCTTCCTTTGAATACCGCAGAAGAATGTTCCTCGGAATATAAGGAGACCAATTCCCTCGCCATTTTGCATCATGTGTTGCCCAGTCTCCACGCTTTGGAAAGCTCCATACCGTAGTCATTTCCAGCTCAAAATCTTCTGGTTCCCATTTTTTTATAGTGTTAGCTGTCATACATCCACCTTTATATAAAAATCTTGGTCATAATTCCATTTTCCATATCATCAATGCTGTATATTGTATCCAGAACATCGAATGTCTCCCTCAGGTTGCCTCTTGCGCTCCTCCACGCAGTACCGTCAGTAAACCACACAAAAGTAAACCCATCCACTGTATCAGCCTCTTGAGTTAGCATTTTATAGCTTCTGGCAGTCTCATTTAGTTTGGAGCCGCCGCCTGTGCCTCCGTAAAAGTTAGCTTCAATAGCATAAACCATCGAATCAGTTTTTACCACGAAGTCAAAACGCTTTCTGGCCCTGCCTTGATTTGACAAAGCAGACAAATCAAGGCCCCACAGTGCTTCAACGTCAGACAGGTACATTTCTTTGAAATAAGTACTGTCCTTTATAAATCCAGCTTTCTGTATGTAGCTCTCGACCAGCTCTTCCATTTGATGACCACCGCGATTTTTGCGGCCATTCGAGTCTAATCCTGTTTCCACGCCAAGAGCATAATCGACGAGGTTATTTACCAAATGGTTTGCTATTATATCAAAAAGACCGGTTTTACGCATAAACACCTTATACTGTTCAATATTATGGTTCAATTTATCAAATCGATAAAAGAATGCTCCGTCCTCGTCATGGGCATATATTTCGTAGCCGCGAACTGCAAGAAGTAACGGTATGCATTTAAGCGTTTCTGGGTATTTGTCTATAATTGTCGTAAAATCCTTTTCGATATTGTCCGATCCAATGAGCGAATTTAAAATGTTGAGTTCAATTTTCATGTGCTCAACCTTCTCTACTACCTTATTGAAGTTAACATAATAGTCGTAACCAGAAATGCTAAGTCTAAATTTACTTAACCATTCATCAAAATTTCTTTTCATTTTTACTCACCTCAATAGCTGCAAATAAGTAATTCGCTTATTTTCCCACGAGAGCCTGCGTTGCAGTTAATCATTCTTGAGGCAGAAATGCGCATTATTTTCATCTTCGAATAAAGCTCGTCAAAGAAGTCATCATCTGGATCTGTATTCTTTGGGTCAGAATTGCTTGCGACTACATAAGCACCTCTGTCAGATAATTGCTGAATATATTCGGCAAGTTCTGCTTGGGCTTTGTCACCAAAGGCGTTTTCGGTATATGCCGTAAAGCTTGAAGTTGCATTGAGCGGGCGGTACGGTGGGTCAAAATACACAAATGTATCGCTGTCAACGAAATCATTGGATTTGCGATAATCCCCATGTGCAATTGTGACGTTCGACAGAGCCTTCGATACCTGTCGTAAGTTATCCTCATCACATATCAGCGGCGCTTTATAAGAACCAATGGGGACATTATATTCGCCTTTGGAGTTTACCCTGTAGAGTCCATTAAAACATGTTCTATTAAGAAAAATGAAAAGAGAGGCCATCTCAGTGTCCAAAACGCCTTGGCATTTAAGTTGATTGAAGCGTTTCCTTTTTTCATAGTAATACTCTTTGCGGAAATCATCACTAAGAGGGATGTATTCACCTTGATAATGTGATAGCCGGGAAATTAAACTATCAGCATTATCACGCAAAACTTGATATGTGTTAATCAGTTCAGCATTTGTATCGCTAATATAGATTTCATCCAGTTCATACTTATGAAGGATATCGAAGAGTACTGCACCACCACCAACAAAAGGTTCAGCATACTTTCGAATGGCATCTCCAAGTCCTATAGGGAACTGTTTTCTAATAGTGTCTATAAGCTGCCCTTTGCCACCCGCCCATTTTACAAAAGGTTTCATTCTCTTTTCCTCTTTTCTTGTAGATATCTAACGCTCCTACCATCAATCGGCTTTTCGGCATCCTTCGGGATAAGCCACATGTTGCCAACCCTTGCAACATCCGGGATTCTTTGTTCGGAGCATAATATAGCCACTCGTCTTTGCGAAATCCCCCAAATTTCCGCTGTTTCTTTGGCAGACATATACTTCATAGTATCCTCCTAATCATAGTAGTACTTTCTCGGAAACTCTAGAACGAGCCACCATGCCACTCTTTGGCCTGGAGGCTTTTTGTTTTCCTCCAGATTTCCGTGAAAACTTCATATGGCGAAAGCAAGTAAAATTAGTACTTGACAAATG
>Ga0208735_100095_pt1 | contig 53862 bp, 46 predicted proteins | sample Subbio12Aug_8Aab_FD_184829 | JGI IMG/M metagenome (GOLD analysis project Ga0208735, IMG submission 184829) | Serpentinite rock and fluid subsurface biosphere microbial communities from McLaughlin Reserve, California, USA - CR12Aug_8Aab (SPAdes) | ecosystem: Environmental > Terrestrial > Deep... | reverse complement strand
GTGGTCTTCGGCTTCTTCACGAATTCGGATTCGGCGAGACTGACTTGTTTCATCTTTCTTCCCCAGGAATCAATATGCCGATTAGATACATCCCTTGGCCATTGGTTCAAGGTTTTTCAGAGAATCCTTAAGGGGGGACGCAAGCGCGGCTGCTTCTATCCATTCGGAAAGTTGCGCGGCGCATCTGTCGTGATGATTGGCGAGGGAGTGGCCTCCACGGCGGTGGGCGTCGATGCGACCGACTGGCCGGCGGCGGCGGCGATGGATGCCGGGAACCTGCTCGCCACGGCGCAGGCCGTGCGCGACCTGGCACCGGAGGCCGTGGTTCTCTTCCTCGCCGACAACGACGTGCGCGATGATGGGCGAAACCCCGGAGTCGAGGCGGCACGCGCTGCGGCGGAAGCTGTCGGCGGTTTCGTCGCCATACCGGAGCTTGATGGGCGCACCTGCGACTGGTGGGACGTGTGGAATGAGCGCGGCGCGGGGATTGTCGGCGACCTGTTGGAGGCCGCAATCAGGCCCGAGAGCGTACCGGCTGCGACGGACGATGCAAACCATCAACCCGGCGACGATGACGCGCCAGCGGGCGAATATGCGCGGGACGTGAGCCTGATCCGGGCCAGCGACGTAACACCCGAAGCGATTGCATGGCTTTGGAATGGCTGGCTGGCGGCGGGCAAGATGCACGTCTTTGGGGGCGCACCAGGCACCGGCAAGACGACGATAAGTATGGGCCTAGCGGCGACGGTGACAACCGGCGGACGCTGGCCGGATGGTTCCCGATCTGTTGCCGGGAACGTGGTGATATGGAGCGGCGAAGATGATCCCGCCGACACACTGATTCCCCGGCTGGCACTGTCGGGCGCTGATCTATCCCGCGTCTATTTCATTGCCGACATTCGGGAAGGTAACGAGCGGCGATCTTTCGACCCTGCCCGCGACATGGAACCGCTGCGGCGCAAGCTGGCCGAAATCGGCGGCGTGAAATTGCTGATCGTTGATCCCGTGGTTTCCGCGATTGCCGGAGACAGTCACAAAAATGCAGAGGTGCGGCGTGGCCTGCAACCACTGGTTGATATGGCTGGCGCGATGCGCTGTGCTCTTTTGGGTATCACGCACTTCTCCAAGGGAAGCCGCATGACGGGCGGTCAGGGCCGCTATTGCTGGGTCGCTATTGCTTGAATCGTGATACCACTATCTGCTACCATTAGCCCAATGAAGCGAAAGCACCAGCGCACCCTTGAACTGATCTTTATCCGGCCTGTCTCGGCGAATGTTCGCTGGGCCGACATCGAGGCGCTGTTCATCGAGTTGGGCGGGCAGGTGGCCGAGCGGGAAGGTTCGCGCGTGCTGGTGCGCTTGTTTGGTGACAGGCGGGTGTTTCATCGACCGCACCCAGAACCGACGACGGACAAGGGGGCGGTTGAGTCCATCCGCAAGTGGCTTGAAGATCACGGAGTGAAACCATGAATACCATGACGATCAACGGTTATCAGGCGGTCATCGCCTTCGACCCGGACATCCAGATGTTCCGGGGGGAGTTCGTCGGCCTGAATGGCGGTGCCGACTTCTACGCCAAGGATGTGGATGGCCTGCGCCGCGAGGGTGAAATCTCTCTGCGCGTATTCCTCGAAGCCTGCGCCGAGGATGGTGTCGACCCGCACAAGCACTTTTCCGGCAAGTTCTCCCTGCGTGTCGATCCCGAGTTGCACGAGGCTGCTGCCATCGCCGCTGCGGCGCATGGGCAAAGCCTCAACCAGTGGGCCGCCGAGGCGATTCGGCAAGCGGCACAGGCGACATAATGCCCGGTGGCGAAACGAAAACCGGGTATGGAACCGGGTACGAAATGACTGCTCAGAGCCAGACATCCTGTAGTGGTGCGGCATTCGGCCAGTACTTCGCATTTAACGTGTAAGCAGCCTTTCGGATGTAACCACACGGGGGAAAGCACGCAATGTTGCACAGCACAGCACAGCGAGAGTCATCCTCAATTTCCTGCAATATTTGTGGCAGCACAGAAATTTCAGTTCTTGCAAACCGTAGCCGAAGCGGCAATCCACTCCGAACAGTAATTTGCGCAAGATGCGGCCTTGTGTGGTCCGACCCACTACCGCACAATCCACGTAATTTCTATGAAGACGATTATCGACTAAGCTACAAAGGCAACTGTTCGCCAAAGCCCAAACACATATTGCGTGCCGGAAATGTCGCCATTTCTCGCTATCGAAAAATTGAGCAATTGCTGTCAAGATCGCTGGAAGTTCTCGATGCCGGATCTGGTGGAGGCGAATTCGCTTATTTGCTTAAAACTCTCGGACAGAATGTGAAAGGCATTGAGCCAAACAAGGGTTACGCCGAGTATTCAATTCGTGAATACGGGCTGGATATTCAGGTTGGTTTTATCCAAGACGCCAAGTTCCAAGAAGAAAGTTTTGATCTAATAACTGTCTGGCACGTCTTGGAACATACTGAAAACCCTCATGATGTTCTATTAAAGCTGCGCACCTTGCTGAAACCACAAGGCATCCTTGTTATCGAGGTTCCAAATATCGAGGCAATATGCCAGTCACCGAAGAGCACGTTTCATGAAGCACATATCTTCAACTTTAATGTTTCCACTTTGCAAAAACTGGCCGAGAAATCCGGTTTCACTGAAATGACTCATTCTGTTTCTGCTGATGGCGGGAATATTATGATCATTACGCAAAAGAAGTCAGCGAATAATGCCGGCGGGCGCGAAGTTAACATCCCGGGAAATTCGGAAAACATTATTAATATCATCCAAAACCACACATTTTTTAAGCATTACATGACAGCCCACCCATATACCCGACTACTGCGCCGCATCCGTCAGTCTTTTCTGGAAAAACGCGGCGTCGCCAACTTTATATGTGGAAAACAGTTGCTTGACCAACTCTATTCATCACTCCGTAATTCGCGCTCTGACACTGCGATCCAGAGGGACGCTGCGCGATAAAGCCGCGCAGCGCCGAATCTGACCTCCGTGGGTCAGCTACTGGGGGATTTTGGGTGGCCGCCGGTTCCATGAGAACGGGTGGGGGTTGTGTGATTTGGTGGGTGGTACAGGATTCGAACCTGTGACCAATTGGTTAAAAGCCAACTGCTCTACCGACTGAGCTAACCACCCACGATCGCAAACAAAACCATTGTTCGACGATTTTTGGTGGGCTGTGAAGGATTCGAACCTTCGACCTACGGATTAAGAGTCCGCTGCTCTACCAACTGAGCTAACAGCCCGCTACTGCATTGAAATCTGGTGGTGATGGGGGGACTTGAACCCTCGACCTACGGATTATGAATCCGTCGCTCTAACCAGCTGAGCTACATCACCGTGCAGCAAAGGGGCGGGATTATCCCGGCGCGGTGCCGGCCTTGTCAAGTTCCGCGCGGGACGCGACAATGCGGGCATGGATTACGACCTGATCATCGTGGGCGGCGGTCTGGCCGGTCTGGCGCTGGCCGTGGCGCTACGCCGCACCCGCCTCAAGATCGCCGTGGTGGAGGCCAGGACGCCGGTCCGGCCGGCCGGCTGGGATGCGCGCATCTATGCGGTCAGCCCGAGCAACGCGCGCTTCCTCGACGACATCGGCATCTGGCGGCATCTCGATGCCGCGCGCTGCCAGCCGGTGCGCAAAATGTCGGTATTCGGCGACCGGGGCGGCAAGCTGGAATTTTCCGCCTATGACAGCGGCGTCGACGTGCTGGCCTGGATCGTCGAATCTTCCCTGCTGCAGCGCGAGCTGTGGGAGACCGCCAGGCGTCAGGGCAACGTCGACCTGCTCTGCCCCGCCGTTTCCGCGCTGCTGGACATCGGCGCCGGCGAAGCCGTGCTGGAGCTCGCCGACCGCAGCTCCTTATCCGCCCGGCTGATCGTCGCGGCGGACGGCGCCGATTCATGGACACGCGCTGCGGCCGGCATCGACGTCGACTTCCTGGATTACGGGCAAATGGGCGTGGCGGCCAACTTCACGACCGGCCAGCCGCACCGCGAGACGGCCTGGCAATGGTTCCGCGCCGACGGCATCCTCGCCTGGCTACCGCTGCCGGGCGACCTGATCTCGATCGTCTGGTCGACGCCGACCGCGCATGCCCACGAACTGCTGGCGCTCGACCCGGAGGAGTTCTGCGCTCGCGTCGCCGGCGCGGGCGGGTATCGGCTCGGCGGACTGGATCCGGCCACTCCGCCCGCCGCTTTTCCCCTGCGACTGATGCGTGCGCCGCGCACGGTCGCGCCCCGTCTCGCGCTGATCGGCGATGCCGCTCACACCATCCATCCGCTCTCCGGTCATGGCATCAACCTCGGCTTCCAGGATGCCCGGAGTCTTGCCGGAACTCTCGCTGCCTGTCCGGAGCATGTCGATTGCGGAAATGTTCGGTGGCTGCGCCGTCACGAGCGCGCCCGGAGCGAGGAGGTGATGGCGCTACAATCCGTGACGCATGGCCTGCAGCGCCTGTTCGGTGCGTCGGATGCGCTCGCGCCGGCCGTTTTGCGCAACTTCGGCATGAACCTCTTCGACCGTCTGCCGGTCATAAAGGACGCTCTCGCACGCTATGCCATGGGCTGAGCCCATGGCATAGCGTCCTCGGCGCGCAAGAAAAGCCGCGAAAAACCGTCATCCCCAACCTGTTTCGGAGACTCCATGAAGATCAAAGCTCTCATCGGCGGCCTGGCCGCCCTGCTCATCGCTCAGGCCGTCCTTGCCAGCGAGGCGCGCGTCACGAAGGCCATCGAACCGGTGCTTGCCGAACTGTTCGGCCCGGGCATCAAGCCGGATGCGGTGCGCAAGCTGGACAACTTCAATCTTTACGAAATCCAGATCGGCGGCGACCTGCTCTACACCGACGAGAGGGTCAGCTACCTGATCAACGGCGACATCCTCGACATCAAGAGGAAGAAGAACCTCACCGAGGAGCGCAAGCATCAGCTTTCGCAGGTGAAGTTCTCCGATCTGCCGCTCGACCTCGCCGTCAAGCAGGTCAAGGGCAATGGCAGGCGCGTGCTGGTCACTTTCGAGGACCCCAACTGCACCTACTGCCGAAAGCTGGCGAAAGAGCTCCAGGGGATCAGCAACGTGACTATCTATACCTTCGTGTATCCGATCCTTTCCCCCGACTCGAGCGAAAAGGCGAAAAACATCTGGTGCGCGCCCGATCGCGCCAAGGCCTGGAACGATCTCATGCTCGATGGCAAGCAGCCTGCCAGCGCAAGCTGCAACCACCCGGCCGAGCGGGTCGCAGCGCTGGGCCGCAGGCTCAACATCCGCGGCGTGCCGGCCATGATCTTCGCCGACGGTACCCGTGTGCCGGGCTACCTGCCGGCGGACGGGCTGGAAAGGGCGCTCGACAGGGGCAGCGCGAACGTCCGCTAAGGACTTCCCGCGGCGTCGGCCCGTTGTCGGCGCCGGCGGGACGGCGCCGGGAACCCGGGCGTGGTCGCGGACCGGGACTTGGGTGCGTCAGTAATGAGCATCGGAATCCCACATGTCCGGGGTGAAGCGCGTCACCCGGTTGCGCCCGTCGGACTTCGCGCGGTAGAGCGCCACGTCGGCGAACTTGACCACCTGCCAGAAGGTGTCCGAGTCGTCCGGATACTCGGCTACCCCGATCGAGATGGTTTTCTGCAGCATGCCGCCGGGCAGCGGGATCTTGGTATTTTCTACATCGACGCGAATTTTTTCGGCAACCTTTTCGGCCGCCGCCGCTCCGGTATCCATCAACACCAGCAGGAATTCCTCGCCGCCGTAACGTACCGCCATGTCCGAGCCGCGCACGTTGCGCTGCAGGATGTCGGCCAGGGTCTTGATCACCTTGTCGCCGGCTTCGTGGCCATGCGTGTCGTTGACCTGCTTGAAAAAATCGAGATCCAGCATCAGCACTGAGAAGGGGCTCTTGCGCCTCTTGCTGCCGGACACCAGGGCGCTCACGTATTCCTCGAGGAAACGGCGGTTGTAGAGGCCGGTCATCGGGTCGCGCAGGGCATTTTCGCGTAAGTGTTCCATCAGCCGCTTGGCCTCCAGCACCGGGCCGGCCTCGCGCAGATAGACGGCAATGAAGGGGATCATCCGGCGGACCAGAGACCCCTCCTCGGCGCCGACGACGATCTGCACCACGCAGCCGGCTGAACCGGACTGGTTGATCGGCAGGCAGATGTGAGCGTCGCCCCCGAGGCCCGGGCGGAACATGGTGCATAGCCCGGGATAGTCGACGGCATCCACCTCGTGGCCGGTACGCTTGGCGCGGCAGCAGCTTGCGTCGACAGCGATCTGCGGATCGCAGTAGCGGCATGACGCACCAATTTCGTCATCGACGAGGATCGGTGTTATGCGGTTCTTGCTGGCGGCGATCTCGTAGATGCTGAAGCGCTGGACGTCGTACTTGCCGCACAGCATCCCGGCGAGACGCCGGTAGATGTCGAGTTTGGTCTGGTCTTCCTCGATGGCCTGCTTGAACTGCGAGGCCTCGACGAGACTTTCGACCATTTCCGTCGTCAGCACCAGCTGGTTGCCGCCCGAGTTGCACTGCTGCCCCATCAACTGGCCGACACGCGTGCGGATGGTGGTGACCTCGCGGTTGAGGAAGTCCATCAGGGTGTTGATATTGGCGGCGATGTCACCGACCTCGTCGGTGCTGCGCTGACGGATGCGGCCGCTGAAGTCGCCGCCGACGGCCTGCGAGGTGACCTCCTGCACGGCATGCGCGGTCTCCGACAGCGGTTTCATCATGCGCCGCAACAGGAGGACCGCCAGCAAGGCCGCCCCCAGCACGGCGAAGCTCACCATCAGCACGGCGATGACGCCCTGGCGCCGAACCTCGGCGAGGGAAATGTCGATGGTGATTGCACCGAGCACGGCGCCCTTTCGCGCCGCATGGCACTGCAGGCAGTTGGGCGTGCCGCGGTCGTCGGCGACATAGGGAATCACCGCGTGGAACATCAGGTGCTCTTCGGCCTTGACGACCTCGAACACCTCCTTTCCGGTCGCCAGCACATGATCGATGCCCTCGCTGGAAAACTGCTCATTCGCCAGGCCGGGGCCGAACTGGCTGATGACGTGCTGTCCGCGGGTCACGCGGACGTTCTGGACGCCCGGCACGTATGCGAGCCGCGCCAGGAACTGCTCCCGCTTGTCGATGGTGCCATTGATCATGCTCTCGGTCAGGCCGACCTTGATGGTCTCCGCTACCGAGCGGGCATGGCGCTCGGCCATGTAGATGGAAAAATGGCGCAGGCTCAGGGCCGAAAGCCCTGTCAGGACAAGCACCAGACCCGCCAGGATGCCGACGAAAAACACCAGTATCTTGTCTTTGAGTTTCACGGTTGCCGTACTCCCGCTGGCTTGGGTAGCCCAACAAATATCCACTCGGTATGTTACTGGTATTTCAGGGTTCGTGATGACGCGGCAATAGCACCCACATGCGGCCCTGCTGCCTCATGCGGCCGGCCAGGGCACCGGCGTCCGTCCCCGTGCCCCAGTAGAAATCGGCGCGCACCGGGCCGCGGATCGCCCCGCCGGTGTCCTGGGCCAGCATCAACCGGGCCAGCGTCTGTTCGCTGTTCGGCCATGTGGTGGCGAGCCATACCGGCGCGCCCAGGGGGGTGTGGCGCGGGTCGATGGCGATCGAACGTTCGGGAGTCAGCGGCACGCCGAGGGCGCCGGGCGGGCCGGTGCCCGTGACGGCCAGTTCACGGAAGAACACCACGCTGGGATTGGCGTTGAGCAGTTCCGCCAGCCGCTGCGGATGCGCGGCCGCCCAGGCCCGGATGCCCTGCATCGAAGCCTGATGGATCTTCAGCTCGCCCTGGTCGATCAGCCAGCGGCCGATGGAGCGATAGGGGTGGCCGTTCTGGTCGGCGTAGCCGATCCGGATGCGGCTCCCGTCGTCGAGCGCGACCTGCCCCGACCCCTGGATCTGCAGGAAGAAGAAATCGACCGGATCGTCCAGCCACAACAGCGCCCGGCCGGCGCGGCGTTCCTCTTCGGCCGCCCATTCGGCGCGGCTGAAGTAGGGCACGAGGCGGCGGCCCTCGATCCGGCCGCGCAGGCGCAGGTGTCTGAGTTCCGGGTGGAGCGCGGCCAGATCAACGACGATCAGGTCGTCCGGCGGGCCGAACACCGGCGTGACATAGGGCGGCTTCTGCGTGCGGCTGCCGCGCACCACGGGTTCGAAGTAGCCGGTGACGAGCCCCTCGCGATTGCCGTCCGGATTGACGAGTTGCCACAGCCTGAAGTTCGCCTCGAACCACTGGCGCGCCGTCTCGCCAGCACTGACTTTCATCGCGGACTCGCAGGTCGACAGCCACAAGGTACGCTTGCCCAGCGTCGCGCATTGCGCGCGGAACAGTTCGAGTACCGCCGCATGATCTTCGCTTTCCCAGCCCGGCAGGTCGGACCAGTGCGCCGGGGCGAGCGGTGCGGCCGCGGGCTTGGGCGCTTCGACGCCCGGACAGGGCGGGCAGGCCGGGGGTGCCGGTGGGGCGGTGGCGCAGCCGGCCAGCAGGAGGCCGAGGAGCAGGGCGGGGAGTGTTAAATTGCGGCGTGTCATGACCGGAAGCTTACCCGATGGATGCGCTTGAATCCCTGCTGTGCCGCCTCGAAGCGCTCGTCACGCGCGCCGAAACCATGCTCCCCGCCCCCCCCGCGCCGCCCGACTGGAGCGCTGTCGCCTTCCGCTGGCGCGGTCGGCTGGAGCCGGTGCGCCGCCCGCACAAGATCCGCCTCGCCGATCTCAAGGGCGTGGATCGGCAGAAGGCCGCGATCGAGCGCAACACGCGCCAGTTCGTGACCGGCAAGCCGGCCAACAACGTCCTGCTCACCGGCGCGCGCGGTACCGGCAAATCCTCGCTGGTGAAGGGTGTGCTGGCCCGCTTCGCCAGGCAGGGCCTGCGCCTGATCGAGGTCGACCGCGACGAGCTCGTCAATCTGCCGGCGATCATCGATCTCGTTGCCGGCCGGCCGGAGCGCTTCATCGTGTTCTGCGACGACCTCTCGTTCGGCGCCGGCGAACCCGGCTACCAGGCGCTCAAGAGCGCGCTCGACGGTTCCATCGCCGCGCCGCCGGAGAACCTGCTCATCTACGCCACCTCGAATCGTCGCCACCTGATGCCCGAACGCATGGCGGAAAACCTCGAAGCGACGCGCGGCGACGATGGCGAGATACATCCAGGCGAAACCAGCGAGGAGAAAATCTCGCTGTCCGAGCGTTTCGGCCTCTGGCTGTCGTTCTATCCCTTCGACCAGGACCATTACCTCGACATCTGCGTCCATTGGCTGCACCGGTTGGGCGTCGATGAAACGGCGGCGCTGGCGGCACGGCAGGAGGCGCTGCAATGGGCGCTGCAACGCGGTTCGCGCAGCGGCCGCGTGGCGTGGCAGTTCGCGCGGGATTACGCCGGCAGGCTGAAGTGAAGGCGATCGACGTCGCGGCCGCCGTGATTTTGCGGCCGGACGGCGCCTTTCTGCTCGGCCGGCGCGCCGCCGACACCTTCTACCCGGGCTACTGGGAGTTCCCCGGCGGCAAGGTTGAGCCGGGCGAGACGCCCCGGCAAGCCCTCGTGCGCGAACTGCGCGAGGAACTCGAAATCGACGTGGTCGCGGCGACGCCGTGGCTCGTGCGCGCGCATGTCTATGCCCACGCGCACGTGCGCCTGCACTTCTTTCGGGTCACGCAGTGGCGCGGCGAATTGCGCGACCGCGTACATGCCGCGCTCGCCTGGCAGCGTGCCGATGCGCCGATGGTGGCGCCGATGCTGCCCGCCAACGCCCCCGTGCTGGCCGCCCTGCGGCTGCCCGACCGCTATGCCGTCACCCACGCCTGGCGGATCGGCATCGACGCGCAGCTCGATAGGCTTGACGCGGCGCTCGCGCGCGGGTTGAAACTGGTGCAGCTGCGCGAAGCCGCGCTGCCGGAAGCCGCGCGCGAGTCCTTCGTCGCGGCGGCGGTCGCGCGCTGCCAGTCCCATGGCGCACAGGTGCTGGTCAATGGCGCCGCGCAACTCGCGCGCGCGGCCGGGGCCGACGGACTGCACCTGCCCGCCGCCCGGCTCATGGCGCTGGATCGGCGCCCGCCCTTTCCCCTCGTCGCCGCCTCCTGCCACGACCGCGCGGACCTGGAGCGGGCCGCCCGCCTCGGCCTTGACTTCGCCGTGCTCGGCCCGGTCAAGCCGACCGCTACGCACCCGGGCGACGACGGCATCGGCTGGGACAGTTTTGCGCTGCTGGTCGAGGGCTTGCCGCTGCCTGTCTATGCCATCGGGGGATTGTCGCCCGCCGACCTGCCGGAAGCATTGGCGGCGGGCGCACAGGGCATCGCCGCCATTCGCGCGGCGTGGTCGTAGATCTTAAATTTCAGCCGCGCGGGTGATGGCGCGCGTGCAGCTCCTTCAGGCGCGCACGCGCGACATGGGTGTAAATCTGGGTCGTCGAAATGTCGGCGTGGCCCAATAATAGTTGCACCACGCGCAGGTCGGCGCCGTGGTTGAGCAGGTGGGTGGCGAAGGCATGGCGCAGCACGTGCGGCGAGATCCTGTCGCGCGGGATGCCGGCGGCGACGGCGTGCCGCTTGACCAGCATCCAGGCCAGCTGGCGCGTCATGCCGTCACTGTCGCGGCGCGCGGTGACGAAAACGTGATCGGCCGTGCGGCCCTTGAGCAGCGCCGGCCGCCCCTCGCGCAGCCAGCGTTCGAGCCAGTCGGCCGCGATTTCGCCGAGGGGAACGAGACGCTCCTTGCCACCCTTGCCGAAGCTGCGCAGCACGCGGTCGTCGAGGCTCAGGTTGAACAGTTTGAGTCCGACCAGCTCGGACACGCGCAGCCCCGTGGCGTAGAGCGTTTCGAGCAGCGCGCGGTCGCGCAGGCCCCGCGACGTAGTGCAATCGGGCGCGGCGAGCAGGGCCTCGACCTGGGCTTCGGAAAGCGTCCTGGGAAAGCGCTCGGCCACGGTGGGCGCCTGGATGTCGCGGAGCGGGTCGTCCCCGCGCCGACCCTGCTCGATCAGCCAGCGGTAGAAGCGACGCTGGGCCGCCTGCAACCGGCGCAGGCTCGTCGGCCGTGGGCGTGGCGTGCGGGCGTAGAGATGGGCCAGATACGCGTCGAGGTCCGCTGCGCGGGCATCTTGCGGCGCAACGTCGCGGCCTGCGAGCCAGCCGGCAAACAGCGCAAGGTCGGAACGGTAGGCCGCCAGGGTGTTTTTCGCCAGCCCGTCGGCCAGCCACAGGGCATCGACGAACTCGTCGAGCAGTTCAGCGTCTTGCGCTTTCATGCGCGAGCAGCCAGCGCTTCACCTCGAGCAGGAATCCGCCGCGGCTGCGCGCGAAGCCGCCCAGCCCGCCGTCGCTCGCCACGACGCGGTGGCAGGGCACGACGAGCGGATACGGATTCGCGCCGCAGGCGTTGCCCACCGCGCGCGCGCCGCTGCAGATGGACTGCGCCAGTTCGCCGTAGCTGCGCGTTTCCCCGGCCGCGATGGCCGCGATGCCGGTCCAGACGCGGCGCTGGAAGGTTGTGCCGGTCGGCGCCAGCGGCAGGGAAAACGTGAACTGCGGGTCGTTCAGGTAGGCCCTCAGTTGCCGGCCGGCTTCCTGCGCCAGCCGTCCGTGCGGTTGGAGTTCGGCGCAGGGTTCCAGATAAACGATCTCGGTGATTTCGTCGTCGCCGCAGCGAATGGCGAGGCTGAAAGTCGGTGCTGGCAGGATGGCCCGGTAATCGTTCACGACCGAACTTCCCCGTTGCCGAAGACGATCCATTTCTGGGAGGTGAGCCCTTCGAGCCCGACCGGGCCGCGTGCGTGGAATTTGTCGGTCGAGATGCCGATCTCGGCGCCGAGGCCGTATTCGAAGCCGTCGGCGAAGCGCGTCGAGGCATTGACCATCACGCTGGCCGAATCGACTTCGCGCAGGAAGCGCATCGCCCGCGTGTAGTCCTCGGTGACGATCGCCTCGGTGTGGGCCGACGAATACCGGTTGATGTGGGCGATGGCTTCATCGACATCGGCCACCACCTTGCAGGAGATGATCGCCGCGAGGTATTCGGCGTAATAGTCTTCCTCGGTCGCCGCCCTGGCCTGCGGCACGAGGATCTGCGTCTCGGCGCAGCCGCGAATCTCGACCCCGCGCGCGCTGAGCATCGCCGCCAATTGCGGCAGCAGCGACTCGGCGACCGATCGCGCGACCAGCAGCGATTCGGCGGTGTTGCAGGTGCCGAGGCGCTGGGTCTTGGCGTTCTCGATGATCTTCAGCGCCTTGGCCGGGTCGGCGGAAACATCGACATAGACGTGGCAGTTGCCGTCGAGGTGCTTGATCACCGGCACGCGCGCTTCCTTGCTGATGCGCTCGATCAGGCCCTTGCCGCCGCGCGGAACGATGACATCCACGTATTCGGGCATCGCCACCAGATGGCCGACCGCCGCCCGGTCGGTGGTTTCGACCACCTGCGCCGCGGTTTCCGGCAGCCCGGCCGTCGTGAGTCCGGCGCGGACGCAGGCGGCGATAGCCTGGTTGCAGCGGATCGCCTCCTTGCCGCCGCGCAGGATCGCGGCGTTGCCGGATTTCACGCACAGCGCGGCCGCATCGGCGGTGACGTTCGGCCGCGCCTCGTAGATGATGCCGACCACGCCCAGCGGCACGCGCATCTTGCCGACCTGGATGCCCGAGGGGCGGTATTTCATGTCGGCAATCTCGCCGATCGGATCGGGCAGCGCGGCGACCTGTTCGAGACCCTGCGCCATTGTCTCGACGCCCTTTTCGGTGAGGGTCAGACGGTCGAGCAGCGCCGCTTCCAGCCCGGCGGCCCGCGCCTCGGCCAGGTCGGCGGCGTTGGCGGCGAGCAACTGGTCCTGGCGCGCGCGGATGTCGGCGGCCATCGCCAGCAGGGCGGCGTTCTTCGCGGCGGTGCTCGCCCTCGCCATCTCGCGCGCGGCGGCGCGCGCGGCGGCGCCGAGTTTTTCCATGTAGCGTTTCACGTCCATCTTGCGGTCCTAGGCCTTGGTCAAGCGCAGCGAGAGTTGCAGGAATTCGTCCCAGAGGTCGCCGGCGGCGAGCCCTTTGATGATGCGGTCAATCCGCGCCGCGTGCAAGAGGGCGGCGCGATGCATGCGCTGGCGCGCCTCGTTGGCGAGCACCCAGAGCACCAGCGGCGGGGCGGCCTCCTCGTCTTTGAGGCCCTCGAGGGTGCGCGCGCAGCGCGCGGCGTTCCGGGTCTGCAAGGCGCCCTTCAGGTCGTCGATATCGTAGCGCGCGACATCGAGCACGGCGGCCGAAACCTGCTGCAGCGTGAGCGCGCCGGGCGGATGGAGCAAGCCGAGCTTCTGGATTTCCTGGTGGGCGGCGAGCAGGTTGCCTTCGACATGCAGTGCGATGAATTCGAGCGCTTCGGCGGGCGCGGTCTGCTGCTGTGTGGCGAGGCGACGCGCGATCCATTGCGGCAGCTTGTCGAGCGGCGGGGCGTTGCATTCGATGGCTACGCCTACCGCGACGAGCGCGGAAAACCAGGCGGCCTTTTTCGCCTTCCCGTCCATCTCGGGCAGGGTGACGAGGGTGAGCGTGTCCGGGGCAAGGCGCTTGCAGTAACGCTGCAAGGCCTCGCCGCCGTCGCGTCCGGGTTTTCCCGCGGGAATTCTCAGGTCGATGAGGGTTCGGCCGCCAAAGAGCGAGAGGTTGCCGGCGGCGTGGAACAGCTCGTCCCAGAGAAAGGCCGGCGTGACCGCCAGCACCTTGCGCTCGTCGTAGCCTTGCCGGCGCGCTGCGGCGCGCAGGGCGTCGCCGCACTCGATGGTCGGCAGCGGGTCGTCGCCGTGCAATACATAGAGCGGATGCAGCGGCTTTTCGAGATGGGCGGCAAGCTGCTCGGGACGCAGAAGCACGTCGCCTAGCCTTTCGCGGCGCGGCCGGAAGCGGCAAGCCGGCGCAGCAGCTGCTGCACCATGTCCTGCTGCATCTCGCGCCAGATCAGGACTTCTTCCGCTTCCTTGGCGAAGATGCGTTCGTCGTCGAAAGTCATCTCGCGCTGCAGGATGATCTGGGTGGCAGGAACCAGCTCCCGGCCCTGGGCGTCCTGGACGCGGTACATGAAGGCGCGCGTGAGCTGGAGTTCGCGCACGAGTCCCTTGGCGGAAAGCGAGAGGATGTTCTTGTGCTGCTCGTTGCGCAGGATGACGAGGGAGGCGTTGGCCTGCTTCGGATCGGCGACGATCCGGGTCGGCGTGCCGGCCTCGACGCCGCGCTTGATCTGGAAGTAGAGCTCGTTGTTTTCGGGCAGGCCGATATGCAGGGTATCCCACGGCAGGTTGTAGGTTCCCCGCAGCTGGAAGCCGCAGCCGGACAGAAATAGCGAAACGACCACGACGAAAAGTCCGAGCGTTTTCGCCGCCGGGCCGCCCCAAGGCGAAAACCGCCCCCCTGTGGGGGGCAGCGAGCAGGGTTTGCGAGCGTGGGGGGCCATTATGGTCATGCGACGATGTTGACCAGCCGGCCGGGGACGACGACGACCTTCTTCGCCGGCTTGCCTGCCATGAACTTCTGCGCGGCTTCGCTGGCGAGCGCAAGGGCCTCGATTGCCGTCCTGTCGGCGCCGACTTTCACCGTGATGTTGCCGCGCAGCTTGCCATTGACCTGCAAGACCAGTTCGACTTCGTCCTGGACCAGGGCCTCTTCCAGAGGCTCGGGCCAGGCGGCTTGCAATATATCGGCCCCGTAGCCCAGCTCGATCCACAGCGCATGGGCGATGTGCGGGGCGATCGGGGAGAGCACGCGCAGCAGGATGCCGAAGCCTTCCCTGGCATGCGGGTCGGCCGGCGCCTTTTCCAAAGCGTTCAACATCTTCATGCAGGCCGAGGCGACGGTGTTGAACTGCAGCTTGCCGAGGTCGTAGTTGGCCTGCCTGAGCAGCAGATGGATCTCGCGCCGCAGTCCGCCTGCTTCGCCGCAGGCGGTCTGCGACTTCAGCGCATGGCCGAAAGACCAGACGCGCTTCAAGAAGCGGTAGGCGCCCTCGACGCCGGAATCCGACCATTCGAGGGTCTGCTCGGGGGGCGAGGCGAACATCATGAAGAAGCGCGCGGTATCGGCGCCGTATTGCTCGATCAGCGCCTGCGGATCGACGCCGTTGCGCTTGGATTTCGACATCGTGCCGACGCCGCCGTAGTCGATGGTCGAGCCGTCCGCCTTCAAGGTCGCGCCGGTGACATGGCCAGCTTCGTCGCGCACCAGATCGACTTCTTCAGGGGCGAAATATTCGATGCCGCCCTTTTCGGTGCGGCGGCTGAAGATGTGATTGAGCACCATGCCCTGGGTCAGCAGGTTGGCGAAGGGTTCGTCCTGCCTGACCAGGCCGAGGTCGCGCATCACCTTGGTCCAGAAGCGCGAGTAGAGCAGGTGCAGGATCGCGTGCTCGATGCCGCCGATGTACTGGTCGACCGGCATCCAGTATTGCGTGCCGGCATCGACCATCTTGTCGTTGGTTGTGCGCGTCGCCGCATCGACGCCGTAGCGCGCGTAGTACCAACTCGAATCGACGAAGGTGTCCATCGTGTCGGTCTCGCGCTTGGCGGGCTTGCCGCACTGCGGGCAGGCGCAGTTCAGGAAGTCGGCGCGCTTGTTGAGCGGATTGCCGGAGCCGTCCGGCACGCAGTCCTCGGGCAGCACCACCGGCAATTGCTCGTCGGGCACCGGCACCGAGCCGCAACTGTCGCAGTGGATGATCGGGATCGGGCAGCCCCAGTAGCGCTGGCGCGAGATGCCCCAGTCGCGCAGGCGGAACTGCACCTTCTTCTCGCCGAGGCCCTTGGCGGCCAGGTCGGCGGCGATGGCATCGACGGCGGCTTCATAAGCCAGGCCGTCGTACTTGCCGGAATTGACGCAGACGCCGTTCTGCTTGTCCGCATACCCTTCCCGCCAACCGTCGAGGCTGAAGCCCTGGCCAGGTACCGCGATGACCTGTTTGATGGGCAAGCCGTATTTTTTGGCGAAGGCGAAGTCACGCTCGTCGTGCGCCGGCACGCCCATCACCGCGCCGTCGCCATAGCCCATCAGCACGTAGTTGCCGACCCAGACCTCGACCTTGGCGCCGGTGAGCGGATGCTCGACGCAGAGGCCGGTCGGCATGCCCTTCTTCTCCATGGTCGCCAGGTCGGCTTCCATCACCGAGCCGTGCTTGCATTCCTCGATGAAGGCGGCGAGCTGCGGGTTGTTCTTGGCTGCGTGTGTCGCCAGCGGATGCTCGGCGGCGACGGCGCAAAAGGTCACACCCATGATGGTGTCGGCGCGGGTGGTGAAGACCCACATCCGATCGCGCTTGCCAGCCAGTTCGTAGGGGAAGGCGAAGCGCACGCCGGTGCTCTTGCCGATCCAGTTGGCCTGCATCAGCTTGACGCGCTCCGGCCAACCCGGGAGGCCGTCCAGCGCGGCCAGCAATTCGTCGGCGTACCGGGTGATGGCGAGGTAGTAACCGGGAATCTCGCGCTTCTCGACCGGCGCGCCGGTGCGCCAGCCGCGGCCTTCGATCACCTGCTCGTTGGCGAGCACGGTCTGGTCCACCGGATCCCAGTTCACGACTTGCGTCTTCTTGTAGGCGATGCCCTTCTCGATCATGCGCAGGAACAGCCACTGGTTCCACTTGTAAACCTCGGGTCGGCAGGTCGCCAGCTCGCGCTCCCAGTCGAGGGCGAAACCCAGCGACTGGAGCTGCTGCTTCATGTGGGCGATGTTGTCGTAGGTCCACTTGGCCGGCGGCACCCGGTTCTGGATCGCCGCGTTCTCGGCCGGCAGGCCGAAGGCATCCCAGCCCATCGGCTGCAGCACGTTGTAGCCGCGCATCTGGTGCGAACGGGCCAGCACGTCGCCGATCGTGTAGTTGCGCACATGGCCCATGTGCAGCTTGCCCGACGGATAGGGGAACATCGACAGGCAGTAGTACTTCGGCTTGTTCGTACCGGCTTCGACGTTGAAGGCGCGGGTGGCATTCCAGTGCGCCTGGGCGGCCTGCTCGATCTCGGCGGGGCTGTATTTTTCCTGCATGGACGGGGCATGGCGCGTGATTCGACGAAGTGCCGAATTATACGCGCCGCCCCAGCCGCGAAAGCCCTCAACCGAGTTGCAACGGACGCAGCATGCGCCAGCCGCGCACGCTGTTCAGCGTCAGCGCATCGAGGATGGCGAGCGGCGCCGCCCAGGCCCGTTTGTGGTGGCGCGTCCACTGGCGCCAGCCGAAGGAAGCCGCGTCTTCACGCAGGCTTTCGGCGGCCACGAGTTCGAGCAGGCGGTCCATTGCTGCCTGCCAGTAGGCCGGGGTCTCGGTCTCGCCCGTCGCATGGGCGGCATGGCGCTGGGCCGCGTGCCAGAGGATCTCGGCGCGGCGCTCGGGGATGCCGGCCTTGTGGGCCAGCCAGGGCAGGATCATCGGGTTGGACGATTTCATGGCGGTTCCTTTCTTGCGCAATTTTGTTGCGCTGCAACATTTAACCATAAGATAGGCCACCGCCGGAAAAGTTCAAGCCTCATCGGATAGACTGGCGCTTTGATGAAGAGGCTAACCCGTTGAATCTACTGGAAGGACTTAACGAGCCGCAGCGAGCGGCCGTCACCCTGCCGCCCCGGCATGCCCTGATCCTCGCCGGCGCCGGTTCGGGCAAGACGCGGGTGCTGACGACCCGGCTGGCCTGGCTGATCTCGACCGGGCAGGTCGCGCCGCAGGGCGTGCTGGCGGTCACCTTCACCAACAAGGCGGCGAAGGAGATGCACGCACGCCTTTCTGCGATGCTGCCGATCAACACTGGCACGATAAGGGGCATGTGGATCGGCACCTTCCACGGCCTGTGCAACCGCATGCTGCGCGCCCACTACCGCGATGCCGGTTTGCCGCAACTGTTCCAGATCCTCGATTCCGCCGATCAGCTCTCCGCCGTGAAACGGATGCTGAAATCGCTCAACGTCGATGACGAGAAGTTTCCGCCGCGCGAACTGACCTGGTTCATCAACGCCCAGAAGGAGGCCGGCCTGCGTCCCGCCGCCGTCGAAGCCTGGGACGACTGGACGAGGAAACGGGTGGAGCTTTACGCAGCCTACGAGCAGCAGTGCCAGAAGGAAGGCGTGGTCGATTTTTCCGAGCTGCTGCTGCGCTGCTACGAGCTGCTGGAGCGCAACGAGCCGCTGCGCCGGCATTACCAGGAACGCTTCCGCCATGTCCTCGTCGACGAGTTTCAGGACACCAACAAGCTGCAATACAAGTGGTTGAAGATGCTTGCGGGAGAAGGAGCGGCATTGTTCTGCGTGGGGGATGACGATCAAAGCATCTATGCCTTCCGCGGCGCCGATGTCGGCAACATGCGCGACTTCGAGCGCGAGTTCAAGGTGACCAACCTGATCCGCCTCGAACAGAACTACCGCTCGCAGGGCAACATCCTCGATGCCGCCAACGCGATCATCCAGAACAATCCCGCCCGCCTCGGCAAGAACCTGTGGACCGAAGCGGGGTCCGGCGAGCCGATCCGCGTGCATGAATCGTATTCCGACGGCGACGAGGCGCGCTTCATCGTCGAGGAGGTCAAGGCGCTCGCCAACGAGGGCCATGCGCGCAGCCAGATGGCGCTGCTCTACCGCAGCAACGCCCAGAGCCGTGCGCTCGAACACGCGCTGTTCAACGCCGGCATTCCTTATCGCGTCTATGGCGGCCTGCGCTTCTTCGAGCGCGCCGAGATCAAGCACGCGCTCGCTTACTTGCGCCTGATCGCCAACCCGGACGACGACACCGCCTTCACCCGCGTCGTCAATTTTCCGGCGCGCGGCATCGGCGCGCGCACGCTCGAACAGCTCGCCGACGCCGCCAAGGCGCAGGGCGGCAGTTTGCACGCGGCGATCCCGCTGCTGAAGGGCGCGGGCGGCGCCAAGCTCGCCGCCTTCGCCGACCTGCTCGTCAAGCTGCGCGAAGCCGCGTCCTTGCCGCTGCCCGAACTCGCCGCGCACGTGCTCGACCTGTCGAGCCTGCGCACGCACTACCAGAACGAGAAGGAAGGCCAGGAGCGGCTCGCCAACCTCGACGAACTGGTCAATGCCGCCAGCGGATTCGTCGCCGAGGAAGGTGCGGCCAACACCGAGGGCGAGTTGAGCGCCGACCTGATCGCCTTCCTCGCCCACGCGGCCCTCGAAGCCGGCGAGCATCAGGCCGGCGAAGGCGACGACGCACTGCAACTGATGACCGTGCATTCGGCCAAGGGGCTGGAGTTCGACATCGTCTTCATCTGCGGGCTGGAGGAGGGCTTGTTCCCGCACGAGAACAGCCTGGTCGAAAACAAGGGGCTGGAGGAGGAGCGCCGGCTGATGTATGTCGCCGTCACGCGCGCGCGCCAGCGGCTCTACCTGTGCCACGCGCAGACGCGCATGCTGCACGGCCAGACGCGCTACAACCTGCCCTCGCGCTTCATCGATGAGATTCCCGCCGCGCTGCTCAAGTTCCTCACCGCACGCGCAGGGAAATCCGCTCCAGGTGCCGTCCTGCCAGAACCGACTTTTGGTTCAGCGCCGCGGCCGCAGCGCAGCGGAGCACTGCGCATCGGCCAGACGGTCATGCATGCGAAGTTCGGCCTCGGCGTCATCGTCAATGCCGAGGGCGGCGGCCCTGATGCGCGCGTGCAGGTCAACTTCGGCAACGCCGGCATGAAATGGCTGGCGCTGTCGGTCGCCAAGCTGGAGGCGGCGTGAAAATAGCGCGAGGTCAGTTTTTTGCAAAAATAGACCAAGCGGGAATTTCCGCGGTTTTTCGTGATTGTTTCCACCGCGAGAAATTAACGATATCCGTATCGATATAAACCGATCCGTCTCGCAGCTTCGTTGTTCCGAAACCGTTTGTCGTGTAGGTTTCTGTTCGCCGGCCGCCGGTTTCCGCATTCACCTTGCTGCCAACGTAGGACCAGTCTGAGTCTGGTGATTGGTGACCGTTGAGAATCGCAACCATCAGATGAACAAATGAGATATCGCCGCTCTCCAGAAAGTTATAGCAGGCGATAACATGCCAGCCGCTGTGCCCGTTGTGGCTCTCACCGCCCTTGCCCACATTGACGGTTAGCTTGACCTCAAGACCGATGCCTTTTCCTTTGTTCCCTTTTTTGTAAATGAGATCGGGGTATTTCTGGTCGTGGTTATGCTTGTATGGCGAGCACTGATCCATGCAGTTGCTGAAAATATTGCTCACCAAGCCGGAAAAGTTATTACCCTGTATGAGATTCTGAAGCGGCATCCCGACTGCTTCGATCATGTTGCGGTTCATTCGGTGAATGATCGATTGCGTCAGATTGGCGGCATCCCGTATGTGACTGATCGTCAGACCTTCGGGGAGCGGCACCTGTTTTCTGAAATGCCTATCGTCGAGAACCGGAGCGGTGTAACCCTCTGCCGCATGATAAGCCGCTGTTACCAATACGTTCAGTGGGGTATCGAGCGCTGCCGAAAGCTTCTCAAGCACTTGAATCGTAAAATTCTCCTTTCCGGTTTCGACCCCGGAAAGGTATTGGTAGGTAATACCTGCTTGCAAGGCCAGTTGTTCGAGCGTAACTTTTCTTTGTTCCCGAAGCGCGCGAATACACGCCCCCAGGACTTTTTGGGCTTCGGTTTTGGTCGGGGCTGCGTTCATCCGCGCAGTGTAAGCGGCACGGTATTGACAGTCTTTCAACTATAGACGAAACTTGGCTCATGGCGACATACGAACTTCACCACGCGAATTGCTTTGAATGGCTAAGGGCACAGCCGGCCGATAGTATTCATGGCGTCTGTACCGATCCGCCATTCGGAATCGTCGAATTCTTGCCGCATGAAATGGCGAAGCTGCGCAGTGGTCGTGGCGGGGTATGGCGCTTGCCGCCGAGCATGGGGGGCAGCCAGCGCGATCCGCTGCCGCGCTTTACCACGCTGTCCGCCACGGAACGCGAGCATGTTCGTCTCTATTTCAAGGAGCTTGGCGACGCCTTGATGCCTGTGCTGGTTCCGGGTGCTCACATTATCCTGGCCGGGACGCCCATGCTTCAACACCTGGTGCAAAGCGGTTTTGCGGAAGCCGGATTCGAAGTGCGTGGCGCCATCATGCGCCTCTATCGCGGCTTTCGCGGTGGCGACCGGCCGAAGAACGCCGAAACCGAATTTCCTGAAGTATGCGTAACACCACGCGGCAATTACGAGCCGTGGATGTTGTTTCGCAAGCCCATATCGGAAAGAACCGTGGCCGACAATTTACGCAAATGGGGCACGGGCGCCTTGCGGCGGATCGGTGTCGATCAACCGCTTCCAGACATCATCCAGAGCGGGAAGACGCCAGCATTGGAAGAGGCGATCTTCGATCATCCGACCATGAAGCCCCAACACTTGCTGCGCATCCTTGTCCGCGCGCTGTTGCCGATGGGCGAAGGGTGGATACTAGAACCTTTTGCGGGTTCCGGTTCCACCATCGCCGCCTGCCAGGCCGTCGGTTACGACTCGATGGGTATTGAACTGGACGACGAGTATTTCGCGGCACTGGAAGGCAATATCCGAACGCTCGCGGCCATGTATCCCGGCCTGAATGGCGCGTCGCTCGAACAGCCAGTCATGCCAGCCGTAAAACACGGTAGCGGCGCAATTAGCGCGCCATCCCGCCAGCAGCCGTTATTCGCAACGCCGGCATGAAATGGCTGGCGCTGTCGGTCGCCAAGCTGGAGCCCGCATGAAAATCACAACCAACGGCATCGACATCCACTACGAAACTTCCGGCAGCGGACCTTGGGTCACGCTCGTCCACTCGCTGGCCACCGACCTGACGCTCTGGGACGATGTGGCCGCAGAACTCGGGAAACGATTCACTGTGCTGCGCTACGACGCGCGCGGCCACGGCCGGAGCAGCGCGCCGGAAGGGCCTTACGACTTTCCGACGCTGGTCGGAGACCTCGTCGGCCTGCTCGACGCGCTGAAGATCGAACGCACGCATTTCGTCGGCCTGTCGATGGGCGGCATGCTCGGCCAGCATTTCGCGCTCAACCATCCCGAACGGATCGACAAGCTCGTGATCGTCAGCTCGACGAGCCGCGTGCCGCCCGAAGGCCGCGGGCTCTGGGACGAGCGCATCGCCGTCGCCCGCGCGCAGGGCATGCAGGCGCATGTCGAGTCGACGTTGGCACGGTGGTTTACCGCGCCCTGGCGGGCCGCGCATCCGGAAGTGATGGCGCGCATCGGCGCGCTGGTCGCGGCGACGCCGGTGGCCGGCTTCGCCGGCTGGGGTGCGGCGATCTGCACGCTCGACCTGACGGAAAGGCTCGGCGCGATCAAGGCGCCGACGCTCGCGGTCTGCGGCGCGGACGATCCCGGCACCCCGCCGGCCGCCAACCGGGCCATCGCGGAAGCGATTCCCGGCGCGCGGCTGGAGATCGTGCCGAACGCCTCGCACCAGCTCGTGATCGAGCAGGCCGAGACCTTCACCCGCCTGCTGGTCGATTTTCTCGCTTAAACGGCTTTCTTCCGCGCAGCCTTCTGCTTGCCCTGCAGGGTGTCGAAGAGACGTTCGAACTCGTCCGTGACCTTGTGGCGCGGGTCGAGGTAAATCATCGGCTTCGCCTGCTGGTGCGATTCCTTGATCTTCACCGAGGCCGACAGGTAGGGTTCGAGCACCGGCAGCCGCTCGTCCCTGAGTTCCTGCACGATCTGCTGCGGCAGGCTGGCGCGCGCCTGGAACTGGTTGACGACGATGCCTTCCACTGCGAGAGCGGCGTTGTGGTCGGCGCGGATCTCGGCGACGTTGTCGAGCAGCGTGTAAAGGGCACGACGGGCAAACTCGTCGCAGTCGAAGGGAATCAGGCAGCGGTCGGCGGCGATCAGCGCCGAGCGCGTGTAGAAGTGCAGCGCCGGCGGGGTGTCGATCCAGATCTCGTCAAACTGGTCGGCGAGCGCATCGAGCGCTTCCTTGAGCTTGTAGATTTTGTAGCGCGATTCGAGCTTGGCCTGCAGCTCCTCGAGCGCGGCATCGGCCGGCATGATGAACAGATTGGAGAAGGGCGTGGCGTGGATGAATTCCTCGGTCGCCTTCGGGCGCAGCTTGAAGTTGAGCACCTGGTCGAAGAATTCGGTGACCGTGCCTGCGGGTGCGGCGGCGCCGAGCAGGTAGCGGGTCGAGTTGGCCTGCGGGTCGAGGTCGACGACCAGCGTGCGGGCGCCCTGGCCCTTCGGGCCGCCTTTGACGGCGGCGATGGCGGCGAGGTTGCAGGCGATCGTGCTCTTGCCGACGCCGCCTTTTTGATTGAAAACAACGCGTTTCATGATGATCTGCCGATGGAGGGACGGCCGATTTTCGCACACCCGCCCGGCAGCGGCCGCCCTTGGGCGGAGTAAGATTGCGGCCTGCCAACGACTAAAAAATGACCATGAGCGGAGAACCCCTGGAAGAGGGCAAGGACCTGACCGCGGCCGCCCTCGAGTATCACGCGAGCCCCACGCCGGGCAAGATCTCGGTCGTGCCGACCAAGGGCCTGACCAACCAGCGCGACCTCGCGCTCGCCTATTCGCCGGGCGTGGCGGCGGCCTGCAACGCCATCGTCGCCGACCCTGCCGAAGCGAGCCGGCTCACCGCGCGCGCCAACCTCGTCGGCGTCGTCACCAACGGCACGGCCGTGCTGGGCCTCGGCAACATCGGCCCGCTGGCCGCCAAGCCGGTAATGGAAGGCAAGGGCGTCCTGTTCAAGAAGTTCGCCGGCATCGACGTCTTCGACCTTGAACTCGCCGAACCCGATCCGGAAAAGCTGATCGACATGATCGCCGCCATGGAACCGACCTTCGGCGGCATCAACCTCGAGGACATCAAGGCGCCCGAGTGCTTCACCATCGAAGCGAAACTCCGGGAACGCATGAAGATTCCGGTCTTCCACGACGACCAGCACGGCACGGCGATCGTCGTCGGCGCGGCCATCCTCAACGGCCTGAAGCTGGTCGGCAAGCAGATCGAGGACGTCAAGCTGGTCACCTCGGGCGCCGGCGCCGCCGCGCTGGCCTGCCTCGAGCTGCTGGTGAACCTCGGCGTGCGCATCGAGAACATCTGGGTCACCGACATCCACGGCGTCGTCTACGCGGGCCGGCCGCAGGAGATGGACCCGATCAAGGCGCGCTACGCGAAGCAGACCGCGGCGCGCACGCTCGGCGAGGTCATCGCGGATGCGGATGTCTTCCTCGGCCTGTCGGCCGGCGGGGTGCTGAAACAGGACATGGCGGCGCAGATGGCGGCGAAGCCGCTGATCCTCGCGCTGGCCAATCCGACGCCGGAGATTCTGCCCGAGGAGGTCAAGGCGGTGCGCGACGACGCGATCATCGCGACCGGCCGCTCGGACTACCCGAACCAGGTCAACAACGTGCTGTGCTTCCCCTTCATCTTCCGCGGCGCGCTCGATGCCGGCGCCACGACGATCACCGAGCAGATGAAGCTGGCCGCCGTGCGCGCGCTCGCCGAGCTGGCGCAGGTCGAGACCTCCGACGTCGTGGCGCTGGCCTACGGCGGCGAGGCGCTCGCCTTCGGCCCGGAATACCTGATCCCGAAGCCCTTCGACCCCCGCCTGATCGTCAAGATCGCGCCGGCGGTGGCGCTGGCGGCCGCCGAGTCGGGCGTCGCGATGCGGCCGCTCGCCGACCTGGCCGCCTACCGCGAGCAGCTCAACAACTTCGTCTATCACTCGGGCTTCGTCATGAAGCCGGTGTTTTCGGCCGCCAAGCAAAGCCCGAAGCGGGTGGTCTATTGCGATGGCGAGGATGAGCGCGTGCTGCGCGCGGTGCAGGCGGTGCGCGACGAGGGGCTGGCCCAGCCGGTGCTGATCGGCCGGCCGGACGTGATCGGGATCCGCATCGAGCGTGCGGGCCTGCGCATCAAGGCGGGCGCCGATTTCGAGGTCGTCAATCCGGATTCCGACGCGCGCTACCGCGACCTGTGGACGGGCTATCACGAGCTGATGGGCCGCAAGGGCGTGACGCAGGAAATGGCCAAGCAGGCGCTGCGTTCCGACACCACGCTGATCGGCACGATGCTGCTCAAGCGCGGCGACGTCGACGCGCTGATCTGCGGCATGGTCGGCCGCCATGCGCAGCACCTGCATCACATCCGCGACGTGATCGGCCTCAAGACGCGCGCCCACTGCTTCGCCGCGATGAACCTGCTGCTGCTGCCGCAGCACACCCTGTTCATCTGCGACACCTACGTCAATGAAGAGCCCGATGCCGGCCTGATCGCCGATATCGCCCTCATGGCGGCCGAGGCGGTGCGCCGTTTCGGCCTCGTGCCCAAGGTCGCCCTGCTGTCCCACTCGAACTTCGGCAGCATTCCTTCCGCTGCCGCGCGCAAGATGGGGCAGGCGATCGAGATCATCGCCGCCCGCGCGCCCGACCTCGAGGTCGACGGCGAGATGCACGGCGACGCGGCGCTCAACGAGGAAATCCGCAACCGCATCTATCCGGCCAGCCGCCTCAAGGGGCAGGCGAACCTGCTGATCATGCCCAACGTCGATGCCGCCAACATCGCCTTCAACCTGATGAAGGAAACCAACGGCGAGGGCATCACGGTCGGCCCGATCCTGCTCGGCGCGGCGCGGCCCGTGCATATCCTGACCCCGACCGCCACCGTGCGCCGGCTGGTGAACATGACGGCGCTCGCGGTGGTTGACGCCAACCATCTCCGTTCCTGAGGAGTTTGCCATGACGCATGCAATCCGTATCCATGAAACTGGCGGTCCCGAAGTGCTGCGCTGGGAAGAAGTCGGCGTTGGCGAGACGGCACCGAATGAAGCGATGGTGCGCCACGCGGCCGTCGGGCTGAATTTCATCGACATCTACCACCGCAGCGGCCTCTACCCACTGCCGCTGCCGAGCGGCCTCGGCCTCGAGGGCGCCGGCGTCGTCGAAGCGGTCGGCAGCGCCGTGACGGACATCAAGCCGGGCGATCGCGTCGCCTATGCGGGTGGTCCGCCGGGCGCCTATGCCGAGGTACGCAACCTGCCGGCCGACCGGCTGGTGAAGCTGCCGGACAGCATCGATTTCAAGACGGCCGCGGCGATGATGCTGCAGGGCATGACCGCGCAATACCTGCTGCGCCGCACATTCCGGGTTCAAGCAAATGACACGATCCTGATCCAGGCGGCGGCCGGCGGTGTCGGGCTGATCGTCTGCCAGTGGGCGAAGGCGCTCGGCGCGACGGTAATCGGCACCGTCAGCTCGGACGCCAAGGCCGCGCTCGCCAAGGCGCACGGCTGCGACCATCCGATCATCTACACGCGCGAGGATTTCGTCGCGCGCGTCAAGGAGATCACCCACGGCGCGGGCGTGCCGGTCGCGTACGACTCGATCGGCAAGGACACCTTCACCGGCTCGCTCGACTGCCTGCGGCCGCTGGGGATGATGGTCACCTTCGGCAATGCCTCCGGTCCCGTGCCGCCCGTGGATACGCTCGAACTCTCGAAGCGCGGCTCGCTGTTCCTGACGCGCCCGACGCTGTTCACCTACATCGCCGGGCGCGCCGACCTGTTGGCCGCCGCGCAGGAACTGTTCGACGTCGTCGCCTCCGGCAAGGTCAGGATCGAGGTCAACCAGACCTATGCGCTGAAGGATGCGGCGCAGGCGCACATCGACCTGGCGGCGCGCAGGACCACCGGTTCCTCCGTGCTGCTGCCCTGAGCCGATGCAAGTTTACCTCGTCGCAAACCCCAAGGGCGGCGTCGGCAAGAGCACGCTGGCGACCAACCTGGCCGGCGGACTGGCGCAACGCGGCAGCCGCGTCATGCTCGGCGACATCGACCGCCAGCAGTCGAGCCGCGCCTGGCTGCGGCTGCGCTCGCCGGCCCTGCCCCCGATCGCCACCTGGGACATCCGGCCGGATGCGCCGGCGCGGCCGCCGCCCGGCACGGAACGCGTGGTTCTCGACACGCCGGCCGGGCTGCACGGCAAGAAACTCGCCCGCGTGCTCAGGCAGGCCGATCGCATCGTCGTGCCGCTGGCGCCCTCGCTGTTCGACATCCTCGCGACGCGGCGCTTCCTCGACGACATGCTCGAAGAGAAGGCGCTGCGCAAACGTCCGGTCGAAATCGTCGTCGTCGGCATGCGCGTCGATGCGCGCACGCGGGCCGCGGCGGAACTCGAACGCTTCCTGCAGGACACCGGCCTGCCGGTGATCGCCCATCTGCGCGACACGCAGAACTACGTGCAGGCGGCGGCCCATGGCCTGACCATTTTCGAGTTGCCTGCTTCGCGCGCCGCCCAGGACTGGGAGCAGTGGGCGCCGATCCTGCGCTGGGCCGGAGTGGAATAGCCGACTAAAACAGGCCGTGCACCATCTTCGCCAGCAACAGCAGGATCACGCCCGCGAAAATCTTCTTCAGGGTTGCGACCGGCAGGCTGTGCGCGGCCTTCGCGCCCAGCGGCGCGGTCAGCATGCTGGCCGCCACGCAGGCCGCCAGCGCGGGCAGATAGACATAGCCGAAACTCCAGGCCGGCAGTCCGCCGGCGCCCCAGCCGCCGACCAGATAACCGAGGGTGCCGGCGACCGCGATCGGGAAACCGATCGCCGCCGAGGTGCCGATCGCTTCGTGCATCTTGACGTTGCACCAGGTCATGAACGGCACCGACAGCGAGCCGCCGCCGATGGCGACCAGCGCCGAAACGGCGCCGATGCCGCTGCCGACGACGAACATGCCGAACGTCCCGGGCAGCTGGCGCGCGGGCTTCGGCTTGATGTTCGTCAACATCTGGAAGGCGACATAGCTCATGAACACGGCGAAGAAGATCGCCAGCGGACGGGTCGGGACGATGCTCGCGAGCTGCGCGCCGGCGAAGGTGCCGATCATGATGCCCGGCGCGATGACGCGCACGATCGGCCAGCGCACGGCGCCGTGGCCATGGTGCGCGCGCAGGCTGGAGATCGAGGTGAAAATGATCGCCGCCATCGAAGTGCCGAGCGCGAGGTGCATCAGGTGGGTTTCGGGAAATCCCTGCGCGGCGAACATCAGCGCCAGCACCGGCACCATGATCGCGCCGCCGCCGACGCCGAGCAGGCCGGCGAAGAAACCGGCCACGGCGCCGAGCACGACATAACCGATCAGCCAGAGCGTCATTTGAGCAGCTCCCGGACGATGAAGTCCCACTCTGCCGGATCGACCGGCGTGATCGACAGCCGGTTGCCGCGCTGGAGTACGCGCATGTTCGCGAGTTCCGGATGTGCGCGCAGTTCGTCGAGGCCGACCAGCCGGGTTTTCCTCACGATGCGCACATCGACATTCACCCAGCGCGGATTCTCCGGGGTGGACTTCGGGTCGTAGTAGGGGCTGGCGGGATCGAACTGCATGCGGTCCGGATAGGCCAGCTTGACTACCTCGGCCAGCCCGGCGATGCCCGGCTGCTTGCAGTTGGAGTGATAGAAGAACACGCCGTCGCCCACCCGCATCTGGTCGCGCATGAAATTGCGCGCCTGGTAGTTGCGCACCCCCCACCAGTCCACGGTCCGGTCCGGCATCGCCAGCACGTGGTCGATGCCGACCACGGACGGCTCGCTTTTCATCAGCCAGTAGCGCATAAACATTCTCTCTCAGCGGCAGGCGAACAAAATACAGAGTGCCAGCAGGTTGTTGCCGAAGATCAGCCGGTTGTCGAACAAGTCGGCGCTGGTGGGACGGCGCTTGGCGTGGTGACTCCGCGCCGGGTCTTCCAGCAGGATGCGCGGCTCTGGCTTGGGGCGGGTTTCCTTGCCGATCCAGTGAGTTCGGGTTTCTGTTTTTTGGTCATGCCTTCGTTTCCGGTTTCGTATCGCCCAGCAGCCCGCTGGCCTCACGTTTATCCAGTTCGAGCTTCGGCGTCGCTGACTTCAGGCGCTTCTCGACTTCCTTGATGTGCTCGGCGGGCGGGATGCTCTCTGGCGGCGTGCCGCCGATACGCTTGATGGCATCGCGCACTTCCTTGCCGACCTGCTCGTGGGTCTGGATGGCCTGGGCCTGATTGCGCACGCCATCGCGCGCCAGCTTGTCGCGGGTCTGGGTCATGCGGAACTGGTTGGCGGCCAGTTCGGTGGCGTTCATGCGGTCGAGCAGATTGTCTTTTTCCGGGATGGCCTTGCGCCGCTTGATCGCATCGCGGCCCAGGCCACCATAGAGACCCTTGTAACCGGCGTCGTGGAAGACGCCGAACATTTTGCTTTGCACACCGGCATCCTGTGCCGCACCGGAGAGGGCCTTGAATTCTTCGGCAGTCTGCTTGCGCAGTTCCAGCCGCTCGATGTCGGCGGCGGCCTGATCGTTGAGTTCCTGGCGGCGGGCTTGGACAGCAAAATATTTCTGAGCCTGTGCGATTTCCGGCTTGCGCGGGTCGCCGTTCTGGGCAATGAGGTAGCAGGCGAAACGGGAAAGCTGATAATCCTCCACGGTCCGTTGGCTGCCCGACCCAAGGTCAACCATTTTGCCGGCACCGGCAAAATGGTAGCCGGGGGGATTTTCCGATTTCTCACAAGAGGTTATCGCTCGCTCGATGGCCTGCTCGAAGCGCCGCCACTGACTGTAGCCGAGGAGAGTTTGCAGGTCGCGGGCGCTCCAGTATTCAGCGCCATGTTCATTGGTCTGCTTGATAGCCTCGAAGGACTTAGCCCCCAGCGTCGGCAGTTGCTTGGTGTTCATCGTTGTAGAGTCCTTTTGCTCGCGGCGGCGTGATTTCCAAATGACATGGTAAGTTTAGCGGCATGGAGGCTCACTGGGCGATCCCTTCGGTGGCCTGCCGAAGTCGGCGCTGGCGAGACGGCAATAGCAGGAGCGACAAAGCCGGTGGCGCAGCCTCTGGCGTGGTGGAGCACCCGACACGGTATAGCCGCCTGCAAGCCGCAAGCTGGCGAGCAACTTTCCCGACGAAGCGCGCTATCTGCTGGCGCTGAAGCTCTTCGAGCAGGGCCGCATTTCTTCCGGCAAGGCTGGGCGGTTGGCCGGCATGGGTCGCGTCGAGTTCCTGTTGGCCGCGAGTCGGGACGGCGTGCCCGTCGTCGATATGACCGACGAGGAGATGACCGAGTGGTCGGCGCGGTCTGCTGAACGATCTGCGCTCGACCCTGCGGGACTTGAAGCGTGCCGGCTACTACCTCTCGGATGCCGTTATCGAGGGCGCCTGCAAGGCGGCTGAGTCGCACTGAAAAAGTCGGTGCCGCCGCCTTGCGCCTTGTCGTGCCTGCTTACTTCTTCGCAGGAACCTTCGCGGAGGCGGGCGCGGGCGCTGCCGGCAGATGGGGCGGCAGCAGCTCGGGCCGCGCTTTCAGCGCATCGGCGAAAATCTTGTCCTTGTCCAGCGTCACGCTCAGATCGCCTTCGGGCGGACACTTCGCCAGCGGATCGAAGTCGGCAACCTCTTCCTGTTTCGCCAGCCCTTCGGCTTCGAGATGCTGCAGACCCATCTGCTGCAACAGCCTGCCCATGCCGGCCTGCGTGCGGGCATGGGCGAAGAACTGGTCGTGCAGGGCATTCCGGTAGGCGCGCCGCGCCTGGAACAATTCGTTCTCCGTATCGAGCAGGTCGAGCAGGGTGCGCTGACCGATGTCGAACTGCTTGCGGTAGGCGTCGCGGGCTTTTTCGGAGGAGAGCTGGTGCTGGTCGAGGTATTCAATCTGTTCAGCCAGCTTCTTGAGGTCGTTGAAACCGATGCTGACGCCCTGGCGAATATCGACACAGGCCTTGTCGCGCAAATCCTTGGCGATGTTCACGCGCTCGGCGTACTGGCGCTTTTTCGCACGGTCGGAGCCGCCATTGAACAGGTTCATGTTCAGCACCAGGCCATAACTGGTCAGCGAGCTGTCGGGCGGGTTATCGATGCCATCGACCCTGTGGCCCAGATCGTGGCGGGCCTGGAAGTACAGCTTGGGCATGAAGGCCGCGTTGGTGCCGCGCGCCTCGGCGGTGGCCGCCACGATGTTCTCCTGGGCGGCCAGCAGGGTCGGGTTGTTCTGGTAGGCGATCGTCACCGCCTCGGCCTTGGTCTTGGGGATTTCCTTGTTCAGCAGGGCGGGTTCGCGGATGGCGGCGGGCGGCGCCTTGCCGACGATGCGCTGGAAGCGCGCGCTGACATCATGCAGGTTGCTGGTTTCGACCAGCAGGTTCGACTCGGCCAGGGCCAGACGACCCCCCGCCTGCTCCAGATCGACCTGACGGCCTACTCCGGCCTTGACGCGCCGGGAAATTTGCTCGTGGATGGCGCGGTGCTGTATGTAGTTTTCCTCGGCCAGCTGGGCGAGCTTGCGATAGCGCAACACGTCGTTGTAGGCCCGGACCGCTTCGAGCACTGTTTCCGCGGTCTTGTCGAGCATTTCGAAGTAGCGCACGCGTTGCGCATAGCTGAGACGCTCGACTGCGCTCTTCGTCGCAAAGCCGTCGAAGATCATCTGGTTCAGAAACAGGGAAGTTCCCCGCGTTGTATAGCTGACATCCCGGCCTGCGGCGCCCGCCTCGTCGAGGTGTTCGCGCTTGACGCCGGTGCTCAGATCGACTTTCGGAAAGTAGCCGCCCCGGGCGACATCGATACTCTGGCTCGCCTCGCGGAAAGCGTGCCATTTCGAGACGACTTCGGGGTTGCGCAAAGCGGCTTCCTGTGCGGCTTCCTTCAGGTCATAAGCCAAGCCCGATGAGCTCCATGTCGCCAAACAGGACATAATGGCGATGGCGACACTGTTGCTGCGCATGTTTTTCACGTTGTTGCTCCCCGAAGTGTTTTGCCTGCCTAAATTTTTTTGCAGCTTTTGCCGCCGATTTATGCTTGCGGCCTAGCATACGACCAAAGAGTAAACAATTCAACAATCCTGAACCGCAATGGTCGTCCCGTCGTGTCCCTTTGTATCTTCTTGACAATAACGCGCTGGATCGCCGGACTGACGGCTGTGCTGCTTTTCGCCGTCTGGGTGGCGGCCGCGCCGGGCTACGACCGGATGCTGCAGCTCGCCCAGGCCCGCTACGGGGAGCGCGCCGTGCAGGTCGTGGTGGCCTGGCAGGAGATGATGCTGTCCGCCCAGTCGCTCAGTGAAGCGGACAAGGTCCGGCGGGTCAATGAATTCTTCAACCGCAGAATCCAGTTCGGCGAGGATCAGGCCATCTGGGGCGTCAACGACTACTGGGCGACGCCGCTCGAATTCATGGGCCGCGGCATCGGCGATTGCGAGGATTTTTCCATCGCCAAATATTTTTCCTTGCGCAGCCTCGGCGTGCCGCTCGAAAGCCTGCGCATCACCTATGTCAGGGCGCGTATCGGCGGTCCGCGCAGCGAGATCACCCAGGCGCACATGGTGCTGGCCTATTACGAGGAGCCGACCGGAGAGCCGCTCATCCTCGACAACCTGATCACCGAAGTGCGCCCCGCCTCGCGGCGCGGCGACCTGATGCCCATCTTCAGTTTCAACAGCGAGGGCTTGTGGACCGGCGCCGGCGCGGCCGAAAGGAAGGATGCCGGCAGTTCCACCGCCAGGCTTTCCCGCTGGCGCGACCTGATCGCCCGCATGCGGGCCGAAGGCTACGAATGAACGCATGAACGAATGAACGAATGAACCATAGGGGCCTTACCATTCAACTTCCGGAGCAATGAACGCCATGTCCCTCTTCAGACGCATCTGGCTCACCATCATCGGCCTGACGCTGGCCGCCTTCGTCGGCAGTCTGCTGGTCAATACGCTGACCGCGCGCGGCTACCTTGAAAAGCAGCTCTTCATCAAGAACAAGGACAACGCCACCGCGCTCGCCCTCTCGATGTCTCAGCAGACCGACAAGGATCCGGTGACGATGGAGCTGCTGCTGGCGGCGCTGTTCGACAACGGCCACTATCAGGAGATTCGGCTCACCGATCCCGCCGGCAGGGTGATCGTCGAACGGATCGCCGCCGCCGACCTCGATCCGGGCGCGCCCGCATGGTTCGTACGTCTGTTGCCGATCCGCGTCGCTCCCGGCGTGGCGCACATCACGGACGGCTGGAAGCAATATGGCAGCATCTCGCTCGCCAGCCACAGCCGGTTCGCCTATCAGGATCTCTGGCGCGGCACGCTGGAACTGATCGGCTGGTTCCTCGCCGGCGGCATCCTGGCCGGCGTGCTCGCCACCCTGATGCTGCGCCTGATCACCCGGCCGCTCGACCAGGTCGTGGCGCAGGCAAACGCCATTGCCGAACGCCGCTTCATCAGCGTGCCGGAACCCGGGACGCCGGAACTGCAAAGCGTCGTTGCCGCCATGAACGGCATGGTGGCCCGCGTCAAGCAGATGTTCGCGGAGGAAGCCGCCCGCCTCGACGCCCTGCGCAAGCAGCACAATTACGATGCCGTCAGCGGCCTGCCCAATCGGGACTATTTCATGAGCCGCGTGCGCGAGGCGCTGGAAAGCGACGAGTCCGCGCCCCATGGCGCCTTCGTGCTGCTGCGCCTCAAGGATCTTGCCGAGATCCACCGTCAGCTCGGCCGCAGCGCAACCGACCAGTTGATGCGCGCCATCGGCGACGTCCTCAAGAACCTCTGCAGCGGCCACGTCAAATGGATGCCGGCGCGCCTGAACGGCCCCGACTTCGCCCTGCTCGCGCAAAACCAGCACGAGGTCGGCCAGCTGGCCGGCCAGCTGGCCGAGGCGATGGCCCGGTTGTGCAAGGAGCGCCATGCCGGGATCGAGGACATGTTTTACATCGGCGCCGCCCGCTACCGACGCGGCGACGCCCTGGACAAGCTGCTCGCCGGATGCGACCAGCTGCTCGCCCGGGCCGAAGCCCAGGGCGCCAACAGCGTGATCGTGCATGAAGGCGACGCCGCCGGCATCGCCGCGCTGCCGGCCGAAACTTGGCGCGAACTCATCGCGACGGCGCTCCGGGAAGACCGCATCAAGCTGGAGAACTTCCCGGTCGTCGCCACCCGGGGCGCGGTGCTGATGCACCGCGAAGGCGTCATCCGGCTGCAAACCGAGCTGGACGGCCCGTGGCGGCCGGCCGGCGACTTCATGCCCTACGCCGTGCGCCTCGGGCTGACCGCCCCCATCGACCAGGGCGTGATCAAGCTGGCGCTGGACGCCTTGAACAAGCAAACCGGCCATCTCGCGATCAACCTGGCGGCCGACACCTGCGCCGACCGCGACTTCCGCAAGGCGTTCATCGACCAGCTCAGGAGGCAGGGCGAACTGTGCCAGCGCTTGTGGGTGGAAGTGCCCGAAGCCGCGGCGGTCAGCCACTTCGACGCCTTCAACGAACTTTGCCGCGCGCTCAAGGCGCAAGGCTGCAAGGTGGGCATCGAGAATTTCGGACGCAAGCTGGCCGAGGTCGACAAGTTCGCCGACCTCGGCGTCGATTATGTGAAGGTCGATACCAGCTTCGTGCGGGACATCGACCGGAACGAGGGCAACCGCGAATTTCTCGGCGGACTGTGCAAGATGGTGCACGGCATCGGCACCCTGGTCATCGGCGTCGGCGTCCAAAACCAGCGTGAACTCGACGCTCTCGCCGCCCTCGGCTTCGATGCCGTCACCGGCCCGGCCGTGCGGGAACCCGGTTGATCGGCCGGATCAGATCAATTTCCGATCGTCGTCCTCGATCAGGTTGAGCGCATTCACCGAGCGGCGCAGCGTACGGCGCTGCAGCAATTTCGCCTGGGCGGCATCGGGCAGGTCGGTGAACTGGATCAGGCCTTTGCCGGTCAGGGTCTCGATCAGATCCTCCAGAACCCGCACCAGCGCCTGGTCCGATTCCGCCAGGCGCTCCAGCGCGTCCGGCGCTTCGTCTTCGTTGCGTTGAACGTCCGGCATTCCTCTCTCCTGAATCAGCGATTGCCCGGCAGCTTAATCCAGCACGTGCCGTCCCGCCAGCGCCGACTTTCCATGGCAAAGGCGCACGCGGGCGCCTGTCGAAACCGCAACCGTACCGGATCAACTGTTGCTCGTGCCGTGATCCTTCAGGTTGTTGAGGATGGTATCCGCTTCGCTCGTGCCGAAGGCGATGCTTTCCACCGTAATCTCCTGATAGACCCTGCTTTCATCGGCGGCATCGACGACCTGCAGCCCGAGCTTGCCGTCGCTGTCGATTGCAATCACAGTGATGTCGCTATCGCTCAGCACGGAGGACAGGTCGAGCACATCGCCTTCCGCCACGCTGAAGTCGGTCACCACGTCGTGCGGCGCCGGCGCGCTGCCGTCGCCCACGTCCGCCAGTCGCCAGACAAAGGTGTCGGCGCCGAGGCCACCCGCGAGCGTATCGCTGCCCGCGCCGCCGATCAGGATATCGTCGCCCGCGCCGCCGATCAGGATATCGTCGCCCGCGCCGCCGGAAAGGATGCTGTCGGCGGCGCCCATGCCGACCAGATTGAAGGTCAGCGTGGATTCCACGGCGTCCCCGTCGGCGTCCGTCAGGACATAGGTGAATTGGTCCTGGAACTGCTCGCCCTTCGCGACTTCTGCGGGGTCATACTCATTCACCGTGTAGATGTAACCACCCTCGGCATCGACCGTCAGCGTGCCGTAGTCCCCTTCGATGATTCCGTCCTGATCGGCGTCCACCCAGACCAGGCTGCCCGTTGCGTGCGGACCATCCGCGCCAAAAGCCAGCCCGATCGCACCTTCCAGTTGCGGCAAATCGATTTCGGGCGCTGTCAGCGCGGCATACAGCGGAACCGAGGTCGAAGCATTTTCGTCCGTCTTGATCTGCGAAAGCCCGCCATCGAACTCGAATGACAAGCTGTAATTCCGGCCCCCGACGGATACGAGAAGCTGCCCGGTGCCGTTGAGGATCGTGACGATGTCGCGAGACGCGAGCGGGTCGCCGGTGTTGGATGTTTCGTTGTGGTCGAACTCGATGGTGTGGTCGATAGGCACCACTTGCCCGCCGATCACCAGATTGAAGGCCACCTGCAAACGGGCGGCCGAGATTGCCGTGCCCATGGAGATCGGGAAGTTGTTGTGCGTGAAGGTGCCCAACTGAAATGTCGAGCCGACACTCATGCCACCGGTGCCGACCAGCGCGGCATTGTCGGCAAACTCGTAACTGGACCTGCCGTTATCGGTTCCCCAGTCGATCTTTTCGAAGTAGCTGTCGCCATCCGTGTTGTAAGTGGTATCCACATTGGAATCGAAGGGCGCGACCCATCCTGCCGCCAGGCCATTGACGTTGATCGCCTCGGCCACCGGCAACTTGACCCAAACCTCGTTCTGGGTTGCTTTCGGCATGTCGTCGTCGAAGTCGAGGTTCAGGCTGCCTTTCACCGCATCGCCGTCGCCGTCCGTCACGGTGTAGGTGAGTTCGACACGGGCATTGTTTTCCTCGGATACCTCGTTTTCGAAATCGTGCAGCACATTGTCCAGCAGGGTCACCGTGTAGGCGCCCGTGGCCGGATCGGTGATCTCGACCATGAACAAGTCGCCGCGCGGCCCAGTCGCCGTCAGCGTGCTGGTTTCATCGTCCCAGGCATAAGTGACTTCCTCGATGCCCACCATGCCGGTCTGGCCGTCCATCGAGGCGAAGTCGACGCTGCCGGGGCCGTCCGCGCCGAAGGCGTGGGCCAGTGTGCCGCTGAAGGTGATTGCTTCGTCCGCCACATCGTCCAGACCGCCCGGGATGCCATCCTCCAGGCCTTCGTCGTCCAGTTGGACGACGGCATTGGCGTCCACCGTCGGCACGTCGTCGTTGAAGCCGAATGCGCCGCTGATATCCAGATCCTGACTGTCGGTGGCGGTATCGCCGTCGGCATCGGTGATCGCGGCGGCAGCGGTCAGGAGGATGGAGCCCTCGGGCAGGCCGAGGAAGCTGGCGCTGTTGTTGGTCGCATCGCCATCCTCGCCTTCCCCGACGTGATCGAGCTGGGCGTATTGGGTCAGGGTCACGATGCCGGTCGCCTCATCCACGCTGATGCGGAAGATCGGGGTGGTGATCGCATCTTCACCCGTCCCCACGGTGGCGCTCCCGACAATGTCGTTACCGTCCATCGCCAGCGTAATGGGGTTACCCTCGCTGGTCAGACCGGTGTCGGCAATTTCGCCAATCGACAGGCTGAAGGCCAGCGCCGGATCGGTCCCCGGCTCGTCGGCGCCCACGCTGGCGTTCAGCGCAAAGAAACCGGCAAAGGATGCGCTGGCGGTATCGTAAGCAGCGCCGATCGTGTCGGCATCCTGCGTCGTCAGGGTCAACTCCTCGCCATCGTCGGCGAGGCCGACATCGAGGAGCGGCACGTCATCCTGCACCGTGATCGTGAAGGAGCCGGCAGACGCGCCGGCGAGCACGTCGTCATCACCATCGGTTACCCGGATCAGCGACGAAAAATCGATGCTGGGCACGCTGCTGAAGCCGCCCTCGCCATCTTCGCCCGTCACTAGGGCGTTATTCTGGCCACCGCCCGGAACGTGATCGAGCTGGTCGGTCAGGTCGAAATGCCAGGAGCCGTTCTCATTGACGGTCAGCGTGAAAACCACGCGCGTGTCCTCGCCCGCACCGGCCGTCGCGGTCAGGGTATCGCCTGCGACGGTATAACCGACCATTTCACCCTTTGAATAGAGCGTCGGCAGCGAAGAGGTATCGGTCAGCAAGCCGAACTCGCCGGGGCCGTCGGCGCCGAAGGCAACCAGACCGGCCAGAGAACCAGACATGCCCGAAGCTTCATCACTGACAGTTGCCATGCCAATTTCGTCGTGGTAGGTCACCGGATTTACGGTTCCCAGAATCTGCCAGTTCGAGAAATCGCCGCTTTCAAAGTCGCCATTGGCGACTGTCACGCCATTGACCCGAAGCTGATCGACCAGCAGATAGGAATTCACACCATCATCGCCGGTGTTCATCACGCCGAAACCGATCGTCAGCGGCCCCGTGCTGGTCGCGGTGTAGGTAAAGCTTGCCCAGGAAGTGGCCCCATAGCTGCCGACTTGGGAAATGTCGGCCAGTTCGATCGGTGTGCCGTTGATCGTGACGAAGGCAAAAGCGTTGTAGCTGAGGTAATCGTCGGCGTCGAACGCCCAGCTGAAGCTGATCTCGTCGCCGGCAGTCACATCCAGCGTCGTCTTCATGGCCGAGCCGTTTGTGGCGTTGTCGTGACCGCTGCCGCTTGTCGCCAACGGGGATAGGCCACCCAAAGCCACCCCCAGGAAAGTTTCGATGGAGGACTGGTTTCCAGAACCCGAGGATGCCAGTTCTGCGAAATAGCCGGTTGAGATGCCTCCGGTCTGGTTGCCTTGCGACAGATCGCCGTCTTCATAGGCCATCGCCGACTCGGTCACTTGTGCGGAGATGCCACCCTCGTCGCTCTGCCAGATCGGCACGTCATCCTGCACGCTCAAACTGAGGTTCAAGGTAACGCTGGTGCCATCGCTGCCCGTCCCCTGCAATACCACTGTCGGCAGAGCCAGAAGATTCTCGCCTTGCACGGGCGCATGGTTGAAGGCGCCCAGCACTTCGAACGTATATGTGCCATCCGGATGGATGGTCAATTGCGCCGCCGGCGAAGTCTCTTCATCTTCGGCGATGGGGGCGCCGTTTTCGTCAAAATATACGGTGATACCGCCCTCGCTTACCGTGGCGAAGTACGTTACTCCGCCGGCCACAACGCTAACTGCCGTCAGCGTGCCGCTCCCGCTGGGCCAGTCGACCGCGCCAGATTGAACATGGCTGCCGCCTTCCGGTTCATCGTTGCCAATCACCGAATCTTCCCCGCTAGGCACCGACTCTTCCTCGGCTTCCAGGCTGTCGGACAGCGTAATGGCAATGGGTTTTTCTTCTTCCGCCCCGCCCACGCCATTGAACGGCAGGATCTCGCCGGGTGCCGCGGTCGGGAATTCGTAGGCCAGCGGGGTGGTTTCCTCGGTGATGCGCAGCAGGCGGACAAAGCTGTTGCCGCCGTTTTCGCCGCCGCCGGCCAGGATGGCCGCCGCGGCTTCCTGTTCGAGCAACTGCTCGATGTCGAGGGCGTCCGCCGCCTGCGGCGCGATGACGGCCGGCGCGGCCGTGCCGGCCAGGATGGCCGCTTCGCCCGCGTCGGGAGCGGTGGCCTGGCTGGCCTCGGGACCGAACTTGAAGGACTCCTGCGCATTGACGACGATCATCTGGCCGTCGGCGCTCCTCAGGCTGACCTGGGCACCTGCGGAAGTCATGACGACTTCGCCCTCCCGAATGCTGTCGCCGCTGGCAAGCCTTCTCATGCTGCCATCGGCACTGCGGGCAAAGGCTTCACCTTGCACGGATACGACGGTTGCGGCTGCGGCCATGACTTCACTCCTTCGATGATGGAGCCTCGCGAGAGGCGATAAGGTTTTTCCGTGCTGCCTTTATAGGCGCGCGAAAATTGTTTGCCTATTGTCCTGGTGGACAAGTGGCCGGGCGGCTGCCGGATCAATGCAGGATCCGGCTTTGCGCCTCTTTCGGCAGCCCGTTGAGGTAGATCGCCAGCTGCAGCCGGTCGCGCACCTTCAGGATCGCGAAGACCTGGCTGAGGTGGGCCTTGACGGTGCGTTCGGTGATGGCCAGCTTCCGGGCGATTTCCTTGTTGGTGGCGCCGGCCGCGACGGCCCGCGCCACCTCGCTTTCGCGCGGGCTGAGCCGGTCCAGCCGGGCTGCGCCCCGCGCAGACCGCCCGGCGTGCCGGCCCAGCGCGACCAGCAGGCGCTGCAGCAAATCCGGGCCCACCCACAGGCCGCCGTTTGCGATGACGGCTTCGATGTTGCGCAGCACCGCGGCGACCGCCAGCGCGCCGGTATAGCCCGCGGCGCCGGCTTCCAGCACCGCCAGGCCTTCATCGTCATGCGGCACGTTGGACAGGACGACCACCGCGCAACCCGGTGTGGCTTTGCGGATCGACTCGACCAGGGCCTCCGGGTTCTTGACGTTGTTGTCGACGTGCAGCCAGAGCAACGCGCCGCCGGGCGGGGCCAGCCTTTCATCCGCGGCCGCATGGGGGCGGGCCTCCATGGCCGGGAAGGCAGTGCGCCACTCCGGCAAATGCACCTCGCGGCGGGTCAGGAAGATGTGCCGTTTCATCGTGCCGGCGGCTACCTTTCCGTCAATGCGTGCGTCCTGGCGCGCAGCACCGGTTTCAGCAAATAGGAGAGGATGCTCTTCTTGCCCGTCTTGATATCGACCTCGGCAACCATGCCGGGCATGATCGGCAGATTCTCGCCGAGGCTCGGCTTGAGGGTACGCACGCGGCAGATGTAGAAGACGTTGCCTTTCTCGTCGGTGACGGTGTCGGCGCCGATGTGATCGAGCACCGCATCGAGGCTGCCGTAGATGGCAAAATCATAGGCAGTGAAGCGCACGACGGCCTCCTGACCCGGACGCAGGAAGGCAATGTCCTTGGGCTGGATGTTCGCCTCGATCAGCAGGGCGTCCTCGAGCGGCACGATTTCGATGATCGGATTGCCCGGCTGGACCACGCCGCCGACCGTGTTGAAGAGCAGGCGATTGACGGTGCCCCGCACCGGCGATTTGACGTTGGAGTGCTTGACCCGGTCGGTGAGGGTCGCGCGGGTTTCGGTGAGCGAGTTGATCCGGGCGGAAACGTCGGCCAACTGAGTGCGTGCCTCGTTGCGGAAGTTGAGTTCGACCTCCTCGATCTTGCGTGAAGCCTCGGCGATGGCGGCCTGGATGCGGTTGATCTGCGCGGCGGCCTGGTCGCGTTCGCCGCGATAGCGGTTGACGTCGCGTTCGAGCCGCAGGATCTCGACTTCGGAGACGGCGCCCGAGCCGAGCAGGGGCTTGGTGGCGCTCAATTCGCGTTGCGTCAGGTCGAAGCCCAGCGCGGCGGCATCGCGGCGGGCGCGCACTTCGACCGATTCCTGGTTGCGCTGCGCCAATTGCTGGCGGGCTATGCCGACTTGGGCTTCGAGCTCCATGCGACGGGAATCGTAGAGGCTGCGCTCCTGCGCGGCGATTTGCGGGAATTCGCCCTGGACTTCGAGCGGCAAGGCAAACGGCTTGCCTTCGGCGAGCGCCGTCAGCCGCGCTGCCTTGGCGATCAGCGAGATGTATTCGGCGCGGTTCTCGCGCAGCGAGGAAACGAAGCGGGTCTCGTCGATCTTGAGCAGCAGCTGATCCTTCTCGACCACCTGCCCCTCGCGGACAAGAATCTCCGAAACGATGCCGCCATCGACCGACTGGATGACCTGCAACTGGCTGGAGGGGATGACCTTGCCGGTGCCGCGCGTCACCTCGTCCACCTCGGCAAGCGCCGCCCAGACCAGCAGCACCAGCAGGATCACACCGACCGCGCGCAAGATGGCGCGGGCGCGCAGCGGCTCCTGCTGCAGACGCGCCCATTCGGCATCGCAGACCCAGTCGAGGTCCTCGTCGTTGCGCTCCGGCACCCAGCGCGCGAACAGGCGGTCGATGAAGGCCGCGGAACGCTTTTGCGGCTTCGGCGGGCCGGGGGGCCGCGGCAGGGCTGCGGACGTGGCGTTGCCGGGCGGACGTGCGCTCATGATGACTTCCCGATCCGGCCCTGGCGCAGGGCCTCGATGACGCGCGCCTTCGGCCCGTCGGCGACGATCTTGCCGTTATCGACGACGATGATGCGGTCGACGAGGTCCAGCAAGGTGGTGCGATGGGTGACGATCAGCATGGTCTTGCCGGCGGCGAACTCCTGCAGGTTGCACTTGATGGTCTCCTCGCTGGAGTGATCCATGGAGCCGGTTGGTTCGTCCATCAGCAGGATCGGTGGGTTATGCACGACGGCGCGGGCAATCGCCACGCCCTGGCGCTGGCCGCCGGAGAGCGATTCGCCCCGTTCGCCGACGACCATGTCGAAGCCGCGCGGATGGGCATTGACCATGTCGGCAAGGCCGGCCACCGCCGCCGCCGCCAGCAGGTCGGCATCGTCCAGATGCGGCGCGGCGAGGAGAATGTTTTCCTTGAGGCTGCCGAAGAAGAGGGTGCAGTCCTGCCCCACGTAGCCGATGTTGCGGCGCAGTTGCGTCGGGTCGAGCTGGCGGATGTCCACGCCGTCGATGCGGATGGTCCCGCCTTGCGGCTGGTAGAGGCCGAGGATCATGCGCAGCAGGGTCGACTTGCCCGAGCCTACCCGGCCGAGCAGGGCGACATGCTCGCCCTGCTTGATGTGGAAGGACACCTTGCGCAAGGCCTCGCCGTTGCCACCGGGATAGGCGAATGCGACATCCTTGAAATCGATTTCACCCTTGAAGACCGGGCGACTGACGAAGTTGGTCGCCGCGTCGCGCTCCGCTTCCTTGCCCATGATCTCGTTGAGCGAGGTCAGCGCCGTCGTGGCATTGTGATACTGCGTCAGCAGTCCCGCCACCTGTCCGAACGGCGCCATGGCGCGCGCGCCGAGCATGGTGCAGGCGATCAGGCCGCCCATCGACAACTCGGCCGCACCGATGCGATAGACGCCGAGGACGATGATGGTCAGCGACACCAATTGTTGCATCCAGGCCGCGCTGTTGATCGTGGTGGCCGCCAGCAGGCGCAACTGGTTCGATACGCGGGCGAGAAAGATCGCGCTGCGTTCCCACTTGCGCTGCATGACGCTCTCGGCGCCCAGGGCCTTGACAGTTTCGAGGCCGACCAGGCTCTCGACGAGATTGGCATTGCGCATGGCGCCGGCGCGGTAGGTGGTCTCGGCGAGATCGTGCATCTTGGCCTGCACCAGCCAGGCATAGCCGACCACCAGCAGCATGCCGGCCACCACGGGAATGAACATCGGGATGTCGATCCAGGCCATCACGACGATGAAGAGCAGGGCAAAAGGCAGGTCGACCAGCGCGGTGACCGTCGCCGAGGTGATGAAGTCGCGCACGGTCTCGAAGGAACGCAGGTTGGCCGCGAAGGAGCCCGCCGAGACGGGGCGGTTCTCCATGCGGATGCCGAGCACGCGCTCCATGATGCGCGCCGACAGGTCGACGTCGATGCGCTTGCCGGCGAGATCGATGAAATAGCCGCGCATCATGCGCAGCGCGAAATCGAAGAACAGCACGAAACAGAGGCCGATGGCGAGCATCCAGAGCGTTTCCACCGCCTGGTTGGGTACGACGCGGTCATACACGTTCATGATGAACAGCGGCATGGCCAGCGCGAAGACATTGATCAATCCGGCCGCCAGCAGGACATCGCGATAGACGGGCAGGTTTTCGGCGAGCGCGCCCCAGAACCAGTGCCGGCGCGCCACCCGGCCAACTTCCGGCGCGCGGCGGTCGAAGCGGAATTCCGGCCGGGCGAAGATCACCGTGCCCGCGTAACGGGATTGCAGCTCGGCGCGGGGCAGGGTGGTGGCCGCCTCGCCCAGTTCCGGAAAGATCACCTGCGCGGTGTTGCCGTCATCCTGCCAGCCGACCAGCAGGCAGGCCTCGGCGTCGTTCAGCAGCAGGACGACCGGCAGCAGTGCCGGCTCGATGTCGGCCAGTTCGCGGCGCATCAGCTTGCTGGCCATGCCGGCGCGCTTGGCGGCGCGTCCGAACAGGGAGGGCGTCAGCCGATGATCGACCAGCGGCAGGCCGGCGACGAGCGCCTCGCGCGACTGCGGCGAACCATGCAGCCGGGTCAGGATATGGAGGCATTCGAGCAAAGGATCGTGCAGGCGCTCGCGGCCGTCCGTCCGGGCGCCGTCCGCCGGGGGGGCGTGCTGTCCTGGGTTGGCCTGCATGTCGTCCTAAAAATCCCTATCGCTGAATGTGTTGTTAGCGGCTTTGCTCTTAAAAACTTGAACCGTGACAGCGTTTGCCAGCCCGCACTTTACCCCTTCCGGATATTCAAAATGCAACGGCCATCCGGAACACCGGATGGCCGTTGGAAAGGGTTCCCCGCAGTGCCGTTTGGCCGGCATCCTGAACCTAGGTCCAGAGTGGCCGCGTTCCTGCCGCTTCAGGTGCGCTTGACGAAAGAAGCGCTCACAACAGCGGCGTCTTTGGGCGGCGGCCGATGCCAATCAGCATTGGTTCAAGGAATGTATGGCCTTGGCGAACACCGCAGGGAAAACTCTTGACCTTTGGAAAAACGCCGGACGATCCGCCCGCCGCCGCGCTAGAACAGACTTTCCTGCGCGGCGAGCGCTTCATCCAGGCGCGCTTCGATGGACCCGATTCTACCCAGGGCCGTTGCCGCGTCAACGTCTTGCCGTTCCGGCGCCGACATGTCATCCTGACGGGCTGAATTGAGTTCGTTGGCGAGATTGAGGGCGGTCATTACGGCGAGCCGCTCGCCGGTGCTCTTGGTGGCTCGGGCGATTTCGCCCATGCGGGCGTCGAGGAGCTCGGCCGCCGCCCGGAGCGAGTCGACTTCCCCGGCGGAGCAGGCGACGCGATACTCGCGCCCCTGGATCTTGATGTCCAGTGTCGTGCTCATTCGGCGGGCAGTTTGTCCATCAGGCCTTCGAGGCGGGTGCGCGCTTCGGTCATGCGCCCGGCGAGCGCCTGCTTCTCCTCCTCCAGGAGGCTGACGCGGTCGCGCAGGCGGCGATTCTCGGCCCGCAGGCCATCGCACAGGGCGATCACCTGTTCAACCTTGTGGTCGATCCGTTCGAGCGCTTCGTTCATGGTCGCGCAGTTTGTTGGAAAAGCGTTTCTTGGTCAAGCAGTTCGCCGTCAATGTGAAGGCTGCTTCGGAGCCGCGGAGAAAAATTTCGCCCCGTTGACGGAACGCTTGCCTATAATCGCCCCGCTTCGTCCGCGGTGCCTGATCGGTTGCAAGACCGGCAGGTGAAACGGGAAACAGGTGCGTCGCCAAGACAATGCCTGTGCTGCCCCCGCAACGGTAAGGAAGTGCGGCTGCCTCATCCAGCCACTGGGATCATTCCCGGGAAGGCGAGGCAGCAAGACTTCCGAGTCCGGAGACCGGCCACGGACGATCCGGTTGAATACGCTGCGGGGTGCGGTGCGTCGGCGGATCGTTTCTGCCCGCGCTGTCATTCCCTGTGCATTCGTTTTATCACCGGCCTGCGGGGACGCTGGCCGCACAGGGAGAATCGCATGTCCATCCGCCATTCGCGCACGGCACTCGCCGCCGCGCTTGCCATCGTTTTTCAACCCGCAATCGCCGCACCCGTCGCGGACGAGGCGGCCGTCGTCGTGACGGCGACGCGCATCGCGACGCGCATCTCCGAGCAACTCGCCGACGTGACCGTCATCACGCGCGAGGAGATCGAAGCCGCCGGCGCCACCACCCTGCCGGCGCTGCTCGGACAACAACCTGGATTGCAGATCGTCACCACCGGCGGCATCGGCAAGTCGACGAGCGTTTTCACGCGCGGCACGAATGCCGGCCACACCCTGTTGCTCATCGACGGCATGCCGCTGGGTTCGGCGACCCTCGGCCAGCCCTCCCTGCACAATTTGCCGCTTGCCCAGATCGAACGCATCGAAATCCTCCGTGGCCCGGCCTCGTCGTTATACGGTTCCGATGCCATCGGCGGCGTGATCCAGATCTTCACGAAGAAAGGCGAGGGGCCGATGCAAGCCGAAGCATTCGCGGGTTACGGCAGCTATGGCACGGCGCAACTTTCCGCTGGCATTTCCGGCTCCGGCGGGATGGTTTCCTATAGCCTTGCCGCAAGTCGTGTCGTCACCGACGGCTGGGATGCCACAACAACCAAGATTGCCAATACCGACCGTGACCGCGACGGTTATCGCAACACCGCATGGCGCGGCCGGCTGGCCGTGACGCCCGTGGCCGGACATGAATTCGGCGCGACCCTGATGCGTATCGACAGCCGCAACCACTATGATGGCGGCGGCGCGACGGTGAATGCCTACAACGACGACGAGACGCAGGTCTGGACCGTCTATGCGCGCAATCGTTTCCTGCCTGTCTGGACCTCGACCCTGCGCTACGGCGAATCGAAAGACCGCGGCGAAAATTTTGCGCCCGGCCCCAGCCTGCATGCCACAACGCAAAAGCAATGGACCTGGCAGAACGACGTGAAGCTGCCGCTCGGTACGCTGCTCCTCGCCTATGAAGACTCGACACAGGAGGTCGAATCGACGACCGACTACACCGTCAAGGAACGGTCGGTGCGCTCGCTGATCGCCGGCTGGCAGGCACGATTCGGGGACCATTCGTGGCAGTTGTCGCAGCGCCGCGACGACGATTCGCAGTTCGGCGGCAAGACGACCGGCAGCCTCGCCTACGGCTACCGCATCACCGCAGCGCTCACCGCCCGCGCCGCTTATGGCACCGCCTTCAGGGCGCCCTCATTCAACCAGCTTTATTGGCCCGACACCGGTTTCGGTGGCGGCAACCCGAATCTCCAGCCCGAGAATGCGAAGAATCGTGAAATCGGCCTCGACTGGTTCTCGCCGACAGGCGCACATCTGGGCTGGACGCATTACGACAACCGGATCAGAAATCTGATCGCCGGCTGGCCGCCGGTCAATATCGGCAAAGCCCGCATCACGGGAGACCACTTCACCGGCAGTCATCGCCGGGGCGCCTGGCAGGCGCAGCTGAGTCTCGACCTCATGAAGCCGATCGATGAAGCCACGGGCAATCGTCTGCCGCGCCGCGCCGCGCAGCAGTTCAAGGCGCGCCTCGCTTATGGACCCGGCCCGTGGGGCGCCGGCGCGGAACTCGCCGCCGTCGGGCCGCGTTACGATCGGGCGAATCAGACGAGGGAAATGGCCCGTTACGAACTCGTCAATCTGTTCGGTCACTACCGGCTCTCGCGCGATCTTGCACTCGAAGGCCGCATCGACAACCTGTTCGACAAGGATTACGAAACCGCCTGGGGTTATCGCAATCCGGGCACGAGCATCTTCCTCGGCCTCCGCTATCGGCCCAAATAGCCCATGCCTTCCCGCCGCGCCCTGCTGGTGCTCGCCCTGCTCGCGCTGCTGAGCTTTGCGAGTCTCGCGGTAGCGCTGGCGCTGGGCAGCCTGTCGATACCCTTTGGCGAGGTGCTGGCGGCACTGGGCGGCGGAGAGACGCCGCACGCGGCGATTGTCCTGGATCTGCGCCTGCCGCGCGCGCTGGCCGGCTTCGCCTGCGGCGGGCTGCTGGCGCTGGCCGGGGCGCTGATGCAGGTGCTGCTGAGGAATCCGCTGGCCGATCCCTATGTTCTGGGCATCTCCGGCGGGGCTGGGGTCGGCGCGCTGTCGGCCATGCTGCTCGGCCTTGCCGGCCTGGGCATCGCCGGCTTCTCCTTTGTCGGCGCGCTGGCCGCGATGCTGCTGGTGTTCGGTCTGGCGCACGGCGACGGCAGCTGGACGCAGACCCGTCTGTTGCTTACCGGCGTGGTGGTCGCCGCCGGTTGCGGCGCGGTCGTGGCGCTGATCCTGACGCTGGCGCCGGAACAGAAAATCCACGGCATGCTGTTCTGGCTGATGGGCGATCTCTCGCAGGCCGTCGATCCGTGGCCGGCGCTCCTCGCGCTGGCGGCGGCCATGCTCGTTACCCTGCCCTTCGCCCGCGAACTGAACCTGCTGGCGCGCGGCGCCGACCAGGCGCGCTCTCTCGGCGTCGCGGTGCCGGCGCTGCGGCGCGTCGTCTACGCGGTCGCCTCGCTCGCCACGGCGGCGGCTGTCACCACCGCCGGCTCGATCGGTTTCGTCGGACTGATCGTGCCGCATCTGGTCCGCTTGGGTCTCGGCAATGACCAGCGCCTGCTGCTGCCCGCCGCCGCGCTGGCCGGCGGCAGCCTGCTGGTGCTGGCCGACACGGCGGCGCGCACCGTCGTCGCGCCGACCCAGTTGCCGGTCGGCGTGCTCACCGCGCTGATCGGCGTGCCGGTGTTCCTCTACCTCCTCGGGCGCAAGACGTGAACGCGATCCTCTCCGCCCGCAATCTCGCCGTCAGCGTCGGCCTGCACAAGGTCTGCCTGAATCTCGACCTCGATCTCGCGCCGGGCAGCCGGCTGGCGATCCTCGGCCGCAACGGCGCCGGCAAGTCGACGCTGTTGGCCACGCTCGCCGGCCTGCGCGCGCCCGACGCCGGCACGCTCCAACTCGCCGGCCGGAGCTATGCGGAACACGGCCCGCGCGCCGCGGCAAAACTGCGCGGCTGGCTCGGCCAGGACCGCAGCGACCCCTTCGCCAGCACCGTCCTCGATACCGTCCTGACCGGCCGCCACCCGCATCTCGGCCGCTGGGCCTGGGAGTCGGCCGCCGATACCGGCATCGCGCGCAGCGCGCTGGCGGCCATGGGGCTGGCCGGTTTCGAGCAACGCGAGGTGCATACGCTCTCGGGCGGCGAGCGCCAGCGCGCCGCCATCGCCGCACTGTTGGCGCAGGCGCCGTGTCTCTACCTGCTCGACGAACCGCTTTCCCATCTCGACCTCAACCACCAGATCGCCACGCTCGAATGCTTCGCGCGGCGCACCCGCGAGGACGGTGTCGCCGTGGCGCTGGTGCTGCACGATCCGAACCTCGCCCTGCGCTACTGCAACCAGGTCGTGCTGCTCTACGGCGACAGCCGCCACGTCGCCGGCCCGACGGCCGACATCGTCGATGCCGCGACGCTGTCGGACCTCTACGGCCATCCGCTCAAGCAGGTCGAAAACTTCTTCGTTCCGGAGTAAAAATGGAACATGCATGAACGCATGCAGCGCAAGAAGGAAGTCGTCGACGCAAAAGTCGGCGCCGCCGGGACGGCGCGCGGCCTCTTCCTGATCCATACCGGCAACGGCAAGGGCAAGTCTTCGGCCGCCTTCGGCGTGCTGGCGCGCGCACTGGGGCATGGCATGCGGGCCGTTGTCGTCCAGTTCGTCAAGAGCCGCTCCGATACCGGCGAGGAAGTCTTCTTCCGCGCGCAGCCGGACGTGCGTTGGCACGTCATGGGCGAGGGCTTCACCTGGGAGACGCAGGACGACGCGAAGGACGCCGCCGCCGCGCGCGCCGCGTGGGAAACGGCGCGGCAGGCGCTCGCCGACCCGACCGTCGATCTCGTCGTCCTCGACGAATTTACCTACGCGCTCAAATACAAGTGGCTGGCCATCGAGGACGTGCTGGCCGCCATCGCCGCACGGCCAGCGATGCAGCACCTGATCGTCACCGGCCGCGCCGCGCCGAAGGAATTGATTGAGGCGGCCGACACCGTCACCGACATGGTGCTGGTCAAGCACGCCTTCCAGAATGGCGTGCAGGCCATGCCGGGCATCGAATGGTAGCCACGCCCGCGCTGCCCGAACGTCACCTCGGCCTGCTGCCCGCCGCCGAGATTGCCGACCTCGACGCGCGCATCGAGCGCATGGCCGATCTGCTCGCGGCGACCGCGGCGGCGGCATTGCCCCCGCCAGTGGAATTCGCCGTCCCGCCAGCGCCGACTTTTCCCCGTTTGCTGGAAGGCCAGACCATCGCCGTCGCCCGCGACGCCGCCTTCTGCTTCCTCTATCCCGCCAACCTCGAATGCCTGGATGCGCTCGGCGCGCGGCTCGAATTCTTCTCGCCGCTGGCCGACGCGGTGCTGCCGGCTTGCGATGCCGTCTGGCTGCCCGGCGGCTACCCCGAACTGCATGGCCCTGCCATCGCCGCCAATACGCGCATGGCCGCTTCGCTGCGCGCGCATGTCGCCGCACACAAGCCGCTCCTCGCCGAATGCGGCGGCATGATGGCCTGCTTCGAAACGCTGCATGACATCGATGAAAAACCCCATGCAATGTTCGGCCTGATGCCAGGTGCGTCACGCATGCAGACCAAGCTCGCCAGCCTCGGCATGCTTGCGGCCGACCTGCCGGAGGGCCGGATCAACGGACACACCTTCCACTTCTCGCGCAGCGAAACGCCGCTGATTCCCCTGACAAGGGCCACCCGGCCGGACGGGCGCGAGAGCGAGGCGATCTACCGCACGGGACGCCTTACCGCGTCCTACATGCACTGCTACTTCCCGTCGAACCCTGCTGCGGCGGCGCGGCTGCTCCTGCCCGCGCCGGCGTCCGCCTGCGCGCTCAGGGAATCCCAGAGCGCTTCTATCAGTCGCAGTTTTCCGCTACCGGCATTTCGGCGATGTCGATGGTGTGGTTATTGGCCCCGGCGACAAGATGAAGGGCGATATGAAAAAATGATGCAGATCGCGCCGGGGCGCATGGAACCATCTCCCCCGGCCTGCTGTCCGAGCTCTGAGGAGACGCCGTGAATGCTTGCCGAAATCGTTTGTTCGCCTGGTTTGCCGGGCTGGTGCTGTTCATGATCGCGGGATCGTCGGCCGCCGACAGCATCGTGCTCGGCATGGGTTGTTTCTGGGGTGCCGAGAAGCGCATGGCCGAGTTGCCGGGCGTGATCGACGTCGAGAGCGGCTACGCCAATGGCGATGTGCCCGGCACCTACGAGGCCGTGCTGGCCCATGAAAAACGGCTGAAGGCAGGCAAGGCCGGCGGTCGCAACCACGCCGAGGTGGTCAAGGTCAGCTTCGACCCGGGGAAGGTCAGTCTCGAACAGGTGCTGGCGCGCTTCTGGGAAAGCCACGATCCGACGCAGGGCGACCGCCAGGGCAACGATATCGGCAGCAACTACCGCAGCGCGATCTACACCGTCAGCGCCGCACAACTCGCGGTCGCGCAACAGACCCGCGAGATCTACCAGGCGGCGCTCAAGGCCGCCGGCCGCGCTGCCATCACCACCGAGATCGCCCCGCTGAAAGCCTATTTCAAGGCCGAGGAATACCACCAGGATTATCTGAAGAAGAACCCCGACGGCTATTGCGGCCTCGGTGGCGCCGGCGTGAAATACCCCGGTTCGAAGCCGTCGGCCAAGGCGGTCCGGCCAAGCTCCCCCGCCAAGCCGCCGGACCCCAAGACACTCAATGCGAAACGCCAGTTGATCGTCTTTGAAGCCGAAGACTGCGCCTATTGCAAACGATTCAAGGCCGAGATCCTCGACGGCTGGACGGCGGAAGTCGCCATTGCCCGCACCATGAGTGCCGAATCCCCGGCGGGCTGGACGCTCGAAAAGAGCTTGTTCGCCACGCCGACCATCGTGTTGTTCGAGGGCGGCAAGGAAGTCTCGCGCTACACCGGCTACAACGGCGACAAAGCACGCTTCTGGAAGTGGCTGGGCTTCCACCTGCTCAGCCCGGAGCAGCGGAAGATTGCCTTCGAGCAGGGGACTGAGCATCCCGGCACCGGTTCGCATCTCGACGAGAAACGGCCAGGGACCTTCGTCGATCCGATCACCGGTGCGGCGCTGTTCCGCAGCGACACCAAGTTCAACAGCGGCACCGGCTGGCCGAGTTTCTTCAACCCCTTGCCAGGTGCGCTCACCGAGCATGTCGACAATTCCCATGGCATGCGCCGGGTCGAAGTCAGAAGCGCCAGTTCGGGAATTCACCTCGGTCACGTCTTCAATGACGGACCGCCGCCAACCGGCAAGCGCTACTGCATCAACGGTAACGTGCTCAAGTTCGTGCCTGACGCAGGCAAGTGACGCGGCTGCCCGTCATCGATCGGTTCTTCACCAGCAGCGGTTCAGAAAGTGTTCGGCAAAGCCGAATCCCTCGCCACGCTCGGGACCGCCACTTCGTGGCGTCCTGCGCCCTTCGGGCTTGTCGGCGCCGGCGGGACGGCGCCCGCCTACTGAACCGGCTGCGTTATTTGCGTTTGCCCCGTGCCATTTCGATCTGTGCGCAGAGCCGCGCCGCGCCCTCGACGAGGCGCGGCGTGTGGCGCTGGAGCAGGTCGGGCGGAATGAAGTAGAGGTTGTCGCGCCGCACGGCGGTCATGCCCGTCCATTGCCGCCAGTCGTCGAGCCATTCGGGACGCGCCTCGCCCATGCCGCTGGCGACGATGACTTCGGGGTCGGCGGCGATGACCGCCTCGACCGCCACCTTGGGCGCGAGCGGCTTGAGGTCGGCGAAGACGTTCGTGCCGCCGCACAGCCGGATGACATCCGAAATGACCTGGCCGCCGCCGACGGTCATCAGCGGCTGCTGCCAGATCTGGTAGAAAGTGCGCACCGCCGGTCGCGTGCCGTATTGCGTCCGCAGTTCGGCCAGACGCGTGCGGAACGCGTCCGCCGCCGCGCGCGCGGTCGCTTGCGTGCCGGCCAGTTCGCCGTAGCGTTCGAGCTTGGCGGCGACGTCGTCGATGCGCTCGGGCTGCGCGAGATAGACCGGGATGCCCAGCGCGCGCAGCTTGTCGATATGCGCCGGGCTGTTGCCGCTGGCCCAGCCGATGGCCAAGTCGGGCTTGAGCGCGGCGATGGCCTCGAGATCGAGCCGCGAATAGCCGCCGACGCGCGGGATTTTCCTGGCCGCCTCCGGATAGTCGCTGTAGTCGACCGCGCCGACGATCTTGCCGCCCGCGCCGGCGGCGAACAGCGTTTCCGTCGCGTGCGGCGCGAGGCTGACGATGCGGGAGGCCGGTGTTGCCAGGCGCACAGTGGTGCCGCTATCGTCCCGCACGACAATTTCCGCATGGACGGAAAAGCTCGCCAGGGCCAGAATCCAGGGCAGGGGGTTCATGCAATCTCCTTCAGGCAAGCGGTCAGCCGTTGCCATTGCTCCGCGCTTCCCGGCAGCCCGAAACGCAATGCCCGCGGCTCGGTGAACGCGCGCACGAGGATACCCCGCCGGGCGAGCGCCGCGAAAATGTCGGCGGCGCGCGGCGTGGCGACATATTGGAACAGCGCGGTGCCCGTCGGCGCGCCGAGACCCGACGCACGGAGCAGAGCGGCGAGACGCCGGCTGGCGGCACACAGGCGCTCGCGTTGCGCGGACTGCCAGGCGCAATCGGCCAGCGCCAGACGCGCGGCCCAGCGGGCGGGATGGCTGACGGCCCAGGGGCCGAGCGCTTCGCGCAACCGGTCCAGCAGTGCCGGCGCGCCGAACGCGCAGCCGGCGCGCGCGCCGGCCAGGCCGAAGAACTTGCCGAGCGAACGCAGGACGACGATGTTGTCGGCGGCGCAATTCGCCAGGGACTCGTCGGGTTCGGCATCGATGAAGGCTTCGTCGACGACCAGTTGCTTCACGCGGGCGGCGCGGTCGAGCAGAGCGGCGCGCGTGAAGCGCCGGCCGGTGGGATTGTTCGGGTTGCAGACGACGGCGTAGTCGCTCGGCGCCTCCCAGTCGACCAACGCATGGCCGGCGGCCTGCCAGGCGGCCGGGTGCTCGGCGTAGAGCGGCATCGGCATGGCGACGCGGCCGGCAGGCAGCAGGCGCGGCAGCCACTGGATCGCGGCTTGCGAGCCGGGCAGCATCAACAGGGCAGGCGCGCCGTAATAGTCGCGCGCCGCGGCTGCGAGGCCGTCCTCGTCCTCGGGCAGACGCTGCCAGATTTCGGCAGGCGGCACAGGGACGGGATACGGCCAGGGCGCGATGCCGGTGGACAGGTCGAGCCATTGCCCATGCGGAATGCCCCAGCGCCGCGCGGCTGCATGAATTCGGCCACCGTGTTCAAGCAAGGGCCAGGCTCCCCGCGGCGAACACGCCCAGCCACAGCCACTGGCCGCGCTCGACCAGCGCCACCGCGCGGCCGATGTCGGCGGCGGTGGGGGGCGCGCCAGCGCCCAGCGCCGGGCGATCCTCGTCCCGGCCGTGATAGATCGCCGTCCCGCCAACGCCGACTTTTAGCGCCCCGGCGCCCGCCGCCATCACCGGCCCGGCATTCGGGCTGCTCCACGCACTGGCCTGCGCGCGCCAGCAGGCCAGCGCGTTTTGCGTATGGCCGAGCAGGGCATAGGTCAGCGCGGTCAGCCGTGCCGGAACGTAGTTCAGCGCGTCGTCTATGCGCGCCGCCGCCCAGCCGAAGTGGAGGCGGCGCGCGTCCCGGTAGCCCCACAGGGCATCGAGCGTGTTGGCGAGGCGATAGAGCACCGCGCCCGCGCCGCCGGCGACGCAGAACCAGAACAGGGTACCGAACACCGCGTCGTTGCCGTTCTCCAGCACCGATTCGACGGCGGCCGTCGCCACGCCGGTTTCGTCGAGCTGCGTCGTGTCGCGCGAGACGATCAACCCGACGGCCTGGCGGGCCGCCGGCAGATCGCCCGCCGCCAGCGGCGCGGCCACCGC
>Ga0208735_100093_pt1 | contig 53872 bp, 53 predicted proteins | sample Subbio12Aug_8Aab_FD_184829 | JGI IMG/M metagenome (GOLD analysis project Ga0208735, IMG submission 184829) | Serpentinite rock and fluid subsurface biosphere microbial communities from McLaughlin Reserve, California, USA - CR12Aug_8Aab (SPAdes) | ecosystem: Environmental > Terrestrial > Deep... | reverse complement strand
CATCTGCCGGCTCCGACCGGCACGCCGGGCGACGAGCCCGCCGCCGACACGGATCGCCGGATGCCGGCGGTGGACCTGGTCATCGACAGTTTCCGCCTCGGCGCCCGGGCGCTCGGCGAACTCGGGATCAAGGCCGAGAATCGCGCCGGCGGCTGGCAGGCGAAGATCGAGGTGAAGAACGAGGCGGCCAGTCTCTCCGGCGAAGGACGCTGGCGCCCCGGGCGGTCGGCGGCGGAGACCGCCCTGGCGTTCCGGCTCGATGTCAAGGATGCCGAAAAGCTGCTCCACCGCCTCGCCATGCCCGATGCCGTGCGGCGCGGCGAGGGCCGGATCGACGGCGACCTGCGCTGGGCAGGCAGCCCGGTCGACTTCGACACGGCAAGTCTTTCGGGCTGGATCAAGGCGGATTTCGGCCGGGGGCAGTTCAAGAAGCTCGAACCCGGCGTCGGCCGCCTGCTCGGCGTGCTTTCCCTGCAATCCCTGCCGCGCCGGATCACGCTCGATTTCCGCGACATCTTCAGCGAGGGATTCGCCTTCGACAGCATCGCCGGGGAGGCGAAAATCAGCCAGGGGGTGATGGTCACGGACGAGCTGCGCATCCGCGGGCCGGCCGCCAGGGTGCTGATCTCCGGCCAGGCCGATCTCGCCGCCGAGACCCATGACCTCAAGGTGCGCGTGCAGCCCGCGCTGGGCGAGACGCTCGCGGTCGGCGCGATGCTGGCCAATCCGGCCGCCGGCGCCGTGGCCTGGGCCGCGCAGAAAATCCTGCGCGATCCGCTCGACCAGATCTTCTCCTACCAGTATGCCGTCAGCGGCCGCTGGGCCGACCCGAAGGTGGAAAAAATCCAGGCCCCCGCCTTGCAGCAGGAGCCCGCCACGCCATGACCGAACGCCCTCGCATCGCCGCCGCCGCGCAGGGCGAGGCCGTCGTCGTGGCGGAACTTGACGGCGCGCGCATTGCCGAAGTCAGGGCGAGCCTGCCGGCTCTCCGCCACCGAAGAATTCGAAAGGGCATCCACTTCCCATGACGACAGACCGCCGTCTCGCCATCGCCGAAAGGCATTTGCTGACTCCCTACGACCTGACAACCGCACATCTGGCGGGCATCTTCGGCGAGTTGTTCAGCCACCGGATCGACTTCGCCGACCTCTATTTCCAGTTTGCCCGTTCCGAAGCCTGGAGCCTCGAGGAGGGTATCGTCAAGTCGGGCAGCTTCAACATCGAGCAGGGCGTCGGCGTGCGCGCGGTGAGCGGCGAGAAGACCGCCTTCGCCTATTCGGACGAAATCAGCCTGGCGGCGCTCGGCGATGCCGCGCGCGCGGCGCGCGCCATCGCGGCGGCCGGCGGCGACGGCGCGCAGGCCCAGCTTTCCGGCCGCCGCGCCGCCGCGCTGTATGCGGACGTCGATCCGATCGGCTCGCTGCCCGCCGCGGACAAGGTGCGGCTGCTGGAGCGACTCGAAAGCCTCGCGCGCGCGCTCGACCCGCGCGTCACCCAGGTGATGGCCCACATCGCCGGCAGCTGGGAGACGATCCTCGTCGCCCGCTCGGATGGCCGCCTGGCGGCGGATGTCCGGCCGCTGGCGCGCGTCTCGATCACCGTCATCATGGAGGACGGGGTTGGCTCGGCGCGTCGGCGCGAGCAGGGCTCGGCGGGCGGCGGCGGGCGCTTCGACTATGGCTATTTCACCGACGCCGTGCTCAAGGACTACGCGGAAAAGGCCGTGCACCAGGCGCGCGTCAATCTCGACGCGACGCCCGCGCCGGCCGGCGCGCTGACCGTGGTGCTCGGGGCGGGCTGGCCGGGCATCCTCCTGCACGAGGCGATCGGCCACGGGCTCGAGGGCGACTTCAACCGCAAGGGCAGCTCGGCCTTCGCGGGACGCATCGGCCAGCGCGTCGCGGCCAAGGGCGTCACCGTCGTCGACGACGGCACGCTTCCCGACCGGCGCGGCTCGCTCTCCATCGACGACGAGGGCGAGCCGACGCGGCGCACCGTGCTGATCGAGGACGGCATCCTGGTCGGCTACCTGCAGGACAGCCTCAACGCGCGTCTCATGAAGGTTGCCCCCACCGGCAACGGCCGGCGCGAATCCTTCGCCCACCTGCCGCTGCCGCGCATGACCAACACCACCATGGCGGCGGGCGCCATGGATCCGGCCGCGATCATCGCCTCGGTGAAAAAGGGCCTGTATGCGGCCAACTTCGGCGGCGGGCAGGTCGATATCACCAGCGGCAAGTTCGTCTTCTCGGCCGCCGAGGCCTACCTGATCGAAAACGGCAGGATCACCCGCCCGGTCAAGGGCGCCACGCTGATCGGCAACGGCCCGGACGTGCTGACGCGCGTCGCGATGATCGGCAACGACCTCGCCCTCGACCCGGGCGTCGGCACCTGCGGCAAGGAAGGCCAGAGCGTGCCGGTCGGCGTCGGTCAGCCGACGCTGCGCATCGACGGCCTGACGGTGGGCGGCACAGGGTAGGGGCGACCCGTCGTCCCGCCGGCGCCGACTTTCCACGGCTGCACATACTCGTCGCGTTACATCATTGCAAAACATGGAATGAACTTCCATAATTGCAAACATGAAACGCATGCTTGCTCCCCAGTTGCTGGATGCGCTGGACCACTCGCCGGCCGTGGCCCTGCTCGGGCCGCGCCAGGCGGGCAAGACCACGCTGGCGCTGGAGATCGCCCGCGGGCGGCCGGCGATCTATCTCGATCTGGAATCGGAACAGGATCGCGCCAAGCTGGCGCAGCCCGAGCTGTATCTGGCCGATCACCTCGACAAGCTGGTTATCCTCGACGAGGTGCATCGCGCGCCGGGCCTGTTCCCGGTGCTGCGCGGACTGATCGACCGCGCCCGGCGAGAGGGGCGGCGCACCGGCCGGTATCTGCTGCTGGGCTCGGCCTCGCTTGACCTGCTGAAACAGTCCGGCGAGACGCTGGCGGGGCGCATCGCCTATCTGGAGCTGACGCCCTTCCATGTGCTGGAACTGGGCGAACGGCCGCCAGACGCGCTTTGGCTGCGCGGCGGCTTTCCCGAAAGCTTGCTGGCGCCCGACGACCCGCGCAGCCTGCGCTGGCGGCAGGATTTCATCCGCGCCTATCTGGAGCGGGACATTCCGCAGTTCGGCCCGCGCATCGCCGCCGAGACGCTGCGGCGTTTCTGGACCATGCTGGCCCATCATCAGGGCAGCTTGCTCAACACCGCCCAGTTCGCGCGCAATCTCGGCGTCGACGTGAAAACCGCCGGCGGCTACCTCGGCCTGCTGGTCGATCTGCTGCTGGTGCGCCGTCTGCCGCCCTGGCACGCCAACTTCGGCAAGCGGCTGGTCAAGTCGCCCAAGGTCTGCATCCGCGACAGCGGGCTCCTCCATGCGCTGCTCAACATTCCCGACAAGGAAACCCTGCTGGCCCACCCGGTGGTGGGCGCCAGTTGGGAGGGTTTCGTCGTCGAGAACCTGCTGGCCAATGCCGATGCGATGGCGCAACCCTACTTTTATCGCAGCGGCGGCGGGGCGGAGGTCGATCTGCTGCTGGCCTGGCCGGAGGGCCGCCTCTGGGCCATCGAGGTGAAGCGCAGCCTGACACCGAAGCTCGAACGCGGCTTCCATGCCGCCTGTGCCGACCTGCGGCCGGAACGCCGCTTTGTCGTTTACCCGGGAAGCGAGCGCTACCGCCTGGCGGAGGACATCGAGGCCATGCCCTTGCCGATGTTGGCGGAGATCCTGCGCGGCGGGTAACGAGACCGCCGTCCCGCCGACGCCGTCGGCCTGGGTAAGAAAGTGGGCGAAGCCCAGGCCATCGACAGCGGCTTGTTCCATGCGAGCTAATTCCTTACATTGGTTTATATGTTGTATTTACTTTTAGATTCTTACCTGAGACAATAATTACGAAATTCATGCTCAAAGGAGACTCTTATGCTCGCCACCGTTACCGACAAAGGACAAGTCACGGTACCCAAGGAAGTCCGCGACCGCACCGGCATCGCACCGGGCAGCCGGCTCGATTTCGAAGTCATGGACGATGGCAGCTTGCGCGTGCGGGTGCTGGCGCGCGGGGCCGACGCACTGTTCGGCTTGTTACGGCAACCTGACGGCAAGCCGCTCGACATCGAGGCCATGGACGCCGGCATTGCTGCTGCCACCGCCGCGCGTGACCAGCGAGCGCGCCAGTGATCGCCCTCGACACCAACGTGCTGGTCCGACTCCTCGTCCGCGATGACGAAGCGCAGGCACAGCGCGCCAGGGCGGCCTTCGATACCCACGCGGAAGACGGCGGCCTGTTCGTCGCCGATATGGTTCTGGTCGAACTGTGCTGGACTTTGGCACGCAGCTGCGGGCTGCCCCGTGCCGACATCGCGCGCGCCGTGCGCGCCCTGGCCGACAACGCCAGCATCGCGCTCGAATCTCCCGCCGCCGTAAAGCGCGCGCTGGTCGGCTTCGAAGCCGGCGGCGTCGACTTTCCCGACTGCCTGATCGTCGCCAAGGCCGATATCGCGGGCTGTGCCCGCATCCTGAGCTTCGACAAGCGCATGGCGGTACTGCCCGGCGTGGAACTCCTGTAACGCTATCACTGCAGCATGAATTTGATCGCGAAATCGATGGCTTGCGGATACTCCCTCCCGCCGCCGCATTGCTGGCGGTACTGTCCAAGGCGCCGACTTTCAGTTCGCCGGCTCGCTGACGAAGCCGATGCGGACGAGCCCGGTCCTGGCGGCGATGGCCATGACCTGCGCCACCTTCTCGTAATGCACGAGGCGGTCGGCGCGGATATGCAGCTCCGGCTGCGGCTGCTGCGCCGCTGCCGTGGCGAAGCGGGCCGGCAACTGTTCCAGCGTCACGGCCTCGCCATTCCAGAACAGCTCGCCGCTCGCGCGGATGCCGAACTCGATGTGCTCCGGCTTCGCGATGTTGGCGGCGGACGAGGCCTTCGGCAGGTCGATCTTCACCGCATGCGTCAGCAGCGGCGCCGTCACGATGAAGATCACCAGCAGCACCAGCATCACATCGACGAGCGGCACCACGTTCATGTCGGCCATCGGCGCACCGTGACGGCGCCGGGAGATGTCAGCGTTGGCCATTGTTCACCGTCAGCAGCACATAGAGATCGTGGGCGAAGGACTCCAGGCGCGACAGCCACATGCGGTTCCTGCGGTTGAAGGCGTTGTAGGCCAGCACCGCCGGAATCGCTACCGCCAAGCCGAGCGCCGTCATGATCAGCGCCTCGCCCACCGGCCCGGCCACCTTGTCGAGCGTGCCCTGACCGCTCATGCCGATCTGCACCAGCGCGTGATAGATGCCCCACACCGTGCCGAACAGGCCGATGTAGGGGGCGGCCGAGCCGGCCGACGCCAGCACCGTCAGGCCGTGTTCCGCCGCGGCCGCTTCGCGGTCTACCGCATTGTTCAGGGTGCGGGTCAGATACTCCCCCAGGCCGCCGGCCACGGCCAGGTTCTTTTCGCCGCCGTTGGCCTGCGCCTTCAACGCCTCATCGACCAGCACGGCGAAGGCGTTGTCGGCGTGGCCCTGCAGTGAACCTGCCACCTCGTCGAGCGAACCGGCCTGCCAGAACCGGTGCAGGAAGGTGTCGGCCCGCCGCGCGGCGAGCCAGTTCGCCAGCGCGCGCGTGAAGATCAGATACCAGCTCGCCACCGATAGCAACAACAGCGCGGCGAGCACCGCCTTGCCGACGCCGTCGGTCTGCGCGAGAAAGTGGGCGAAACCCAAGCCTTGTTCCAAGGGATCAGCCTCCTTGCAAAACGAATTTGAAGGGTTGCAACGCGACCGCGCGGACCGATTGACCGTCGCGCGTCGGTGGCGTGCAGCGCCAGGTTTTCACGGCGCCCAGCGCCGCTTCGTCGAGACGCTCGAAGCCGCTGCCGGTGGCGATGCCCGCGGCGCAGACCTTGCCCCGCTCGTCGAGTTCGACCCGCAGCACCACCGTGCCTTCCTCGCCCAGACGACGCGAGAGCGGGGGGTAGCGCGGCGGGTTGCGTTCCGGGCAGGCGACTGAAAGTTCCCCGCCGAGCGCGACCGGCCCGGCCGACCGGGTTGATGCCGATGCTGGCAGTGCGGCGGGTGCCTCGATGATTGGAGCTGGCTGAGGCGGGGGCGGCGGAGCGACGTAGTCGGTCGGGGCAACCACGGGGGCCGCGGCGACGATTACGCGGGGTTTTTCGACGATTTTCTGTTTGGGCGGCAGTGGGGTTTTCTCCGGCAGCGGCGGGGCGATGAAGTTGACGAAGAGCGTCATCGCTTCCTGCGGACTCGGAATCAGCCGGTGCTGCCAGAGACCCCACAGGGCGGCGGCGTGCAGGGCAATGACGACGACCAGGCCGCAGGCGCGCTCCATCGAGATCGCTTCATGCCTATGCCGGTGCGACGCTCAGTCGAGGGCCATGTTGAGTTTGATCCAGGCAAAGCGCCCGGGCTCATTGACTCGCGTCGTGGCCGGGTTGTAGCCGGCGATGGTCGCGCCGGCCTTGCTGATGTGCTCGGCGTATTTCCTGTCGAACAGATTGTCGATGCCCGCGGCCAGCAGGAGGCGCTTGTCGAAGCGGTAGCTGCCGTTGATGGCGAAGGTCGAAAATCCCGGAGTGCTGCCAATGTCCTGGCCGACGATGTTGCCGTATCTTGCATGAACGCGGCTCTGGCTGGCGACCAACCGCGTCTGTGCCGCGGCGTTCCACGGACCGTTGCGCCAGTCGAGGCCGAACTTGAGTTCGGGCGGCGGCGTTTGCGCCAGGGGAACGTCCATCGTGTCGTTGTCGGCGCGGACATGGGCATAGCTGCCGCGCAGTGTCCAGTGTTTCGCGAAACGCCAGGCCAGATCGGCTTCCATGCCGTAGCGGGTGGCGTCGACGTTCATGCTGCAGCTCCATGTCGCTCCCGACAATGTGCCGGTGGGGCACGGGCCCTGGACGGTGCTGCGGTAGGTCAGCACGTAGTCGTCGATCCTCGAGTGGTAGGCGGAGACCGAGCCGCTCAGCGCGGCGCCGTTCCAGACCAGCCCGAGGTCGATCTGGGTGTTCTTCTCCGGGGCGATTTGCCGGCTTGCCAGCAGGCCGTTGTAGCTGTTGGCTTCCCAGAAATCCATCGGCCGCTCGCCGCGGCCGAGACCGACGTAGGCGGTCGCCGGAGCGTCCGCCAGGTCACGTTCGTAACGCAGGAATCCGCCGGTCAGGTTCTCGTCCGAACTGCCGTTGGCGGCGCCGGTGTTCCAGGTGAAACGGTCGGCAGCGAAGCGGTCGCGGCGGATGCCGCCGATCAGCCGTCCCTGCCCGTCCGTTGCGTGCGTCAGTTCGCCGAACAGGCCGGTGATCGAGCTGCGGAAATCCTCGCCGCGCGCCACCGCGCCGATAACCACGGGCGCGACGGGATTCGAACCGGAACGGAAGGTATGCGAGTTCTTCTGCTGGTCGGCGCCGACGCTGAGCGTGGTGGCCGCGCCAAGGTTCAAGTCGGCGCGCGCGCGCATGCCGTGGGTTTCGCGGTCCGGGTTGCTCCAGGCGAAATTCGCTGCCGATCTGGTGCGCAACGAGTAGTTGTCCATCACGTGGTCGATGTAGTTGTAGCGGAACTCGACTTCGATCTTGCCCAGGACGGCGGAGATGCGGGTCTTCTCGAGCTTGACGCCATAACCGTCGCGGTCGAACAGCGTGCCGTCCATGCCGCGGTCGGCATAGGCCGCTTGCGCTTCGCTGCGCACCGCCGATAGCTCGATGCGCGTGTTGGCGTCGGGCGTCCAGCCGCCCACCAGCGTCAGGCTGTTGCGCCGGTAGAACGAGTGCACCGCGCTGCCGTCGCCGTCCTCATAGTTGTCGGATTCCGAGTGTGTGCCGAGCGCGCGCAGATGGAAGTCCGGGTTGCCGACGCCAGCGTCCAGGATGCCATCGACCCGCCCCCAGGAACCGGCCATCGCGCTGCCGAAGGCACGCATGCCGGGCGCCCCGAACGGCTTGTGGTCGCGCTCGAACAAAACCACCCCGGCGAGATTGCCGTTGCCGTGGCGCACCGTCTGCGGGCCTTTGACGACCACCACGCGGTCGAACGCCTCGGGGAACACGTAGGCCGTCGGCGGGTCCATGCGGCCGCCGCAGCCGCCGTGAAATTCGGCGCCGTCGAGCAGGATGTTCAGGCGCGACCCGGCCAGCCCGCGCAACACCGGGTCGCCGCTCGTGCCGCCCTTGCGGATCACGTTGAAGCCCGGGATGTTCTTCAGGAAGCTCGCGCCGTCGCCCGCCGGAACGGGCGCCTGCGGCGCCTTGGGATCGTTGACGACGACGAGGGGGTCGCTCATCCGCGGCGCGGCGACGACGATCTCGTCGAGGGTCGCGTCGGCAGCGATGGCGGACAGGGGAAGCGCGGTCAGCGCCGCGGAAAGCATGGTGCGCTTCAATGGCATGCGAAACTCCGATAGTGGTAGTGGCGATCGACTCCGCCGGGATTCTATGGAGCGACGCTCGCCTCGAGCTGCGACACGTTGTCGCACTGCGGCGCTGCGGTAACATCGCGGTTTTGCCGGCAGCCGCCATCCATGAAGCACATCGTCGACGACGTCCGCATCCGCGAGATCAAGGAGCTTTCCCCGCCCGGTCATGTCCTGCGCGAGTTCCCGGCAACCGAAACGGCCGCGGCCACCGCCTATCATGCCCGCGCCGCGATCCACCGCATCCTGCACGGCGCCGACAGCCGTCTGCTGGTCGTCGTCGGGCCCTGTTCGGTTCATGACTTCGACGCGGCCGTGGAGTATGCCCGTCGCCTGAAGCGGGAGCACGAGCGCTGCGGCGAAGATCTCCTCGTCGTGATGCGCGTCTATTTCGAAAAGCCGCGCACCACCGTCGGCTGGAAGGGACTGATCAACGACCCGCGCCTCGACGGCAGCTACAAGATCAACGAGGGCCTGCGCCTGGCGCGCCGCCTGCTCTGGGAGCTGGCCGGGATGGGGCTGCCCTGCGCCACCGAATTCCTCGACACCATCACGCCGCAATACACCGCCGACCTGATCAGCTGGGGCGCCATCGGCGCGCGCACCACCGAATCGCAGGTGCATCGCGAGCTGGCGTCCGGACTGTCCTGTCCGGTCGGCTTCAAGAACGGCACCGACGGCAACATCAAGATCGCCGTCGACGCGATCCGCGCCGCCCAGGCGCCGCATCATTTCCTTTCGGTGACCAAGGCCGGCCATTCGGCCATCGTCTCGACCAACGGCAACGAGGACTGCCACGTCATCCTGCGCGGCGGCAAGCAGCCCAACTATGACCGCGCCAGCGTCGAGGCGGCCTGTGCCGAGCTGGGCAAGGCCGGCCTCGCGGCGCGCGTGATGGTCGACTTCTCGCACGGCAACAGCCGCAAGGATTTCAAGCGCCAGATGGCGGTGGCGGCCGATGTCGCGGCTCAGCTCGCGGCCGGCGAGGAACGCATCTTCGGCGTGATGATCGAGTCGCATCTCAACGAGGGGCGCCAGGATCTCAAGCCCGGCAAGCCGCCCGCTCATGGCGTGTCGATCACGGACGCCTGTCTCGGCTGGGAGGACACCGTCAGCGTGCTCGACCAGCTGGCCGACGCGGTGAGGCAGCGGCGCGCCGCCCTGGCGGAGCGCTGATCTTGCCCCGCCTTGCCCCGGATCGCTGGTTTTTCGCCGCGATCGGGCTGACGCTCGCATTCCGCTTCTGGCTGGCGGCCGCCTTTCCGTTCACCGGCGACGAATCCTATTTTTACTGGTGGGGGAAAACGCCGGACTGGGGCTTCTACGACCATCCGCCGCTGATCGGCTGGTGGCTGGCCGCCCTGCTCGTCGTCGCCGACAGCGAATGGTGGTTGCGGCTGCCGCAGATTCTCCAGCCCGGGTTGCTGGCGCTGGCGGTGCGCTGGGCCTGGCCGCAGCTGTTCCCCGATCAGGCGGAGCGCCGGGACGGGGTCGCCCTGCTGGTGCTGTTGGCGCCGGTGAATGTCTGGAACGTGTTGGTCACCACCGACACGGCGCTGGTGTATTGCGCCGTCCTGTCGGGGCTGGCCTGGCTGCGCGCGACGCGCGACGATGCTGCGCGCTGGTATCTCGTCGCCGGCGTGTTTCTCGCCGGTGCGGTGCTGTCGAAGTATTTCGCCGCCCTGCTCGGTTTCGCCTATCTGATCGACGCGCTGCGCCGGCGCAGCGCGCGCGCCTGGGTCGGCCTGGTCATCGCCTATGCCTGCACCGTGCCGGCGCTGCTGCTGATGGCCTGGTGGAACAGCGAGCACTGCTGGTCGAACTTCATGTTCAATTTCGTCAATCGCCACGGCGCAGGGCGAACCGGTTTCAATCCGGTCACGCCGCTGCTCTACCCGGTCACGCTCCTGTACGTCCTCACGCCGCCGGTGCTGTGGCTGCTGCTGCGCCGTCGTCCGCCCCGGCCGGATGGCGCAGTCGACCGCTCCTTGCTCGCGCTGACGGCGGTTCCCCTGCTGTTGTTCGCCCTGTTGTCGCTGGTCAAGAGCATCGGCCTGCACTGGGTGCTGGCATTCGTTCCTTTTGCCCTGGTGCTCGCCGCGCGGCGCGTCGCGGCGCGCGGCCTGCAACGGCTGACCTTCTTTTTCGTCGGCTGCGCCGCGCTGCACGTCGCCCTGGCTCTCGTCATCTCCCGGTTGCCGCTGGAAACCTGGCACAAGTGGAGTTCGTACTCCGGTCTCGTGCTGACCGTCGAGAGCCGCGAACTGGTCGAACGTGCCGCGCCGGGAGACGCTTTGCTGGTTTCGGACGGCTATTCGAACGCGGCGACGCTGGGCTACAACCTGCGCCGTTATGTGCCGGTGCTCGGTCCCGGCTCGGGCCATGCGCGCCACGACGACATTCTCACCGACTGGCGCAGACACGACGGCCGCGACATCACCGTGTTGCGCAAGACGGCGCCGCGACAGGGGGAGTACGACGCCTGGTTCCGCAGCGTGCGCATCGACAGCTTCGAGCAGCGCGGCGCGCGCTTCTGGGCAGTGCGCGGCCAGGGCTTCGATTACGCCCGCTATCGCGCCACGGTGCTGACCGAGGTGCGGCGCCGTTACTACGCCGTGCCGGCCTGGCTGCCGCTGTCCGGCTGCTATTTCTGCGCGCGCTATTTTCCGGAGGAGCCGTGTCGCCGCTGATCGATCTGCTGCGCCCGCACCAGTGGGTGAAGAACGGTTTCGTGCTGGTCGGCCTGCTGTTCGGCCACGCCTGGGAACGCGGCGATGGCATGGCGCTGGCGCTGCAGGCCATGGTGGCCTTCGTCGCTTTCTGTCTGATCTCCTCGGCGGTGTATGTGATGAACGACATCGTCGACCGCGCGGCCGACCGCCATCATCCCGAAAAGCGCAAGCGCCCGATCGCCAGCGGCAAGGTAGGCATCGGGACGGCCGCCGCGCTCGGCCTGTCCTGTCTCGGCGCCGGCCTGGCCCTGGCCTTCGGCCTGGCCGGCCTGCCGGCGTCGCAGGCGCCGTGGCTCTTCATCGCCTATGTGCTGATGAACATCGGCTACAGCCTGGGCCTCAAGCACGTGGTGATCCTCGATGTCTTCATCATCGCCGCCGGGTTCATGCTGCGGATCCTCGCCGGCACGCTCGGCATCGGCATTCCGCCCTCGCACTGGCTCCTGCTGTGCGGCCTGATGCTGACCCTGTTTCTCGGGTTTGCCAAGCGCCGCGCCGAGGTCGGGGCGGCGGCAGGCCGGCCGCACCGGCGCGTTCTCACCCAATACTCGGAGCCGATGCTGGACCAGTTCATCACCCTGTCGGCCGGGGCGACGGTGATCGCCTACAGTCTGTATACCGTGAGCGAGGAAACCATCGCGCTGCACGGCACGCCCTGGCTGATCGCCACCGTGCCCTGCGTGCTCTACGGCCTGCTGCGCTATCTCTACCGCCTGCACCGCGCGGGCGGCGGGGAGAACCCCGCGCGCGAACTGCTGGGCGACCCTCATTTGCTGGCCGTGTTCGGGGTCTGGCTGGGCTTGGTCGTCTGGCTGCTGGCCGGCTAGAATGGCGCGCGACTTCCCCCTGCCCGAGGCCATGACCGGCGCTTGCCCAGCCGCTGGGATTCCTCCACGGCTCCTGACGCTGCCGGGTTGAACCGGGCCGATTTATCGTTTCTAATATCCGGCGTTGCATTTGAAGGCAGACGCAGTGCAGGTATACGCTCTCGGCATCAATCACCACACGGCTCCGCTCGACGTCCGCGCGCAGGTCGCCTTCGACCCGGCGCGGCTCGGGCAGGCCCTGCATGACCTGCTGCGCGGCCGGCCGGTGCGCGAGGCGGCGATTCTTTCGACCTGCAACCGCACCGAGCTCTACTGCGCGACGGAAGATCCGGCGGCGGCCATCGACTGGCTGGCCGAATACCATGCGTTGCCGCAACGCCGCATCGAGCCCTATCTGTACCGCCATCCGCAGAAGGATGCCGTGCGCCACATGTTCCGCGTCGCTTCCGGCCTCGACTCGATGGTGCTCGGCGAGCCGCAGATTCTCGGCCAGATGAAGCAGGCGGCGCGTTTTGCCGAACAGGCCGGCACCCTGGGCGCACTGCTCGGAAAGCTGTTCCAGCGCACCTTCGCGGTGGCCAAGGAGGTGCGCTCGACCACGGCGATCGGCGCCAACATCGTCTCCATGGCGGCGGCGGCCGTGCATCTGTCGGAGCGCATCTTCGAGCGGCTCGACGAGCAGCGCGTGCTGTTCATCGGCGCCGGCGAGATGATCGAGCTGTGCGCCGCGCATTTCGCCGGCGCCAAGCCGCGGCGCCTCGCCATCGCCAACCGTACGCCGGAGCGCGCCCGGTCGATCGCCGCGCGCTACGGTGGGGAGGTTCTGCGCCTGGAAGACCTGAGCGAGAATCTGACCCATTTCGACATCGTCGTTTCCTGCACCGCCAGCACGCTGCCGATCATCGGCCTGGGGCTCGTCGAGCGCGCCCTGAAGGCCAGGCGGCATCGCCCGGTGGTGATGGTCGATCTGGCCGTGCCGCGCGACATCGAGGCCGAGGTCGGCCGGCTCGACGACGTGTTTCTCTATACCCTCGACGATCTGGGCCAGATCGTCGAATCCGGCCAGGAGTCGCGCCAGGCGGCGCTGGTCGCCGCCGAGGAGATCATCGCGCACCGCGTGGATGACTTCCTCCACTGGCTGGAGGCGCGCGAGACGGTGCCGACCATCCGCGCCCTGCGCGACACGGGCGAGCGCGCGCGCCGCCACGAGGTCGAGCATGCGCTCAAGTTGCTCGCGCGCGGCGACGATCCGGCCCAGGTCATCGAAGCCCTGTCGAAAGGACTGACCAACAAGCTGCTGCATCCGCCCACCCAGGCGCTCAATCTTGCCGAGGGCCGGGAACGCGGCGAGGTTGCCGAGCTGATCGCGCGCATCTGGCGCCTGCATCCCGAGCAGTAGCCGATGAAGTCCAGCATCCGCCAGCGCCTCGAGCAGCTGGCCGACCGCCTTGCCGAACTCGATGCCCTGCTGGGGCAGGAGGAGGCGACCCGCGACATGGAGGCCTTCCGTCGCCTCAATCGCGAGCGTGCCGACATCGCCGCAGTCGTCGACCTGTTTGCGGCTTATCGCCAGGCCGAGTCGGATCTCGCAACCGCCGCGGCAATGGCAGGCGATGCCGACATGCGCGCGTTCGCCGAGGAGGAAACGCAGGCCGCGCAGGCGACGCTGGCGCGGCTCGAGGAGGAATTGCAGCGCGCGCTGCTGCCGCGCGACCCGAACGACGACAAGAGCATCTTCCTCGAAATCCGCGCCGGCACGGGCGGCGACGAGTCGGCGCTGTTCGCCGGCGACCTGTTCCGCATGTATGCGCGCTACGCCGAGCGGCAGCGCTGGAAGGTCGAGGTGGTGTCGAAGAACGAATCCGACCTCGGCGGCTATCGCGAGATCATCGCGCGCATCGAGGGCAGCGGCGCCTATTCGAAGCCTTATGCGCAACTGAGGTTCGAGTCGGGCGGCCATCGCGTGCAGCGCGTGCCGGAAACCGAGGCGCAGGGCCGCATCCACACCTCGGCCTGCACCGTCGCCGTGCTGCCCGAGGCCGACGAGCTCGGCGCCATCGACATCAATCCCGCCGACCTGCGCATCGACACCTTCCGCGCCAGCGGCGCGGGGGGGCAGCACATCAACAAGACCGATTCGGCGGTACGCATCACGCACCTGCCGAGCGGGCTCGTCGTCGAATGCCAGGACGATCGTTCGCAGCACCGCAACAAGGCGCAGGCCCTCTCCGTCCTCGCCGCGCGGCTGGCGGACATGCAGTTGCGCCAGCAGCGGCAGCAGATCGCCAGCACGCGCAAGTCGCTGATCGGCAGCGGCGACCGCTCGGAGCGCATCCGCACCTACAACTTCCCGCAGGGGCGCGTCACCGATCACCGCATCAACCTGACGCTCTACAAGATCGAAGCGATCATGGGCGGCGACCTCGACGAGTTGATCGCCGGCCTGAACGCCGAGCATCAGGCCGAACAGCTTGCCGCCCTCGCGGGCGAGGAATGACCACGGTCGCCGCGCTGCTGGCCGAGGCGCGCCGGCGCATCCCCGCGCGCGAGGCACGGCTGCTGCTCGGTCGCTTGCTCGGTCGAAATGCCGCCTGGCTGGAAGCGCATCGCGACGATGAGGTTGCCGTCGATAGCGATTACACCGCGCTGGTGGCACGGCGCGCAGCTGGCGAGCCGATTGCTTACCTGATCGGCGTGCGCGAGTTCTACGGCCGCGATTTCGTCGTGTCGCCGGATGTGCTGATCCCGCGTCCCGAGACCGAACTGCTGGTCGATGTTGCCAAGACGAAAGTCGGCGTAGGGCCGTCCCAAGCCGACGCCCGCCCCCCTGTGGGGGGCAGCGAGCCGGGTTTGCGAGCGTGGGGGGGCACAGGAGTCGGCGCTGGCGAGACGGCAGCCATCCTCGACCTCGGTGCCGGCAGCGGCTGCCTCGCGGTTACTCTGGCGCTCGAACTGCCGCAGGCACGCGTGACGGCGGTGGATGTCTCGCCGGCCGCGCTGGCTATCGCGCGCGGCAATGCGCAACGGCTGGGTGCAAGCGTCGAATTCATTGAAAGCGACTGGTTCGCCGCGCTGCCGGCGCAACGCTTCGAGCTGATCGTCGCCAATCCGCCCTATGTCGCGGCGGGCGATCCGCATCTGGCCCAAGGCGACCTGCGCTTCGAACCCGCCGATGCACTGACCGATCATGCGGACGGTCTCACGGCAATCCGCCGGATCGTGGCGCAAGCCCCCGACTGGCTGGCGGAAGGGGGCTGGCTGTTCTGCGAGCATGGCTACGATCAGGCCGCCGCGGTGCGGCGGGAGCTGAGCGCCGCCGGCCTGGAAAACATCGAGCAGCCCAGGGACTGCGCCGGCATCGTGCGCGCCAGCGGCGGTCGCTATTGTTTTTTGCGCGGATAATCAATAAAATCGCGCCCTTTTCCTCGTCTTCAGAATCCAGAGGTACCGCATGGTCGTCATCCGTCTTGCCCGCAGCGGCGCCAAGAAGCGCCCGTTCTTCAACATGGTCGTCACCGACTCGCGCAATCGCCGCGACGGTCGTTTCGTCGAGCGTGTCGGTTTTTACAATCCCAAGGCCGCCGCCAACGAAAAGGCGCTGACGATCGACACCGAGCGTCTGGCCTACTGGCAGGGCAAGGGCGCCCAACTGTCGCCGACCGCCGCGCGTCTGGTGAAGCAGGCGGTCGTTGCGAAGGCCGCCTAAGCGCCGATGATCGTCCTGGGGCGGATCACTGCCCCATACGGGGTGAAAGGCTGGGTGCGGCTGCACCCCTTCGGCGACGAGCCCGAGCGCTGGCGCGACATCAGGCACTGGTGGCTGGGCCGCGACGATCGGGATTTTTCCGGCTGGAAATCCTGGCCTTTGCAGATGATGCGACAACAGGGCAGCGGCTGGGTGGTGAAGCTGACCGGAATCGAGGGCCGCGACGCCGCCGAGCAACTGGTCGGGCAGTTCGTCGGCGCACCGCGCACCGCGCTGCCGGCGACGGAGCAGGATGAGTTCTACTGGGCCGACCTGGTCGGCCTGACGGTGGTGAATGAACAGCAGGAAACGCTGGGCCGCGTGACCGAACTGATCGAATCGGGCGCCCATGCGGTGATGGTGGTGCGGGAGGGCGAAGGCAAAGAGGCAACGCAACGGTTGTTGCCCTTTGTCGGGCAGGTGGTGAAGGACGTGGATGTGCCGGCCGGCGTGATGCGCGTCGCCTGGAACAAAGACTGGTGATGAGAGACTGGTAGGCGCCGGGATGCTGCGCTTCGACGTTATCACCCTGTTCCCGGAGATGTTCGCGGCGGTGACGGAATGCGGCATCAGCCGCCGCGCGCTGGAGCGCGGTTTGTGGCGGCTGGAGTGCTGGAATCCGCGGGATTTTGTGGATCGGGCCGAGAATGCCTACGGTTCGGTCGATGACCGGCCCTTCGGCGGCGGCCCCGGCATGGTGATGCAGGCCCGTCCGCTGGAAGCTGCGATCGGCGCGGCGAAGGTAGCAAGGGGCGGAGCAGGTCGAGTGATCTACCTCTCGCCGCAAGGCAGGCCGCTCGGACACGCGAAGGTGGCGGAGCTGGCGGCGGGGGAGGGAGCGATCCTGCTCTGCGGCCGCTACGAAGGCATCGACGAGCGCGTGATCGCACGTTGCGTCGATGAGGAAGTGTCGCTGGGCGACTTCGTGTTGTCCGGCGGGGAAATTGCGGCGCTGGCGTTGATCGACGCCAGCGTGCGGCAGCTGCCGGGGGCATTGAACGACGAGGCCTCGGCGGCGGAAGATTCATTCGTCGAAGGTTTGCTTGATTGTCCGCATTACACGCGGCCCGAAGTGTATGAAGGAATGCCGGTGCCGGACGTGTTGCTGTCCGGGCATCATGAGAATATCCGCCGCTGGCGACTCAAGCAGTCGCTGCTGCGGACCCGGGAGCGCCGCCCGGAGCTGTTCGCCAAATGGCTGGCGCGTCAAGCCGATCAAGGTTTGAGCAAGGAAGAAACGCAACTCCTGCGCGAGATCGAACAGGAGCTCTGCGGTCGTGACAACACAACGTGAAAAGGAAAAAACGACATGAACCTGATTCAGCAGTTGGAACAAGAAGAGATCGCCCGCCTGGGCAAGACCATCCCCGAGTTCGCGCCCGGCGACACGGTGATCGTCAATGTGAATGTGGTCGAGGGCGAGAGAAAGCGCGTCCAGGCCTTCGAGGGCGTGGTCATCGCCAAGCGCAACCGCGGCCTCAACTCGGCATTCACCGTGCGCAAGATTTCCTCGGGCGAAGGCGTCGAGCGCACCTTCCAGACCTATTCCCCCCTCATCGCCGGCATCGAGGTCAAGCGCAGGGGCGACGTGCGCCGCGCCAAGCTCTACTACCTGCGTGACCGCTCCGGCAAGTCGGCGCGGATCAAGGAGAAGCTCACCAAGAAGGCCGAAGCCGCCACCAAGGAGTAAGCCTTCCTTGCACCAACAAAAAAAGGACGCTCCGGCGTCCTTTTTTGTTTGGGGTTACGGAGTCGATCAGACGCGCTTGTCTCTTTCGATCAGCGCGTAAGCCGAGTGGTTATGGATGGATTCGAAATTTTCCGATTCCACGCTGTAGGCATCGATGCGCGGATCGGCATTCAGCACGCCGGCGACGTCGCGCACGATGTCCTCGACGAACTTCGGGTTGTCGTAGGCGCGCTCGGTCACCAGTTTCTCGTCCGGCCGCTTGAGCAGGCCGTAGAGCTCGCAGGAGGCCTGGCTTTCGGCCATCTGCACGATCTCCTCGATCCAGACGAAGCTGTTGGTGGTGGCGGTGATGGTGATGTGCGAACGCTGGTTGTGCGCGCCGCGCTCCGAAATTTTCTTGGAGCAGGGGCACAGGCTGGTCGCCGGCACGACGACGCGGGTGGTCTGGCGGAAGCGGTCGCCGTCGAGAATTTCGCCGATGAAGGTGACCTCGTAGTCGAGCAAACTCTTGACCTTCGAGACCGGGGCCGACTTGTTGATGAAGTAGGGAAAGCCCATCTCCAGGTGGCCGGTCTGGGCCTCCAGCTTGTGCACCATCTCGCGCAGCATCGGCTCGTAGCTCTCGACGGAGATCTCGCGCTCGTGGCCGTTGAGGATCTCGACGAAGCGCGACATGTGGGTGCCCTTGAAATTGTGCGGCAGGCCGACATACATGTTGAAGGTGGCGATCGTGTGCTGCACGCCGCCGCTCTTGTCCAGCACCTTGACCGGGTGGCGGATGGACTTGATGCCGACCTTGTTGATCGGCAGCTGGCGCGAGTCGGCGCTGGATTGGACGTCAGGAATGGCCATGGCGATGTCTTTCAGGTTCATGGGAAGGCCTCCGAGGGGTTGGGGGCGCCGCCCGCCGGGTGTCAGGCGGCGGTTCCGTCGCTCTATATAGCATTCCCGACTGAATATCTCAAGTAATAGGGTCGATAAAATTTTTTGCGCGGCGGGCGATGGCCGCGGCGCTCAAGCCCAGTTCGGCGAGCATCTGACCCTGCTCGCCGTGTTCGATGAAGCTGTCCGGCAGCCCCATCTGCAGCAGCGGCTTGACGATGCCCAGCGCTGCCAGCGCGCGCGCGACTTCGGAGCCCGCGCCGCCGATGACGGCGTTTTCCTCCAGCGTGACCAGGGCATCGTGCGTTTGCGCCAGCTGCCTGATCAAATCGAGGTCGAGCGGCTTGACGCAGCGCATGTTGGCGACGCTGGCGTCGAGCGCCTCGCCCGCCTCGAGCGCGGCAGTGAGCAGGGTGCCGAAGGCGAGGAGCGCCACGCGCTTGCCCTGGCGGCGCATCTCGCCCTTGCCGATTTCGATGGCGTCCAAAGTCGGCGCTGGCGGGACGGCAGGTCCGGCGCCGCGCGGGTAGCGCACCGCGGCCGGGCCGGGATGGCGCCAGGCGGTGGTCAGCATGCGGCGGCATTCGGCCTCGTCGGCCGGCGTCATGACCACCAGGTTCGGGATGCAGGCGAGGTAGGACAGATCGAAGGCGCCCTGGTGCGTTGCGCCGTCGGCGCCGACCAGTCCGCCGCGGTCGATGGCGAAGGTGACGTCGAGGTTCTGCAGCGCGACATCGTGGATCAGCTGGTCGTAGGCGCGCTGCAGGAAGGTCGAGTAGATCGCCACCACCGGCTTCATGCCGCCGCAGGCCAGGCCGGCGGCGAAGGTCACGGCGTGCTGCTCGGCGATGCCGACGTCGTGGTAGCGCTGCGGGAACTGCTGGGCGAAGCGCGTCATGCCCGAGCCTTCGCACATGGCCGGCGTGACGCCGACCAGACGGTCGTCGGCCGCTGCCATGTCGCACAGCCAGTCGCCGAAGACCTGCGTGAAGCTGAGCTTGCCGCCGCCTTTTCCCGAGGCGATGCCGTTGCCGGCGTCGAACTTGGAAACGCCGTGATAGAGCACCGGATCGGCCTCGGCCAGCTTGTAGCCCTGGCCCTTCTTCGTGATGATGTGGAGGAACTGCGGGCCCTTGAGCCGACGCAGATTTTCCAGCGTCGGGATCAGCGCTTCGAGGTCGTGGCCGTCGATCGGGCCGATGTAATTGAAACCGAGTTCCTCGAACAGGGTGCCGGGCACGAACATGCCCTTGACGTGCTCCTCGGCACGCTTGGCCAGTTCCAGCAGCGGCGGGGCGACGGAGAGCACCTTCTCGCCGGCCTTGCGCGCGGCGTTGAAGCTGCGGCCCGAAAGCAGGCGGGCGAGATACTTGTTGAGCGCGCCGACCGGCGGCGAGATCGACATCTTGTTGTCGTTGAGGATCACCAGCAGGTTGGCGTCGATCACCCCCGCGTTGTTGAGCGCCTCGAAGGCCTGGCCGGCCGACATTGCGCCGTCGCCGATGATCGCCACGACGCGGCGGTCCTCGCCCCGGTCGCGCGCCGCGACGGCCATGCCGAGCGCGGCCGAGATCGAGGTCGAGGAATGGCCGACGCCGAAAGTGTCGTAGGGACTTTCGTCGCGCTTCGGAAAGCCGGAGAGGCCGTCCTTCATGCGCAGCCGCGCCATGCCGGCGCGCCGGCCGGTGAGGGTCTTGTGGGCGTAGGTCTGGTGGCCGACATCCCAGACCAACTTGTCCTCGGGCGTTTCGAAGATGTAGTGCAGCGCGATCGTCAGCTCGATGGTGCCGAGATTCGACGACAGGTGCCCGCCGGTTTTCGCCACCGAATCGAGCAGGAAGGCGCGCAGTTCCTCGGCCAATTCGGCCAGCCGTTCGCGCGGCAGGGCGCGCAGAGCGGCCGGATCGTCGATGCCTTCGAGCAGGGGGTAGGTCGTCATCAGAACGTGCGATCGGCGATGTAATCGGTCAGGCGAGCCAGCCGGGTCGTGTCAAAAGCGCAAGCGCAGAGCGCTTCCTGCGCCTGGGCGCGCAGGGTGGCGGCGAGCTCCCTGGCGCGGGACAGGCCGAGCATGCTGACATAGGTGGGCTTGTTGCGTGCGGCATCCTTGCCGGCGGTTTTGCCCAGGGTGATCGTGCTGCCTTCGGCATCCAGGATGTCATCGACGATCTGGAACAGCAGGCCGGCCCGGCTGGCGTAATGGCCGAGCGCGACGAGCGCCGCGTCGTCCGCCTCGCCGCAGTGCGCGCCGAGCAGCACGGCCGCGCGGATCAGCGCGCCGGTCTTGCGGATATGCATGAATTCGAGCTCTTCGAGCGTCAGCGTGGCGCCGACGGCGGCGAGGTCGATGGCCTGGCCGCCGACCATGCCGCGCGCGCCGGCCGCCTGCGCCAGCAGTGCGATCATCGCCAGTCGGCGCTGACAGGACGGCGCGGCAGCCTCGGCGAGCGCCTGGAAAGCCAGCGCCTGCAGGGCGTCGCCGACCAGCAGCGCGGTCGCCTGGTCGAACTCGACATGGCAGGTGGGGCGGCCGCGGCGCAGCATGTCGTCGTCCATGCAGGGCAGGTCGTCGTGCACCAGCGAGTAGGCGTGGATCAGCTCGAGCGCGCAGGCGGCGGCATCGAGCGCCCGCGCATCGGCTGCAAGGGCCGCCCCGGCGGCATGGCACAGCAGCGGCCGCATGCGCTTGCCGCCGCCGAGCGTGCTGTAGCGCATCGCCTCGTGCAGGCGCGCGGGGGCGGTCGCGCTTGCCGGCAGCCGGCGGTCGAGCGCGCTTTCGGTGCGCAGCCGGATCGCCGCCATCCAGTGGGCGAAGCTGTCGCTCAATCCGCACCGCCTTCGTTGGCGCCCGCGGCCGGAACCGCGAATTCGCTCAGCGTGTCGCCGTCGAGGATGCGGATCTTTTGCTCGGCCTGGGCGAGCGTATGCTGGCAGTGCTTGAGCAGAGCCTGCCCGCGTTCGTAGGCTGCCAGCGCTTCTTCGAGGGGTTGGCCGCCGTTTTCCAGGGTCTGGACGAGGCGCTCCAGTTCCTGCAGGGCGGTCTCGAAGGAAGCGGGAGGGATCGGGGCGGCGGACTTCATCGGTTCAGGTGAATTCTCGAACCCGGCAAAATAGCTCAAGGCGACCGGTTCGGTCAAATGGCTTATACTCGAAACGAGCCCGCCCCGAAATCGCCGCTGCGCGGCGGTCTCGGGGGTGGGAGATTTTTTATGGAGTTCGGTGACCCATGTCCGACATTGCATCACGGGCGCAGCTGGCCCCGAGTGTTTCCCAGTTTCCCGTCGAATGGTATTTCGACGAAAAGCTTTTCGAGCTGGAGAAGAAGCTCATTTTCGCTGCCGGTCCGGGCTACGTCGGCCACGAGCTGATGGTGCCGGGGCCCTACGACTACCGCTCGACCGAATGGACCGATCACGCGCACCTCCTGGTGCGCCAGCCCGACGGCGTTTACCGGATGTCCAACGTCTGCCGCCATCGCCAGGCCATCATGCTGCAGGGTTCCGGCACGGCCGACCAGACCATCGTCTGCCCGATCCACCGCTGGACCTACGACACCCAGGGGCAACTGATCGGTGCGCCGCACTTCCCCGCCAACCCCTGCCTCAACCTGCACAAGGAGAAGCTCGAATCCTGGAACGGCCTGCTGTTCAGGGGGCCGCGCTCCGCCTACGCCGATCTGGCGGGGATGAAGGTCGCCGGCGAATTCGATTTCGGCGGCTACCGGCTCGACCGTGTCGAGCTGCACCCGTGCAACTACAACTGGAAGACCTTCATCGAGGTCTATCTTGAGGACTACCACGTTGCGCCTTACCACCCGGGTCTGGGCAATTTCGTCGCCTGCGACGACCTGACCTGGCAGTTCGCCGACTGGTATTCGGTGCAGAAGGTCGGCATTACTTCGCTGGCCAAGACCGGTTCGCCCGCCTACGCCAGGTGGCACAAGGCGGTGCTGGACTACTACAACGGCGTGCTGCCGCCGCAGGGCGCGGTGTGGCTCACCTACTACCCGAACATCATGGTCGAGTGGTATCCGCACGTGCTGGTCGTGTCGACGCTGATTCCGCAGGATGTCGACAAGACGCTCAACGTCGTCGAGTTCTATTATCCCGAGGACATCGCGCTGTTCGAGCCGGAGTTCATCCAGGCCGAGCAGGCCGCCTACATGGAGACGGCGCTCGAGGACGACGACATCGGCGAGCGCATGGATCGCGGCCGCCATGCCCTGCTCAGGCAGGGCCGCAGCGAGGTCGGGCCCTACCAGTCGCCGATGGAGGACGGCATGCAGCATTTCCACGAGTTTTATCGTCGCATCATGGCCGAAGCGCTTACCCAAAAATGATAACTGTCGACCACACCGCTGAACGCGTCAATCTTGTCGTCATGGGCGAGTTCACCCTCGCGGACTTCACCGAATTCGAGGAATACCTGATCGCCAACGAGCTGTTCGACGGCACGCACGACCTGCTGTTCGATCTCACCGAGATGGCCGGCTTCACCGTCGACCTGGCCTGGGAGGAGATCAAGTTTTCCCGCCTCCACGGCGGCGATTTCCGCCGCGTCGCGGTCGTCACCGACAGCCAGTGGGTGGCCTGGAGCGCCTGGCTGGAGAAGTCCTTCTTCCGGGCGGAAATGCGCGTTTTCGAGGATGCCGGCGAGGCGCAGGCCTGGCTGGCGGAGGAGGCATGATGGCCCATACCCTGGTCAGCGTCGACGAACTCGTTGCCCATCTCGACGACCCGGACTGGCGCGTCTTCGATTGCCGCCACGATCTGAGCAACGTCGACTATGGCGAACAGGCCCATGCCCAGGGCCACATCCCCGGCGCCCTGTTCATGCATTGCGACCGCGATCTCTCCGGTCCGCCGACGGGCAGGAACGGGCGCCATCCGCTGCCCGACATCGCCGCCTTCGCCGCGCGCCTGAGTGCCTGCGGCGTGGGCGCGGAGACCCAGGTCGTCGCCTACGACAACGAAGGGGGCGTGTTCGCCGCCCGGCTCTGGTGGATGCTGCGCTGGCTGGGCCACGACAAGGTGGCTCTCCTCGATGGCGGCCTGGCCGGCTGGAAGCGCGCCAAGCAGCCCATGGAAATCGAGGCGCGCCGCTTTCCGCCCGCCGCTTTCGTGCCGCGCCCGCAGGACATCCAGGTCGATGCGGCCTACGTCCTTGCGCATCTGCGTGCGCCGGACATGCTGTTGCTCGATGCCCGCAACGAGGACCGCTACGCCGGACGCAAGGAAACGCTCGACCCGGTCGGCGGCCACATCCCCGGCGCGATCAACCGCTTTTTCCACGACAACCTCGACGATGCCGGCATTTATTTCAAGCCGGCCGACGAGTTGCGTGCCGAATTCGCGGAGATCATCGAGGGGCGCGACCCGCGTACGGTCGTGCAGGTTTGCGGATCCGGCGTGACGGCCTGCCACAACATGCTGGCGATGGAGCTCGCCGGCCTGCATGGTTCGAAGCTCTATGCGGGTTCGTGGAGCGAGTGGTGCAGCGACCCGTCGCGGCCTGTCGCGACCGGAGATCAGCCAGGGTAGCGGGACAAGGCCCAGCCAACGTGTTCGCGCACCAGCGCCGACGGGCAGTCGGCGCGCGAGAGCAGGGCGGCTCTGGCCTGTTCCGATGGCGCGGCGTTCCCCAGCGCAACAGCAATATTGCGCAGCCAGCGTTCGTGGCCGATGCGCCGGATCGGGGAGCCGGCCAGCCGGTCGTTGAAATCGGCTGCCGTCCAGGAAAACAGGTCTGCCAGCGTTGCCCGATCGAGCCCGTTGCGCGGCAGGAAATCCGCTTCGCGCGTCGGCGGCGCGAAGCGGTTCCACGGACAGACGATCTGGCAGTCGTCGCAGCCGTAGATGCGGTTGCCCATGAGTGACCGCAATTCCTCCGGGATGCTGCCGGGATGCTCGATGGTCAGGTAGGAAATGCAGCGCCGCGCGTCGAGCCGCCAGGGCGCGATGAATGCCTGTGTCGGGCAGATGTCGAGGCAGGCGGTGCAGGTGCCGCAATGCGGCTCGATTGGCCCGTCGGCCGGCAGCGGCAGATCGACGAACAGCTCGCCGAGGAAGAACCACGAGCCGGTCTGCGACAGCAGCAGCGTGTGCTTGCCGCGCCAGCCGAGGCCGGCGTTCTGCGCCAGTTCCACTTCCATGACCGGCGCCGAGTCGACCAATGCGCGGTAACCGAAAGCGCCGACCTCGGCCGTTATCCGGTCGGCGAGCTTCTGCAGACGGTTGCGCAGCAGCTTGTGATAATCGCGGCCGAGGGCATAGCGGGAGATTTCGGCAAAGTCGGCGCCGGGCCGTCCCAAGCCGACGCCCCCCCTGTGGGGGGCAGCGAGCCGGTTTTGCGAGCGTGGGGGGCCAATAGGGTCGGCGCTGGCGGGACGGCATACTTCGGGCAGGTAGTCCATCCGGCAGGTGATCACGCAGCGCGTGCCCGGCGCCAGTTCGGCCGGCCGGGCGCGCTTCGCGCCGTGGCGCGCCATATAATCCATCGTGCCGTGGCAGCCGGCGGCCAGCCAGTCCGTCAGACGGACTTCGGCCGCGCCCAGAGCCACCCCCGCGAAGCCGACGGCGGCGAGATCGAGCTCCCGACCCCAGGCGCGGATTTTTTCCTTCAGGGCGATCCAGTCATGCATGACGTCGATGATAACCGCCGCGATTTCGAGCTGCCCGACGCGGCGGCGACGCGCGCCCTGGGCGCCGCCCTGGCGGCATGCCTGCCTCAAGACGCGCAGCCGGCTGCCGTTCTTTACCTGGAAGGCGACCTGGGCGCAGGCAAGACGACGCTGGCGGGCGGACTGTTGCAAAAAGTCGGCGCCGGGCCGATGGCGAAGAGCCCGACCTACACGCTGGTTGAACCTTACGTAATTTCTGGCTTAAACTTATATCACTTTGATTTCTATAGATTCAAATTTCCAGAAGAGTTTTTCGATGCCGGGTTGGACGAATACTTCGCAGAAAGTGGAATCTGTCTGGTCGAATGGCCGGACCGGGCGCGGCCGTACCTGCCCGCCGCCGACCTGCGGATTCGGCTCATCCATGCCGGCCCTGGCCGGCAAGCCGGCATCGAGGCGGCGAGTGCGCGGGGGCGACAATGGCTGAGCGCTCTTCCGGCTTCACTCGGCGCGATTTCATCCGCAGCGGCGGCGCCGTCCTGACCCTGCTGGTGACGCCGCTGCGCGCCCACGCCGCGCCGACCCTCCTGGGCGTGCGCGTCTGGCCCGGCACCGATTACACCCGCGTCACGCTGGAACACGACCAGCCGCTCGCCTTCCGTCATCTGCTGCTGAAAAATCCGGATCGCCTCGTGCTCGATCTCGATGGCGTGGAGTTCAATTCGGTGCTGCAAAGCCTGCCCGGCAAGGTGCTCGATGGCGATCCGCACATCCGCCTGATCCGCGCCGGGCGCTTCAAGCCCGATGTCGTGCGCCTTGTCATCGAGCTCAAGGGCGAGATGAACCCGCAGGTCTTCGCGCTGGCGCCGGTCGGCGGCTATGGCCACCGCCTGGTCCTCGACCTGTATCCCGCCGCCGCGCCGGATCCCCTGCTGGCCCTGTTGCAGAAGCATGTCCAGGGCGACTCCTTCGCGCGCGACGAAACCGCGGCGCCGGCGGTCGATCGGCTGGTCACGGTGATGATCGATCCGGGCCACGGCGGGGAAGATCCCGGCGCCATCGGCCAGGGCGGCACCCACGAAAAGAACGTGGTGCTGGCGATCGGCCGTCGCCTCAAGGCGAAAATCGATGCCGAGCCGAACATGCGCGCCCTGCTGACGCGCAACGGCGATTATTTCGTCCCGCTGGCGCGGCGCGTGGCGCTGGCGCGCCGGGTGCGGGCCGATCTGTTCATCTCGATTCACGCCGACGCCTTCATGAAGCCGACCGCCGGCGGTTCCTCGGTCTTCGTCCTGTCGGAGAACGGCGCCAGCTCCACCGCGGCGCGCTGGCTGGCCCAGCGCGAAAACGCGGCCGACCTGATCGGCGGGGTCAACCTCGGCGCGAAAGACACGCACCTGGCGCGCACCCTGCTCGACCTGTCGCAGACGGCCACCCTCAACGACAGTCTCAAGCTCGGCCGGGCGATGCTCGACGAGATCGGCGAGTTCAACCGCCTGCACAAGCCCCAGGTGGAGCAGGCCGCCTTCGCCGTTCTCCGGGCTCCCGACATTCCTTCCATACTGGTCGAGACCGCCTTCATCTCCAATCCGGAAGAAGAGCAGCGTCTCAACGACGAGGATTATCGGGAGCGCATGGCCGCGGCCCTGCTCGACGGCCTGCGGCGTTACTTCAGGAAGAACCCCGGCGCGGGCCGCGCCAAAGTGGCCCGGCTGGACTGATAGAATCGGCCGCTTTCGGCGCCAACAAAATTCATGCAGCTTTTCCGCACCATCCCGCGGCAGGCGTCCCGATCCCGCGTGCTGGCCATCGGCAATTTCGACGGCGTGCACCTCGGGCACCGCGCGCTGCTCGAGCGGCTCGTCGCCGCGGCGCGCCGGCACGGACTGGCGCCGGCGGTGATGACCTTCGAACCTCATCCGCGCGAGCTCTTCGCCCCCGAGCAGGCGCCGGCGCGACTCACCTCGCTGCGCGAGAAGATTGCCCTCCTCGATGCCTGCGGCATCGAGGAGATTTTCCTGATGCACTTTTCGCGCAAACTCGCCGGGTTGACCGCCGCGGCGTTCATCGACCGTGTGCTGGTGAGCGGATTGGCCGTCCGCCATCTGATCGTCGGCGACGATTTCCGCTTTGGCCAGGGCCGCGCCGGCGATTTCGGCATGTTGCAGGCGGCCGGTCAGCGCCACGGTTTTGGCGTCGAGGCGATGCCCACCATCGAAATCGGCGGCGAGCGCGTCTCCAGTTCCGCGGTGCGCGACGCGCTCGCCGCGGGCGATCTGGAACATGCGGCGCGCCTGCTGGGCCGGCCATACAACCTCAGCGGCCGCGTGGTCCATGGCGAAAAGATCGGCCGCCGGCTCGGCTGGCCGACCGCCAACATCCAGCTCAAGCGCAGGCGGGTGGCCTGCACCGGGGTATTCGCCGCAACCGTCTCCGGCCTCGACAAGCGCCACCTGCCCGGCGCCGCGAGCCTCGGCGTGCGGCCGACGCTGGGCGCCGGCCTGCGCCCGGTGCTGGAGGTTCATCTCCTCGACTTCGAGCGCGAGATCTACGGCGCACATGTCACCGTGCATCTCCTGCACAAGCTGCGCGACGAGCTCAGGTTCGATTCCCTCGCCGCGCTCGCCGCCCAGATCGCGCGCGACGTCGAGGCGACGCAAGGCTACTTCGCGAGCGACTCCCATGGCTGATTACCGCAAGACGCTCAACATGCCCGACACCCCGTTCCCGATGCGCGGCGACCTTGCCAAGCGCGAGCCGGGCTGGGTGCGGCAGTGGCAGGAACAGCGGCTCTACAAGAAGATTCGCGCCGCGAGCAAGGGCCGCCCGCGCTTCGTGCTGCACGACGGCCCGCCTTACGCGAACGGCGACATCCACATCGGTCATGCGGTCAACAAGATCCTCAAGGACATCATCGTCCGCTCGCGCACGCTCGCCGGCTTCGATGCGCCCTACGTGCCCGGCTGGGACTGCCATGGCCTGCCGATCGAGCACCAGATCGAGAAGACGCACGGCAAGCACCTCGAAGGCAACAAGGCGCGCGCGCTGTGCCGCAGCTATGCCCAGGAGCAGATCGAGCGGCAGAAGCAGGACTTCATCCGCCTCGGCGTGCTCGGCGACTGGGACAACCCCTACAGGACGATGGAGTTCCGCACCGAGGCCGACGAAATCCGCGCGCTCGGCGAGATGTATCGCAAGGGCTATCTGTTCAAGGGCCTGAAGCCGGTGAACTGGTGCTTCGACTGCGGCTCGGCGCTGGCCGAGGCCGAGGTCGAATACGCCGACAAGAAATCGCCGGCGATCGACGTCGCCTTTCCGCTCGATGTGGCCGAGCGCAGCCGGCTGACAGGGGCGTTCAACGTCGCGGCGCTGCCCGACAAGACAGCCTGCGCGGTGATCTGGACGACCACGCCCTGGACGCTGCCCGGCAACCAGGCGCTCAACGTGCATCCGGAGTTCGTCTATGAACTGGTCGACACGCCGAAGGGCCTGCTGATCCTCGCCGCCGAGTTGCGCGCATCCGCCTTGCAGCGCTATCGGCTCGAAGGCAGGGTGCTGGGCGCCTGCCGCGGCATCGCGCTCGACCGCATGCAGTTCCGCCATCCGTTCTACGAGCGCGCCTCGACCGTGTTCCTCGGCGAGTATGTGACGCTCGATGCCGGCACCGGCATCGTCCATAGCGCGCCGGCCTACGGCGTCGAGGACTACGATTCCTGCAAGCGCGCCGGCATGAAGAACGAGGAGATCCTCACCCCCGTGCAGGGCGACGGCCGTTTCGCCGAGAGCCTGCCGTTCTTCGGCGGCCAGCACATCTGGAAGGCCAACCCGCTGATCGTCGAAAAGCTGGCCGAGGTCGGTCATCTGCTGGCGAGCGGCGAGATCACCCACAGCACCATGCACTGCTGGCGCCACAAGACGCCGACCATCTACCGCGCCACGACGCAGTGGTTCGTCGGCATGGACAGGCAACCCAATGAAGGCGAAACCTTGCGCACCGCCGCGCTGGCCGCCATCGAGGCGACGGAATTCTTCCCGGGCTGGGGCAAGGCAAGATTGCACGCCATGATCGCCAACCGGCCCGACTGGTGCGTTTCGCGCCAGCGCAACTGGGGCGTGCCGATCCCCTTCTTCCTGCACAAGGAAAGCGGCGAGCCGCATCCGCGCACGCTTGAGCTGCTCGAGGCCGTGGCAAAGAAGGTGGAGCAGGGCGGCATCGAGGCCTGGTTCGCGCTCGATGCGAAAGAGCTGCTCGGTCAAGGTGAACATGGAGCGGCCCGGTATGACAAGATGAACGATACGCTCGACGTCTGGTTCGACTCGGGCACGACGCATCGCAGCGTGCTGCGCGGCTCGCATGCCGATGACTGCACCTGGCCGGCCGACCTCTATCTCGAGGGCTCGGACCAGCATCGCGGCTGGTTCCATTCGAGCTTGCTGACCGGCTGCTGCATCGACGGCCGCGCACCCTACCAGGGGCTGCTGACCCACGGTTTCGTCGTCGACGGCAAGGGCATGAAGATGTCCAAGTCGAAGGGCAACGTGGTCGCGCCGCAGCAGGTGTCCGACACCCTCGGCGCGGAGATCCTGCGCCTGTGGGTCGCGGCGACCGACTATTCCGGCGAGCTGACCATCTCGAAGGAGATTCTCGACCGCGTCGTCGAGGTCTACCGCCGCCTGCGCAACACGCTCAAGTTCCTGCTCGCCAACACGGCCGATTTCGACGCGCAGAAGAATATGTTGCCGGTCGATCGGTGGCTGGAGATCGACCGCTACGCGCTGGCGCTGACGCACGAACTGCAGGCGAACTGCGTGGCGGCCTACGACCGCTACGAGTTCCACAGAGTCGTGCAGGCGCTGCAGAACTTCTGCGCCGAGGATCTCGGCGCCTTCTATCTCGACATCCTCAAGGATCGCCTCTACACCGCGGCCGCGGATTCCCGCGCACGCCGCTCGGCGCAGAGCGCGCTCTGGCACATCGTCCAATCGATCACGCGGCTGATGGCGCCGATCCTCAGTTTCACCGCCGAGGAAATCCACCAGGTGACCGGCCGGGACAGCGTGATGCTGGAGACCTGGCATGCCTTGCCCGCCGTGGCGGAAAAGGATGTGCTGGTTTCGCGCTGGCAGGCGATCCGCGCGGTGCGCGCCGAGGTGCTCAAGGCGATCGAGGAGGTGCGCAGCGCGGGCGGTGTCGGCTCGTCGCTGCAGGCGGAGGTCGAGATCAAGGCGGCGGACGAAACCCATGCCCTGCTCGCCTCGCTCGGCGACGACCTGAAGTTCGTGCTGATCTGCTCGAAGGTGAATCTTCTGAAAGTCGGCGCCGGCGGGACGGCAGTGCAAGACCCGCCCACCCCCAGCCCCGCCCTCTCAGGCGGGGAGACTGGCAGCGCGCTACGCGCGAGTGTCACAATAAGCGTCGTTCCCACCCAGCACCAGAAATGCGCGCGCTGCTGGCACTGGCGCGACGACGTCGGCCACGATGCGGCGCATCCCGAATTGTGCGGCCGCTGTACCAGCAACCTCCACGGCGCGGGCGAGGTGCGCGGGTTTGCCTAGCTTCGCGCGCTGGCTCGCTCTGGCCGCCCTCGTGAGTTTGCTCGACCAGGGCACCAAGCTGTGGGTACTGGGCGACTTCCACCCCGGCGAGGTGCGCGCCGTGACGGATTTCTTCAATCTGGTCCTCGTCTTCAACCCCGGCGCGGCCTTCAGCTTCCTGGCCGCGGCGGGCGGCTGGCAGCGCTGGTTTTTCATTGTCCTGGCGCTGGGCATTTCCGTCTGGCTGGTGGTGATGATCCGCCGCCACGCGGCGGAGCGCCTCCTGCCCCTGGCCCTGGCCCTGGTGCTGGGCGGCGCGCTGGGCAACACGATCGACCGGCTCTACCTGGGGGCGGTGGTCGACTTCCTCGATTTCCATGTCGCCGGCCGGCACTGGCCGGCGTTCAATCTCGCCGACAGCGCCATCGTGCTGGGCGTCGCCCTGATGATCTGGCACACGCTGACCGTCAAGGAGAACCGGCATGACTGACCGCGTCCGGCGCGACAGCCTCGTCACGCTGCACTACCGCGTCGCCACCGCCGACGATACCGAAGTCGTCTCGACTTTCGGCAGCGCGCCCGCCACGCTGCAACTCGGCAGCGGCGAACTGGCGCCGACCCTCGAAGCCTGCCTCGAAGACCTGCCGGTCGGCGAGCGCCATGTCTTCCTGCTCGAACCGCATCAGGCCTTCGGCCCGCACAACCCGGAACTGCTCAAGCGCCTGCCGACCGGCGAACTGCCCGACGGCGGCGCGGACATCGGCCCGCTGACGCTGGTCGAGTTCGCCGCGCCCAGAGAACTCGGGGGGGCCAAGTTCGCCGGTCTCGTGCGCGAAATCGACGCGGAGTCGGCGCTGGTCGACTTCAACCACCCGCTCGCCGGCAAGTCGATCTGCTTCGAGGTTGAGGTTATTGGAGTCCTTTGATCGGAATGCAATCGGTTGCATGTTGCGCTTGACATTGCATTTAGCATGGTTAGACTAAGCTAAGCTTAGCCTTAATTCAGAAAAGCCATGGAAGCCGTCAATATTCATGATGCCAAAACCAATCTGTCGCGGCTCGTCGATCAAGCGGCTGCCGGTGCGGAGATCATCATCGCCAAAGCAGGTAAGCCCGTGGCGCGGCTGATGCCGCTGGAAAAGCCGCTTGACGAACCGCGTCGTCTCGGCGTACTGGCCGGGAAGCGCGAAGTGCCCGAGGATATCGACGCGATGTTTGTGGCCGACATCGAAGCAATGTTTTATGGCATTGCGTCGCCGCGGAAGTCGGGCTGATGCGCGTTCTGGTCGATACGCACATCCTGTTATGGGCAATTTACCGGCCTGAACGCATTTCTTCAGTCATGCAGGCGCGTTTGCGGGATCGCGCCAATGCGGTGTATTTCAGCGCCATCTCGATTGCCGAAATTGCCATCAAGTCCTCGCTGGGCCGTGCCGATTTCTCCTTCGCGCCGGACGAAGTTTCGCGTGCCGCACGTGACAGCGCCTTCGACGAACTGCCCTTGACCGCCGCACATGCAAGCCGCTTGGTCAGCCTGGCCTGGCATCACCGCGATCCTTTCGACCGCTTTCTGGTCGCCCAGGCCATCGAGGAAAGCGTACGCCTGATGACAGCAGATAGTGTCCTCTTGGCTTATTCCGACTTGGTGGAACTGGTCTGATGGAAATCCTGCTCGCCAACCCCCGCGGCTTCTGCGCCGGCGTCGAGCGCGCCATCGCCATCGTCGAGCGCGCTCTCGAGAAGTTCGGCGCGCCGATCTACGTGCGCCATGAAGTCGTGCACAACCGCTTCGTCGTCGACAAGCTCAAGGCGAAAGGCGCGGTCTTCGTGCGCGAACTCGATGAAGTCCCCGCCGGTGCAACCGTCATCTTCAGCGCCCACGGCGTCTCGAAGGCGGTGCGCGCCGAGGCCGGAGCGCGCTGCCTCAGGGTCTTCGACGCGACCTGCCCGCTGGTCACCAAGGTGCACCTGGAAGTCGAGCGCCACCGCAAGCACGGGCGCGAAGTCATCATGATCGGCCACAGGGGCCATCCCGAGGTCGAAGGCACGATGGGGCAGGCCGAGGGCGGCATGCACCTCGTCGAGAATGTCGCCGACGCCGCCGCCCTGGAAGTCGGCGCCGACGAGACGGCGCCCCGGGCCTACGTGACGCAGACAACGCTCTCGGTCGATGACGCCGCGAGCATCGTCGCTGCGCTGAAGGAGCGCTTCCCGGCGATCGTCGGCCCCAAGAAGGATGACATTTGCTACGCGACGCAGAATCGGCAGGATGCCGTGCGGCGGTTGGCCGAACGCTGCGATGTCATCATCGTCGTCGGCTCGAGCAACAGCTCGAATTCCAACCGGTTGCGCGAGGTGGCCGAACAGCGGGGCGCGCGCGCCTACCTGGTCGACCGCGCCGCGGAAATCGACCCCGGCTGGTTTGCCGGCGCGCAAACCCTCGGAGTCACGGCCGGCGCCTCGGCGCCGGCCGCGCTGGTCGTGGAAGTGGTTCGTGCCCTGGCTGCCCTGACCGGGGCGGCGCCGCCGGACACCGCGCCGCATGACGAGGGGGTGACCTTCCCCTTGCCGGCCGCGCTGGCCTGAAGCCCCCGGCCGCCGTTCGGCGGCCTGCGCGCGCCATTCGTCGCCCGCGACTGGCATGCCTCCGGGATGGGGATTAGATTTCGCTACGGGGAAAGGAGTGCGCCATGAAGTCGACTCGTCAAGGTTTCACCCTCATCGAGGTCATGATCACGGTGGCGATCATCGCCATCCTCGCGGCGCTGGCCCTGCCCGCCTACAACGATTACATCCTGCGCGGCCGGCTGGCCGAAGCGCACGGCGAGCTGGTGGCGATGCGGGTGCGGCTGGAGACCTATTTCCTCGACAACCGCACCTATGTCGGCGCCTGCGCGGCCGGCACGGTCGCGCCGTTGCCGGCGGCCGGGCGTTTCGCCTATTCGTGTCCGAACCTGACGGCCGCGACCTATGTCGTGCAGGCGGATGGCGTCGCCGCGCAGGGGACCGGCGGCTTCACCTACACGATCGACCAGAACAACGTGCGCGCGACGACCGCCGTGCCGGCGGGCTGGACGGCGGACGCCACCTGCTGGGTGGTCAAGAGGGGCGGCGCGTGCTGAAGCGAGCCTTGCCGCGCGGTTTTACCCTGATCGAGCTGATGATCGCGCTCGCCGTGCTGGCCTTCGTCCTGCTGATCGCTTATCCGACCTTCGTCACCCTGCTCGCCAACCTGCGCGTCCGTTCGGTGGCCGATGGCGTCCTGAGCGGCCTGCAGCAGGCGCGCAGCGAAGCCCTGAAGCGCAACATGGCGGTCACCTTCAGCCTCGATCCGGCGAGCGGGGTGGGCGGCGGCTGGCAGCTGCGTCTGCCCGACAACACGGTCCTCCAGTCGAAGGCGTCCGCCGAGGGCGGGCTGGTCGAGGTGATGATGGCCGGCGGCAACGCCGACATCGTCTTCGACAATCTCGGCCGGCGCCTGTTGCCGGTCGCCCCGCCCGCGGTGCTGGACGTCGACGTCTCGAACCCGGGCGTCGACGCTTGCGAAACGGCGGGCGGCTCGGTGCGCTGCCTGAGGGTCACCGTTCCCGTCGGCGGCGGGGTGCGCCTGTGCGATCCGCGCCGGCCCGCCGGCGATCCGCAGGCCTGTTGAGGGAAAACGCCATGAAGCGACACGCTGCCGGCGCCACCCTCCTCGAAGTCCTGATCGCCCTGCTGCTGTTCTCCTTCGGCATCCTGGGCCTGCTGGGCATGCAGGCGGTGGCCGCCCAGCTGACCGGCGAGGCCAAGTATCGCGCCGAGGCCGCCATGTATGCCAGCCAGCTGATCGGCCAGATGTGGGCGGACAACCCGGCGAATCTGGCCGCAGACTATGCCAGCGGAACCGCAGGGCCGAAGTATGTCGCATGGCGCAATCAGATCCAGGCGCCGGCCACCGGCCTGCCGGGCGCGGTCGGCGCGAACGCCCCGACGGTGACCGTGGACGGCAACAATGTCGTGACCGTCACCATCTTCTGGCAGGCGCCCACCGCGGCGGCGGCCCATCGCCATGCCACCGTGGCCCAGATCAGGAGATGAGATGATTTTCCACCGCATCCGCGCGTCTGCCTGCCGGCGTCCGGCCGGGTTCAGCCTGATCGAATTGCTGGTGGCCCTGGCCATCGGCCTGATCGGCGCCGTGGCGATCATGCAGGTCTATATCGGCGGCGAAACCGGCAAGCGCGTCACCGGCAGCCTCGGCGAAGCGCAATCCGGCGCGCTGATCGCCCTCTACCAGATCGAACGCGAGGTGCAGCGGGCCGGCCTGGGTTTCCTCAGCGTCAGCGCGCTGGGCTGCAACATCCGCTCGAATCTGGGGTCGGCGCTCAACAACCGCTTTCTCCAGCCGGTCAGCATCGTGCCGGCCGGTGCGGGCATCGGGCACTTCGCCAACCACTGGGGCATCCCGCCCGGCGATCCGGGCGCCGACATGCTCGTCGTCGTGGCCGGCGATGGCGGGACCCTGGTCGAGGGCAGCCGTCTTGCGCTCGCCGCCCCGGCCGGCACGACCCTGTTGCGCCTCGGCACGGCGCAAGGCATTGCGGCGGGGGACTTCCTCCTGGTGAGCGAATCCGGCCAGGACTGCACGCTGGCGCGGGCCACGGCGCCGCCCGCCCTGAGCGGCGAAGTAAGTATCGATCATGCCACGGTGACCGCCTATACCGACCAGGCGATGGTCATGCATCTCGGGGCCGTGCCCGTCTTCGCGGTGTATGCGGTGCGCGGCGGAGTCCTGACGCGTTGCGACTTCGGGGTCTCCAATTGCGCCGATGCGGGACTGGCCGCCAACCCGGCGGTCTGGACGCCGGTGGCCAACGACGTGGTCGCCCTGGTGGCCCAATACGGTTTCGACACGACGGCGATCCCGGACGGGATCGTCGACGTCTTCTGCAAGGACCGCGTGGCGGCCGGAGGCGCCTGCCCCAGCCCCGACACCGGCCTGGGCGCCGCGCCCGGCGCCGATCCGTCTCAGCCCGTCCGCGCCTGCGACTGGACGCGCATGCCCATCGTCCAACTCGCCGTGGTCACCCGCAGCGGGCAGGCGGAGCGGGAGCCCGTCAGTCCGCCCGCCCTCCAGCTCTGGCCCGATACCAACGTGGCGCCGACGACCACGGGCCCGCTGTGGAACGTGCCGGACCAGAACTTCCGCTACCGCGTCGCGCGCGGCGCGACGGCCCTGCGCAACGTCATCTGGAGGGGGGCGGGATGCTGAGATGCCGATCCCGGCCGCAAGCCCAGCGCGGCACGGTGTTGTTCCTCGCCCTGATCGTGCTGGTGGCGATGATGCTCTCCGGCATCGCGCTCTTCCGCGGCGTCGACAGCGGGGTGCTGACCGCCGGCAACCTCGCCCTGCAAAAGACCGCGGTGAGCCAGGGCGACCGCGGCATCGAGGCCGCCGGCGCCTGGCTGGCGGTCAATGCGGGAACGGCGGTCCTGCACGAAGATCCGGCCGAGCCGGGCTATGTCAATACGTCGTTTTACATCGCGAATGCGGTGAATGACCAGCCGGCGGCGGGGCAGGGATGGCTGGCCTGGTGGGACGGCTATGTGGCGACGCACACCCCCGCGGTGCTGGCGGTCGACCCCAATACCGGCCATGTCGTCGCCTACCTGGTCCAGCGCCTGTGCTCCGCCAACGGCGCCTCGAATGCCTCCGGCGTGTTCTGCGCCCGCGCGCCGGAGAACCTCAGCGAAGGGGGATCCAATCTTGCGGGCGCCCCCCGTTTCGAAATCCCCGGGCCGGTGTACTACCGCGTCGTCGCGCGCATCGACGGGCCGCGCAATACCACGGCCTTTGTCCAGGCGATCGTTTCGCAATGAACCCGCCCCGCAATCCTCGAGAGGGTTTTGCCATGAACCGCAGAGCGATACTCCCGCTACTCCGTTTGCTGGCCCTGGCGCTCGCCCTGTGCGCGCCGGCCATGGCCGTCCGCGCCGCGCCCACCGACATCGCCAGCGGCCCGCTGATCACGCCGACCGCCTCGCCGGTCAAGCCCAACCTGATGTTCATCCTCGACGATTCGGGCTCGATGCGCTTCGATTACCTGCCCGACTGGGCGGACGATAGTAATCTTTGCAGGAACAACGCTGGCGAAGCAGGCATCAAATGTTGCCGCCGACCCAATCACGACAGCAGCGCCTGGGTCTGCCTGCCGCAGGACGCGGCGGGCAACACTATCGATATCCCCTATCCGGGTGGCCCCAATCAGCGCGGCATGCCGCCATTCCTGACGCACACCACCTGGACCCTGCGCGTTCCGGCCGCCGGGGGCGGCACCCGCGACGAAACGGTCAATGGCGGCTTCAACTCGCAGTATTTCAACCCGGCCATCAATTACCGGCCGCCGCTGAACGCGGACGGCACCAGCCGCACCAGCTACAGCGGCGCGGGAACCACGCCCTGGGATGCCTACGAGGTGATGTATGGCACCGGGGGGGGGATGCAGGGCATCGACCTGCGCACCGAATTTCCCGACACGGAGTGGTGCACAAGTCCCGCCTTCACCAACTGCCTGCGTGCCGACAACTATCTGGTGCCGGGCGTGGTGGGCGGACAGACCTACAACACGATGCGCGCCGTACGCGCCAATGGTACGGGCAATTTCGTCTCCGGCACGCCCGCCGCGCCGCAGATCGTGAACAACCGGGCTGCCGGTCCGCACTACTACGCGATGATTCCGGGCGAGTTCTGCACCAACCGCAAGCTGACGCATTGCGTCGCCTCCTGGACGCCGACGACGGTCGGCGGCATTGCCTACATCTATCCGGCCGCCTTGCGCTGGTGCAACAACACGCGCGGCCGCGACCGGCGCGTCGACGGCGCCGTTGCCGCGGCGACGGACGCCTGCCAGGCCCTGCAGGCCGGCGTCTTCAACCGGCCGCGCTATCCGACCCTGCGGGTGCATACCACGGGCCCGACCTTCGCGCCGGGCCGCTTCTGGCGCGTCGATATCGTGCCGGGCAAGGCGAGCTACGGCAATCTCTGCGTTTCCGCCACCGGCGCGGTCACCGAGCGCTTCGGCGCCTGCCTCGGCGGCGAATTCGCCGCCCTGGATCGTTCGGAGCGCAGCGACTGCGTCAACCGCCCGCACTGCAGCTATGCCGAAGAGCTGAGCAATTTCGCCAACTGGTTCGCCTGGTATCGCAGCCGCATGCAGTCGGCGAAAAGCGCGGTTTCCACGGCCTTCCAGAGCGTCGACGACCGCTATCGGGTCGGCTTCATGACGATCAACAACTCCACTTTCGGCAATTTCAACCTGCTCAACATCGCCGACTTCAATTTCGTCCCGGGCACCCCCGCGACCGGCCACAAGCAGGACTGGTATGCCCGCCTGTTCGCCATCAACCCGAGCGGGGCCACCCCCCTGCGCCCGGCCCTGGCGCGCGCCGGGAGATACTTCGCCCGCGCCTCCGGCATGGCGGGCGCGACCGATCCAATCCAGTATTCCTGCCAGAAAAATTTCAGCATCCTGACCACCGACGGGTACTGGAACACCGGCGCAGGCGTGCGGCTCGACGGCAGCGCGATCGGCAACGAGGACAACGATCCCGCGATGGTGATCGGGGGGGTCACCGGCCCGTTCGCCGACGGCTGGAGCGGAACGCTCGCCGACGTCGCCGCCTACTACTACAAGACCGACCTGCGCACGTCCACGCTGGGCAACTGCACCGGGGCGCTGGGCGCGGGAACGGATGTCTGTCCGAACAACGTGCCCACCACGAGCGGCGTCAACATGAACCAGGCGCAGCACATGGTCACTTTCGGCGTCAGCATGGGGATCGACGGCATGATGCAGTATCGCGCCGACTATCGCACCCCCAGCGGCGAGCCGACCGACGACTACGACGCGGTGAGAAATGCCGTGACGGCCAGCACGGCCAACGCGGCGAACGGCATCTGCCCGTGGCAGACCGCCGGCGCCTGCAACTGGCCGCAGCCGTCCGACAACAGCCAGGCGAACATCGACGATCTCTGGCATGCCGCCGTGAACGGCCATGGCAGCTACCTGCTCGCCAAGGATCCGCTGACCCTGAGCCGCGGCCTGCGCGACATGATCCGCGAGATCTGGGTCGACGACGGCAGCGGCGCGGCCGCGACGACCAGCAACCCCAACGTGGCGACCGGCGACAACTTCGTGTTCAGCTCGAAATACTGGACGCAGAAGTGGACCGGCGAGCTGATCCGCGAGACGATCAACACGGCGACCGGTGCGATCTCCTTCGGTTCGGAAGACTGGCAGGCGCACACGCTGCTCGATGCCGCCAGCTGGAGCGCGCGCAAGATCTACACGTTCCAGGCGGGGGGAGGCGCGCCGCGCGCGTTCACCTGGGCCAGCCTGACACCGGGCGCCTGCAACCCTCCGGCGAGCGAGCAGGGCTGTTTCACCTGGGATAACCCCACCTTCTACATCGCTGCCGGCCTGATCCAGTATTGCGGCACCGGCCCGCTTTGCCTGTCGACCGCCGACAAGATCGCCGCCGCCGGGCAGCCCCTGGTCGATTACCTGCGCGGCGACAAGAGCAACGAGGACACGGCCGGCACGACGGGGTTCTACCGCAAGCGCGAGGGACGGCTCGGCGACATCGTCAATGCCGAGGCGGTCTATGTCGGCAAATACCTGTTCGACTACGGCAGCGGCGCGGGCTACCCCGCGCGCAACACGCCCCGGCCCGATCCGACCCTGTATGTCGCCGCCAACGACGGCATGCTGCACGCCTTCAACGCCGCCGGGGCCTCGGCCGGCGGCGGGCAGGAACGCTGGACCTACATCCCCTCCATGGTGATCCCCGACCTGCATCGCCTCGCCGACAAGGACTATGGCACCAAACACCGCTACTTCGTCGATGGCTCGCCGACGGTGGGCGACGTCAAGGATGGCACAACGTGGAAGACCATCCTCGTCGGCGGGCTCGCGGGTGGCGGGGCGGGTTACTATGCGCTCGATATCAGCGACCAGACGGCGCCCCAAGTACTGTGGGAATTCCGTCGCAAACCCGGCTGCACGCCGACGACGCCGACCGGCGCGGCGCGCTACGCGAGTTCGGGCATCGCCCGCCTGATCGAGGATTGCGACCTCGGCCTCAGCTTCGGCAACCCGGTGATCACCAAGCTGCCGAGCGGACAATGGGTGGTCATCGTCACCTCGGGCTACAACAATCATGTCAATGGCGACGGGCGCGGTTACCTCTACGTGCTCGATGCGATGACGGGCGTCCTTGTCTCCAAGACCACGACCGGAGTGGGCTCCGCCACCGCGCCGAGCGGCCTGGCGCGCATTGCCGCCTGGGCGGACAGTCCGCTCAAGGACAACACGACGAAATACATCTATGGCGGCGATCTGCTCGGCAAGCTCTGGAGGTTCGATTTCACCGGCGGCGGCGCGCCGGCGGTCAGCCTGCTGTTCGACGCCGGCCCGAACAAGCCGATCACCGCCCGTCCGGAACTCGGCACGGTGACCCAGGCCGGCACCAACGTCAAGAAGCGCGTGGTGTTTTTCCCGACCGGCCGCCTGCTCGGCAATTCCGATCTGGCCAACGTCCAGCAGCAGAGCTTCTACGGCATCTGGGACTGGCTGGGCGGCGCGGCGCCGACCAATCCGCTGGTGACGGTTATCGTCAGCGCGGGCGGCAGCGGCCGCGTCGGCACCATCTATGATCCGAGCGGCGACGGCAAGCCGGACAGCGTGTTCGACGATGACGCCAATCCGGGCTGGCAGCTCGATTTCCCCGTCGGGGGCGAGCGCGGCACCACCGACCCCACGCTGGCCTTCGGCACCCTGGTGTTCTCCACGACCCTGCCGCAGACGCCCGATCCCTGCAACCCCTCCGGTTTCACGAGCTGGGTCTATAACATCGACTTTCGTTCCGGCGGCGTCGTGTATGTGCCCGGCAGCTCCAACACCCATATCGCGGTGGGGTACTCCGGCGCGGCAACGCGGCCGAACGTCTTCACCCTGCCGGGGGGGGCGGTGAAGAGCGTGACGCGTCTCACGGACAAGGACGTGACCAACCAGATCGAGGACGTGCGCATCGATCGCAGCACCGGCGCGCTCAAGCGGATCGGCTGGCGGGAACTGACGAAGTGACGGGTGGGCCGCGTCAGCCGGCCGGCAGCACGGTCACCGCGCCGGCGCCGCCGGCTTCCAGAGCTTCACGCTGCGAGAGCGGCGGATGTTGCCGTCGCGCGTCGCCAGTGCCAGGCCATGGGCGCGCGCCGTGGCGACGATGATGCGGTCGGCCGGATCGCCATGAAATCCCTTGGGCAGATCGTCCAGTGCAAGAATCACGCTGATGTCCATGGGCAGGAGCGACACCGTTTCGGGCGCCGCCGCCGTGGGCAGCCAGTGGGTCAGCGGGCTGTCGAGTTCGAGGCGTCCCTTGGCGACCAGCATCTGCGCCTCCCACAGACTGATGGCCGATAACGCGGGCGGGGCGCCTGCCGCCGCCAGTGCATCCAGCGCGGCGCGCTCGTCAGTGGCGAGTTCGGGTTGGCCAAGCAGCCACCAGAGCCAGATATGGGTGTCGAGCAGCGGCGGCTTCACGCCACCCGCCCGTGGGTGGCGTCGAAGTCGTTTGCGTCGAGCACGCCTTCCTCCGGCTGGGCGCGCAATCGCCCGTGGCCGCGCAGACGCAGCCAGGTCGGCGTGCCCTGGGGCGCGGCAGTGGTGGGCACCAGGCGCGCCACGACCTTGCCGCGCCGGGTCAGATCTACGGCAGCGCCATCCTGTTCCACGCGACGGATGACATCGAGGCAGTGCAGTTTGAATTCCGAGACGCTGACGGCATTAGGGGCCATTATGTTCCTCCAGATGGCTATTTCGCGACGATACCACAACGCTTTGTTTCAGGCGAACGGAGGGATTGTCAGCCGGCCAGCAGCACGATCACCGCGCCGGCGCCGCCCTCGCTGGTGCGCGCCTGGCAGTAGGCGAGCACTTCCTGCCGCTGGGCAAGCCAGCCGAGCACGAGCTGCTTGAGCACCGGCACGCGGCCCGGCGAGCCATGGCCCTTGCCGTGCACGATGCGCACGCAACGCTGGCCGTGCCGGCGGCATTCGGCGAGGAACAGCGCGACATGGTGGCGCGCCTCGTCGCGCTGCATGCCGTGCAGGTCGAGCTGGGCCTGCACCACCCAGCGGCCGCGCCGCAGGTCCTTCAGTGCCTTCGGCGCCATGCCGGGCTTCAGATAGGCCGCCTCGTCGCCCCCCTCCAGGGCCAGGGCGAGCATGTGATCGGGGTCGCGATCGGACAGCGATTCGCCCAGCGCGGCGCGCTCGTCGTGGCTGCGCTGGCGCGGGATCGGCGGCGGGGGCGGGGGCTCGTGGTGAGCGCGGCTGCCGGCGAGCGGCACGGCATCGGCCACCGCGTCCCGGAACAGGGCGCGCGCTGCGTCATCGAGCGTCCCGTTGCGCACGGCTTACCCCAGGTTATCGAGATATTTTTCGGCGTCCAGCGCCGCCTGGCAGCCGGTGGCCGCGCTGGTGACGGCCTGCTTGTAGATCATGTCCTGCACGTCGCCGGCGGCGAACACGCCGGGCGCCGAGGTCGCCGTGGCGTTGCCGTCGCGGCCGCATTTTGTCACGATGTAGCCGTTCTGCATCTCGAGCTGGCCGGCGAAGATGTCGGTGTTCGGCTTGTGGCCGATGGCGACGAAGACGCCCATCAGCTTGATGTCCTCGGTGGCGCCGGATTTCACGTTCCTGATGCGCATGCCGGTGACGCCGGTCTTGTCGCCGAGCACCTCGTCGAGCACCGAGTCCCACTTGATCGTGACCTTGCCGGCTTTTTCCTTCTCGAACAGGTGGTCCTGCATGATCTTCTCGGCGCGCAGCCTGTCGCGGCGGTGCACGAGGGTGACCCGGCTGGCGATGTTGGCGAGGTAGAGCGCTTCCTCGACCGCGGTGTTGCCGCCGCCGATCACGGCGACCGGCTGGTCGCGGTAGAAGAAGCCGTCGCAGGTGGCGCAGGCCGACACGCCCTTGCCGGAGAAGGCCTGCTCGGACGGCAGGCCGAGATACTGGGCAGAAGCGCCCGTGGCGATGATCAGCGCGTCGCAGCTGTATTCGCCGCTGTCGCCGATGAGGCGGATCGGCTTCTCGGCCAGCTTCGTGGTGTGGATGTGGTCGAAGACGATCTCGGCGCCGAAGCGCCGGGCATGCTTCTCGAAGCGCGCCATCAGGTCGGGGCCCATCACGCCGTCGGCGTCGGCCGGCCAGTTGTCCACCTCGGTGGTGGTCATCAGCTGGCCGCCCTGGGCCATGCCGGTGATCAGGACGGGCTTGAGATTGGCGCGCGCGGCATAGACGGCGGCGGTGTAGCCGGCGGGGCCGGAACCTAGAATCAGCAACTTGGAGTGACGGGCCGACATGGGGGCGATCCTCTTCCGATGGGGTTCGGAACATTATAAGTGGCGTCAGGACGGGATTTGTTGCGCTGTTCCGGCGTTCGGCCGCCTCGCCCGGGCTGAAAATCGGCACGATGCCCCTCGTGCCAGGAGCCTCCTCCCATGCCATTCGCCACGCTCCCCTATTCTTCCCGAGCGAAGGAAACCGCGCCGCCGCTGCCTGCGCGCATCGCCGCGCTGGTGCATGAGGTTCGCTGGCTGGTCGTTGCCGCCCTCGGCCTGTATCTCGCCCTGATTCTGTTCGGCTATGACAAAACCGACCCCGGCTGGTCGCAGGCCGCCGACGCCGAGACCGTCGTCAATCCGGGCGGGCGCTTCGGCGCCTGGCTGGCCGACCTGATGTTCTACCTGTTCGGCCTGTCCGCCTGGTGGTGGGTCGGGCTGTTGTTCATGATGGTCGCCCTCGGCTACCGGCGTATCAGCCGCTGGTTCGGGCAGGACCGCCGGCCGCTCTACATCGCGCTGGTCGGCTTCGCGGTTTTCCTGATCGCCAGCTGCGGTCTCGAGGCGATGCGATTCTGGAGCGCGAGCGCAGTCTTGCCGTTTGCGCCCGGCGGCGTCCTGGGCCACGAGGTGGGCCGGCTGACTGCGACCTACCTGGGCTTCACCGGCGGCACCCTGATCCTGCTCGTGGCGATGGCCGCGGGTTTCAGCCTCGCGACCGGCATGTCGTGGCTGCGGTTCATCGAAAAGCTCGGCGGCTTGCTGGAAGCGACCTGGCACGGCCTGGTCGCGTTGCGGGAGGGCTGGCAGGATCGCCGCTACGGTCGCGCCGTGGCCGAGAAGCGCGAGGCGAGGATCGACCTGGAATTGAAGAAGATCGAGACAGCGCCGCCGCTGCGCATCGAGCCCGTCGCGCTCGAAATCCCGCTGGCGAAGAAGGCGGAGGTGCGCATCGAAAAGGAGCGCCAGGCGCCGCTGTTCTTCGATGCGCCGGGCGAGGCGCTGCCGCCGCTGCACCTGCTCGACGCGGCGCAGCACGCCAACGACGAGCTGCCGAGCGCCGAGACGCTCGAATTTACCTCGCGCCTGATCGAAAGGAAGCTCTCCGATTTCGGCGTGCAGGTGCAGGTGATGTCCGCCCATCCCGGCCCGGTGGTGACGCGCTACGAAATCGAGCCGGCCACCGGCGTCAAGGGCTCGACGGTCGTCGGTCTCGCCAAGGATCTGGCGCGCGCGCTGTCGCTGGTCAGCATCCGCGTCGTCGAGACCGTGCCGGGCAAGAGCTGCATGGCGCTCGAACTGCCCAACCCGCGCCGCCAGGCCGTGCGCCTCGCCGAGATCCTCGGCGCCAAGGTCTATCACGACATGCACTCGCACCTGACCCTGGCGCTCGGCAAGGACATCGCCGGCCAGCCGGCGGTCGCCGACCTGGCCAGGATGCCGCACCTGCTGGTCGCCGGCACGACGGGCTCGGGCAAGTCGGTCGGCATCAACGCGATGATCCTGTCGCTGCTCTACAAGGCCGAGCCGAAGGACGTGCGCCTGATCCTGGTCGATCCGAAGATGCTCGAACTGTCGGTCTACGAAGGCATCCCGCACCTGCTGGCCCCGGTCGTCACCGACATGAGCAAGGCCGCCAACGCGCTCTTCTGGTGCGTCGGCGAGATGGAGCGCCGCTACAGGCTGATGAGCGCGCTGGGCGTGCGCAACCTGGCCGGCTTCAATACGAAGATCAGGGAAGCGGAAAAATCCGGCGCCTTCATCGCCGATCCGCTGGCCGCTTCTTTGTCACCTTCGGGCGATCCCGAAGCCGGCCCGCCGCCGCTCAAGGCCATGCCCTACATCGTCGTGGTGATCGACGAACTGGCCGACCTGATGATGGTGGTCGGCAAGAAGGTCGAGGAGCTGATCGCCCGGCTCGCGCAGAAGGCGCGTGCCTCAGGCATCCACCTGATCCTCGCCACGCAGCGGCCGAGCGTCGATGTCATCACCGGCCTGATCAAGGCCAACATTCCGACGCGCATTTCATTCCAGGTTTCCAGCAAGATCGACTCGCGCACCATCCTCGACCAGATGGGCGCCGAGGCGCTGCTGGGGCAGGGCGACATGCTTTACCTCGCGCCGGGCGCCGGCCTGCCGGTGCGCGTGCATGGCGCCTATGTCGCCGACGACGAGGTGCATCGCGTCGTCGAGCATCTGCGCAAGGTCGGTGCGCCCGAATTCATGGCGGACATTCTCGCCGCGCCGGCCGGCGAAGGCGGCGATGCGGCAGGCAGCGGCGAAGAGGGCGACATGGAGAGCGACCCGATGTACGACCAGGCGGTCGAGATCGTCCTGCGCGAGCGCCGGCCCTCGATCTCGCTCGTCCAGCGCCACCTGCGCATCGGCTACAACCGTGCCGCGCGCATGATCGAGGCGATGGAAAAGGCCGGTCTGGTCTCGCGCGCGAATGGCGCCGGGCAGCGCGAAGTGCTGGCGCCGGAACGCTCCGAGTAGCGGCGCCCCGAAAGTCGGTGCCGGCGGGACGGCGGTCGGTAGCGGATAGGCGATAATTCGCGCCATGCGTATCTTCATCCTCCTGTGCGGCTTGTTCTCCTCCGGCCTGGCCGCCGCCGGCGGCCTCGACCAGTTGCGCGCCTTCTGGGCCAATACCCACGCGGCCCAGGGCGCCTTTGCCCAGAGCGTCGTCGCCAAGTCGGGCCGCAAGCCGCAGCAGTCGGCGGGCATCTTCATGATGCAGCGGCCCGGCAAGCTGCGCTGGAGCTACGAGCAGCCGTATAAGCTGCTATTGGTCGCCGACGGCGAAAGGTTGTGGACCTACGACCTCGATCTCAACCAGGTGACCGTCGGCAAGATCGACCAGGCGCTGGGCGCCACGCCGGCGGCCCTGCTCACCGGCGAAGGTCTCGACAGGCACTTCGCGCTGACCGAGGCGGGTACGGCGGACGGGCTCGAACTCGTCGATGCCGTGCCGAAGACGGCCGACAGCGCCTTCGCGCGCGTGCGCATCGGCCTGGCCAACAACCTGCCGCGCCTGATGGAAGTGCAGGACAATTTCGGCCAGACCACCACCTTGCTGTTCACCCAGTTCCAGCCCAACCCGATCCTGCCGAAAGATGCCTTCCGCTTCGTGCCGCCCAAGGGCGCGGATGTGATCGGCGAGTGATCGGCGGTTGCCGGCCGCCAGCTTGAAGCCGATGACTGACCTCTTCACCACGGACCATCCCCACGCCCCATATGCACCACTGGCCGAGCAGCTGCGCCCGGCGACGCTCGACGCGGTGATCGGCCAGCGGCACCTGCTCGGGCCGGGCAAGCCGCTGCGCCTCGCCTTCGAGTCGAAGACGCCGCATTCGATGATCCTCTGGGGGCCGCCGGGCGTCGGCAAGACCACGCTGGCCCGGCTGATGGCGGACGCTTTCGACGCCGAGTTCATCGCCCTCTCGGCCGTGTTCTCCGGCGTCAAGGACATCCGCGCCGCGGTGGAGCAGGCGCAGCTGACGCTGGCGCAGTCCGGCCGCCGCACGCTGATGTTCGTCGATGAAGTACACCGCTTCAACAAGGCGCAGCAGGACGCCTTCCTGCCCTACGTCGAGCAGGGCCTGCTGACCTTCATCGGCGCGACGACCGAGAATCCCTCGTTCGAAGTGAACTCGGCGCTGCTGTCGCGCGCGGCGGTGTATGTGCTCAAGCCGCTCGCGGCGGACGAACTGCGCGAACTCCACGAACGGGCGCGCGCGCATGCCTTTCCCGACCTCGACTTCGCGCCGGAAGCGGTCGACCGCATCGTCGGCTACGCCGACGGCGATGCGCGCCGGCTGCTGAACGTGCTGGAGACGCTGCGCACGGCGGCGCAGGCCGCGGGGTTGGCAAATGAGCGCCGTCTCGTCAGCGCCGACTTTCTGGAGCAGGCGCTGGCTTCCGACCTGCGCCGCTTCGACAAGGGCGGCGACGCCTTCTACGACCAGATCTCGGCGCTGCACAAGTCGGTGCGCGGCTCGCATCCCGATGCCTCGCTCTACTGGTTCACGCGCATGCTCGACGGCGGCGCCGATCCGCTCTACCTCGCCCGGCGCATCATCCGCATGGCCAGCGAGGACATCGGCCTGGCCGATCCGCGCGCGCTGACGATCGCGCTGGAGGCGGCGCAGACCTACGAGCGGCTTGGCTCGCCCGAGGGCGAACTGGCGCTGGCCAACGCGGTGATCTACATGGCGGTGGCGCCGAAGTCGAACGCGGGTTACGTGGCCTACGGCGCGGCACGGCGCTTCGTGAGCAAGGACCAGAGCCGGCCGGTGCCCGAGCATCTGCGCAACGCGCCGACGAAGCTGATGAAGGAACTTGGCTTCGGTAGCACATACCGCTACGCGCACGACGAACCGGAAGCCTATGCGGCCGGCGAAAACTACTTTCCGGAAGGCATGCCGAAGGTATCGTGGTACCAGCCGACGCCGCGCGGGCTGGAACAGAAGATCGGCGAAAAACTCACCCGCCTGCGCACGCTTGACGCGCAGTACCGCAAGCGGAAGCAGGAGGGGTGATCAGCGCCGCGGGTGCGCCGCGGCGAACTGTCGCAGCGCCGCGCGGGCGCTCTTCAGGGTCGCGCCGTCGCCCTCGCGCCGCGCGTCGCGCACGGCCGCCTCGAGCAGGCGGCGCAGCAGGACCTCGCCCTCCTTCGTTTGCGTCATGCTGCAGGCCAGTTCGACCGCGAGCGGATAGGGCAGGCGCTCGTGCATGGCAATGACGACCGCCTCTTCCTCGGTCAGGTCGCTGTAATCGAGGCAATCCTTGAGCGAGATCATCGGCATTCCCCCGTAAAATGCACTCCCGTTTCCAGTAAAGCAGGCGCCGCGGCCTGATCAAGGATCATCCCATGCTCGACATTCAGTTGCTGCGCAATCGGCCCGAGTTCGTCGCTGCTGCGCTGGCGCGCCGCGGCGCGCCGATCGACCTTTCGCTCTTCGACGTGATCGAGGCGGAACGCAAGCGGGTGCAGACGCAGACGCAGGAGCTGCAAGCGAGACGCAACGCGCTGTCCAAGCAGATCGGCCTGCTCAAGGCCGGGGGCCGGGACGCGGCCGCGGCGCTGGCCGAGGTGGCCGGCCTGGGGAACACCCTCGAGGCGAGCGCGGACAGGCTCGCGGCGCTGCTCGCGGAGATGGACGCCTTCGCCGCGCGCCTCCCCAACCTGCCGCACGAAAGCGTGCCCGACGGCCGCGACGAGACGGGCAACGTCGAGCTTGCGCGCTGGGGCGCGCCGCCCGCCTTCGCATTCGCGCCGAAGGATCATGTCGATCTCGGCGCCGGCCTGGGCGGGCTGGATTTCGAGGCGGGCGTCAAAATCGCCGGCAGCCGCTTCACGCTGATGACGGGCGACATCGCCCGCCTGCATCGCGCGCTCGCCCAGTTCATGCTCGACGTGCATACGCGCGAACATGGCTACACCGAGGTGTATGCGCCCTACCTCGTCAATCCCGACAGCCTGTTTGGCACCGGCCAGCTGCCCAAGTTCGAGGCAGACCTGTTCCGCATCGAACGGGCCGATGCCACCCCCCTGTATCTCATCCCCACCGCCGAGGTGCCGGTGACCAACCTCGTGCGCGGCGAGCTTCTCGACGCGGCGAGCCTGCCGCTCAAGTTTGTCTGCCACACGCCCTGTTTCCGCTCCGAGGCGGGCAGCTACGGCAAGGACACGCGCGGCATGATCCGCCAGCACCAGTTCGACAAGGTGGAGCTGGTGCAGATCGTCGCCCCAGAAGTCTCGTGGGAGGCGCTGGAAGCGCTTACCGGTCACGCCGAAGCCATCCTGCAAAGGCTCGAGCTGCCCTATCGCAAGATGGCGCTGTGCGCCGGCGATCTGGGCTTCTCGGCGGCCAAGACCTACGACCTCGAAGTCTGGCTGCCGGCGCAGAACACCTACCGCGAGATTTCCTCCTGCTCCAACTTCGAGGCCTTCCAGGCACGGCGCATGCAGGCGCGCTGCCGGGACAAAGGGGGGAAGCCGCGTCCCGTGCATACGCTCAACGGTTCCGGCCTCGCGGTGGGACGCACCCTGGTGGCGGTGCTGGAGAATTATCAGCGCGCCGACGGCAGCGTCGCGGTGCCCGCCGCCTTGCGCGGCTATCTGGAAGGCGCCGAGGCGATCGGGCCGGGATCCCGCCCGAAAGGGACCGGCGCAGCGCGCGCCTGATCGAGGCGCTGTTCGCGATTTGCCCTGCCACGGCTACAATGGGGCGCTTCCGTCTGGGGGAGCGTCGCCACTGGGCAGAACCATGCGCATCCGCACCTTCATCCTGTCCGCTTCGGCCGTTGTGGCCGTCGGCTTTTTCAGCGTCAGCCATTTCGCCACCGGCCGCATCGTCGACCACACGGTGCGCGAAAACGCCCGCGCCTCCTCCGCCGCCCTGGCCGGCGTGACCTTCACCGGCATGTTCCTGGTGATGGACGCCGGCTGGAAGCGCGAGCAGGCGGAAAACTACATCGCCGCCGTGCACGCCGCAGCCCGCGACCTGGCCGTCACGGTGCAGATCTACCGCGGCCCGGTGGTGGAGGCCGACTACGGCAAGATCCAGCAGCCGTCGATGGACGAATCCCTGCTGCGGGTCTTTGTCGACGGCCGGCCGGTCACCGAAACCCCCGCCGGCGGCGTGCGCTACCTGAAGCCGCTTGTGGCCAACGAGCGCTGTCTGCGCTGCCATGATGTCGCCAAGGAAGGCGATGTCCTGGGCATCATCGAGGTGAGGCAGGAATTCGCGCCGCTGCTCGCCGAAGCCCACAGGAAATTCATGCTCTGGCTGCTGGTCCTGGCGCCGCTGGCGATGGCGGTTGCCGCCCTCGTGGTCTGGCGGGTCAACCGCCGGCTGGAACAGTCGGTCGAAATCGTCGACACGGCCGTCACCGAGATTAACGGCGTCGCCGACCTGCGGAATGTCGGGTTCGCCGGCCGCGACCTCGGCTTCGAGGAACTCAACCGGCTGTTCGTCCACCTGGGCGAACTGGTGGAAAAGCTGCGCGTCGTGGCCGTGGACAAAGATGTACTGCAATTCGAGATCGGCCTGCTCGAGAAGTTCGTCATCACTTCGGAGGTGGTGCGCGACTGGGGTGAGTACATCGCCCGCATGCTGGCAGAAATCAATACGGTCATGACCACCCACGTGCTGTTCTCGGTGTTCCGGGTCGACGACGAGGTGTTCGACCTGGACGTCTTCTGGGCCAGGCCGCCCTCCGCCGCGACGCGCGCCATGATGGAGAACCATGTCCGCTCGGTCGTGGCGGCCGATAACCGCCTCTCCGGCCTGGCGCATGTCACCCTGTACCATCACGTACCACCCGGCGGTGGCGAAGAGATGGAGATCGACAGCCGGGCCGTCGCGCTCCAGACCAAGGCGCTGATCCTCGATCAGCCCAAGATCGGCGGCATCGTCGGCATCGGCGTCAACAGCTCGGTGATGGAAGACGCCACCCTGCGCCTAGTCATGGACAGCATCCTGTCCACCATGCTCAACGTTGTCGGCTCGGTCAAGGCGATCCACAAATACACGCGCGACATGGAATACTACGCCACGCGCGACCCGCTGACCGACCTCTACAACCGCCGCGTCTTCCAGGAGCTGTTCGAGTACGAGGTGGCGCGCGCCGGACGGCAGGGCTTCAGCTTCGGCCTGCTGGTGATCGACATCGACAACTTCAAGCTGATCAACGACGGCTACGGCCACGCCGTCGGCGACCACTACCTCCAGGCCCTCGCCCATGCGGTGAAGCAGGTGCTCCGGCCGGGCGACATCTTCGCCCGCTACGGCGGCGACGAATTCGTCATCCTGTTGCCCGACGTGATGCAGGACGCGGCCGTGACGGTGGCCCGGCGGATCATGGCAAGCGTCGCCGCCCTCTCGCTGCCGGTCAGCGGCGGCGAGCATGTCTCCGGCAGCGTTTCCATGGGCCTGGCCATCTTCCCGCTGCATGCCAGCAGCGCCAAGGACCTGTTCCTCTTCGCCGACAACATGCTATATCGGGCCAAGAGCGCCGGCAAGAACCAGATCGGCGCCCCCGGCGAGGAGGATGTCGCGGCGGTGTTCCGCGACATGACCGAGACCACGGTCATGGTCGTCAACGCCGTCAACGAGGGCCGCATCGAGCCCTTCTTCCAGCCGATCATGAGCCTGGGAGACGGTCGCGTCGTCGGCTTCGAGGTCCTGTCCCGGCTGGCGCTGGAAGGCAAGCACATGGAGGCCGGCCGCTTCATCGAATATGCGGAGAAGGCGGGCATCATCCACCGGCTCGACACCCTGGTCATGGAAAAGGCCCTGCGCGCGGCGGCCGCCCGCAGCTACGCCGGCTACGTCTTCCTCAACCTCTCGCCGCGCGCCCTCTCGCTCGCCGACTTCCTGCACACCCTGAGGCGCGTGGTCGCCGATTGCGGCATCGCTTCCGAACAGATCGTATTCGAGATCACCGAGCGCGACACGGTGCGGAACATCATCGTCCTGGAGAAGCTGGTCGCCGAGCTGAAGATGGCGGGCTTCAAGCTGGCCATCGACGATTTCGGCTCCGGCTTCTCCTCCTTCCAGTATCTGCGCCGCCTGCCGGTGGACTTCCTCAAGATCGAGGGCGAGTTCGTTGTCAACATGCTGGAGAACGCGAAGGACCGGGCCTTCGTCGAAACCATCCGGCGACTCGCCGCCAGCCTCGGCATCCAGGTGATCGCCGAGCATGTGGAATCGGAAGAAGTGCTCGATGCGCTGCGGGAAATGGGCGTCGAACTGGCCCAGGGCTATTTCATCGGCCGGCCCGAGAAGGAACTCGGCGGCAACCTGCGCTGGCCGATGGCCTGAAAACGGCTGGCCACCGGGCGCCGCCAGCCCCGTCCGCGACAGGAACTGTCGACAGAAACTGGTTGACATGGTTCCATTATTTGATACCATCAGTCGTGTGAATGCTACGCATCGCAAAACCTTGGTCGCTATCTTCACTGACCCGGTTTCCAGATCTCTTGAATGGCGGCGCATTGAGGCGCTCCTGATCGCAATTGGCTGTCGGGGAATCGAGGGCAACGGCTCTCGGGTACGGTTCGAGAAGGACGGAATCATCGGAACCTTCCACCGCCCGCACCCGGCCAAGGAAGCGAAGCCGTATCAGGTGCGCGATGCGCGGCAATTTCTGGATAATCTCGGAGTCAAGCCATGAACACGATGACGCATAAGGGCTATGCGGCCCGCGTGGAATACAGCGAGGAGGACGGCTGCTTTGTCGGGCATGTTGCCGGCATCCGCGACGTGATCGGCTTTCACGGCGAAAGCGTTGCAGAGCTTCGGTCTGCCTTCGAGGAAGCCGTCGATGACTACCTCGAAACCTGCAGGAAGCTGAACCGGGAACCGAACCACCCATATTCCGGACAGTTCCGCTTGCGGCTTCCGCCGGAGTTGCACGCCCGTGCCGCGATGGTGGCAGAGACGAAGGGGAAGAGCCTGAACGCTTGGGTTTCCGATGCAATAGAAAAGAGCATTGCCGCCGCCTGACGGTTTTTCACGCCGGGCCGGCCTGAGATGGGCTGTTCACGGACGACTTGTGATGCCCGGCGCAATCTCTCGGGCTTCTTATCGGGCCGCGGCTTTGGTCGCGGCGCCCAGGCTGGGCGGCGTATGGACCGGCTCGAGCCGCGCCAGGATGTCGTGATAGTTGCGGATGTTCTCGACCAGGATGACCGCCTCGCCGCCGCGCGCACGGCCGCTCTTGAGTCGCGCGTAGTATTCCGGCCGCGCCATCAGGGGCAGAACCTCACGCATGTCTACCCAGGAATTCGGGTCGCGCTTGAGGCCGGGAGCGAAGCTGCGCGCCCCGCGCAGATGCCCCATGCCCAGATTGTAGGCGGCCAGCGCGAACCACAGGCGATCCGGAGCCTGGATTTCCGCGGGCAGCTCCTCCATCAGGAGCGTCAGATATTCCGCCCCCGCCAGGATGCTCTGGCGCGCATCGAGCCGGTTGGTCACGCCCATGCGGTCCGCGGTCTCCTCGGTCAGCATCATCATGCCGCGCACGCCGGTCGGCGAAGTGGCGAGCGGGTCCCATTTCGATTCCTGGTAGGCCACCGCGGCCAGCAGGCGCCAGTCGAGTCCGGTAATGGCCTGGGCGTCGAGAAAATCCTTGCGGTATTTCGGCAGGCGGCTGCGGACATGGCCGAGGAAGGCCGCGAAATCATCGCTGTCGAGGCGGCCGATATGGCCGAAATAACGGTCGTCGAGCCGCCGCAGGGTGCCATCGGCGCGCCACGCCGCGATGAAATCCGCCGCCTGCCGACGGAGCCCCGCCGCGGCGGCGGGAAAGACCAGCGCATAGTGGCGCTGCCCGGAAAACTCGATCCGAACTGCGTGCTGCGGCTCGACCGGTGTTGCGCTGCCGAATTGCGGCTCGTCCGTGACCGCGAAATGGAGCCGGCCGGCGCCGAGCAGATCGTGCAGCGTCCGATGATCCGGGACCGCCACGGGGCGGATCTCGACGCCGAGCCGTTCGGCGAAAAGGCCGGCCAGTTCCTGGCTCAGGCTTCCCATCTCCTCGACGAGCGGCGCCGGCTCCTGCGTCGGCGGATCGGCCAGCAGGCCGACGACCAGCGGCTGATCCGTCCCGGGCGGGGGCAAGGGCAGGAGCCGGTCGCATCCGGCAAGCAACAGGCACAAAAACAGGATTCGCCAGCGGGGGAACGGGTGGGTGTCGATGGAACTTTCCTTACCGACGCGTGCCGGCGCGGATATAATCCGCGCGCCGGAGAGGTGGCAGAGCGGTTGAATGTACCTGACTCGAAATCAGGCGTACTGAAAGGTACCGTGGGTTCGAATCCCACCCTCTCCGCCAATCATACCTGCCCCATTCCCCCGACCCATAAGCCTGATTGATGGTGATGCGGATAAATCGTAACTGTTCAGGTCGATGCTGAGGATGCTACGCCGAGAAGCTGGGCTGAGGGACGTTGCCCTTGAACACCTGGACGAGAGAGGGGAAGAGGTCGGCGTGCTGCTTCTGCAGGGTAGCGAGGTAGGA
>Ga0208735_100091_pt1 | contig 54324 bp, 49 predicted proteins | sample Subbio12Aug_8Aab_FD_184829 | JGI IMG/M metagenome (GOLD analysis project Ga0208735, IMG submission 184829) | Serpentinite rock and fluid subsurface biosphere microbial communities from McLaughlin Reserve, California, USA - CR12Aug_8Aab (SPAdes) | ecosystem: Environmental > Terrestrial > Deep... | reverse complement strand
TTTGACGCCCCGTTTCGGGGTTGGTACCCACATGGGAGGCGAGTACTTTCTTGGCACGCTTGGCTACGATGAGCCTGCCGATGCCTCTATCCGGAAAACCGGTGTCGTTGCCGATTAGCGTCAGGTCCTTGGTGTCCTTACGCAACATTTCTTCTATCAGCGTCTCGGGGGTGCCCACTCCCAAGAAACCCCCAATCATGACCGTAGCACCGCTAGGCATCTCAGCCAGCGCTTCGCTTGGAGTACGCAGCTTCTTAATCATCGCCATGCTCCTTTCGTATATGCCGCCGACACCACCTACCTGCGGCAATCCAACCCATTTGTGGCCTCTCTACCCGGCACTTATCCCTAAAATGCGTCTCGCTTCACGCGGGGTGGCTACCGCGCGTCCGCACTCCCCGGCTATGCGCACAATGCGAGCCACCAACTGGGCATTGCTCTCGGCCAAGACACCTCGGCTATAGTAGATATTGTCTTCAAACCCAACCCGAACATGTCCCCCTAGCAGTATCGCCATCACCGCGAGCGGGAGCTCCGCCCGGCCAATGCCGGCGACCGTCCAGGTCGCGTCATCGGGCATGCTCTCGACTAGGTGCAGCAAGTTCTTCGGTGTTCCCGGCATCGCTCCGGGCACCCCAAGTACAAAGTCAAAATGCAGCGGTTGCTGCAGGAGCCCCTTTTTGACTAGGGCGAGGGCATTTTGCATCATGCCGGTTTCAAAAACCTCGACTTCGGGGCGAATGCCATGGAGTTTAATCTCGTTAGCAATCGCTTCAATGTAAGAAGGGGAGTTAAAGAAGACATCATCCCCAAAATTGACGGTGCCCGTAGTCAAGGTAGCCATTTCCGGCCGCAAACTAAGTGGGGCGATGCGCTCCGTGACAGCTGCACCGGTGGCTCCACCGGTAGAGAACTGCACGATGATGTCGCACTTTTCTTTGATGAGCCGCATGGTCTCGCGAAAGACCTCGACATCTTGCGTGGGGCGCCCGGCCCGGTCCCGCACATGCAGGTGCACAATGGATGCGCCCTCTTGCCAGCATTCATAGGCGGCCGCCGCTAACTCCGCTGGCGTTAGCGGCAAGTTAGGCTGCTCGGCACGAGTAAGCTCCGCACCAACTATCGCTGCCGTGATAATGAGCTTGTCCATATAAACCCCCTCCCTTTCTAAAATCACACCGTGGCGTTTTTGCGCTGCTTTTCTAAGGGCACCACACAGGTTCCGGTGGCCCGGCAGACCAACAGTGGCAGAGGTAAGACCTCGGCTTGGGAGGGCCGCGCCGGGTCGTTTAAGGCGGCGATGACCTTGTGTGCAGTAAAGGACATGCGGCGCGAAGTCTTACCGGTGGCTACGAGTTCACCCTCTACCTCAAGATAGTCTCCGGCAAAAGTGGGAGCCTTAAATTCTACCATGTCGTAAGCCACAAAAAGCCCTTCATCGCCGTCATGGCGAATGAGGAGCTCGGTGGCTATATCGCCAAAGAGGGCGAGCACCCTGGCCCCATCAACGAGGTTTCCGCCGTAATGAGCATCATGTGTACTCAGACGGAGTCTTATCATTGCTTTCAAACTAAGCACCTTCCTTCTCTGAAAACATTTTGACTACTTCGCCAATAATCACCCTAAACCCTGCCTCCACCGTCTCTAGCGACATGCTGGGCACATCGGCCTTGCTGCCGAGAACCTGCTCGGGCAAGTAGGGGATATGGATAAAGGCGGCCGGCGTCGGCAGAGAGCGCTCTTGAATGAGGTGCAGCAAGGAGTACAAGGCGAAGTTGCAGAGATACGCCCCGGCAGACAGCGAAATATAGGCCGGAATGCCAGCACTTTTTTGGGCCTGCGCCAGCGTATCAATGGGCAGGGTGGAAAAATAAGCCGCCGGCCCCGTTGGTACAACGGCTTCCCCGCTCCGCACCAGGCCTTTATTATCTATGCCCAGACAATAGTTGATGGCAACACGCTCGAGCGCCACTTGCGCTCTCCCCCCGGACTGACCGACGGCAATAACAGCCGCAGGCTGTAGGTCATCGAAAGCTTGGGTCAGTGCCGGCTCTACCTCCTCCCACGCCACGGGCAACTGCCGCGCTTCCACCCTCCACTCACCCAGCGTGTAGCCACTGAAGCGCTTCACGACCTCCCAAGAAGGATTGATGTTTTCGCCCCCAAAGGGCTCAAAACCGGTTAAAAGCAAGATAGGCATGGTCATCTTCCTTTCTGTAAACAAAAAGACACGTCCCTTTTGTTTCGTCCCTTTTGTTTGTGTTTGCTTGCTTGGCGTTTGTAGTATAATAGTTTCGGGTAACGAAAATTAGTGGGAGGGCGAGCGGCATGGAGCGTTTTCGCAGTGTCATAGGTAGAGAATTCATGGAAAACACGAAGTACCAATATGCCAAGGAATCTGATCAAATGAAGGAACTGCCCCAACCCCCATTGGAGAGGGCTGCGCCGATTGGACTAAAGCGCATTCCCTTGGCTCCGGTGAACAAGGCAACGCTCGGCAAGATCGACTTACTGGCAGCCATCGAGGCCCGCTACAGCCTACGCAAGTACTCGGAGGCCCCCCTGACTTTAGAGGAACTCGGCTTCCTTCTCTGGACCACCCAGGGAGTGAAGAAGGTGACCAGCCGGCCGGCGACGCTCCGGACGGTACCTTCGGCGGGGGCGAGGCACTGCTTTGAAACCTACCTCTTGGTCAACAGGGTCGTCGGTCTTTCGCCGGGGCTCTACCTTTACCGGGCGATTGAGCATGAGTTGGTGCTATGGGCGGAAGGCAGCCAGTATGGTGCGGAGCTCAGCGAGGCCTGCCTGCAGCAGCCATTCGTGGGCACTTCGGCAGTGACTTTCTTCTGGGCGGCCGATGCCTACCGCATGGAATGGCGATACGGCGAACGCGGCTACCGCTACTTGCACCTCGATGCCGGCCATGTCTGCCAAAACCTATACCTGGCGGCTACCGCACTACAGGCGGGGGTCTGCGCGATTGCCGCCTTCAATGATGATGCGGTCAATAAAATCTTCAACCTAGATGGAGAAAACGACTTTGTTGTCTACATAGCAACCGTTGGTAGACCTTAATCGAAGAACAGGCTGGACCAGATTTGGTCAGCCTGTTTGTTTTTTCGCTTCAAATGGTGGCTGTTGCTCGGCCGCGTAAACATGGTAGCCCTTAGAGCGCGCCATAAGTTCCACCCGACAAAAGAGCTCGCTCAGTTTCTTCTCGGTTGATTCGGCGCCCTGTTTTTTTCTTATCACCACCCATAACTTGCCGCCGGGCCTTAGGGCAGCCTTAGCCCCTTCATAAAAAGAAAAAACTACCTCCTTGCCGGCGCGAATGGGAGGGTTGGTCAGCACCACATCATAGGTAAAGCCAAGAAGGCCGGCAAAGCCGTCACTAGACAGAATGGTAGCATTGGTCACTTGGTTCTCTTTCACATTCCTCGCTGCCAAGGCAAGCGCCCGCTCGTTGACATCCACCATGGTCACCTGGCCGCTGGGATTGATTAGCGCGGCCATAACCCCAATCGCCCCCCACCCGCACCCTAAATCGAGCACGGCGGAGCTAGGTGGTATTTGCATGTTCTCCATGAGGAGCCGGGAGCCATAGTCCAAGCTACCCTTAGAAAAAACTCCGCTGTCGGTTACGAACGACATGCTTACACCGCGCACGGTGAGCTCTGTTGTCTTGAGGTCATGAAGAGCGGAGGGGTTAGGACTAAAGTATTGCTTCATGGCAGAGAGAACTTCTCAGCACGGCGGCGGCGATGAAGGCATGAAATAGGGGATGAGGACGGTTGGGGCGGGACTTAAACTCAGGGTGAAACTGCACCCCGACGAAGAAGGGATGCCGAGCATCCTCGATAATCTCCACCAAGCGCCCATCAGGCGAAGTGCCGGCAATTACCAGCCCGGCGGCGAGCATGGGTTCGCGGTAGGTATTATTAAACTCAAAGCGGTGGCGGTGCCTCTCCTCGATTACTTCCTGCCCGTAGGCGGCGTAAGACTTCGTACCCTTCTGGAGGATGCAGGGATACGAGCCCAAGCGCATAGTGCCGCCCAAGTTATCGATATTCTTTTGTTCCGGCAATAGGTCTATCACGGGGAATTCGCAGTCGCGAAACTCGGCGCTGTCTCCGTCCTCCCACCCGCAGACATGGCGGGCATAATCAATCACCGCCACCTGCATGCCCAGGCAGATGCCGAGGAAGGGAATCTGTTGTTCGCGCGCATAGCGGGAGGCGAGAATCTTGCCCAGTATTCCGCGGTGACCAAAACCACCGGGCACGAGGATGGCGTCGACCCCTTGAAGCAAGTTCTCTGCCCCTTTTTCTTCTACTTCCTCGGCATTAACCCACACCACCTCGATCTTGGCGGCATGGGCATACCCGGCATGGTGCAGGGCCTCCACCACACTGAGGTAGGCATCCGGGAAGGAGGTGTACTTCCCTACCAAGGCGACTTTTACGGCCTTCTTAACTAAGGCGATGTCTGCGACTAAAGCCCGCCACTCCTTGAGGTCCGGCAGGCTTGGCGGCAGGCCGAGGCGTTCGATCACCAGAGTATCCAGCTGCTGCTTCTCAAACATCAGCGGCACTTCATAGATGGTGGAAACGTCGATATTTTCGATGATGGCCACGGCGTCAATGTCGCAAAAAAGAGCGATCTTGGCCTTTATTTCGACTGAAAGCGGACTCTCCGTGCGACAGACAATTATATTGGGCTGTATACCTAGGCTGCGCAACTCTTTGACGCTGTGCTGGGTCGGCTTAGTTTTTAAGTCGCCACCCCGGCGCAAAGTCGGCACCAAGGTGACATGCATATAGAGGACGTTCTCGCGCCCCAGATCGCGCCGCATCTGCCTAATAGCCTCAAGAAAGGGCAAGGACTCGATGTCCCCGACCGTACCCCCTATTTCTACAATCATCACTTGGGCATTGGTTTCACGCGCTACGCGCAGCATGCGCTCTTTGATTTCGTTGGTCACGTGGGGGATTACTTGCACCGTTCCCCCTAGGTAGTTGCCGCGCCGCTCTTTATCGATGACCGATTTGTAGATTTTGCCGGCGGTGACATTGTTGCTGGTCGAGAGACTTATGTCCATGAAGCGCTCGTAGTGGCCTAGATCTAAATCGGTTTCGGCGCCGTCGTCAGTGACAAAAACCTCCCCGTGCTGAAAGGGGCTCATCGTGCCGGGGTCGACATTAATATAGGGGTCAAACTTGAGCACACTCACCGCATACCCTCTGGACTTTAAGAGCCGCCCTAAGGAAGCAGCAGTAATGCCCTTGCCGAGGCCTGAAACAACACCCCCGGTGACAAATACAAATTTAGCCACGGCTATGCCCCCCCCCTGTCACTCGTCGTCTTCATTCTCTTCATCATCGCTGCTTTGAGCATCGCTCTCCTCATCGGCGAAGGCCTCTTCCTCATCATCGGCTACCGGAATAAGGAGATCGCTCTCATCATCGTGGTCATCTTCTTCATCGACCAGACGGTAGTCCTCCGGCTTCGGCAGGTACTCGCCCTCCCCGGGGATAACCACGGGGATGGGTTTCTGTTGGCCGCCCGCCCAATCCTTAAGCCCCCAGTAGCCCTTGCCCATGTGCACAAAACGCGCGTCTAAATTGATCTGCGTTAGGACCTGGGCGAGGTGTTCAGGGCCACCAATTGGCAGTTCCCCGCGCTCGGTGACTATTTCGGCGACTAAATCCTTGTAGTGCATGGTCTGCCGACGCGACCGCAAAATGCGGAGACCAACATCTGGGATGGGCTCGTGCTTTTTATTCACTGGGCTGTTCACTTCGCTCTCCTCCTCGTGCCTATGGCATTCGCAAGTATTATATGCATTCTCTCTGCACCTGCCAAGGGCAAGATGCAAAATCGCTCTATTTTCCTCTACACAATGTTACTTTATGCCTCGCCGCACCATTTCCTGGACAATAAAGGACGCCACATGGGGCGGCAAAGTCCCTGAGCCGAAGCCCGCATCGTACCCTAGTTCGATTGCCAGCTCATGCGATAAGCGGGGTCCGCCGCAGATGAGCACCAACCTGTCCCGCAGGCCTTCCGCTTCGACAAGCTCGACGAGCTCGGTGAGATTTGGAATATGAACGTCCTTCTGGGTCACCACTTGCGAGACTAAGAGTGCGTCCGCACCGAGTTCTATTGCCCGGGAAATAAGCGTCTCGTTGGGCACTTGACTGCCCAAATTATGCGCGACCATCTCCGGGTAGCGCTCTAGGCCGTATTCTCCGGCGTAGCCCTTCATGTTCATGATGGCGTCTAGGCCGACGGTGTGGGCATCGGTCCCGGTGCAGGCGCCGAGAACCACGACCTTGCGACCGATTTCGCGGCGAATATAGTCATTGACTCCATAGAAACTGAGCTGCACCGCGCTGACCTGGGGGACAGAGATGGTCGAAAAATCTACCATGGCATCTGTCTTAGCATAGACGACAAAAAAACTGAAGTTCTCGCCCGCATCGGCCATGTGCACCACGCCAACCGACTGAAAGCCCATGCGATGCACGAGTTGTTTGGCCGCTTCCTTGGCTTCCGGGCTCATGGGCACAGGCAGAGTGAACGACATCTGCACCGCCCCATCATGTAAGGTATCGCCATAAGGGCGAATTTCCATTGTTGCACCTCCTGCTCTTTGTTCAACTTTCACTAATCAGAACTCGCTTTATTTCGTCTGCAGGTGGCGGGTGGCTAGGAGTGAGGGGAAGGGGTTGATGTAGTCCGGAGCCTTCTTAACCACGCCCGCGAGTCCCTTGCCGCCAAAACGCCCGCGCTTGACGTCAGCAAAAGTGCCCGCTTCTATGGCCTCCATCAACCCATTTTTTTCTACTTCCTGCAGGAGCAGCAGAGCCTGGCCCAGCACTTCGTTGGCCCGACTTTCAATCTTACCGCCGGCGACAAAGGCAATCTCGTCCCCGAGGTTGCGGGCGGTGTTCATGACATAGCGGGCACTCTCGAGGGCGAGATAGCGATCCTGCAAGAAGGGGGTATGAATGGCCTCGGTCATCATGCCCAGGAGATGAATGCTTTGCTTGGTCAAGACGGAGGTCAGGTTGAACATGGCGTTCATGACCTGCCCCTTGAAGATGTTCCCCGTCATGTGCTTGGTCGGCGGCATGTACTTAAGGGGCGCCCGAGGGAAAATTTGCCTGGCCATTGCGGCCTGAGCGATTTCTAGCAAGAGGCCGTCTTCGATGTCGGGGTCCATCTCAAAAGCATGCCCCAAACCAATCTGCTCATCGGGAATATTGGCTAGGTGCGCCAGTTGCTCGTTGATAAACTGGCTGGCTAGGACGGTGTGCGCAGCTTCATAGGCATCGGCGGTGGTCAAGTAATTGTCCTCACCGGTATTGATGATGATGCCGGCATAGCCATTGATGAGGCGCGAGAAGTGCTGGTCCACCAAGGTGCGCTGCATATTGATATCGCGAAAGAGTATGCCATAGAGGGCGTCGTTTAACATCATATCCAGTCGCTCGAGCGCACCGATGGCGGCTATCTCGGGCATGCACAGGCCGGAGGCATAGTTGACGAGTCGGACATATTTTTTTTGCTCCTGCCCCACTTCATCGAGCGCCGCCCGCATGATGCGGAAGTTCTGCTGCGTGGCATAGGTGCCCCCGAAGCCCTCGGTGGTCGCGCCGTAGGGCACATAGTCGAGCAGGCTCTGCCCGGTGGTGCGAATGACGGCGATGATATCTGCTCCCGCCCGCACCGCAGCCTTGGCCTGGGTTACATCTTCGTAGATGTTGCCGGTGGCCACAATGACATAGAGGTAGGGTTGCCGCCCCTCTCCATGCTCGGCCAGATAATCTTCTCTCTGCCGGCGCCGGTCAGTAATTTTCTGCAGGGCTATTTCCGCTAGTTGCGCGATGAGGGCCTCGACCCCCTGTTGTTCCCGGGGGAGCGTGGTGAGGGCCAGATTTCCTTCGGCGACCTGAATCGCCACCTCCATTGGTGTGGCCCCGAGCGCCACACAGGCATTGGCTATGTAGTAGGCTGCCCCGCGAGATATCCCCCCGCCGCGCACAATGTCCTCTACCACCAAATTAGGCAGAGGCACACCCTCGCCGTCAACACCATCTATGCCAAAGAGCCTGGCCACCGTGCGCTCGACCGCGACAGTGGTGTGCTCGGCAATAAATTCCTGCAAACTATGTGCAATGCGCGTGGCGGCACTACGCGCGTGGCCTATCTTTTTTTCATCGAGATTAATCTTTCCCATGATTTTACTCCTCCCCCTTCACCTGCAGTAGCGATAGCGCTCTCTCCACAATGCTTTCCGGCAAGCCCAAAAAGCGAGCTACGCGCAGGGCTTCGCGCGAGTGAGCCTCGGAGGGCTCCACGCGAAAAAGCCGATAGTCCATGAGCTTACTCAAATGGTTGATGGCATCGCTGCCTGCGGCAGCTAGAGCCAGGGCCAGCACATCACTAGGCACCTGGCTAAGGCCCACGACCTGCCAATGGGCGACTGCCCCGAGCCGCGCCAAGCGTTCATAATGGGTGGTGAGCATGGTGATGCTCTCAGCCTGGTCTAGGTGCTCGACTAAGGCTTGCGCCAGGGCACTGCCCTCGCGCGGATTGGTGGATGCGGCAAACTCATCAATGAGAAGTAGGCTACGGCTTTGACCCGCCGGGAGGCTCTGGTTCAAGTTGACGATTTCTTGCCCAAAACGGCTAAGTCCGGAAGCACCGGGGCGATATTCTCCTGTGAGCAAAGTGATGCCCTGAAAAAGCGAGGTGCGACATGCTTCGGCGGGGACATACATGCCATAGGCGGCGAGAGCGGCCAGCAAGCCGACGGTAGAGAGGGCCACGGTCTTACCGCCCATGTTCGCTCCGGTAATTACGGTGACCCCGCGCGCAAGTGTTACGCCTATGGGGGTAAACACTAGGCCCTCTGCCCGCAAGGCGGCCTCGACCTCGGGGTGCCGCGCGGCGGTCATGGAGAACTGCAAGGGCATCTCGCCGGACACAATGCTCGGCCTCGTGCCCCGCCAGCGGCGAGCGAGCAAAGCCTTGCTCAAGATGAGGTCAAGGCGGCCGAGGCGGGCGATGGCCTGTCCGAGCAAAGGCAGGCTGGGCCTGAGAGCCTCGGCGAGTTCTTGGCGCACCTTCTCTTCTTCTTCGTGCTCTAACCGCTTTTGAGTTTCGATATGGGCGGCCTTGGCCACTTCTTGGGCCGTAGGCTTCCTTGTATAGCTGAGGTCGGTGTAAGTTTCGCGGCTCAGGGCAAACAAACCGCTGCCCAGAATGCCGTCTATCACCTTAACCTCACGCCGCGGCACGGTCACCTCTCCGGCGAAGTTAAAGGCTAGCGAGACTGTCCTTGCCGCCTCCTCCTGCAGTGCTAGGGAAAGACGAGTGGCCTCTTTGCGCTCATCCCGAATGTGTCGGCGTATTGCGGCGAGGCGAGGGGAATAGGCATCCGAAAGATAGAACGAAGGCGAACCTGTCTTTTCCGGGTCAAGCAAAGCCATGAGCGTCGAGAAATCGGGCGGCGCAAAATCTGCCACCAAGGTAGGTTCTTCTGCTAAGAGGTTCTTGATGGACGCAAAGAAAAAGAGGTTCTGCTTGAGGGTAAATAGCTCGGCATCCGACAAGGTCCCTCCGGCTGCCACCCGATTGAATTGCTCACGCCAATCGGGGATCTGGGCCAGTTGGTGGCGCACCTTGGCTAGACGTTCTTCGCTAGCCGCGCTCTCGAGCAAGGTCACAAATAGCCCTACCGTCAGAAGCTCCTCCTCGAGCAGTGTTTCTTCGCCCGGCACATAAGGCACGAGGCGGGTCAGCTGGGCCCTACCATAGGGAGAGGCCGGATTTAGGGATGTAAAAAAATATGAAAGACCGAGCACGGCGCTCTGCTCTGACCATGGACGCACAGATAACCCTCCTCTTGACCCCAATTAGACACTAACCGCCCGGTCGGAGATAAACAAGTCAAAGACCGGCAGCGGCAGCAGGGATAGCGCTATTTCGCGGGCAAACTCTGCCGGCGGATAGGACCTGCCGCGTGGCGCGGTGGGATTGACCGTCACGGCCAGCAAGCGAATATGCTTTAGAACCTCCACCCTGCCCCCGCAGCCGGTGTACTTATGCCACACCTCGGGCTGGGAAAAGATATGAGTCGGGTCTTGGCAAATGAGCACCACATTCCTGCACAGGCGAGGCCGATTGGCTAACTCGCTGAGGAGTGATTCGTTGATGGCCCCGGGCACGATGAGGTAGCATGGCTCGACTAGGGGCAGGCAATCGACCACCGCGGCGGCGTGGCCGAGGGCAGTTCTAAACGGCAAAGTCCGCTCGCCCTCGGCGGTCAAGAGCAGGAGTCGCCCCGCCTCTATGGCTCTCGTGGCGGCCACCCGCAATTCTTGGCACACCACCTCGGGCAACGAAAAGAGGTGCGCCGTGTGCAAGGTGCGAGACAGGATGCGGCGGAGACTACTACCGGCCACTGCTCCGGTAGCAAGAATGGCCCCCTCGGTCAAGGTGGGGGCCGCCCCACCCACCCGGTCTAACGCACCATCAACCAAGACGAGTTCGCAGCCTAGCTCTTGCATGCGCGCAATGCATGCCCCCATTTCGCGGTAGCTATCAGGGCCGGCAACTTCCACCGAGCCTCCTTCGCGCGCCCGCACGAGCATCACTTCGCCTAGAGCCGTGACGAAATTGGTGGTCGCGATAATCTCAAGCGGAGCCGTAGCCCGCTCGAGCGTGGCCGCGGCCGTAGCGAGAACCGTCCCTGCCTCGACGTCAATGCGTGGCTTGGCTAGACGGCTCACGAGATCAATTTTTTCGCCGTCGTAGCCAACGGAAGACAGACCCAAGGCCAGCCCCCTCTCCGCTGATTGGCGAATAAGGCTGTTCAGCGCCACCGTCTTACCGGCATTCTTGGCTAGGCCCACCACCGCGACCGAACGCAGGGCTTGTTGGGTGATGATATCTAAAAGTCGCATTATTCCTTTGGTTGACGGAAGCGTTTTCTCTCTTCATGCAGCCCTGCGGGCTCAATGGATACCCTGTCGCCCCCAAAGAGAGAGGTTATGCCGATGTGACTGTGTTTTTCGCAGACCCCACACTGTATACAGTGGCTATGCTTGTCTTCCGGCTCGGTATAGCCGGAGATGACGCCTTCAAAGTTGCGCAAAATTACCTTGCGGTCCGCCATGGAAATGAGGTACTGGGGCATAACCGGTATCTTGCCTCCCCCGCCGGGGGCGTCGACCACAAAGGTCGGCACTGCAAACCCAGAGGTGTGCCCGCGCAGGCTCTCGATAATCTCAATGCCACGCGCCACCGAGGTGCGCATGTGCGAAATTCCCTGCGATAGGTCGCATTGGTAAATATAGTACGGGCGCACGCGCATGCGCACGAGCTCATGCACTAGCTTCTTCATAATGTGGGGGCAGTCGTTCACCCCGCGCAAAAGCACGGACTGATTGCCCAGCGGAATACCCGCATCCGCCAGCATGGCGCAGGCTGCTTTGGCCTCGGGGGTGATTTCCTTCGGGTGGTTAAAGTGCACATTAACCCAAAGCGGGTGGTATTTCTTTAACATAGTGCAGAGCGCAGGGGTGATGCGCATGGGCAGGACCACGGGCATGCGGGTGCCAAGGCGGATGATCTCGACATGGGGGATTTCGCGCAGGCGGCTGATGATGTACTCTAGGCGCTCATCACTCTGCGCTAAGGGATCGCCTCCGGACAAGAGGACGTCCCGCACGACTTTGGTCTGGCGAATATACTCGAGACATTTATCGATCTGCTCACGCGTGGCGGGCTGGTCATGCTGCCCGGCAAAGCGCCGCCGCGTGCAGTGCCGACAGTACATGGCACACTGGTCGGTGACAAGAAACAGGACTCGGTCCGGGTAGCGATGGGTAAGACCGGGCACCGGCGAATCCGTGTCTTCGTGCAGGGGGTCAGTCATATCCTCCGGCGCCGTAATTAGCTCGGGCCTGGTGGGTATGGCTTGCTTGCGTATCGGGCAATGAGGGTCGTCCGCGTCAATGAGCGAGGCATAGTAGGGGGTAATAGCCATGCGCAACGACAAAAGCGCCTCGGAGACAACCTCGGTCTCCTCCGGGTCAAGCGACACCACTTTAGAAAGTGAATCGGTGTCTTGCAGGCGATTGCGCCATTGCCAGCGCCAATCTCCCCATTCCGCCTCGGTAGCGTGCTGCCAGAGAGAAATTTCTTTGTAATTTGGCACTATCTCACCTTCCTGCTAGCTGTAAAGCTCTGTAAATAACTTGCGCAAATCACTGTTTTCTCGTAACACATGGAGCGAAATGGCGGCATGGTCCTTGGTGTAGCCATTGCCCACAATCATCTGCACATCCTTGCCCACGCCTTCGGCGCCAAGGGCGGCAGCAGTAAAAGATGTCGCCATGCTAAAGAAATAGATGGTCCCGCCGTCGCGGGTGGCCAAGATGGCACTCATCTCGGTGCCCGGCACATTGACGCAGTTGATGACCAAGTCACACATCCGGCCCCCGGTGGCTTCTTCTACCGCGGCTAGGACCTCGAGGGCTGCGGTGGCATCAGCCTGAATGATATTATCGGCGAGGCCCAATGCCCGCACCCGCTCGCAGGCCGCCGCGCTCGGGTTGAGCGACAGCACCTGCCCGGTAACGCCGGCGCGCTTTTTGGCCTCGTGCAGGCAGAGGAGGCCCGACTTGCCACCGCCCCCGATGACGAGCACCTTGTCCCCCGGGCGCACCAGCTTGGCGGTTTGCGCCGGGGCACCCGCAACGTCGAGCACCGCCAACGCCAAAGCGTCGGGCATATCGGCAGGCAACTTGGCATAGATGCCCGAGGCAAAGAGGATGGCCTGCCCTCGGATAGCGACCTGATCAACTTCTTGGCGCACCGCTACTATCTCCGCAATACAGAGGGGCGTGAGCGACAAGGACACCAAAGAAGCAATGCGGTCCCCCGGCACTAGGTCAATCTTCCCCTGTAATTTTTGCCCAACTTCCCTCACTCGGCCGATAAACATGCCGCCACTTCCGGTATTGGGGTTGTGGTGCTTGCCCCTTTCGGCCACCAGCTCGAGAATAAGGCGGCGAATAGTTGCCTCATCGTAATTGGCGCGCTTCTTGATTTCGGTGAAACTGGCCGAGTCGATGTTCAAGCGCTCGACATCAACGAGAATTTCGTTATCGTAAATGGCCATGGTATTGTCAATCTTCCATGCCGGCTGCGGCAGAACCCCCGCCGGAGAAATGACCCGATGCGTGCCGTATGGACAGCCCTGTCTTTGCATAGCTACAACCTCCCTCTTAATTTGTCTGCTACCTCGCAATTAGTATGCAAGAATTGTGCCAATCGTACAAAGCTAGTGCCTAGGGTAGTGACTGCGCAATTTGTACTGCATGGTCTGACGGGGAATGCGGAGAATCTCGGCCGCTAGGGTAGTATTGCCCCTCGCTTGCTGCATGGCCTGTTCGAGGAAACGCCCCTCGACCTCCTCTAGCGCATCATGCAGGCTCTGCCCTACCCGCAAGGTAAACGGCAAAGGGGCTGCGGCATTCTTGTCGTTGATGTAAAAAGCGCTATCCGCTATCTGTGGCGGCAGGTGTTGCGGCAAAATATAGGGGCCGGAGATAATGTTCATAGCCCCTTCAATGGCATGCTGGAGCTCGCGCACATTGCCGGGCCAGTGATAAGCGCTAAATATCTCGGCCGTCTCACACGCCAGACCAAGGACCTTCAGCCCAAAGCTGCGGTTGTAGTGCTCGATAAAATGGTCTGCCAAGAGGTGGCAGTCCCCCTCTCGCTCCCTAAGGGGCGGCAAGCGCAGCGTGACCACGTTGATGCGGTAGTAGAGGTCCTCCCGCAGCTGCCCCTTGCGGATAGCGGCGAAGGGCTCCTCATTCATGGCGGTGATGATGCGCACGTCGACCGAGCGCACCTTAGCATCGCCCACCCGCCGCACATACCCGTCCTGCAAAACCCGGAGCAACTTGGCCTGCAAAGAAATAGGCATAGCGTTTATCTCGTCTAGGAACAGCGTGCCCCCACTGGCGACTTCAAATAACCCCGGCCGATTTTCCGCCCCGGTGAAGCTACCCCGGATGGTGCCAAACAAAATCGACTCAAGCAAAGTTTCGGGCAAGGCAGCGCAGTTTTGGGCAATAAAGGGCTTATGACGGCGAGCGCTGGCATTGTGCACCGCTTGCACCACCAGCTCCTTGCCCGTTCCTGTCGCTCCCAGGACTAAGAGCGAGGATTGCGTGTGCGCACTGCGTTCCGCCTGCAACTTGACCAGCAGCAAAGCGCCAGACTGCCCGATGATGTCGGCGAAGGTAAAGCGAGCGAGGGAGCGAGCGGCAAAAAGTGGCTCACCGGGCGACTCGTGCGCCTGCGCTTGCAGGTCGGCCAATTTTTCGGAGAGCTCGCGGACGGTGGTCAGGTTTTGGCTCACCTCCACCGCCCCCACAAGGCGATGCTCCAAAATGATGGGCAAGGTGGTATTGACGGTCGTAATCTTCTTGCCCTTAAAGTTCGTAAAAGACTGTTGCTTGGAGAGGACCGGGCGCTTGTGGCGGCAGACCTGGAGCAAAGTGCTGTTTTCGGCATTGAGGGAGGGGTACACATCAAGGACATGCTTGCCGAGCACGCTCTCGGGGTCCAGCCCATCAAGCTCGGCTGCCTGGGCATTGTAGTATACGGTCACCCCGGTCTCGTCTACGATATGCACGCCCTCATCTATTGAGCAGAGCAAGGTCAGGAGGGTCTGCCGGAGCCAGGGGGCACTTTCTGTACGCGCCATTTCATCATCGCCATCTTTCTGGCACTTGTGCCGACTTTTGAGCATATTTCTCTCTGGCATGGCCATATTCCTGCTAGGGATAGGACAAAAGGCGTGGTATACTTTGCTCAAGATCATATCTGGGGGAGTTGTGTATGAGACTACAAGAGCTACACGCGCTTATCGAACAGAACGCCGGCTTCTTGGCCAGCTCGGAGGATTATGAAACGGCACGGGCTGTCATCTTGGGCGTGCCGATGGATTATACCGTGAGTTTTCGTCCGGGGAGCCGCCTTGGACCGGAGCGCATCCGCGAAGTCTCGTACGGCATTGAGGAGTATAGTTTTTACTTGGATAAGTCGCTCCTTGAGCGCAACTACTATGACGCGGGCGACCTGGCTTTGCCGGTGGGCAATGTGGCGGGCAGCCTAGAGATGGTGCGGGCTGGAATTAGGCACATTTTGGCCGATGGCAAGGTGCCGTTTGCGCTCGGCGGCGAGCACTTAGTGTCTTGGCCCATCATCGAAGCTATGGCGGAAAAGTACCCCAACCTAGCGGTGGTGCATTTCGATGCCCATGCCGATTTGCGCCATGACTACTTGGGCGAAAAATTCTCTCACGCCACCGTCATGCGCCGCGTAGCCGAACTGATTGGGCCTAAGAACCTCTACCAATTTGGTATTCGCTCCGGCACGCGCGAGGAGAGGCAGTTTGCCGAAGGCCACACCAACACCTTCTTCAACCAAATACACCCCGCGCTAAGCCAAGTCATGCCGGAACTGCGCAAACGGCCGGTCTATATATCGTTAGACATAGATGTGGTCGACCCCGCCTTCGCACCGGGCACCGGCACGCCGGAACCGGGCGGGTGCACTTCTTGGGAAATAATCCAAGCTATTCACCATTTAGGCTCCTGCAAGGTGGTCGGTTTCGACCTCGTAGAAATTTCGCCCTCGTTTGATTTGGCCCAGATTACGGCAGTCCTAGGTGCCAAAATCTTGCGCGAGGCCATCCTCAGCTTCATACCAGCTTAATGAGAGGTGAGAGGTGGGAGGTCAGAGGCGAGAATTTCGGTGGTGGGAGGTCAGAGGCGAGAATTGAAGGGTGCGGGGGGTGGGGGGCGTAGACAAGAGGTCGCTCCTTAGGTATGATGAAGTTACCCCAAAAAATGTTAAGGAGGAATAGCTATGCTTTCGAAAAACCTTACTGAAGAACTAAACCTGCAAGTGAAGTACGAGCTATACAGTGCCCATCTCTACTTGGCCATGTCTGCCTATTGCACCGACCTGCAAATGGATGGCTTCGCCCATTGGTTTAAAATACAGGCCGAAGAAGAAAAGTTCCATGCCATGCGCTTCTTTGATTTCATCGCCGACATGGGCGGCCGCGTGACCATGATGGCCCTTGAGGAGCCGGCCAACGAATACGACTCCTTGGCCGATGTCTTCGAGAAGTCGCTCCACCACGAGCAATTCGTCAGTGCCCGCATCTACCACCTCATGAACATCGCCCAAACCGAGAAGGAGCATGCCACTATCAGCTTCCTCAACTGGTTTGTGGACGAACAGCGCGAAGAAGAGAAGTCTTTCGGACACATCCTGCAACAGGTGAAGCGCTTTGGCGGCGAGGCCCTCTACCACCTCGATAAAGAGCTCTCGTCCCGCACCTTCACCCCTCCCGTCATCAACTAAAACGTAGGGGACGAGAATATAGGGACGGGTACTTCTGTTCTTGCGAGCAGAAGTACCCGTCCTTTCGCTTGCACTTTAAAGACGGTCGAGGCGCACTAGGTCGGCATAGCTTTCGCGCGCGATGATGACCCGGGCGCGACCGTTACCGGCGAGCACCACCGCCGGTCGGGGCAGATGGTTGTAATTGCTGGCCATGCTGTAGTTGTAGGCGCCGGTGACTAAGACGGCGAGCAGGTCGCCGCTTTTCACTTCGGGGAGGGCATGGTCCCAGATGAGTATATCGCCTGATTCACAAGATTTGCCGGCAATGGTGTACAAATGCGTGGCTTCCGCGGTGGCGCGATTGGCCAAGAGGCAGCTGTACTTGGCCTGGTAGAGGGCGGTCCTGGGGTTATCGGTCATGCCGCCATCAACAGCCACATAGTCGCGCACCGTGGGAACGCGCTTGATAGAGCCTACAGTGTAGAGGGTGGTGCCGGCGGCCGCGATAATCGAGCGCCCCGGCTCAATGGTAAGTCGGGGTAGAAAGCCATCCACCGCCCGCTCTTCGGCCGCCGCCCTAAGGATATGGCCGGTAAAGTCTTCGATGCTCTGCTCCTCGTCCTCCGGCAGGTACGGCACCCCCAGGCCGCCGCCCAAGTTAATCTCTTGTACTTGCCAGGAGTGTTTTTCTCCGTAGTGCCGCGCCAAGGAATAAATGATGTCCACATTCTGGCGAAAAGCCTCGAGGCTCGTGATTTGCGAGCCGATATGACTGTGAAAACCCATAAGTTCAAGTGTTTCGTCCGCCAAGGCATCCGCGACCACCTGGTCGAGCTCGCTCCCGCTTAAGGGAAAGCCAAACTTGGAGTCATGCTGACCGGTGCGAATGTAGCGATGCGTGGCCACATCTACCCCAAGCGCAACGCGCAAAAGCAAGGGCACCTTGCGCTTATAGTCCTTGGCCATCGCTTTTAGCAGAGAGTATTCATAGAGGTTATCCACCACCAGGCAACCCACCCCAGCGTCCAAGGCCATTTTGATTTCGGCGGGGCTCTTGTTATTGCCGTGGAAGTAGATGCGCTCGGGGGGGAAGGCTGCCGCCAGCGCGGTGTGCAGTTCGCCGCCCGAGACCACATCAAGGTACAGCCCTTCCTCCGCTAAGATGCGGCAGAGGGCCAAGCAGAGGAAAGCCTTGCCGGCATAGGCCACGCGGTGTTTACCTTGGGCAAAGCTCTGCCGATAGCGACGGCAATGCTCCCTGATGAGTTCTTCATCGTAGATGATAAGGGGTGTGTGATGCTCTAGGGCGAGGGCCACGCTATCGCAACCCCCAATCACCAGGTGTCCGCAGTCGTTCAGGCGCATGGTGCCCTGAAGGAAGTTAGAGTGCTTCGTCATAGCTACGCCAACCTTTGCCGGTACTCTTTTATTTCTGCGGCATTGCCCAGCACAAAATGCTTGGGCGTGACCTCCACCCACAATGGTTTGTGCACCGCATAATCGTGGCCAAGTGGGTCGTAGGGAATGATTACTTTTGCTTGCTCGAGCGCCGGGTCGGGAATGGGCACCGCCGAAAGCAGAGAACGGGTGTAGGGGTGCAGGGGGTTGGCAAAGAGCTCTTCGGTGTCGGCCAACTCGACCAGTTGACCCCGATTGATGACCGCCACCCGGTCGGTGATAAAGCGCACCACCGAAAGGTCATGGGCGATAAACATATAGGTCAGACTTCTTTGTTGCTGTAATTCGGAGAGCAGGTTCAGCACCTGGGCCCTAATTGAAACATCCAGAGATGAGATGGGCTCGTCGGCGATGATGAACTCGGGCTGCATGACCAAGGCGCGCGCCACCCCGATGCGCTGCCGCTGCCCCCCGGAAAACTCATGGGGGAAGCGCGAGGCAAACTCGGGCAAAAGCCCGACCGCCAAGAGCGCCTGGCTGACCATAGCTTTGCGCTCGGCCTCGCTCTGGTAGGCCTTGGTGTTGTAGAGCCCTTCGGCGACGATGTAGTCCACCTTGGCGCGCTCATTCAGCGAGGCCATGGGGTCTTGGAAAATCATCTGTATTTTCTGGGTTACCTCGCGGTCTAGCTCCCTCGAGATAAGACCGTTAATCCTTTGCCCCTTGAACAAGATTTCTCCGCCGGCCACTTCATTAATGCGCACCATAGCGCGCCCAATGCTGGTCTTGCCCGAGCCCGACTCACCGACCAGGCCAAAGGTCTCGCCCCGATAGATTTTAAAGCTAACGTCGTCGACGGCGACAAAGGGTTTTTTTGACCCACCCTTAAACTCCACGCGGAGGTTTTTCACCTCCATGAGTACTTCTCTTTCTATCGGCATGCTGCACCCTCCACAAATTTCGCCCGCAAGTGCTTGATGGCCTCGGGCGGGTCTATTCTAGGCGCGCGCTCATCAAGTAGCCAGGTCCGGGCATAGTGCGTCGGACTGACCTGAAAACAGGGCGGTCGTTTGACAAAATCAATCTCTAGGGCATAGGGGTTACGGGGGGCATAGGCATCGCCCTTGATTTCGGCAAATAGATTGGGCGGGGTTCCCTGGATAGAAAACAGCGGCTGACCTTTAATGCCTAGCTGGGGCAAAGAAGATAGTAAAGCCCAGGTGTAGGGGTGCTGCGCATTGTAGAAAATCTCGCGGCTTTGGCCACACTCGACGATTTCGCCTGCGTACATGACAGCTACCCTGCTCGCGACATTAGCGACCACCCCGAGGTCGTGGGTGATATAGATGACGGTCAAGTTGTACTCGGCCTGCAGCTGGCGAATGAGGTCGAGGATTTGCGCTTGGATAGTAACATCGAGGGCGGTGGTGGGCTCGTCACATATTAAGATTTGCGGGCTGCAACTCATGGCGATGGCGATGACCACCCTCTGGCGCATCCCCCCCGAGAACTCATGGGGGTACTGGTGGTAGCGCTGCTCGGGCTGGGCGATGCCCACCTGGGCGAGAAGCTCGATGGCTCTGTTCTTGGCCGCCATGCCGCGCAGGGGGGTGTGGAGCTCCACCGTCTCTTTAATCTGGAGCCCCACCGTGCGCAAGGGGTTGAGCGCCGTCATGGGGTCTTGAAAGACCATGGCTATTTTTTTACCACGAATGGTCCTCCACTGCCCGTCCCCCCGGTACTTGGCGAGGTCCTGCCCCGCGAAACGGATGAAGCCGGCGTCCACCCAGCCATTGGCATCGAGCATGCCGACAAAGGACTTGGTCAACACTGTCTTGCCTGAACCGGATTCACCCACAATGGCGAGGGTCTCTCCGGCATAGAGGTCAAGCGAAGCACCGCGAATGGCCGTGAGGACGCGCCCGCGCAGGCTAAACTTTATATACAGGTCCGAAACAGAAAGTAGCGGTTGTTCCATACGGCACCCCCTAGACATGGTTTCTGGGGTCTGCCGCATCGGAGAAGGCATTACCCATAACATAGAAAGATATGGTGATGAGGGACACGACCACGGAGGGGAAGATGAGCTGGTAGCGCATGACGGGGATCATCATCAGCTGGCGGCCTTCGTTGATGAGGTTGCCCAGCGATGGTATGTGGAGCGGCAGCCCCAGCCCAATGTAAGTTAAAAAGACCTCCGAAGCTATTGCGCCCGGAATGGCCAAGGCGAAACGGAGCATGATGACCGAAACCAAGTAGGGCAAAATATTGCGCGTGATAATGCGCCCGGTTGGTGTGCCCAGGCAGCGCGACGCCAGGTTGTACTCGCGGTCGCGAATGATGATGACCTGGGTGCGAATGAACCGCGACACCGGCACCCAGCCCGTCACACCCATGGCGATAACCATGGTGCTGATGCTTGGGCGCAACATATAGGCGATGAGGGTCATGATAATGGTACTCGGGATATTGTCCAGCACATTGTATACCTCGGTAAGCACGCGCTCTAACTTACGAACATACCCCCAGAGGGTGCCGACAATGATGCCGATGAGCACATTCCAGCTAGCCACGGCAATGCCTATGCCAAGCGATGTCCGCGTACCGCTCCAGATGCGCGCCCATAAATCCTGCCCGATGGAGTTAGTGCCAAACCAAAACTCTGCCCCCGGTCGCACATTGCGCAGTTGCCTAAAGGTCTCTTGGCTGAGGTGGATTTCATTGGGGTCCCGCTGCGCCGGCAGGTAGGGCTGCACCATGATAAAGACGAGGAGCACAATCAGTAACCCCAGGCAGAACACCGCGGCATAATTCTTCATGAAAACCCGGATGGTCGAGCCCCAGTAGGAGTAATCTGAGTAGCCGCTTCTCTCGGCATCCGCCACATCGCGCTCGGCTAAAACAAAGAGGGCTTGTTCTTCCATCTACCTAGCCCCCCCTGCTTTCTCTAGTTTAATGCGCGGGTCGGTGATGGCCATGAGTATATCGCCGATGAAGAGCCCAAAAACACCGATGGTTGAATAAATGAGCACCAAGGCCTGCACTAAGGGGTTATCCTGCCGCGAAATAGCGTCAATCAAAAGTCCACCCATGCCGGGGATGGAGTACAGCGACTCGATAAAGATTGAGCCGGCGATGGTCATCAGGAGGGTGGTCGGCAGGTGTTGCACCATGGGCACGAAGGCGTTGCGCAATACATGGGAAAACATGACCCGGGTGTTGGACAGGCCCTTGGCACGGGCCAGCTTAATGTAGTCCTTGTTTAGTTCATCCACCATGAAGCGGCGTATCCACATGGCATAGCCCGCAATGCCCCCCAGCGACATACTCACTGCCGGCAGTATCCAACTCAGGGGACGCGCGGACGAGTAGAGTATGGGCAGCCCACTGAGCTGGGTCAAGTAGAGCTGGATGAACAAGAAATACACGGCGGCGGGCACGGCGTTAATAAAGATGACGTAGGAAGTACCTAGGGCGTCCGGCCACTTGCCCTTCTCCCGCGCTTGGAAGATGCCAAGAAGAAGGCCCAGCGACAAAGACAATGCCATCGCTGCCAGGCCAAATTTGAGCGAATAGGGAACTTTGGGGGCGATAATCTCTGCCACCGGCACATTAGGTCGAAAAATGATGGAGGTCCCGAGGTCCCCGCGGGCGAGGTCTTGGTAAAAATTAGAGAGCTGGATGTACCAAGGGTCCAGTAGGCCCATCTTCTGCAATATGGCCTCGCGCTGCACCGGTGCTAGGCGATCGAAATCATCGCCAAAATAGCCTTCGATGGGCATGAGCCGCATGAGCAAGAAGACCACAGTGATGACGAAAAAGACGGTAATGAGGGCGCCCAGCGACTTTTTGAGGATATAGGTCGGCAGGGCGCCGATATGGCTACGAATATAAATCCCTCGCTCCCTGTTGTTACTGTCCGGCCTTCCGGAGGGCGATAACGCGATCACGCGCCCAGATCGTCTGGGCCTCATTAAACTGCTCGACGTTCATCGCGCGGTCTAACAACCTTTGAAACTTAAATTTACCGACCGCTGGTCCGGCGGCCGCGTACGAGCCTTGGAAGGGATGGAGGCGCGAAGCCACATAGCCGCCGCCGCCCACGCGGTAGGGCATGACTAAGGCATTTTGTATCAGGTAGGCTTCCGCTTCGGCAAAGAGCTCGAAGCGCCGCCTGATATTTCTCACCTCGGCCTTGGCCGCATTGAGCAGTCTTTGGTAGTTGGCACTGGCCAAAGCGATGTCGCTGTAAGTAAGGTGCCCCGCCTCAAAGGGCTGGGTGTAGGCCTCAGGGTCGAGAAAGTCCGGTCCCCAGTTCACTTCTTGGATGGCATAGTTGCCGGGGCGCCGCGTGGCATCAAGGAAACCAGTCGGAGGGTAGCCCACTGGCATGACATCGATAAATTCGCGACCAAACAGGCTCTCGAGCTGCTGTTCGATGACCTGGGCGCGATTGGTCCAGTCGGGCGAACCGGTATTAAAGGGCATCTTTACCCTGATGGGGAAGGTTACACCCGCCGCGCGCAGTTCGGTCATGGCGCGGTTGCGGTGAGTGAGAGCTAGGGCCCGATCAAAGACCTGCATCCGCACGATGGGCTGCAAGGCCGGCAGGTTGGTGTAGTCTATGCCATCGACACTGGCAAAGTTGACGGGGGTGATGGTGTTGCTTATCTGCCGCAGCGGGTCGTAGGGGTCAAAGGTGAGCATGGCCGCCACGCGGTCAAGCCCGTGGAAGATGGCTTTGCGGAAATTGAGGTTCATCACCGCCCGACGCCAATTTTCCGGCTCAAATTGCGGGGCCATACGTGGGCTGAAGTTAAAGGCATGCCAGAAGGCAAACGCACCGACCGGAGCCGGGCGAAGCAGTTCGCGGCGCACGGGGTCAAGGCGCCAACCGTCGATGATGGCGGTGGGGATGGAAGCGCTAGAAATCTCACCCCGCACAAACATCTCGGGGGCCAGAGCGGCAGCTTCGCGATTAAACTGGAAGAACAAGCGGTCAATGTGCACATTGTCGCGGTCCCAATAGCGGGTGTTCTTCACCAATTCGCGGCGATTTTGGGGCACATGGGCCCTGAGTATGTAGGCGCCGTTATTCAAAATGGTGAGGTGGTCGGTGGCAAAGCGCGCCCCGGTCTCGGCCAAGAAGGCGCCATTCACCGGGAAGAAGCAGACATAGGTCAGAGCCGACAAGAAAAACGAAGCGGGAGACCGCAAAGTGTACTGCACGGTGTAGCGGTCGAGCGCCCGGACGCCGACGGTGGCAAAATCGGTGGTGGTGCCGTTAAAGAACTCTTCCCCACCGCGAACAAATCGAAAGAGGATGTTGGCGGTGGCCGAAGCATTGGCTCGGGTGAGCACATAGCGCGCCGAGTCGACAAAGTCCTGCGCCACCACCTCGGCATATTCTCGGCCGTCCCAAGTCAACCAGGGCACTCCCTGCCGGAGGGTGAAGGTGTAGACTAGGCCGTCGGGGGAGATGGTCCAATGCTTGGCGAGCGAAGGGTGCAGGACGCCGAAGGAGTCAAATTCCACCAGGCCATCGATGATGTTGGCCGCTAGGGTGTGTACGGCAAAGGTGCCAGAAGTGAGATAGTTGAGCGTTGTTAGCTCTCCGGAGTAAAGCGACCTAAACTCACCGCCAGTCCGGCCCACAGTGGGAGCCGCAGGGTAGGGCGCGTCGACGATGGTCACGGTGCGCGTCGCTTCCACCCACTCCACTTGCGCGCCTAAGCTCTCGGCCACAAAGCGCAGGGGAACCATGGTGCGGCCGGCGACGATGAGCGGTCCCACATCCAGCCTAATTTCCCGCCCGGTAATAAAGGCCCGGGTGGAGCCGGGTTCTAGAAGCACAAAACTAGGCCCGCGGTAGCCAGCCACCGTATTAGTGCGCTCGTTCCAGTCCACCTCGGCGCCCAGCGCTTCAAAGATGGCCCGGAAGGGTACTAAGGTGCGGCCGTTTTGGACTACGGGAGGAACTTCGGTAGTGATGGGCCGCCCATTGATGGTTACGCGGATGGGCGCGGCGGTGGCTTGAACCGAGAAGCCGGCCAAGCAAGCGGTTACTATGACAACAGTGGCGACCAAGATACTTATGTATTTTTTCATGGCACTCTCCCTTCCTTGATTTTTTTGTTCGGCACTGAGTGGCTTGTTCCTGCCGCGAAACATCTGCTTACAACTATTATTTTTAACACAATTAATATTCAGACGAATTGTCACAAAATAAGACCGGAGGGTTCCCTCCGGTCTGTTTGACACCTATTTGATTCCTCTCTGCGGAGAAAGATGGTTGGTTGGGAAAAGGTTTAGAGGCCTGCGGCTTTCAGCACGGCGATGAGTTTTTCGCGCTCGGGGGGCAAAAGGGGTAGGTGGGGAGGGCGCGGTTCGCCGCCATAGTAGCCAAGGTAGTCAAGGGCGGCTTTAAGACCCGCCACACCCCAGCGCGTGGTAACCGCGGCATTAGGCGCAAGTAAGCGCCACTGCAGGGTGCGAGCCTCGGCCAGGCGCCCGGCAGCAAAGTGCTCTAAGACGGCACCACACTCCGCGGGCATGATATTGGCTAGGGCCATGGTCCCACCCACCGCACCCACCGCAAGGGCGGGCAGGAGGAAGCTCGCCGAGCCGGCCATGACGGTAAAACCTGCCCGAGCGGCTTGGCAAATTTCGGCCATCTGCACCACATTGCCGGAACTGTCCTTGATGCCCACTATGTTTTCGTGCCGGGAAAGCGCAATAACCAAATCAGCCGAGAGGTTCAGCCCGGTGTTGCGGGGCATATTATAGAGCACGAGCGGCAGGGGCGAGCACTCCGCAATGCTGAGGTAGAAGGCCAACTGGGCTCTATCTCCATAGGATTCTTTATAGAAATGGGGATTGAGCACCAGCGCACAGTCTGCGCCGGCCCGCGCGTACTCTCGGCACAGCTCAACGGCCTCCTCTGTCCCCTCACAGCCGGTGCCGGCAATGACCTTCTTCTCACGAGGCAGCCATTCACGCACCTTTTGCACTAAGGCAATCTTTTCTTCGGCCTTTAAGAGGGGGAACTCGCCGTTAGAGCCAAGCACCACCAGTCCCGCCAACGGGGTCTGGCTCCATTTATATATATTTTCTTGTAGTTCATCCCAGGCGATGACGCCGCCCACGAAGGGGGTGGGTATGGGCGCGAATACTCCCTCGAGCATGGCGCTCACCCCTTACCGTTGGGCTTGGGCGTCGAAGGCGGCTAAGGCAGCGGTGACATTAAGACCAACTACCTGCTCGCCCATGGTCTCGCCGATTAGGGCTATGGCGCGCCGCAATTCCGCGACTTCTACATTGCCCATATGCCCCAAGCGGAAAGCCTTGCCGGCCAGACTGGCCAAAGACCCTGCCACCACTACCCCCTTGGCGGCGAGGCTCTTGCGGAAGGTCAAATCGTCAACTCCAGCCGGATAGAGCAGGCAGCTCAAGGTGGGTGCGGCTAACTCTTCGTCTGCTAAGGGCACCAAGCCGAACATCCGGAGGGCTTCGCGCACGGCCTTCGCCACCTTGCTATGACGTGCGTAGCGCGCGCCTAGGCCTTCGGCGTGGATAATCTGGAGCGCCTTGCGGTAAGCATAGAGCATGTTAACAGCGGGTGTGGCGAAGTACTTACCGGGGTCCTTCATGATGGGCAACCAGTTGTAAATGTCGGCATAGTAGGCGCCGACCTTGCCTAGGGCGGCCCTAGCTGCCAGGGCCTCGAGCCCAAAAGCGATGATGGCCAGCCCGGGGGGCACGCCGATGGCCTTTTGGGAGCCGGTCAGGACGACATCAAGGCGCGCTCCCTGCCCATAGTCATGACCCATGTCTTCCGGGGCGGCGGCGGTGGCGCAGACACCATCAAGTATGACCAAGGCACCAAAGCTCTTGCAGAGCGGTACGAGGGTGTCGAGGTCGGCGAGGACACCGGTGGAAGTGTCGACATGGGTGATGGTCACGGCCTTGTACTTGGCACTCTCTAGCTTGGAGCGCACCGTAGCGGGGCACACTCTCTTTCCCCACTCGCTGGCCACTACATCGACCAAGATGCCAAAACTCTCGGCCAGCTTGATAAAGCGGTCGCCAAAAAAGCCTTGGCTGAGCACGAGGATGCGCTCGCCGGGGGCCACGGTATTCACTATGGCTATCTCCATGGCGAGAGTGCCCGAACCGGCAATGAGAAATACTTCCCCGTCGGTGTTAAACATCTGCCTGGTCATGGCCAGGCTGTCTAGCGTACAGGCGACGACGCGGGGGTCGGTGTGGGCATAGGTCTCCGACGAGAGGGCATCATAAATTTCGTCCGTCACCGGAGTCGGACCCGGAATGAGCAGCAGCTCTTTATTAGGCATGCGCAATCTCTCCTTTTTTGTTGGTGTACTCCGTCACATTTTTCTCTGCCGGACCGCATAATCCCTTCGTCAACGGAACATTATTTTGGCGATTACCAGACCCTGTGGTAAAATGTCTTGATATATTATTTGAGGGGGCCAGTTATGATACGCCAACTTAAATCCGGCACACCCATCATCCACCCCAACACCTTTGTCGCCGACAGCGCGGAAGTGATGGGGCGGGTCACCGTAGGAGAGAACTCCAGTATTTGGTTTAATGCTGTCCTGCGCGGCGATATCAACGCCATCAGTATCGGTATAACGACCAGCGTGCAAGAGTGCGCGGTGCTCCACGTGGCGGCGGACCTACCGCTTACAATCGGTAACTTTGTCACGGTCGGTCATGGCGCGGTTCTGCATGGGTGCACCATCGAGGACGGGGTGCTCATCGGCATGAAGGCCGTGGTGCTCGATGGCGCGGTGGTCGGCGCGGGCAGCATTATCGGCGCCGGCGCGGTCGTCAAGGAGGGCATGGTCATTCCCCCGCGCTCGCTGGCGGTAGGCCTCCCCGCCAAGGTAGTCAAAACCCTCGACGATGAGGCGGTCGAGGGTTTGCGTCGGCACGCCGAAAAATATGCGGAGCTTTGGCGGTTATACTATGGCCAGGCCTAATTACTGCTCGAGGGCATAGAAGGCGAGCTGCTTTTTCTCGACAAGCGTGATATTTTTACGTCTCAAGCTGATAAGACCCTTCTTGGCAAACGACACCAGCACGCGGCTAACCGTCTCGCGCGCCAACCCCGCCATATCGGCTATGTCCTGCTGCCCGAGCGGGATGCTGTCTTGGCCCTGTTCCTGACTGAGCAACAGCAAGGTGGCGGCGACTTTTGCGCTGGCCGCCCCGGCGCTCAAAATGCGGTTGCGCTCCTGCGCCAAGCGCAACCTGGCGCTCAGCACGCGCAGAAAGTGCCAGGCAAGCGTGGGGTGGCTCTGGACGAGCAGAAGAGCGTCGGCATTGTAGATTATGGCCACGCTGCCCTCCATGGCGGCAATGGCGGTAGCAGGGTAACTGCCGCCATCAAAAAGAACTACCTCGGCAAAAAACTCTTGCGGCATGACAACTTTCAGGAGCTGTTCCCGCCCGAGAGGGTCTGTCTTGACCAATCTGACGGCTCCCTCCAACACAAACCATACCCCAAGCCCGGGTTCGGCTTCCGCAAAGAGTAGCTCCCCTTCGTTAACGCATCTAGTGCGTACGATGGAGCTGACAAATTGCAGGTCCTCAAGTGGCAGTTCACTAAAGAGCGGTAATTTTCGCAGCAAGGCGCTACTGATTGAAATGCTTCTTACCCCCCTCACAAGCGTTTCAAGTGTTTTCGCGACAAAAGAAAAAGCAACCTGAAATGCAGGTTGCTCCTAAATTGCTTATCTTCTCTTGCTGGAGAAGCAATCGCGGCAGTAGACCGGACGACCAGCGGTCGGCTTGAAAGGTACCTGAGTGTGTGCACCGCACTCGTCGCATGAAACGCTGTGAAGCTCACGGTTGCCCATAGGAGCGGCACTACCACCATCATTGCGCTTGCGGCTGTCACGACAGGTCTTGCAACGGCTGGGCTCGTTCTGGAAGCCACGCTCTGCGTAAAATTCCTGCTCACGAGTAGTGAACGCAAATTCGACTCCGCAGTCTTTACAGTTTAGGTTCTTGTCCTGCATCATTAGAGAAAATCCCCCCGATAAATATGATACATGGGCTCCCCTGGGTTTGCCACTTGGAAGAGGTACAACCAGATTTGCGCAAGTTCATGATTACTATATCAGAGCTCGCGCATCTTGGCAATACAAGAATTGCCTATGTAGTATTTTTATTTTTAGAAATGTTTGGAGGCAGTTTATGTTACACCGTTACTCGCGCACTGAATTACTGGTGGGCCCACAGGGCCTAGAGAAACTCCGCTCTGCTAGGGTCGCCGTCATTGGCGTGGGTGGAGTCGGCTCTTTTGCCGTCGAGGCCTTAGCACGAGTCGGCATAGGAAGCCTAACCCTTGTCGACTACGATGACATCTGCCTAACTAATATCAACAGGCAACTGCACGCCTTGACCGGCACCATCGGCCGCGCCAAGGTGGAGGTCATGGCCGAAAGGGTGCGCCAAATCGACCCGAACATCGTCGTCACGGCGCAAAAGACCTTCTACTCGAAAGATAATGAGCAGGATATCATTTACCCGGGGCTTAGCTATGTCATCGACGCCGTCGACACCGTCACCGCTAAGCTCGCCATCATCGCCCGCTGCCATGCCTTGCAGATCCCCGTCATCAGCTGCATGGGAGCCGGCAACAAACTCGACCCGGCACAGTTTCAGGTAGCCGACATCAGCAAGACCGAATTTTGCCCCTTGGCGAGAATCGTGCGCAAGGAACTGGGCAAGCGGGGCATTCGGCGCGGCGTCAAGGTCGTGTACTCAGCCGAGCCGCCCCTGGTGCCCTTAACATCGTCAGATGACTGTGCTAAAAACTGCGTTTGTCCGGGGCAAGATGCTAACTGTGCCCGCAAACGGCAGATTCCCGGCAGTATCTCCTTCGTGCCCGCGGTGGCCGGCCTCCTTGCCGCGGGTGCGGTGGTGCGAGATTTGCTCGGCCTAACCGAGCAACCGCGCTAAGGTTGCCAGCTCAATGTTGCCGCCGCTGACTACACACACCATCTTCTTGCCAAGACCCTGCATGGGCGGCGCTAGCACTGCCGCTACCGCCACAGCGCCTGAGGGCTCAGCCAAAAGCTTGGTGCGCTCTAAGATGAGCTTCATGGCGGCTACGATTTCGCCTTCACCTACGGTCACTAGTTTATCCACATAATGCTGGCTCAAGGCATAGGGTAGCTTGCCGGGACGCCGGCTGCGCAGCCCGTCAGCCACCGATGGTTGCCATGCCTCGCCCAGAAGCTCGCTCACTTGCCCTTCTTGCCAAGAGTAGCTGAGACGAGGGCTGACGAAGGGCTCCACGCCGATGACTTGCACCTTAGGGTTACTTTCCTTGGTCGCCAACGCCACGCCGGAGAGCAGCCCGCCGCCGCCGACAGGTGCCACTAGATAGTCCACCTCGGGGTACTCCGCCAGCACCTCGAGACCGAGAGTGCCTTGACCGGCGATAACCCGCGCATCATCATAGGGGTGCACCAAAACCAGGCCCTCGCTCTGCGCGAGGCACTCAGCATGCGCGAGGCGCGCTTCAGCGGTCAGCCCATGGAGCACCGTTTCGCCACCGTAACTCTGACAGGCTCCTCGTTTAGCCGCACTCACATTCTCGGGCATCACCACCACTGCCCTCACCTTGGCCTGCCGCGCCGCATAGGCCAGGGCCTGCCCATGATTACCACTAGAACCCGTCACTACCCCCCTATGTTGTTCCGCGGTGGTGAGCTGCAAGACAGCATTTAACGCCCCCCTGATCTTAAAAGAGCCTGTCTTCTGCAAATTCTCGCACTTGAGGTAGATTTCGTTACCGCTCAAGAGGCTTAGACTGCGCGAGTAAACTAAGGGGGTGCGGTGGATGTGCGTGCCTATCCTCCGGGCAGCGGCAACAACTTCACTTAGACCGATCATGTCTTGCCCTCCCCTACCTTGTCTGGTGTCGTTCCCTATATTTCGCCCCAGGGACCGGCTGTCCTGCAAAAGATTGTGATTTTGACAGACCATTGCGAAAAAGATACGGCATGTCCTTGTCAATACAGAGTCTACGGCCTTGGTGCGTCGACACAAAAGCCGGCGACCTCGGCGGGGTTCTTGGGTTACGGACCTCATGGTTACGACCTGGAGGGTCGGCGTGCCATGTCACGCCGCTACCTAGGGCGGTGTAGCGCCGGCACAAAAGCCGGCGACCTCGGCGGGGTCCTTGGGTTACGGACCGAGGAGGGTCGGCGTGCCATGTCACGCCGCTACCTAGGGCGGTGTAGCGCCGGCACAAAAGCCGGCGACCTCGGCGGTGTTCTTGGGTTACGGACCGAGGAGGGTCGGCGTGCCATGTCACGCCGCTACCTAGGACCTTGGTGCGTCGATACAACTAACGCTACAAGGGATAGCGAACACAAATATTTCACAATTAGCACATGCTTTTATGACAATGAGGGGCTATACTAAGTTCAGACTCCATGAAAAGAGCGAAATAGCCGAAAGGAGTGGTCAAATGCTTAAAAAAGTATTGGTGTTTACTGCTATCCTGTGTCTCATGGCCCCAGCAGCCATGGCGATGGGCCCCCAAGTGCGGACCAAGGCGGCCCTGAGACAGGCCGAAACCAAATTGGCAAGGCTTGAACAACAACTAGAGACCGACCCTGCCGCTCTAAAAGAAAAAATGCTGGCCCATCATGACCAGATGATCAAACGCGCCCAAGAGGTCCTAGCGAACAGGGCCACCTTGCCAGCTAAGATCGTGAGCGACCTCGTAGCGGCGCAAGCGCGTGCTTTGCAGTTCGCCATGAAGCAGGCCGAAGCGGCCAAGAACCAAGAAGCTGCAACACGCCGTCTGGCTAATTTCAGGGAACAACAGGCCAGAACACTCGCGCGCGTCACCGAAAACGCCGAGCGCTTGGCGAACGAGAAAATTGCCCGCGCCGAGAAGGTAATCGCTAATGCCGCAGCCACGCGTGAGCGCATAGTTAGCGGCGAAGGTCTGGAAAACACTCGGGAAAACCTAGGGCAAAGAATCGAACGCCTCACCGAGAGAATAGAAAAAATGCGCGAGAAGAAACAAACCGGCAAGTAGAACGAGTAGTCGAGTGAACGAGTACCAAAAAAGCTGCCCAGCGCTGGGCAGCTTTTTCTTGTCCGTGCTCTTCGCACGAAGCGCAATCAGACCTTAAGTTTAATTTTCAGCTGGGTGAGCATATCCTTAGTCATGGCAGACAAATTGTACTCGGGCTTCCAACCCCACTCAGCGCGAGCGACACTGTCGTCAAGCGAATTAGGCCACGAATTAGCGATGCCTTGACGCACGGGATCGACATTGTAGCTTAGGCTAAATGTTGGGATGTGTTGGCGAATTTCGGCCGCTAGTGCTTCGGGGTCGAAACTCATGGCGGTGACGTTAAAAGCATTGCGGTGAATCAATTTCGCGGGGTCAGCCTCAAGGAGCTGCATGGTGGCTTTTATGGCATCCGGCATGTACATCATGTCCATGTAGGTACCCCGGTCGATATAGGAAGTGTAACTCTGGCGCTTCAGGGCTTCGTAGAAGATATGGACTGCGTAATCTGTGGTGCCGCCACCTGGCAGCGCCTCATAGGAGATAAGGCCCGGGAAACGTACCCCCCGCGTGTCCACGCCGTACTTGAGATAGTAGTAGTCACAGAGCAATTCTCCCGCCACCTTGGTCACACCGTACATGGTAGTAGGCCGCTGAATGGTATCTTGGGGCGTTTGATCCGCCGGAGTGGTCGGACCAAAGGCGGCGATGGAGCTTGGCGTAAAGAGAGCCGCGCCACATTCTCTGGCTACTTCGAGAACATTGAAAAGACCGCCCATGTTGACCTCCCAAGCGAGGTGCGGCTTGGCCTCTCCTACGGCAGAAAGCAAAGCAGCCAAATGAATGATGTCCGTGACTTGGTGTTTCTTGACCACGTCGGCAATCTGCTTGGGCTTGACTACGTCCACCACTTCATAGAGTCCGCCCCGCAAAGGGCCATCTGGAATTTCTGGATGGATGTCACTAGCTACCACATTGTCCTCGCCATAGACTTTACGCAGGGCGGTGGTCAGTTCAGTGCCAATTTGCCCTAGAGCGCCGGTGAGCAATAGTTTTTTCACGGCAAAACCCCCTCTTAGTAATCGCTGCTAACTATATTTTAACGCCTAAAGCCTCTAATTACCACTGTCAAGAGCATGAAAACCGCTTCAATTACATTTTTGCGGATGATATACTCGTATTGTCAATATGAACAATGCGAGGTGGTTATGATGCGCTCCGCCGTTACGGCGCTAATGCTGTTCTTGCTCATCGCTATTCATGCCTCTCTGGCCTACAGCCCCACTGCGCCTGCCATTCCTCTGCCGATACCAATTACCCCACCTCCAATTAACCCACCTCCACCGGTAGTGCCGCCATCACCGCCACCATCTTCCTTGAAAACGACAAAACTCGGCTACTGGTTTAGAAGAACCACAAATCATACGCAGCCCAAGGTGGGCGTAGCAGACCAATTAATGGCCAGCTATGACATCATCGCGCTAGGACCAAGTGCAGGCAAGTTCGTCTACCTCACCTTTGACGCCGGTTACGAAAATGGCTTCACACCCCTCATACTCGACGCGCTCAAGGAGGCCCAAGTTACCGCCGCCTTCTTTGTCACTGGGCAATTTGTAACCAACCATCCTGAACTGGTGAAGCGCATGCACCGCGAGGGCCACCTCGTTGCTAACCATACTATGAGCCATCCCTCTCTGGCGGAGCTAGAGCCTCTAGCCATCGCGCAAGAACTGCAGGCACTCGACTTGCTCCTCAAGCAATTGATCGGTGAGGTGACAGAGTTTTTCCGCCCGCCGATGGGTGAGTATTCCGAGCGGAGCTTAGCCATCGTCCACAGCCTTGGTTACCGCCACGTGTTTTGGAGCGTTGCCTACAAGGATTGGCTGGTCAATGAGCAGCCTGGCGCCGCATACGCCCACACGCATGTCATGGCAAATATTCATCCTGGCGCTGTCATCCTCCTCCATACCGTTTCCCAGAGCAATACCGAGGCTCTACCGAGGATTCTTGCTGACCTTAAGTCGGGCGGTTGGCAATTTCGTTCACTCCTTGATTTTCGCCGGCCTGCGAACTGAGCAACCACGAAAATCGGCAAAGCTTCGCCATTAGAAGGAATTTGGCGCTTAACTGCGAATACTATGGGCAAGCGATGGGTGGAAGTAGCCGCCCATGCAAAGGAGGTCACCCCCGTGAAAAAAAGATTGACCCGCCCTGAAGTGCCAGCAGAACTCACCTGGAACCTTGCCGACATTTTCCCCACCGTGCGGGAGTGGGAAGTAGAACTAGGCGCCGTAGCCGGCGACATCCCTAGCGTAGCTAATTTTAAGGGCAGGCTCGCCGAGGGTCCCTTGACCCTTTTTGCCTGCCTGGAGGCGGCCGAAACCCTGCAGAAAAGGTTGATACGCGTCACCGCCTATGCCTCCCTCCTCCTCTCCGGTGATGGCACCGACGCGGCCAATCAGGGGTACATGGGACGGGCGGCGGCGCTGGGAGCAGAGGTGCAGGCCGCTTTGTCCTTTATTCGCTCCGAAGCTTTGGCCCTCCCCAGCGGCACCTTGGAGCGCTACCTAGGCGAAGAACCCAAGTTGGCAGGGTTTGCCCGTACCCTGACCAGGATGCTAGACGAAAAGCCCTACATGCTACACCCCGATGCCGAAGTGGCCTTGGCCTCACTAGGAGAGGTGCTCGGCGCCCCCTACCTCACCTACACTCGCTCCAAGGCGGCCGACATGACCTTCCGCCCGATAACTGACAAGGACGGTCAGGAACACCCCATGTCCTTTACCCTCTACGAAGGGGCCTACGAAAAATCGGCCGATGCCGTGCTCAGGCGAAATGCGTTTGCTTCGTTTACCGAGGGACTTAAGAACTACCAAAATACCTACGGCGCCACCTGGGGCACCGAAGTCAAGAAACATGTGGTCCTCGCCCGCCTGCGCGGCTACCAATCCGCCACCCACATGCTTTTGCATTCCCAAGAAGTCGACCTCCCAGCCTACGAGGCACTGCACGACATCATCCTGAAGGAAATTGCACCCCACATGCGCCGCTACGCTAAGTTGCGCAAGGAGGTGCTCGGCCTAGACAAACTTCTTTACTGTGATATTGAGGCCCCGCTCGACCCGGAATTCAACCCCCCCACCACCTATGAGGCGGCGGCTGAGCTTATAGAAAAGGCCCTGGCTGTCTTGGGACCGGAATACTCGACCATCATGGCCGATGCCCTAAAAAATAGATGGATTGACCGGGCCGAGAATATCGGCAAATCCACCGGGGCTTTCTGCTATGGTGTGCCGGATGCCCACCCCTACATCCTCGTCTCTTGGGATGACAATCTACGTGATGCCCTGATTTTGGCCCATGAACTGGGTCATGCCGGGCATGGTGTGCTTTCCATGCGTTACCAGCGCTTGTCGAATGTGCGCGGTTCCATGTTCTTCGTCGAGGCCCCGTCCATCATCAACGAGCTCCTAGTCGGCAACTACATCGGCGCACAAACTACCGATCCGCGCATGCAGCGCTGGCTCCACATGGGCTTTCTCTTGACCTACTACCACAACTTTGTGCGCCATCTCATCGAGGGAGAATTGCAGCGGCGCATCTTTGTCCTAGCCGAGAAGGGCCAGCCCATCACCGCTATGGTGCTCAGCCGCGTGCAGGGGGAGATTCTCGAGGAGTTCTGGGGCGGCGAGGTGGAAGTCGATGAGGGCGCACGTCTAACATGGATGCGCCAACCGCACTTCTACATGGGCCTCTACCCCTATACCTACTCAGCCGGTTTAACCATCGGGACCGCTGTCGCCAAAGATATTAAAGAAAAAGGGCAGCCCGTGGTGGACACCTGGCTCGAGATCTTAAAAGCGGGCAGCACCAAGACTCCGCTTGAACTCGGCAAAATGGCGGGGGTGGACATGACCCGCCCAGAGAGCATCAAGAAGGCGGTCGATTATGTGGGCTACCTCGTGGATGAGGTGGTCAAGAGTTTTACCCCTACTTGTGATAAGGCTCATTCCTCATAATCTTAAAGGCCCGGTAGACTTGCTCTAGGAGGACGATGCGGGCGAGCTGGTGGGGCAAGGTGAGGGGCCCAAAGGAAAGCTTGGCGCGGCACGCCACTTTAACTGACGGGGCCAGGCCATGCGAGCCACCGATGATAAAGCAGAGGTGTTGGCCGCCATCTCTTTGCCCAACCAGCCAGTCCGTGAACTCTAACGAAGACTTCGGCACCGCCTCAATGCATAACGCCACGGGCAACGAGCCCGCAGGAATTGCTTTAAGAAGCGCTTCCCCCTCCTCCGCCATCAGTTGGCGCAGGTTAGCGGGGGAAGCGCTCGCTTTTACTTTGCTTTCGGCAACTTCGTTCACCTTGACTTGGGCGTAGGGGGTTAGGCGCAACTCATACTCGGCTGCCGCGGCCCGAAAATAATCTTCTTTGAGCGAGCCAACAGCCAACACGGTAATTTTCATTAGGGCGCGGCTTCCAGCCTGACCTCCATGCTAAACACGGCATTGCCGCGACGAATTTCGAGCCGGACTAGGCCATTGATGCCGGCGCTGGAGATAAGCGTGCGCATACGCTCAAAATCGTTTAAGCGCTCGCCATTCCAGGTAATGATGATATCGCCGCGGCGGAGTCCCGCCCGGTGGGCCGGGCTGCGCTCCACAACAGTATCAATATAGATGCCCTCCGTGGCCGTCAAGCCGTACTGCGCGGAAATGGCTGGGGAGAGCGCTATCCCTCTGATGCCTAACCAGGGGCGAATCACCCGACCATGGCGGACGAGGTCATCGATAATGGGCCGAGCCACATTGATGGGTATGGCGAAGCCCATGCCCTCCACCCCGGAGGCGGTAATCTTGGCCTGATTGATGCCGATTATTTGACCGCGCGCATTCGCGAGAGCGCCCCCTGAATTGCCTGAGTTGATGGCGGCATCGGTCTGGATGACCTCGTAGCTGATATCATCCATGGTCAGAGTCCTTTCGACGGCACTGATGATGCCGGCCGTCACCGTGCGCTGAAACTGCAGACCGAGGGGGTTGCCTATGGCTACTGCTAATTCTCCCACCCTGAGAGCGGCTGAATCGCCAAACTCCGCCACGGGCAAAACGCGCTTATCCTGGGGCAGGTCAGCCGGGTTAATGCGCAGCACGGCCAAATCGGTAATGAAGTCCTCTCCCACCAACTCGGCCTTGACTTCGACATTGTCTGGGAAAATGACCCGAATTTCCGCCGCCCGATCGATGACATGTTGGTTGGTGACGATTAGCCCTGTGGCGTCAAAGATGATGCCAGACCCGGTGCCCTGCTGGCGCAGCGTGGTCGTGCCGCGGCTCGGCCGAGCTAGGTTGACAATGCCCACCACCGTCGGGCCGACCCGCTCGGCGACTTCAACCACCGCTCCCCGGGCCATTTGGTCAAAAATGGTGTTCTGACCCGTAAGCGGGGGCGGTGCCAAGTTCGTGCGCTGTAAATTTGCGGTGGGAGTAGGAAGTAGCTGTTCAAAAATGTAGCGCGGAAATATATAGGCACCAACAGCACCCCCGAAAACTGAAGCCAGAAGTGCTACAGTCACTAAAATCAACCAAGGGAAGCGACGATGGCGCAAACGCGGCTTCCCGGAAAACTCTGGAAATTCACTCATTCCACTCTCTCCCTTCGTTTTTATATAACAGAAATAGCACCACTGCTGGTGCACATTCTCTTTGGTAGCGCGTACGGGACTCGAACCCGTGATTCCGCCTTGAGAGGGCGGCGTCCTAACCACTAGACTAACGCGCCACGATGGCAGGGGATAAAGGATTCGAACCTCTACAAACTGATCCAGAGTCAGTCGTCCTACCGTTAGACCAATCCCCCATGCTGACAAAGAGAATTATAGCACCTTAAAAACCCATCGTCAAGGAAGCCAAGCCTTCCGCCTACACCTATGGTACCACCTGTTTGTGAAGAAATAAAGTCTCGATCTGTGAAATTTCGCTAACTCTCGAGCACTCCGGAATGGGCATTGATGAAGAAAACTCCGTCTTTAGTGCGAATTCGCCACACCGGCACACCCCGCCACGAGGGGTCGGCCGCATCATATATCGGGCTATGATAGCCGAATTCAATGTCAACAATCTCCATCTGGCCCTCCACTCGGGCGTTGAGGCGATGATTGAGCAGACTGAGCACCGCCTCTGCTGCCGGCAAGACGACCTTTGCTCCGCCTGCCTCGAACGCCACATTGAGGCGGCTCATCCACATCGCGGCGACCTCTTGACCCTGTACAATAATAATGATGTATCCGGGAAAGACGCGATGCCCCCGAAAAGTCTGCACGTATTCAACTCGGTAGCTGGCATTGTCGAGCGCGGTCACGCTGTCGAAAACAAAATCCCCCGGGTTACCCAGCTCGGTCTTAAAAAAGGTCCCCGCAATGCGCATGGCCTCTTCGGCGCTTACTCCGCCGGGGCTCGGGAGCACGGCCCGATTGTGGAAGCTAACATGACCGCGCGCGGTCACCACCAAGTCCCTTTGTCCGGCGGTGAAGCTCAGGGGCTTATCGTCGGTGGGCACTACCTGCTCGGTTTGCGGCACGGTCTGGTCGCCGAGCATTCTCTGGCGCAAAGTCATAATCTCGCCCGCAGCTAGTCGACGCAAGGAAACTTGTGTAAAAGGCATGCGTGTGGCCGAGCGCGGCCATTCTCTGTCAGTAGCAATGCCATGGGTTTGCAAGGCATAGAAAACAGCCTCAAGCGAAGGTCTCCCCGCAAGGCTCAAATACATCTCTATCTCGGGGATGAAGTAAAGTCTCCCCGCGAGAAGTATATTCAAAATGAGGAAGCTGATGATGAGGATGCTTTTCCCTCTGCGCCAGTCCATGGCCCGCCTCCTTTCTGCCCTCGCTAGCGCGACACAATTTCGCCGGTATAGGCATTGACCAAGAACATCTGGCGCCCCTGCTTAACAACCCATACTGGGAACAAGAACTCGGCAGCGGCATCAATCGGTCTTTGGTAGAAGCCGATGTAAATATCGGTGATGAGGATGCCTGGCAATAAATTGCGTTCCACCACCCTAACGGCCGCTTCGGGGGTGATAATGCGGGTGGGCGAGGCCCCGACATCAATCGGCAAATAGACTAAACGCTCATAATCAGATACATGGCGTTCATTCGCGGTCAATGATACCTGCTTCTCGCGGGCGACGATGGGAACAAATTGGGATCGTCCCTCGAGGGTAAAACTGGTGTAGGGCACAAAGGAAAAATTTATTTGAGCTAGACCGCCCGGCGGTTGCTCTACCCCCATGTAGTTCATACGCACCTCTGCCGGCCAACCGCCATGGCGCGCCACGAAGCTGAGGGCGGAGGCGAGGATGAGACTGGCCCGCGCGTTAATGTCGTGCAAGGGGTGGAACCAACTTGTAGCCACGTAGCGCACCGCGCCATCCGGATGCAAGTAGGCATGCCTTTGCCCATCGGTAAAAGCAACACGACCGTCTCGTTGCACCACCCGGCGCACCAAGGACCAATCAGGAAAAAACCCGGCAATAAGGTGATTGTTCTGCCCGCGCTCATGTCGTGCCAAGAGCTGGGGCCATAGCCCGGGGTCAGCTGGCACATACACCCATGCCGCCGCCTGTGCCCGCAAATTTGGCGCGAGGGGCCGCACTTCTTGCCCCGGCCAATTCGTGGACGCGGCTAAAAGATGCTGGCTGGTCAAGTCCCGTACCCTTGAAGGCTGATCTTGGCGGGCAGCGTTTTCCCAGGCGATAAAGACTCCGCGCTCAGTATCCCAAAAATAGACATGATTAGAATGAATGCTCGTCATCACCCGATCCATCCTGTGGTCGGTGCTGAGCCCGGAAGGTTGGACGCTCAAGGCCTCTAACCACATGCGCATCTGCACCGGACCGGCCAGCTTAAGTTCAATGCTGCCTAAAGCATAAGCGCGTAACCAGTCGCGCTCGGTAATGCTGCGCACCGAGACCATGTGACCGCCACTGATCATGCTGCGCAAGAAGTCCCAAGTTTCGTTAAAGCCGGTCTCGCCGGGGCTATACGCACGAGACTCGGTGGCAAAATGGATTTTTATGGCCGTAGGCATCATGATCTCTAGCGGGTGCGGCTCCCTATACTCCCCCTGCTGCTGACCGGGCGTTGGGGGGGAGTAGTGCACTAGCCACAATTCGCCTGTCAAGTAGAAACTCGTCAAAATTAGGCCTAAAAGCGTGAGGCTCTTTAACTTCTCCCACATTTAACTTACCTCTTGGTCAGAGCGCGGCCTGTGTCTGGGCAATGAAAAGTAGACCTCGGTGCCATGGCCTTCTTCGCTATTAATGCCAATGGTCCCGCCATGCGCTTCTACTAATTGTTTGGCGATGGCGAGCCCTAGGCCTGTACCGCCGAGCTCGCGGGAGCGAGCCTTGTCTACCCGATAAAAGCGCTCGAAAATGCGGGGCTGGTCAACCAGTGGTATGCCCGGCCCATCATCCTTAATGCCCACCCACACCATTTTTTCATCGACGCGCAAGGAGATAACCACTTCGCCCTGTTCTATGGCGTACTTGATGGAGTTAGCAATAATGTTAACCAGTATTTGTTCGACCTTGTCTGGATTAGCCATGGCTATGGGTACCTCTTCGGCAAAGTCAGTGCCAAACCGCACACCGCGCTGGCAGGCCGCAAAGGAGAGTTTGTCTAAGACATCGAGCACTAACTCGTCCATAAGCACCGGTCGCGTCTGCAGATTATGCTTCTGGTAGTCGAGCTGGGTTAAGGTAAGGAGGTCTTTCACTAAACGGTCCATCCTATCGGCCTCTTCCGCGATCACGGTAATGAAGTTGCCGGCTAATTCGCGCGACTCGAGGGCTCCGGTGAGGAGGGTTTCGGCATAGCTCTTGATGGTGGTGAGCGGGGTCTTTAGTTCATGCGAAACATTAGCCACAAACTCCTGCCGCATAGTCTCGAGTCGAGCTTCTTCGGTGATGTCCTGAAGGACAATGATAATGCCCGACACTGCTCCATCCGCTGCATGAAAAGGAGCCGCTATCGAACGCACGGCAATGGGCTGGGGTACTGTTAAGGCGACTTCCGTAATCTGTGGGGCTTCCCGCGCTAGGAGCCTAGCCACATCACCAAAATTCAACCGCTCTAAAATAAAAGCAGCCGGAGAATTCTCGGGCAGACCGAGCATCTGTCTGGCGCGAATGTTGGCGTGGATGATTACTCCTACGGTATCGATGGCCACGACGCCATTGGTCATGTGCGTGAAAATGGCTTCGAGCTTGGTCTTGTCATTGCGCAGCTCCGCTAAGGTCTCCCGAAGTCGGGCGGTGAGGTAGTTAAAGACCTCGCCTAATTTGCCTATTTCGTCAGATGACTTTACAGCCACCACAATATCGAAATTACCTGCGGCTAAGCTGACGGCCTTACTGGTGATCTCCTGAATGGGCCGCGTGATGGTCTGTGCGGCAAAAGAGCCGAGCACTATGGTCACTAAAATGGACAAAAGAGTGGAATTAAGGAGCCTAGTCTGCACCTCCCGCAAGATTCTGTAGGTGTGGTCTAGGGGCTCGCGGACAAAGATACTCACGACCAGAAATTCATTGCGGCCCTGGCGAAGGGTCAGGTTGATAGGCTGGGCTAGGGTGTAGAACTTGCGCCCTCCTGCCTCTTGCCAAATGGCGTCGAAAGTCTCTGCGGCATTCATGCTCTCTAAGATAACGGGGTACTCACCGAGCACATGCAAACCACGCATCGACTCGGCATTAAGGGAGGTGGCAACAATCTGCTGCTCGGCGGTGAGCAAGAAGACAATGGCATCTTCCTCACGCGAGCGCAGGTCATTGAGCACTAGTTCCGCCGCTTCACGGGCAAAAGGACCCCGTTGAGCTTCGATATCTAGCACTCGCGCTAGGTGCGAGCCCCGCGTACGCAAGATGGTGCGCGCCTCCTCTAGGTACAGTTGCTCAATGCGTTGCAGCAAATAGAAGCTGACCAACTGCATGGCCACGACAATCAAGAGGGTATAAAAGAGGATGAGCTTCCAACGTATGCTGCCAAACATTAGACCACGTCCAGCTCACGAAAATAATACCCTACCCCGCGGCGGGTCAGCACATACTTCGCATTGTTCGCGCTCGGGTCATCCTCTATTTTTTCGCGCAAGCGGCGAATGGTCACATCAACCGTCCTGCCATCGCCAAAGTAGTTGTACCCCCAAACCTCTTTCAGGAGGTGCTCGCGATCAAATACCCGTCCGCGGTTAAGCGCCAAATACTTTAGCAGCTCAAACTCGCGCACGGTCAATTCTATGGGCTGTCCGCCCTTGCGCACCTCGTACTTGACCAAGTCGATGACCAATCTGTCGCAGAGGAGGGAAGAAACATCCTTTTCGCCCGGCACGACAAGCAACTGCGCGCGCCGCAAGTGGGCTTTGACGCGAGCGACTAATTCTCGCGGACTAAACGGCTTGGTAATATAGTCATCCGCCCCCAGTTCAAGCCCGCGCACCTTGTCGCTCTCCCCCTCCTTGGCAGTTAACATCAAGATAGGGTTGCCCGTCGTACGGCGGAGTTCCGTCAACACCTGGAAGCCGTCAAGTTTCGGCAGCATGACGTCGAGAATGACGAGGTCCGGCAACTGCCGGATCGCCATGTCGAGGGCATCTCGCCCATTAAACGCGAGCTCTACAGAAAAACCCTCGCGCTCAAGGTTGAACTTAACAATCTCGGCGATGGGCTTCTCGTCTTCAACCACGAGGATTCTGGGACTCATTTATGCCCCTCCCTTTATGACAACGCTACATAATATGTTCGCCATCGCTCCTGCTATTCCTGCCATGCTTAGACTCCCCTTTGCCAATGCCCCCGCGTCAGCAAACCCCAATGTTCGATGAGATTGCTGCGCAGGACCTTTAAGCGCTCCGGGTCCTCTTTCATTTCGAGGGCTACAGCATATAGACGTACGGTCTCGGCAATAAGTTTCATTCCCACGCCGGCAATATCAACGCGCAAACGACTTATGGGCATCCCGAGCAGGGGGTACAAAGAATCTAGGTGGCTTAAAACATGGGGATTTTCGACATAGGTGCGCCCTCGATAGTCCTTAGCTAAGGGAAAAGTTAGCCCTTTGCGGTCTACGAGTTCCCCACCAGCTAGTCTCTGCTCAATAACCATGAGCAACTGCCTACTATGCACCACCGCCTCGACCTCGACCGCGGTGTGCCGCACCAACTTTCTCAGTTCAGCCTGCGAAAGTTCAGACGAAGCGGTCACCGAAAGCATTCCGCGTAAGGCCAGGGCCGTGTAACTATTGGCCACATTAAGACCCACATCGCCGCGCAACTGACCCCCCGCCAAAGTGACTACCTCCAGCCCGCCTAAGGACGACACATAGCACTCATCGTGCGGAGCAATGGCGCTTTGCCACTCTCTTTCTTCGTCGCTGTGCAGGATGCGCGGCAGGCGCAGGGAAAGGGGCAGGGCAGTGCGCTTTTTGGTGTCTTGATAAAGCTGTAAGTGCTCTAAGGGATTGCCCGTAACCCATTCTCTGCCAAATATCAACGCCCCAGCCCCAGCCGCTGCTGCCGCCTCGGCCTCGTCCGCATTGCTCACACTGACAAGTAGCACGGGTTGCGGGCGGTGCTTTTTCTGCTCGGTCAAAAGGCCCACCTTGGGCAACGTTCCCACCGGAGTGTCATTGCCAAAAAGTCTTTGACTCATGGCCTCTACTACCCGTCGGCGACAGCCGTTTATCTCGCTAAGGGGAAGAAAGGCGTGCCCTTCTACCTCGGACTCTAGCTCCCCCATGGTAAAGGGAGTGCCCCCGAGCTTACTAAGTTGCCGCCGCAAGAGCTCATGCGGGACAATGCCACCGGTAGCTCTCTCTAAGGGTTCGGTACTGTAGGTGGCGACAGTTTGCTCCAGACAAGTGCCCTCGACCGCGAGGGGCTCGCCAACTTTACCTTCGACCCGCCAATCTAGGCGGGGTGAGGGAAGAACGAACTTACCCACTGCATCCATCAGCTCTTTGTTGCGCGCGGCATGCACGAGTCGAACAATGCCCTCGCCACTGCGGGCCTGCCCCTTTAGGCCCAAGTTGACCTCTTTGTTCGGGGGGTAGCCGGCTGCTAGGGTGAAGGGCTCTCCCCGCCCTACGACTAAGACATCACCTGCCTGCACTGCCAGGTGAAACTCCGCCATCACCTCCTGCCCACCGGCTGCTACGACTTTTCCGACCGTTATTCCCCGGTGCCCGGAGCTATCTCCACTGTTCAAACCATCCTGGGGCCGGCCGTGAAAGTAGCCCGGCGAAAACCCACGGTTGAAAGCCTGCGCGAGGCGTAGCTTTTCTGTGTCGGAAAGGTCGTAGGCGCCACCTTGCGCGAGTTTATCGATAGAACGCCGATAAATGCCGACCACTTCGGCCACATATTCCGGACGCTTCAAGCGCCCTTCTATTTTTAACGAGGCGCAACCTAGGGCCAGCACCTCCCCAAGGAAGTCTATAAGGGAAAGGTCCTTGGGACTTAAAGGGTATGGCAATGGCTCGGACTGAGAGGTGTAAGGCAGGCGACAGGGCTGGGCGCACTGACCGCGATTGCCACTGCGAGCCCCGACGAGGGAGCTAAACAAACACTGCCCCGAATACGCCATGCATAGCGCCCCGTGGACAAAGATTTCGCAGGGAAGAATCTCTGCCGCAACAATTTCCTTAATTTGTAATTTAATAAGTTCGCGCGCTAGAACCACGCGCGCAAAGCCCCGCTTCCGGAGCGCTTGTACCCCAAGGAGCGAGGTGGTGGTCATCTGCGTGCTGGCATGCAGGGGGAGCCGGGGCAGGTACTGCCGCGCCAAATCCGCGAGCCCTAGGTCTTGCACGATGGCGGCATCCACACCGAGGTTGTATACCGAGCGCAAAAATTCGAGCGCTCCCTCTACCTCCTCGTCCTTTTGCAAAGTGTTGACCGTGACATAAACCTTGACCTTGCTACGATGGGCAAAAAGCACGGCCTCTGCTAAGGAATCTAAAGTGAAGTTTTCGGCTCCTTCACGGGCGCTGTACTTAACGCCGCCGAGGTAGACGGCATCTGCTCCGGCGGCCACGGCCGCCCGTAGGGCGAGGAAGCTCCCTGCCGGAGCTAGGAGTTCTGGTTTTTGCACCTTCTTGCCTCCCTACCGGTATCTCCACAAAAAAGAGACGGCCACGCCGTCTCTAACGAAAAAATGTCAGCGGGTCAAGCGGTGAATCATGGCGGCGGATCTCAAAGTGGAGATGCGGGCCAAAGCTTCGCCCGGTATTGCCGACCAAAGCGATCACTTGCCCTCTTTCCACGACATCATTGACCGACACTAAAAGCCGTGAAGCATGAGCGTAGAGCGTTGCATAGCCATCACCATGTTCTAGGCGCACCATGTTGCCATAGCCACCGCCCCACCCCGAGAAGGACACTATCCCGCGCTCGGCAGCCCGTATTTGCGTGCCACTCGGCGCACCGATATCCACCCCCTCATGGAATCCATCCCAGCGCCGCCCAAAAGGCGAGGTAACGCGCCCGGTGGTTGGCCAAATGAATTTGCCGGTACTCATGGTGGGGGCCTGCTTTGTGCCGCGGGCTACCACTTGAGTAATGGGGGGGGCAACTTGCAAGCGCGACAAAATTTCGCGATTCTCTTCTTTGCCGTTGATGGCGGTAACCCGTGCGGTGACCGCTTGCGTGCCGGCTCGCCCTGGGGTGCGCACCCTCCTGTCCCAGGCCCACATGCTAGGGTCGACCACAGTGGTGGTCGGGAAGGGCACACTTTGATTATAGGTAACCCGCTGTACAGTCTGCACTTCGAGAAAAGGTTCTTGAATGGTTAGGTTCAAAGTCGCGCCTATTTGCAGGCGCTCCGGGCGAATATGCGGATTGGCCGCCGCCAGCACGCTAACCCCAAGGCGGTGACGAGAGGCTATCGTCCAGAAGGACTCCCCGCGCGATACGGTATGGGTGAGCCGACGCTCACTGCCGTAGAGCAAGACATTAAGGGCCCCATCTGGCTCGTGTATTTCTTCGATGGAGCGATACTCCTCGATGACCTCGGTTTCCTGCAAGAACTGCACCTTTTCAACCTCGGTATTGGCCTTGGCATCTAAAAAGCGGTTCTTGACCTGCTCTAACAATGTTTCGGCTTCGCCACGGTTCGCCAAGGCCACTACGGGTTCCCCATCCACGACGATGACGGCAGCTTTCTTGCCAAACTCTAGGCGCGGCAAAAGGGTCTCAATTACCAGAGAGTGGTCATCGACCGCGAAGCTGAGTCTAGGCGTAAACCCGACCGAACTGGAGATGCCCACAGCCAAACCCCGCTCGTCCCGCACTTTCTGCAAACGTTCGGCCAGGGCTTCCTCAACCGCTTGGCGTCCGCGCACCAAACCAAGAACTTCTCCGTTTAGGGTAACCGCCCATGCGAGAGACTGCAAAATGACCATGCCGCCTACTGCAATGAAAAAGGCTATATACATAGCCGTATGCTTGTTCTTCTTCACCCATTGGGTAGAGGTGCTAACTACCCTTTTGATGCCTTGCACCTCGCATCACCTGCCTTTCAAGTAGGAAAAATTCGCCGCGGCGGAGCAAAGTCCTGCTGCGGCGACGCATTTCCATTTAATACAAGGCGTTACCGCAAAAAGCAATCTGTCTAATGCAGCCTATGCAACCTTGGGCACTACTCGTGAAAAAATAATGGAGCGGGTGAAGGGAATCGAACCCTCGTAGCCAGCTTGGGAAGCTGGTGCTCTGCCATTGAGCTACACCCGCACATCATCATCCATTCTACCACAGGAACACATGCCTGCCAAGCTAGCGGGCGCCACTCGCTCGCAGCAAATTGGCCATCGCCTGGTGTCCCTTGCCTAGGGCGAAAGAAAGAGCCGTGTTTCCGTCTACGGCAATGTTGACCTCGGCCTTATTTTCGAGCAAGAGCGCGGCAATAGGTAGATGATTGCCATCGGCCGCCATCATCAGCGCGGTCACACCCTGCTCGTCTGTTTTATTGGCACCAGCCCCGGCCGTCAGGAGCCTCTGCACCAGCGCTAAGTGCCCTTCTTGCACCGCTACCATGAGGGGGGTAAAACCACCCGCCATGGCCGCATCTAACGGGGCCCGGGCCGAGATTAACAGTTCGGCCCCCACATCGTCGCCAAATTGCGCCGCAAGGTGGAGCGCGGACGCGCCATTGGGTAGCTTAGCGGCAACATTGGCGCCACCATCTAACAGCCGGCCCATAGTCAGGGCATCCTTCTGCCCAGTGGCCAAGAGCAGGGGGGTCGCGCCATTGGGATGGACGATATCTTTATTGGCCCCTTTGTCAAGCAGCAGCTTAGTCATATCCAAGAGGCCTTGGTGCGCCGTTAAATGGAGGGGTGCCCAGCCCTCGCTGTTCTTTTGGTCGATAGAGACTCCGGCCTCGAGGAACAGCGCCACTAGGCTCGCATTTTCTTGTAAGACGGCCAGCTGCAACGGGGTAAATTTGTCCTCATTTTCGCCGGACAAACTCATGCCCGCCTGCACAAAGAGACTCACCGCCTGCAGGTCGCCCTCCTCGATGGCCACATAAAAACGCTCGGCACTAAAAGGCACACCTTGCCGAAGCAATGCCACGCGCGCCCCTACCATATCCCCCGCAGTGAAAAGCAATATGCCCAGCGTCACCACCAACAGTACTGACGCCCATATAAATATTTTACGCATTCCATTCGCTCCTTGTTTTTGCTCCAGGCTATCGGTCTACGATTCGACAGCGCGCACCTTATTCCTGCAACCCTCTGTTATCCACATTGTGGCTGCCGGCAGCCAGAGAATTTTTTTGAATATTTATAAAGGAAAGAGGAATCCGCGAATTGCCTGTTGAATATTGTCTTACTGGTCCGACCACCTGATGACTGGATGACACAGCCCTGAAAAAGTCGTCATCTGGCAGATTAGCAGATGCTATTAAAACGAGGAGGAGAAGCAATGTATCTGGGAGTACTCGCACTGTTGGCCTTTCTGCCCATAGTGGCAACTGTCGTCCTGATGTCGGGCTTTAACTGGCCTGCCAAAAAAGCTATGCCCACCGTCTGGCTGGGAGCTGTAGTGTTAGGATTATTTGTCTGGCAAATGGCGCCGATTAGGATCGTTGCCGCGACCATCGAGGGGGCGTTGAGTGCAGCTAATCTTTTAATCATTGTGTTCGGTGCAATTCTGCTTCTTAATACCCTCAAGACCAGTGGTGCCATGGCCGTCATCAGCAAAGGGTTTCATGGCATTTCCAAGGATCGCCGCGTGCAGGCCATCATCATCGGCTGGATGTTCGGCGCCTTTGTTGAGGGTGCCGCAGGCTTTGGCACCCCCGCTGCTTTAGCTGCCCCTTTGCTTGTTGGTTTGGGCTTTCCTCCTCTCGCTGCCGCCTCCATCGCCCTCATTTTTAACAGTACCCCGGTTTCGTTTGGCGCGGTAGGCACACCGGTACTGCTAGGCGTTCGCTCCGCCGTCGCAGGGCTCATTCCAGAGGCACAGATGACTGGATACCTTATGCAGGTGGGAATTTGGACCTCTAGCATTCATGCTGTTTTTGGCGTATTTTTACCTTTGTTCACCATCTGCTTGATGACCAAGTTTTTTGGCAAGAAAAGATCATGGCGCGAGGGTTTAGAAGCCGCACCGTTCGCAATTTTTGCCGGCCTGGCCTTTGTTGTTCCTTACCTAATTATGGCTAATTTCTTTGGTCCGGAATTGCCTTCCTTGGTTGGTGCTCTAATTGGTCTAGTGGTCGTGACTGTTGCCGCGAAAAATAATTTTTTGACCCCCAAGACAACTTGGGACTTCGCCCCGGCCAAAGAATGGGATAAGGAGTGGGGCGAGGCCCAAGCCCTGCCCACTGAAAAACCGCAGCAAAAGAGCATGTCACTTTTTCTGGCTTGGACTCCCTACATCTTAATCGGAGCGATCTTAGTTGCCAGTCGCTTGCCGGCCCTAGGACTATCGGCACCACTGCGTGCGTGGACCATTAGATGGCCCAATATCCTTGGTCAAGCCGGGGTCAATTACAGCCTGCAGCCCTGGTGGAGCCCAGGCATTCTGCCTTTTGTGTTGGTGGCGATTCTTACTATCTTACTGCATGGTATGAAGACGAAGGACGTAGCCCATGCTTGGCGGACAACAATAAAACAGTTAATTCCCGCTAGTATCGCCTTAGTCTTTGCCATTGCCATGGTGCGCATCTTAGTGCAATCTAACCTCAATCTTGCTGGTTATGACAGCATGTTGATAACTATGTCGACCTTCACCGCGCAGGTAGTTGGCTCCCTGTGGCCACTGATCTCGCCCTTTGTCGGTGTGCTAGGTGCTTTTATTGTTGGTAGCAACACCGTCTCTAACATTCTATTCGGCGGCTTCCAGCATTCCATAGCCGAAACTCTGGGCATTTCTCGCACCATCGTCATGGCACTGCAAGTAGTTGGCGGAGCCATAGGCAATATGATTTGCGTGCACAATGTAGTGGCTGCCTGTGCGGTGGTGGGCAATCTGGGCCAAGAAGGCAAGATTATTGCCCGCAATATGCTGCCGGCCATGCTTTACTCGCTAGGAGCCGGGGCCTTGGGCCTACTGCTCATCTATGTCTTTGCCACAGGAGTGTTCTAAGCTAGGGGGAATGATTATGTTTCAGCGCATCAAGACTAAGCGAGTTTACGAGCTGGTGGTGGAACAAATCCAAGAACATCTGCGTAAGGGTGATCTCCGCCCCGGGGACAAGCTCATGTCCGAGCGGGAGCTGGCCGATATGTTGGGAGTGAGCCGATCCGCGGTGCGCGAAGCATTGAGTGCCCTTGACTTTCTGGGCGTCCTGGAGAGCCGCCAAGGCGAGGGCACCTTCATTGCTGATGTGTCTTCGCAACTACTCCTTGAACATCTGGCTGTTTTTGTGACCATCGACCGCGAAGCCAACTTGGAGCTACTAGAACTTAGAAAGATTCTCGAAGTAGCGGCGGCCGAGATGGCCGCCGCGCGCGCCGGGGCGCTAGATCACGAAAAGATGGCCGAGGCGCTGCGCCTGATGGAGCAGGATGTTCACAGCGGCATCTTGGGAGAGAGCAATGATGCCCTTTTTCACCGGTGTATTGTCGAGTCCACCCAGAATAAAATGCTGACTAAGAGCATGGTCTTGTTGTCCGATCTCGTGGTGCAAAATATGCGGGTGAGCAGGCAGTTTCTGTTCCAACGACCCGGCAATCGTGAGCGGCTATACAATCAACATCGGCAAGTTTTTTTAGCCATTAAAGAAGGCAACTCCGAAAAAGCAGGCCGGGCGATGGTTGACCACTTGGAGTTTGTGGAGCGTGAACTAATCTGCTACGGTTCAAGACCGGAATAATTAAGGAATTATGTGTGGGAGGGGTAGTTGGTGAGAATTATCGTCACAATTAAGCAGGTCCCCGAGACCAGCAATGTCAAAATGGATAAAGAAACCGGGACTATGATTCGCGAGGGAGTCGTCAGCGTTATAAATCCTCTGGATCTATATGCTATTGAAGCCGGAATAGAGATAAAAGAACTCCATGGCGGCCACGTCACCGTCTGCACCATGGGCCCCCCGAGTGCCGCCAAGGCGCTCAAGGAGGCGATCGCCATGGGTTGCGATGAAGGGGTGCTTGTTTCAGACAAAAAATTTGCCGGTGCCGACACCTGGGCTACGTCCTACACCCTTGGTGCAGCCATAAAAGAGCTCGGACCATTCGACTTGATTTTGGCTGGTGAGAGGGCCACCGACGGCGACACCGGTCAGGTCGGACCAGGACTCGCGGCTTGGCTGGGATTACCGCTCGCGACCTATGTCAGCAAAATTTGCTCTCTAGAAAACAATCAATTGACTGTGGAGCGTTTAGTGGAGGACGGCTACCAGGTGCTGCAGCTTCCCATGCCCGCCCTGTTGACCGTAGTTAAGGAGATAAGCAACCCGCGGCTCCCCACCCTCAGGGGCAAGAAAAAGGCGCGAGCCAGCCAACTACGGGTGCTCTCCGCCAGAGACCTTGAGGTTCAGGAATCTCACCTGGGACTAAAAGGTTCCCCCACCAAGGTGGTAAAAATCGAATACCCTAAAGTTACCCGGGGCGGAAAAATGGTTAAGGCTTCCGGCGAAGAAGGTCTGCATACGGCCGTTTCGGCCTTGTTTGCCTTTCTTGCTGAAAAAGAACTGATATAGGGGGGATTGAGAATGAGTTATGTATGGACGATAGCCGAGCAGAACAAAGGGCGTTTGCGAGAGGTATCTTTTGAGCTACTCTGTCGGGGACGCAAACTGGCAGATAAAATGAATACCAAGCTCTGCTCGGTCTTGCTGGGCAGCAATGTGGCCGATGATATTTTGCAGGAACTCATCAGCCGTGGCGCAGACGAAGTGTATTTTATCGATGACCCCCGACTAGCCTCCTTTATCGTGGAGACTCATAGCAATGCACTCTCCGACCTCATCAAAAAATACAAGCCCCACACCATCTTGGCGGCCGCCACTTCGAGCGGCCGAACCATGATGCCCTATGTGGCCATCCAGGTTTCTACGGGGCTCACGGCCGATTGCACCGAACTGGACATCGAAGAGGGCACGAACTATCTACTCCAGACTCGCCCCGCTATTGGCGGTAACATCATGGCCACCATCAAGACCCCCGACCACAGCCCCCAAATGGCCACGGTGCGCCCCAAGTCCAGCCGCCCTTTGCCCCTAGATCCCACCCGCCGAGGGAAAATTGTGCGACTCCCTCTGCCGGACGGGCTCTATGACCCACGCGTCAGGGAAGTTGGTTTTCGCATGAGCCATGAGGACTCCGCCAGCATCGAAGAAGCCGATATTGTCGTCGCGGGCGGCAAGGGCATGAAGAAAAGCGACAATTTTGCCATGCTGCGCACCATGGCGCGCCACTTGGGCGGAGTGGTGGGCGGCACCCGCGATGCCGTAGACCGCGGTTGGCTAACCTACCCCCAGCAAATTGGCTTAAGCGGCAAGACCATCTCTCCTAAACTCTATGTCGCCGCCGGTGTATCGGGCTCGATTCAGCACTTGGCTGGCATCAAGACCTCTGAATACATCGTCGCCATCAACCAAGACCCCGAGGCCAATATATTCCAAGTGGCTGACTTCGGCATAGTTGGCAATCTCTTCGAGGTTGTGCCGCTCATCAATGCTCGCCTAGAAGCCCACAACAAGGGGGGAAAGTAAGTGCGTTACAACAGGGTTACCTCAGCAGTCGTTGACGAGTTAAAGAACATTGTCGGACCAAAAAATGTCGTCTTGGACGCCGAAAAACTAGAGGCTTATTCACACGATGAAACCAACAAGGAAGAGTATGGGCATATGCCAGAGGTCGTCGTAACGCCTACCACCACCCAGGAAATCGCCGAAATCGTGAAGTTGGCCAACCGCGAGTTAATACCCATCACCCCGCGCGGGGCTGGTAGCGGACTTTCGGGCGGGGCCATACCCATCTATGGCGGCATTTTGCTCTCTGTAGAAAAAATGAACAAGGTGCTCGACATCGACTATGGCAATATGATGATCACCGCCGAGGCCGGCATAGTGACTAATGATATCAATGCTTTGATCAAGGAAAAAGGGCTGTTCTATGCCGGGTACCCCATGAGCGTGGAGACCTGCTACCTAGGCGGCAATATCGCGGAAAACGCCGGTGGCGGGCGAGCGGTAAAGTACGGCGTCACGGGCCGCTACGTCATGGCTATGGAGCTCATTACGCCCACAGGCGAGGTCGTGCAGCTGGGCGGCAAGCTGACCAAGGATGTCACCGGCTACGACCTCAAACAATTGATTGTTGGCTCGGAAGGCACCCTGGGGATTGTGAGCCATGCCACCATCAAATTGACCGGTCTCCCTACCGCCAAGTCCAACTTGCTGGTGCTTTTTAACACGCCAAAAGACGCCATCGATGTTGTGCCGGTAATCATGGCCAAGGGCACCATCCCTACCAGCATGGAGTTTATGGACAGACTGTCAGTGCAGACATGCTGTGAGTACTTAAACGAAAGCCTGCCCTATCAGCAGGCCGGAGCCATGCTACTCCTTGAATTCGATGGCACCAACCAAGACCAGGTAGAGCTGGCGGCAGAAGAAGTAGGCGATCTATGCATGGAGAACGGCGCCATCGAGGTTTATGTAGCCGATAATTACACCACTCAAGAGCGCATTTGGAGCGTGCGACGGAATATTGCCGAGGCCTTCAAAGTCGTATCCCCGATCCAAAGTTTGGAGGACATCGTGGTGCCCATCGCTTCCATCCCAGATATCATCCCCGAACTGGAGCGCCTCTCCAAGCAATTCGACATCAAGATCCCCTGCTATGGGCATGCCGGAGATGGCAACTTGCACGCCACCTTGGTCAAAAATCCTGCCCATAGCATGGAGCACTGGCGCGAGATAATGCCCATTGCCCTGCGCGAGCTGTATGCCGTCACCAAGCGACTGGGCGGCAAAATAAGCGGCGAGCATGGCATCGGGCTTAAACGCAAGAAGTATATGCTAGAGAACATGGACCCGGTGGAGTTAGGATTGATGAAGGCGATAAAAAAGGCCTGGGATCCGAACAACATCATGAACCCCGGCAAGATTTTCGACCTCGAGAGGTGAAAACATGGTAAGAGTATCGATCCCTTATGCGAGAGTATTTGTCGACCTAGAAGTGGCCGACCAAAATCTGCGCGGGATACTAGAATCTAAAGCTCATCATGTCGTGGCCACCGAAGACCAAGATGACTTGGTCCGCCGCGCGCTAGAAAACCCCATAGGGTCTCCAAGACTGGCCGAACTGGCCCGGGGAAAAACCAAGATAGTCGTTGTAACCAGCGACCACACCCGCCCCGTGCCCAGTAAGACGACCCTGCCGCTGCTGCTTGAGGAAATTAGGCGCGGAAATCCCGCGGCCGAAATAACCATATTGATCGCCACCGGATTTCATCGCCTCACCACCGAAAACGAAATGCTTAAGAAGTTTGGCGAGCATATCGTCCGCCACGAAAAAATAGTCAACCATGACTGCCGCGATGAAGCCAGCTTAGTAGAGGTGGGGGTCCTCCCTTCGGGCGGGCAGCTCATCTTAAACAGGCTGGCCATGGAAGCCGACCTCTTGGTTGCCGAAGGCTTTATCGAACCCCACTTTTTTGCAGGCTTCTCGGGAGGCCGCAAGAGCGTCATGCCTGGAGTGGCCTCGGCCACCACCGTGCTCGCCAACCACTGTGCCCAATTTATCGCCAGCGACTATGCACGGGCTGGGGTGCTAGAGAATAACCCCATCCATATCGACATGCTCTATGCCGCCAAGAAGGCCAATTTGGCCTTTATCTTGAATGTGGTCATCGACGCCGACAAGAAAATCGTCAAGGCCTTTGCCGGAGACGCGGAAAAAGCGCACCTCGACGGCTGTGCCATGGTGGCCGAGATGTCGAGCGTGGCGGCGGTGCCCGCCGATATAGTTATCACTTCCAATGGCGGGTATCCCCTAGACCAAAACATCTACCAGGCGGTAAAAGGCATGACCGCAGCCGAGGCCACCCTCAAGGAAGGCGGCATAATAATCATTGCCGCCGCCTGCAATGATGGTCACGGCGGGCAGGATTTTTACGACACCTTCTATAACTGCCCCTCCGCCAAAGAGATTTATGAAAACATCCTGCAAACACCTATGGAAAGAACCATCGCCGACCAGTGGGAGTCGCAAATCTTAGCCCGCATCCTCATCAAGCACCAAGTCATTATGGTCACCGACCAGTGCGACCCCAAGATCATCACCGACATGCACATGACCCATGCCCACACCCTTGAAGACGCCCTGCAGTTAGCTTATCAAATCAAGGGCCATGACGCCTCGGTCACCGTGGTGCCGGATGGCGTCGCGGTTATCGTGCGCGCCTGACACCCACTACCGATTGCTTGGTCGCGGTTTTCGTCCTTTCGGGACAAGGGTTCCGTGGCTCATTCCGGGTTTATCTCATTCCGTGTCAACTCATTTAAAAATCTAACCGAACAGAACTGATCACTCATTTAAGAATCTTACCTAACTCGTCAAGAAGTTGGTGGTGGACAAGGCGTAGGTTGTGCATTCCTTCCCCCCGAGGGGGGAAGGATAGACCTATTCTGTCAATCGGTCCCCCCACGCTTCTTCTCTAACGGAGTTACTTCAGTGTTACTGCAGAGGGATGATGCGGGATAGCGTCATCCTTTTTACATCCCTCTGGAAAACCAAGCGTTATTATCTAAAGCATTACATAATATCGATTATCGAAAGCTGTACGTTATCTAAAGTTGGGTTAGAAGAGTTGAAGTAGCCGCGAACATTTGAAGGCCCAAGTTTAGATAATAAAAGTTAGCGCAAGGACCTTAGAAAATCAAGCATCGC